>Ga0214473_10002022_pt1 | contig 25606 bp, 24 predicted proteins | sample RVTome_7_FD_203509 | JGI IMG/M metagenome (GOLD analysis project Ga0214473, IMG submission 203509) | Soil microbial communities from uranium-contaminated site in the Upper Colorado River Basin, Wyoming, United States - RVT98D197 | ecosystem: Environmental > Terrestrial > Soil > Contaminated >...
CCAGCCAACGCTGGTCCCCGCCGCGCCCGGTGAGTTCGCTGGCCAGCTCGCGGAGGATCGGTGCCCGCGGGTCCAGCGTGCGGTAGACGCGGTGGCCGAAGCCCATCACCTTCTCACCGCGCTCCAGCGCGCCGCGCACCCACTCGGCGGCCCGGCCGGGCTCGGCCACCTCCTGCAGCATACGCATGACCCGCTCGTTGGCGCCGCCGTGCAGCGCCCCCTTCAGGGTGCCGATGGCCGAGGTAGCCGCCGAATGCATGTCCGCCATGGTCCCCGCCGTCACCCGCGCCGCGAAGGTGGAGGCGTTCATGCCGTGCTCCGCGTGCAGCGTGAGCGCCACGTCCATGATGCGGGCGTGCAGCTCGTCCGGCGCCTGGCCGGACATCATGTACAGGAGGTTGGCGCCCAGCCCCAGGGCAGGATCCGGGTCAACCGGGTCCTTGCCCCGGCGGATGCGCTCGATGGCGGCGGTGAGTGCCACGGTCTCGGCCGTGAGGCGGATGGCCTTGCGCTCGTTGGCCTCCGCCGAATTGTCCTCGGCGTCGGGATCGGTGAAGGCCAGCGCGGACACCGCGCTGCGCAGGATGGCCATGGGATGCGTGCCGGCCGGCGCCTGCCGCACCACTTCCACCGCGGGCGCGTCCAGCCGCGCGCCGTCCAGAAGCCGAGCATGCAGACGGTCCATCTCCGTCTGGTCGGGCAATTCCCCGTACCACAGCAGGTGGCAGACTTCCTCGAAGGAGGCATGCTCGGCCAGGTCCTCGATCTCGTAGCCGCGGTAGATCAACCTGCCTTCCTGCCCCAGCACCCGGCTGATGCTGGTCTGCGCCGCTATGACGCCCTCTAATCCACTCGTGGCCATGGCCCCTCACTCCCGGACATTTCAATCTCGATGCGGTTCGGTGCCGCGCAGCGGACGCTCATGCGAAAACGGGGCCGCCCCTCCACCTCCCGGTGAAGACGCCAGCCCCTCACGCACGCGGGCGCAGCGTGGCCGAGTATAGTGGCGGGGAGTGGCCCGTGCAAGCGAGCGCGGGAGGGGCCGGCGCGGGCTGTGCGCCGGCCCCTCGGCCCGCCCCTCAGCCGAGTGCGATGGCCGCCTCGTTGAGCCGGTCGACGGCGTGGAAATCGGCATCCAGCGCCCCCACCGCGTGGCCTGCGCGAAGCGCCTCCGCCGCCTCCCTGTGGAAGCGGGCGGCCGCGCGCAGGAGCGCCTGCGCGCGCGTCACGTCGTGGCCGGCCGCTGCGGCGGCCGCCGCCCGTTCATCCAGCGCCCGCAGGCGCACACCCACCACGGCGTGCAGGCGCATGGCCACGCGCTCGCCGAACGCATGGACCACGGTCTCGAGCTGCAGCTGCCGGGCCTCCTGCAGGAGCTGCCGCGCCAGGTCATGGTCACCTGCGGCCGCGGCCTCCTCGGCCTGCGCGAGCAGGTCGCGGTAGCGGCCCTGGATGGCGTCGGCCGCGGCCTGGCCCTCGGCCTCCGCGATGGCGCGCAGCGCCATGCTCCAGGCATGCTCCAGGGTGGGTAGATAGCTCCGCTCGGACGCGGCGGACGCGGCCAGGCTGGCATCGAACGTGACGGCCGCGCTGGTCGTTTCAAGCGACCCGGCGGCAGCCACCTCCCCGGCGTCCGTACCGGGCTCCAGCGGCCCGTCCACGCACGCCGCCAGGACCAGGGCCGCGATGAGGACCAGACTTCCAGGATTGCGTTGCTGCATGATTCCCTCCTGCGCTGTCGTGTACCGGCGCCTGCGAGGGAACGGGGGGAGATGACCGTCCGTGCGCCGCCTTCAGGAGGGAGACGAGCGGCTAGCGGCGAGCGTCACAACGCGCCGCCGCCGGGTGCCGCGGAGAAGCTACCCAGCACCCGCATCGTGCGGGCTCCCCTGCCCACCTCGGCCAGGGCAGCTGCCAGCGCCGCGTCGCGGGCCGGCGCCTCGAACTCCAGGAAGAAGCGGTAGGTCCACGGCTCGCCGACCGGGCGCGCCACCAGGTTGGAAAGGTTGAAGCCCTGCTCGGCCAGGGGCCGCAGCACGTTCAGGAGGGCGCCGGGGGCATTGGGGGTTTCCACGAGCAGAACCAGCTTGATGGGCCCGCTCTCCGGGGGGTCAGCGGCGGACGCTGACGCCGGGGACTCGCCGTCCTGCCCCGGCTGCGGGCGCCTGCCGGCGGCCACCGGGGACTCCGCGGTGCGCCCGGGCATGGCCGCCCGCACGACCAGGAAGCGCGTCTGATTGTCCGGCCGGTCCTGGACGTCCTCCACCAGCACGTCCAGCCCGTAGCGCTCCCCCGCCCCCCGGCTGGCGATGGCGCCGTGCGTGGGCTCGCCCGCCTCCGCCACGGCCTCGGCGGCGCCCGCGGTATCCTGCACCGCCACCGCCTCCAGCCGCGGGCGGCTCCGCAGGAAATCCGTGCACTGGGCAAGGGCCACCGGGTGTGACGACACCCGCGTGAGATCCTCGAGCCGGGCGCCCGGCAGCCCCAGCACACAGTGGCGGATCGGCACCATCACCTCCCCCACCACGCTCAGCGGCACGGTGGCCAGGACGTCCACGGTGCCCGTGACGCAGCCGGCTATGGTGTTCTCCACGGGCAGCACCCCCCAGGCCACGCGCCCGGCCTCCACCGCCAGCGCCACCGCCGGGAAGTCCGGCTCCGGCACCGGCTCGCAGCCGCCCGTGAACCAGGCCAGCACGGCTTCCTCGCTGAAGGCGCCGGGCCGTCCCTGGAAGGCCACCCGGTCGCGGGGGCCCGTGCTGGCCGAGCCTCTGGTGATGAGCATGCCGCGCCCTCCCCGGTTGCGTGGATCGAGGAGGGGGGATACGGCGGCGGGGACACGCTGTCAAGCGCGGGGCGCGCTCGGGCCGCCTCACCCCTCCCTGAGGAAGAGGGGGATGCGGGTGGTGGCCGCCGCGCCGAAGACGCCCACGGCACCGCCGAGCCCCGGGGAGGCACGACCGACGGGAACCGACCCATCGCGGTTGGCGCGGTCGCGCGCATACCGGGCATAGGCCGAGTCGAAGACGGCCACGTGCAGATGCGCGGGGACCACCGCGGGCGCTCCCTCACCGCAGCCCAGCGCGTAGGGCATGACGGTGGCGCTGTCGGCTTCCGCCACCTCGAGCCAGGCCGTGCCGAAGTCCTCGGCGGGACGCCGGATGAAGACCTGGCAGGCGGCGGTCGCGGACACGAAGCTGAGCTCCGTGAAGCGGTTCAGCGACGCCGGCCAGCGCGGTGTCACCGCGTCCGAGGTGCCGGGAACCGGCCCGGTAACGCCCACGCGCAGCGTGTCCCCGGCGAACGGAGCGTGTACCAGCGGCGGGGCGGGCACCGTGGTCGAGCCGTGCACCACCCTTTCACCGAGCCGCACCAGGAGCTCGAAGCGCTCGCCCGGCGCGATCCCGTCCGGCACCATGGCCCGATAGCACCCCGGGCGGAGGGGCAGCCGTTCGGCCCCCTCGGGAGGCTGCACGCAGGAAGCCGCCTCCGGGGGGAGCGGCAGCGCCGTCAGGGTGTCCGTACCACGCACCAGCCGCACCGAGGCGCCGGGCGCCGGCTCGGTGAGGGGGCCGTCGAGGCCGCCCGCGGCGCGTGTCCAGGTCACGAGCACATCCGCGCTGGCAGCGCCCGCTTCCAGGACGGCATGCACGCCGAGCGAGGGGCCGTCCACCTCCAGCGCCGTGGGCGAGCGGGTGAAATCGCAGCCGGCGCCGAGGAGCAGCACGGCGGCGGCAACGCCGAACCGGCGGAACGCACGCATGCTCAGAACCTCCATTCCACGCCCACGCTCGGCAGGATGGGCAGTTCCGGCCAGTAGGTCAGCCGCGGACCGCCCCACAGTTCCGGCTTCGTGACGAGGGCGTTGTGCGTGTTCAACACGTTGACCACCTGCAGGTAGGGGGTGAGGGTCAGCGCACGTCCGAACCAGCGCCGCTCGAAGCTCCGTCGCACCGCCACGTCCAGACGCAGGTAACCGGGCAGACGGGCGCTGTTGGGCTCGCCCAGCACCACCCGACCGACGTACTCCTGCTCCCACTCCCCCTGCCCCGGGCGGAAGCGCAGCGGCGCGGCCAGGCCCACGACCGGCGTGTACGGTTGGCCGCTGGCCAGGGCCAGGCGCGCCGAGAGTACACCCGTGTCCCCGAAAGGCCGCCCCGCGGTCAGATCCACGCGGTGCCGACGGTCGAAGCGCGGCACGAACGTGACGCCGTTCACGGTGCGCCGCGTCCACGCCAGGGCGTAGGCCGCCCCGAAGTCCACGGACCATGCCCGCCAGGCGCCGGTGAGCTCCATGCCGTGCGCGGTACCCTCGGCCAACCGGAAGCCGTCCACCACGAGCGGCGGCACCTCCAGGGGATCGTCGGGCTCCGGCCCCATCACGAGGCCGTCCAGCGTGCGGGCGTACGCCTCCGCGCGCAGCAGCAGGTCCTGGCCCCGGTACTCCACGCCCAGCACCGCGTCGGCCGAGTTTGCCAGGCCCGCCGCCTCCGGCCGGGTGGCGAAGATGTCGTAGGCCACCAGGCTGGCGGTCACCGCCTCGTCATCCTTCATGCTGCGGATGGCCTGCGCGTACATGCCCGCGCCGGCGCTGAGCGCCACGGTCCGGCTGGCCTGCCACCGGGCGCCGACACGCGGCAGCCAGGCCGTGCCGAGGCGGCCCGCGTGCAGGACGCGCAGCCCGCCACGCAGCTGCACGGCCGCGGTGGGCTGCCACTGATCCTCCACGTAGGCGGCCGCGGTGGCCAGGCGGCCCGCCTGGTCGAAGGGACTCAGGTAGTCGGAATCGAAGTCGTCCAGGGTGAGCAGGGCGTTGTCGTGCGTGTACGCATCCACCTGGAAGCCGGTGCGGAGGGTGTGCCGCAGGCCGAAGCGGGTGAGATCCGCACCGGCCACCACGTCCCGGATGCCCGTGCGGGCCTCGACCGCTTGCGTCGAGTCGCGCCTGGCCAGCGAGTAGTCGCAGCCGTCGAACTCGCAGAAGATGTTGCCGCTCCAGCTCATGCTCCAGGCGTCGAAGCCGCCGGAGAAGTCCGTGTAGCCCACGCGGGCGTCCAGGAGATAGCCGCGGCCCAGGGGACGTCGCAGGCCCACCGTGGCCATGCGCGAGCCCCAGTTGAAATCGGCCGTGGCGTCCACCTCCCGGCGCATCCGCTCGGGGATGTGGACGCCCTCCCGATTCAGGATGCCGGTGAAGGTGAGCGTAGCCTGCTCGCCCACCGGATAGGTGGCCCGGCCGAGGACGTCCCAGAAGCCGTAGGGCACGGTGATGTCGGTGATGCCCAGGCCGTAGGCGGCGTTGGACACCGCGTCCAGGTAGGTGCGGCGGCCCGTGACCAGGAAGGTGCCGCGGCCACCCGGCAGCGGTCCGTCCAGCGTGCCGTGCGAGGAGATCAGCCCCACCGCCCCGCTGCCCCGCACGCGGTCGCGGCCTCCGCTGCGCGTCTGGATGGTGACGGCGCCGGAGAGCCGATCCCCGAGTGCAGCCGGCAGCGCGCCGGGTCGCATGTCCACGTACGCCACGGCGTCGGGCGCCAGGGCACTGAAGATCCCGCCCAGATGATACGGGTTGAACAGGGGGACGCCGTCCAGGGTGATGAGATTCTGATCGCCGGAGCCGCCGCGCACGTAGAGCGCGGAGGAGTAGTCCGAGATGGCGGCCACCGCGGGCAGGATCTGCAGCGCCCGGAGCACGTCGGGCTCGACCACCCCCGGCAGGGTGCGCAGCGCCACGGACGTCATGCGGGTGGCCGGCGGACCCGCGTCGGCCGGCGGGGGCGGCGTCAGGCTGTCCCCGGGCGGCGCGCTGCGCACGTCCACGCCCGGCAGCCGCACCGGCCGCACCACCAGGTCGAAGTCCAGGCGCAGGGTGGCCGCGCCGTCGGTGCGCAGGGTAAGCACGGCGGGCACGTGCCCCAGCGCCCGTGCCTCCACGCGGTGGCTGCCGGCGGGCACGTCGGGCAGCACGTAGAAGCCGCGCGCATCGGTCACGGCGGTGCGCCCCAGTTCCGGGATGCGGACGGTGGCCTGCGGGACGGGCTCACCGGTGCCCTCCACGCGCACCACGCCCTGCAGGGTGCCGCCCGTAGCGAGCGCCAGCAGCACGAGCATGAGGTGCGTCACGGCGTGCCTCCGGGGCGAATGGGCAGAATGATCTCGGGACCCAGGCTGTCCGCCTCCGCCGCCAACACCGTCACGGCGGCGCCCTGCTTGGTGAGATAGACCGCCCCGTCCACCTCGATACGCGCGGCGGCCAGCCCGGCGGGCAGGACCACCTGGACCTGGCCGCCCATGGCGCCGCTGATGGTCAGCCGCCCCGCTGCGGTACGCACCTGCGCGTCCACCGCGGCACCCCGCATGTGCACCTCGAGCTCGTCCACGGCCCCCACCCGGACGCGCAGCTCAACGCCGTCTGCCGGCCGCTCCAACGCCACCACCGCGGTGCCCGCCGCGGCCGGCAGGACGTAGGTCACCTCGGGGGTCGTGGCGGCAGGTTCGCCCGCCGGCGGCCGGACATCCGTCGCTGTGACCACGGCGCGCACCGCCCGTTCGATCCACGCCCGTAGCGGCGAGCCGGGCACCGCGGCCGCCAGCCCGCTGGCAAGCAGCAGCGCCAGCACGGCCAGGCGCGCCCCCCGGAGGGACGGTGCGGCGGCATGCGTCGGTCCGGCCACGGGGAGGATGAGCGCCTCGTCCCGGCGCACGCGGCGCTCGATGGCGGACCAGGCGTCCGCGGGTGCCGGCGGCGCCGTGGCCAGCGCGGCGGTATGCACCACATCGTCCGTCCACCGGCTGGTGCGCCGGCAGGCGTCACAGTGTTCGAGGTGGCGCGCGGTGCGGGCGCGTCCCGCTCCCACCAGCTCACCGGCGACGAAGCGGCGCAGCCGCGCGATGTCAGGATGTCTGTTCATGGCTTCAGCTCCCTGCGCAGTACGGTCCAGGCACGGGACAGGCGCGTGGCGGCGGCGCCGCTCGATATGCCCAGCATCCCGGCGATCTCCGCGTGTGTGTATCCCTCGATCTCCTTCAGCACGAATACGGCGCGGTAGGCATCCGGCAGCGCCGCCAGCGCCCGGCGCATCTCCTGCCATTCCACCGGCAGGTCCGGCGCGGCCATGTTGCCCGCCTCCTGTGTCTCGTCGAGCGGACGCTCGCCCCTGCGCCGCTCCGCCCTGAGGCGCATCAGGCTCACGCGGGCCGCCACCTGCTTCAGCCAGGCGGCGAAGCTGCCCTGCTCCCGGTAGCGTTCCAGCGCCCTCGGCAGCCCCACGAACACGTCCTGGAGCACGTCGGAGGCGTCGGCGGCCGACCCGGTGAGGCGATACGCCACGGCGTGCACCGCATCGGCGTGGCGGCGGTACAGCTCGGCCAGCGCGTCCAGCGAGCCGGCGCGCGCCGCCGCCGCCAGGCGGCCGTCATCCGTGGGATCGGGGTGTGTTTTCATGTTTGATTCTCCACCCCTGTAATGCCGGTGGAGGCGGGAATCTTACAGCGGCGCCGGAAGGCGCCTGGAAGAAGCAAGGGCCGCAGCGGCGAAAACCGTTGCGGCCCTTCATGCCCGAGGTGGGATTCGAACCCACACGAGGTTGCCCCCAGCGGATTTTGAGTCCGCCGCGTCTGCCATTCCACCACTCGGGCCAGCGCACCGCGGCACGCGCCACGGTCCACCAAGCTAACGGTCCGTGTAGGTGTCCTCCAGCGTCCGCATGGACCTGGGCATACCGAGCACCTCCTGCAGGACGAGCGCACGGCGCAGTTCGGCCTGGCTGCCGAGCTTCAACTCGTCCAGCATGCCGACGGCCTTGCGCGGGGTAGCTGCCCGGCCCACCTCAGTGGCCGTGATGGCGTCCATCCTGTCGTGGAAGCGCTCGTGGCGCTTGTCCGGATCGCCGAGGGGCGTCTCCAGCGACACCACGCGCGGGGCCGGCCGCAGGTGCTCGGGGCGCGCCAGGCGGGAGCGGCGGATGCGCTCGTCCCGCTCCCGCACCTCCCGCCGCTGCTCGTCGATGCGCCCCTGGAGGAGAGCGTCCACCTGATCGCGTTCGCTCTCCACCTTCCAGGGCGCGGCCTCCACGGGCGGCTCCGGGCGCGGCGGTGCGGGGGGCTCGACCCGCGGCGCCGGGCGGGTCGACCGTTGCTCCCCGGTCAGCACCGCCCACAGGTCCTCCGGCACCATGTCCGCCGCGCTCGCGGGCTCCTGCCGCCGGCCCTTCGTCAGCATACCGCCCGAGGTCACCTCGGGCCGCTTCCGCTCGCCCGGCACACGGCGCTGCGGAGGCGCGTCCGACCCCGGTGAGCGCGGGGGCGCGTCCTGACCCTTCCCGCCCTTCAGCGCCTTCTCCACGAGCGGCAGGACAATGAAGAGCACGATGATGAGGACCGGAAAGAGGTCCTCCATGCGCTACTCCGCCGCCTTGCCGGTCATGCCCGGATCACCGCCTGCGATGGCCTTACGCATGTCCGTGTCGGCAACCATGTTACGGTATCGTGCATAATCCATGATGCCAAGGTTGCCGTTGCGGAACGCCTCGGCCATGGCCAGCGGCACCTGCGCCTCGGCCTCCACCACCCGCGCGCGCATCTCCTGCACCCGCGCCACCATCTCCTGCTCGGCCGCCACGGCCATGGCGCGCCGCTCCTCGGCCTTGGCCTGGGCAATGCGCTTGTCGGCCTCCGCCTGATCGGTCTGCAGCTCGGCGCCGATGTTCTTGCCCACGTCCACGTCGGCAATGTCGATGGACAGGATCTCGAAGGCCGTGCCCGCGTCCAGCCCCTTGGCCAGCACGCCCTTGGAAATGGCATCCGGGTTCTCCAGCACCCTCTTGTGCGAATCCGCCGAGCCGATGGTGGACACGATGCCCTCACCCACGCGCGCCAGGATGGTGTCCTCGCCCGCGCCGCCCACCAGGCGGTTGATGTTGGCGCGCACGGTCACGCGCGCCGTGGCAATGAGCTGGATGCCGTCCTTGGCCATGGCCGCCACGCGGGGCGTATCGATGACCTTGGGGTTCACCGACACCTTGACCGCTTCCAGCACGTCGCGGCCCGCCAGGTCGATGGCCGTGGCCTGCTGGAAGGACAGCCCCAGGTTGGCCTTGTCCGCGCTGATGAGCGCCTTGACCACGCGGTCCACGTGGCCGCCGGCCAGGTAGTGGGCCTCCAGCGGCCGGGCGGAGAGGTCCAGCCCCGCCTTCGTGGCGGCGATGAGGGGACGCACCACCGCGGCGGGATTCACCTTCCGCAGTCGCATGCCGATGAGGTCCCCCAGGCTGACCTTGACGCCCGCGAAGACCGCCTCCACCCACAGGCGAACGGGCACCATCCAGGTGATGAGGATGATGACAAAGATGACGAACGCCAGCAGGAAAACGGGAAAGACGGCCCCGGGTCCGAGTTCTTCCATCGTCGGCTCGTTTTCTTGAGAGTGAGTGAGGAGCTACTCGGAGGGTGCCGTCTCGTGCGGCACCACTACGTGCCGGTACCCCTCCGAGCGCACGATGCGCACGGGAGTGCCGGACTCGATCCAGTTGGCCTCCGCCACCACGTCGATGCGCTCGTCGCCGAAGCGTGCCGCGCCGGCGGGCCGGAGGTCGGTCACGGTCACGCCCTCGGCGCCCACCAGGTCACCCCGGATGGCAAAGGACGTGTAGCCGGTGTCGCTGCGGGTGGACTCGCCCAGCAGCAGCCCGGAGCTGGAGAACCGTCCGCTCCGGGGCAGCCGCCGCACCAGCGCCCAGCCCGCCAGGATCACCACGAGCGCGGAGAGGGAGACCACACTCGCCGCCGTGATGAGATCCGCCGCAGTGGCCATGGGACCTACCAGGCTGAAGAAGATGCTGGCCACCACGGCCAGGATACCCACGATGCCGGCAATGCCGAAGCCGGGGATGAGGAACACCTCCACCGCGATCAGGCTCACGCCCGCCACCAGCAGGAGGATCTCCTCGATGCCAGCCAGGCCCAGCAGCAGGTGGCTACCGAAGAACAGTCCAAGCGACGCGGCGCCCACGCCGCCGGGCAGCCCGAGCCCGGGCGCCTTGATCTCCACGATGAGGCCCAGGAACCCCAGCGAGAGGAGCAGCGGCGCCACCATGGGATTGGTGAAGAAGCGTACCAGCTTCTCCGCCCAGTTCGGGCGCGCCTCGTGCAGCGGAGCGTCCGCCAGTCCCAGGGAAGCGACGAGGGCGTCCCAGCTCTCCATCTCCTCCGCGTAGCCCACCGCCTCAGCCTGGTCCGTGGAGAGCGTCAGCAGCTTGCCCTCGGCGGCCAGGCCCTCCACCACGATGCTCTCGTCCACCATGGCCTCGGCCACGAGCGGATCCAGGCCGCGTTCCTCGGCCAGCGCCCGCATCTCGCTGCGCATGACGCTGACCATCTTCTCGGAGGCCTTGACGCCATCGCCGGTGACGGGCGTGGCGGCGCCCATGGTGCCGCCGGGACGCATGTAGATGCGGTCCGTGGCCAGGGCAATGAGCGCTCCGGCCGACAGGGCGCGCCGGTCCACGAAGGCATAGACCGGCACCTCGGTGTTCTGGACGGCGTCCACGATACGCCACGCGGCGTCCACGCGCCCGCCCGGCGTCTCGATATGGAGGATCACCGCGGCGGCGCCGGCCGCCTCCGCCTCACCGAGCGTGCGCTCGATGAACGGCGCCAGCCCCATCTCCACCACACCCGTGAGCGGGATGCGCCAGACGGCGCCCGGCGCCGCCTGGCGGGCGGCCGCCGCCAGGAGGACCGCGAGCAGCAGCAGGGCGGCCCCGCGGCAGCTCCGGTGGAAGGCGGTTCGACAGGTGCGCGGCATGCCTTCGGTACCTCGGTGCAGAAGTGGGGTTCCAACGCCTGGAAGTTACCCGCACGGGACGGGCACGGGCAAGCGCGCGGGCGCGAGAGGAGGCACGCGGGGCACCGATTGCCGGTGGGGCGGTGCCAGTCCCCCGGTGGCGCGTCGCGCTCCGGCGCCGGTGGCTTGACCCCGGCCACGCGCTCGGCCTAGCTTTGGCCTCCTCCGGGCGCGACGATTGCGCCGGCCGACGCGGCGCGCCCGCCGCCGCTCCGGCGCGCCGCGGGCCAGGTTCAGCGACCGTCGCGGCGGCGGATCGCTCCCATGCGGAATCGGGGCCGGGCGCGGATGCGGACCGGCCCTCTTTTTTTGGCTCACAGAGACGGCACGACGGATACCGACCCTGGAGGTACGGATGGCAGAGGCAGTGGCAGCAACGGAGCGGGACACGCTGGTCGGCTACGAGACCGCGGACGGCGTGGCCGTATTCACCCTGCAGGACCCGCCGGCGAACACCTACACGTACGAGATGCTGCAGGACCTGGACACGGCCATCCTGCGCGCCCGCATGGATGACGACGTGCACGTCATCGTGCTGCGCGGTGCGGGCGACAAGTTCTTCTGCGCCGGCGCCAACATCCAGATGCTGAACTCGGTGACGCCCACCTTCAAGTACTACTTCTGCCTGCACGCCAACGAGACGCTGAACCGGCTCGAGCAGACGCCCAAGCTGGTCATCGCGGCGCTGAACGGGCACACGGTGGGCGGCGGGCTGGAGATTGCCATGGCCGCGGATCTGCGCATCGGGCGCCAGGGCGGCAGCAAGATCGGCCTGCCCGAGGTGAGCCTGGGCGTGCTGCCCGGCACGGGCGGCACGCAGCGCCTGACCCGGCTGGTGGGCAAGTCGGCCGCCATGGAGCTCATGGTCACGGGCCGCACCTTCGAGTTCGAGGAGGCCCAGCGCATGGGCATCATCAACGACCTCTACGAGGCGGACAGCGGGGACGCCTTCATGGAGCAGGTCATGGCGTACGCCAAGCGCTTCACGCCGCCCAATATGGCCGCCAAGGCCGTGGGCAACATCAAGCGGGCGGTGCAGACGGGCGCCGAGCTGCCCTTCCAGGACGCCCTGGCCGTGGAGCGGGAGCTGCAGCAGCTGCTCTTCCAGAGCTCCGACGCCAAGGAGGGCCTGGCCGCCTACGTGGAGAAGCGCAAGGCCGAGTTCAAGGCCCGCTGAGGCATGGCCAGCACCAGCATCCGCGCGCAGCGGATCGGCCGTGACGAGCTGTTCATCGACGGGGCGTGGCGCACCGCGGCGGAGGGCGGCCGCTTCCCCACCCTCGCGCCGGCCACCGGCGCCACGCTGACGGAGGTGGCCGAAGGCACTTCAAGCGACGTCGACGCCGCCGTCTCCGCCGCGCGCGCCGCCTTCGAGGCGGACGCCTGGCGCTCCATGGACGCCGCCGATCGGGGCGCGCTCCTGTGGCGCATCGGGGACGCCATCGAGGCGCGCGCCGAGGAGCTGGCCAAACTGGAGGCCGAGGACAACGGCAAGCCCGTGCGCGAGGCGGCCATCGACATCCGCATGGCGGTGGACGCCTTCCGCTACTACGCGGGCTGGACCACCAAGCTGGAGGGCGCGACCATCCCGGTGCGCGGCAGCGTGCTGAACTACACGCTGCGCGAGCCGGTGGGCGTGGTGGGCGCCATCATCCCGTGGAACTTCCCCCTGCTCATGGCCGCCTGGAAGGTGGCGCCCGCGCTGGCGTGCGGGAACGCCGTGGTGCTGAAGCCCGCCGAGCAGACGCCGCTCAGCGCGCTCGAGCTGGCGGCCATCTGCGCCGAGGCCGGCCTGCCGGGCGGCCTGCTCAACGTGGTCCCCGGCATGGGGGAAACGGCGGGCGCCGCGCTGGTGCGCCATCCCGGCGTGGACAAGATTGCCTTCACCGGCTCCACCGAGGTGGGGCGCATCATCATGCGGGAGGCGGCGCCCACGCTGAAGCGCGTGTCGCTGGAGCTGGGCGGCAAGTCCCCCAACATCATCTTCGCGGACGCCGACCTGGGCGCCGCCGCGCGCGGCGCCTTCGCCGGCATCTTCTACAACAGCGGGCAGTGCTGCACGGCAGGCTCCCGCCTGCTCGTGCACGCCTCCGTGCGGGAGGAGCTGCTGGAGCAGCTCACCGGCCGGGCCGGCAAGCTCCAGCCCGGGGATCCGCTGGATCCGAAGACGCGCACCGGTCCGCTCGTCTCGCAGGAGCAGCTGGACCGCGTCCTGGGTTACGTGGAACAGGGCAAGGCGGAGGGCGCCCGCCTGGTCACGGGCGGCAAGCGCGCCCTCTACGACGGGGAGGAGCGGGGCTACTGGCTCGAGCCCACGGTCTTCGACGGCGTCACCGCCGAGCACAGCATTGCGCGCGAGGAGATCTTCGGGCCCGTGCTCTCGGTCATGAGCTTCGAGGAGGAGGAGGAGGCGCTGGCGCTGGCCAACGCCAGCGAGTACGGGCTGGCGGCCGGCGTCTGGACCTCCGACGTGAAGCGCGCCCACCGCATGGCCGCCCGCCTGCAGGCCGGCACCGTGTGGGTGAACACCTACCACCCGCTGGACGCGGCCTCCCCGTTCGGCGGCTACAAGCAGTCGGGCTTCGGGCGCGAGCTGGGCGCCAGCGCCCTGGACCTCTACACGCAGCTCAAGAGCGTGTGGGTGGAGCTGGGCTGAGCGTGCGCACGGCCTGGATCCTGGACGCGGTGCGCACCCCGGTCGGCCGCCACGGCGGGGCGCTGGCCGCGGTACGCCCGGACGACCTGGCCGCGCACGTGCTGCGCGCCGCCGTAAAGCGCACGGGCATCGACCCCGCCACCGTGGAGGACGTCATCCTGGGCTGCACCAATCAGGCGGGCGAGGACAACCGCAACGTGGGGCGCATGGCCGCGCTGCTGGCGGAGCTGCCCATCGAGGTGCCCGGGCGCACCGTGAACCGCCTGTGCGGCTCCGGTCTGCAGGCCGTGAACGACGCGTTCCACGCCATCCTGGCCGGCGAGGGTGAGCTCTTCCTGGCGGGCGGCGTGGAATCCATGAGCCGGGCGCCCTGGGTCACGCTGAAGCCGGCCACCGGCTTCCCGCGCGGCACGCCCGAGGTGGCCGACACGGTGCTCGGCTGGCGCTTCGTGAACCCGCGCATGCCGGCGCGCTGGACCATTGGACTGGGGGAGACGGCGGAGGTGGTGGCGGAGCGGCGGGGCGTCAGCCGTGAGGCGCAGGACGCCTTCGCGCTGGAATCCCAGCGGCGCGCCAGCGCCGCCATGGATGCCGGGCGGTTCCGCGCCGAACTAGAGCCAGTGGAGGTGGCCGGACGGCGCGGCCCCACGAGGGTGGAGCGGGACGAGCACCCGCGGCCCGATACGACGCTGGAGAAGCTGGCGTCGCTTACGCCTGTATTCCGGGAGGGAGGCAGCGTGACCGCGGGCAATTCCTCCGGCTTGAACGACGGCGCCGCCGTGCTAACGGTGGCCTCCGAGGAGCGGGCCCGGACGCTGGGGGTGGAGCCGCTGGCGCGCATCGTGGCCACGGCCGTGGCCGGCGTGGAGCCCGATTGCATGGGGCTCGGACCCGTGCCCGCCACGCGCAAGGCGCTCGAGCGGGCGGGCATCCGCGCCGCCGACCTGGAGGTGGTGGAGCTGAACGAGGCGTTCGCCGCCCAGTCCATCCCCTGCATCCAGGAGCTGGAGCTGGACCCCGCCCGAGTGAACCCGAACGGCGGCGCCATTGCGCTGGGCCATCCGCTGGGCTGCTCGGGCGCGCGCATCCTGACCACCCTGGTGCACGAGCTCAGGCGGCGCGGCGGCGGATACGGCCTGGCCACCATGTGCATCGGCGTGGGCCAGGGGATTGCCACGGTGGTGGAGGTGCAGGCATGAACGCGCGTAGGAAGGCGGCCCCGCGGGACACCATCGTGGTGGAGCGGGACGGGGCCATCGGCTGGATCCGCATCAACCGCCCCGAGCGGCTGAACGCCTTCGCCGACGACATGCGTGAGCGCCTGGAGGCGGGCCTGAGCGCGCATGAGGAGAACCCGGAGGTGCGCTGCGTCATCCTCACGGGTGAGGGGCGCGCCTTCTCCACCGGCGGGGACGTCTCGGTGATGAGCGATCTGCTCAAAGCCAAGGACGTCGAGCGCTTCGAGGAGCTGGTGCGCGCCGGCATGCGCATCGTGGCGCTGATGGACGCCATGGGCACGCCCGTCATCGCCGCCGTGAACGGCCCGGCGGCCGGCGCGGGCGCGTGCCTGGCGCTGGCCAGTGACATGCGCGTGGCCAGTGAGAACGCCTCCATCGGCTTCACCTTCCTGCGCGTGGGGCTCCACCCGGACTGGGGCGGGAGCTACTTCCTGCCGCGCCTGGTGGGCCCCGCCCTGGCGGCCGAGCTGCTGCTCACGGGCGGCATGATCAGCGCGGAGCGCGGGGAGCGCCTGGGGCTCTTCAACCAGGTGGTGCCGGCCGAGGAGCTGGAGAACGCCGCGCGCGCGCTGGCTGGGCAGATCGCCGCAGGCCCGCCGGAGGTGGTGCGCGCTGTCAAGCGGACGCTGCGCGACGGCATGAGCACGTCGCTGGCCGAGGTGCTGGACATGGAGCTGGCGGCGCAGCTGGCCGCCTTCGACTCGAGCGACGGCCGGGAGGGGATCCGCGCCTTCCTGGAGAAGCGCACGCCGCGCTTCAGCGGGTCGTGAGCGGCGCATCGTGAGCCCCGCCCCGGAGCGCGTGATGGTGGTGGGCGCCGGCACCATGGGTCACGGCATTGCCCAGGTGGCCGCGCAGGCGGGCAGCAACGTGACGCTGGTGGACGTGCGCCTTGAGCTGGCCGAGGCCGGGCTCGACAAGGTGCGCGCCAACCTCGACGGCGGCGTGGCGCGCGGCAAGGTCACGGAGGCGGAGCGGGACGGAACGCTCGCGCGGCTGCGGGCGTCCGCCGACCTGGCCGAGGCGGCCGTGGGCGCGGCGCTGGTGGTGGAGGCCGTGCCCGAGCGCCTGGCGCTCAAGGTGGAGGTGCTGCGCGCCGCCGAGGCGGCCGCGCCGCCCGACGCCCTGCTGGCCAGCAACACCTCGAGCCTCTCCATCGGCGCGCTGCAGGACGCCCTGGAGCGGCCGGAGCGGGTGGTGGGGATGCACTTCTTCAACCCCGTCCACATCAACAAGCTGGTGGAGGTGGTGGAGGGGCCGCGCTCGTCGGCCGCGGCGGTGAAGCGGGCGCTGGAGCACGCCCGCGCGTTCGGCAAGGAGCCGATCCGGGTGCGGGACAGCCCGGGCTTTGCCTCCTCGCGCCTGGGCGTGCTGCTGGGGCTGGAGGCCATCCGCATGCTGGAGGAGGGCGTGGCCAGCGCCGCGGACATCGACCGCGCGCTGGAGCTGGGCTACCGCCACCCCATGGGCCCGCTCCGCCTCACCGACCTGGTGGGGCTGGACGTGCGCCTGGACATTGCCCGCTACCTGCACGAGACGCTGGGCGGGGAGCGCTTCCACCCGCCCGCCCTGCTGGAGCGCATGGTGGCCGAGGGCACCCTGGGCCGGAAGAGCGGCCGGGGTTTCTACGACTGGAGCCAGGAGTAGCGTGCCGTACGAGACCCTTGAACTGACCCGGGCGGAGCGCGTGGCCACGCTCACCATCAACCGCCCCGAGAAGCGCAACGCCCTGAACGCCGCCGTGCGCCAGGAGCTGGTCGAGGCGCTGGACGAGCTCCGCGATGACGATGACATCCGCGTGGTGGTGCTCACCGGCGCCGGCAACAAGGCCTTCGTGGCCGGCGCGGACATCGGCGAGTTCGACGCGCGCACGCCGCTGCAGCAGCGCGCCGCCATGAGCGGCCGCCGCGTCTACGACGAGCTGGCCGCCTTCCCCAAGCCCACGATCGCCGCCCTGAACGGCTACGCGCTGGGCGGCGGCTGCGAGCTGGCCATGGCGTGCGACGTGCGCGTGGCCGCCGCCTCCGCGCGCCTGGGCCAGCCGGAGGTCAAGCTGGGCATCCTGCCGGGCGGCGGCGGCACGCAGCGGCTGCCCCGCCTGGTGGGCACGGGCCGCGCGCTCCGCATGCTGCTCACCGGTGAGATGATCGAGGCCGCCGAGGCGGAGCGCATGGGGCTGGTGGACCTGGTGGTCCCCGACGCCGACCTCATGAGCCGGGTAGCCGAGCTGGCAAGCGCCATGGCCGCCCACTCGCCGGTGGCGCTCCGCCTCATCAAGGACGCCGTGCGGGCCGCCGCCGAGATGCCGCTGGCGCAGGGGCTGGCCTACGAGCGCGAGCTGTTCGTGACCGCCTTCGCCAGCGAGGACCGCACCGAGGGCGTGCGCGCCTTCCTGGAGAAGCGGCCGCCCGAGTTCCACGGCAGGTAAGCGACGACGCCCTTCACCTTCCTCTCCCAAGGAGGCTGCGTGGCCCAGAATCCCTTCGTTGACGACGCCACCGACGGCGGACGCCTGGATCCGTTCGGCGGGGAGGTCACCGACGACCCCCTGGCCGACGGCGCCAACCGCATGGAGCACGCGGCGCGCAGGATCCGCATGCTGAAGTCCCGCCTGCGAGGGGCTCACGCCGTCGGCCACGCGCGAGCTGCTGGCCGAGCTGGGCACGGCGCTGGACGCGGCGGCCCGGGCGCTCCGCTCCCTGGAGGCCGGCAAGTGAGCCCGCGCGGCGCCCGGCTCCTGCTGGCGGGCTACTTCGCGCTCTACACCGTGGCCCTCGTGCTCCCCTGGGTGGTGGGCGCGGATCGAATCCGGCCGTTCGTGCTCGGCTTCCCCTTCGCGCTCTTCTGGTACGCCCTCTGGGTGGCGCTCGCCTTCCCGGTGCTGATCGCCGCCGACCGCGTGCTCGGGCGGGAGGAGAACGGCTGATGGAGCGCTGGCACATCGTCACGCTGGTGGCCTCCGGCTACCTGGCGCTGGCCCTGGCGGTGGGGCTGGTGGCGGGGCGGCGCGCCACGCACAGCGTGGCCGGCTACGTGGCGGCGGACCGCGGCTTCGGCCTGCTGGCCATGTACTTCGTGACGGGCGGCACCATCTTCAGCGCCTTCGCCTTCCTGGGCGGGCCGGGGTGGGCCTACTCGCGCGGCGCGGCCGTCTTCTACATCCTGGGCTACGGCGTGCTGGGCATTGCGCCCTGGTACTTCATCGGGCCCCGCTCGGCGCGGCTCGGGCGGCGCCATGGCTTCGTCACGCAGGCGCAGCTCCTCACCGCCCGCTTCCCCAGCCGCACGCTCTCAGCGCTCATGGCGCTGCTCTCCGTGGCGGCCTTCGTGCCCTACCTCATGCTGCAGATGAGCGGCGCCGGCATTGTCTTCAACGCCGTCACGGAGGGCCACGTGCCGCTCTGGGCGGGCGCTGCCCTGGCGTACGGGGTAGTGGTGATCTACGTGCTGGTGGGCGGCGCCTCGGCGGTGGGCTGGACCAACGTCTTCGAGGGGCTGGTCATGATGCTGGTGGCGTGGGGGCTGGGCATCTGGCTGCCCTACACCCTCTACGGCGGCGTGGGCGAGATGTTCGCGCAGCTGGAGGCCGCCCGCCCCGAGCTGCTGGCGCCGCCCGGCCTGGACGCCGCCGGCGAACCCTGGAGCCGCGGCGCGTTCGCCTCCAGTCTGCTGGCCTCGGCCATCGGCTTTGCCATGTGGCCGCACCTCTTCATGAAGGCCTTCGCCGCGCGCAGCGAGAAGGTGCTGCGCCGCACGGTGGTGCTCTTCCCCACCTTCCAGCTCTTCCTCATCCCGCTGCTGCTGGTGGGCTTCGCGGGCGTGCTCTTCCCCACCGCGCCGCCAGAGGCGGACTTCATCCTGCCGCACATGATCCTGGAGACGGGCATGCCGGCGCTGGTGGTGGGCCTCTTCTGCGCCGGGGCGCTGGCGGCCTCCATGTCCACGGGCGACGCCCTGCTGCACGGCGCGGCGTCCGTGGCAATCGAAGACGGCATCAGCCCCTTCGTGCGCCTCAGCGAGGGCGCGCGCCGCCACCTCATGCAGCTGCTGGTGCTGGGCGTGGGCGCGCTGGCCTTTTACCTGGCGGTGGTGCGGCGCCAGAGTCTGGTCTGGCTGCTGCTCACCGCCTACGGCGTGGTGGACCAGTTCGCCCCGCCCATCTACGCCGCCCTCTACTGGCGGCGCGCAACCACGGCGGGGGTGGTATCCGGGCTGGCCGCGGGCATCGTGACGGACGTCTTCTTCCTGCGCTATCCAGGGCTCCGCCCCTGGGACCTGCACGAGGGCATCCTGGGCATCATCGTGAACACGGCCGTGCTGGTGGTGGTGAGCCTGCTCACGCGGCCGCAGTCACACGCGCACACGGAGGTGTTCGTGAACCCGCCGCCCATTCGTGAGAATACCGCCGAGCCCGCACCCGCCCGAGGCGGCGCATGAGCGACCGGGCGGCGCTCCAGGCGCGGCTGGACGAGCTGCGCGCGGCCATCGCCGCCGTGGACGGCGAGCTGGTGGACGTGCTGGCCCGGCGCATTGCCACGGCCGCCGAGATCGGCCGCGTGAAGGGGGAGCTGGGCCTGCCGGTCATGGACCCCGCCCGCGAGGCGGAGGTGGTGCGCCGCGCGGCCGAGCTGGCGCGCCAGCAGGGTGTGGACGCCGAGATGGTACGGGACGTGGTGTGGCGCGTCATGCACGGCGCGCGCGGCGTGCAGGACGGGGAGCGGTAGCCCCCCTACGCCGCGTCCTCGCTCGGCGAGCGCAGCGATTCGGCCGTGGCAGCGTCCTCGGCGGCGTCCCCCGAGTCGCGGAGGGAGTCGTGGTTCAGCGCACCCTCGTTGTCCGCCTCGCGCCCTGGCTCCCTGGCCAGCGACGGCGTGCGGTAGACCATCCGCGCCAGCAGGATGCGCTCCGCGCGGATGTCGTTACCCACCTGGATGATCAGCTTCACCAGGTCCCCACCGCCCCACAGCAGCACGCCGAGCACCACCGTCTGCGCGATCTGCCCCAGCAGCATGGGCACGCGGCCCCACCCGTACATGCGGACGCCCGCGATGAACTCCCCCAGCACGGCCACGGCCACGAAGATGGCGGCCGCCTTGAAGAGGGTGGCCAGCCAGCGCAGCGCGGTGTAGGGCTCCAGGTCATCCTGGCGGATCTTACCCACGAAGCGGCCGCGGTCGCGGTGACGGTCGGTTGTGCTCATGGACTCCCGGGTGAAGGGCGGCTCGCGCGCGTCTCGGCGGGGCGCAAGTGCAAGCTCGGGGCCAGTGGGGTACGGACGCTGAATGGTCCCGGACGCAAAAAGGCCCCGGACGCAACAAGGCCCCGGACGCAACAAGGCCCCGTGCGCAGCAAGGCCCCGTGCGCAGCAAGGCCCCGGACGCGAAAAAGCCCCTACCGCATCCAGGCGGCCGGGGCTCTTTCGTTTATTGCGGCGGTGCGGCGGTGCGGCGCTACGCGCTACGCTACGCCTCGGGATAGACCGAGACCTGCTGCCGCTTGCGATCCTTGCGCTCAAAGGTCACCACGCCGTCCACCAGGGCAAAGAGCGTGTCATCCTTGCCGCGGCCCACGTTGCGGCCGGGGTGGAACTTGGTGCCGTGCTGGCGCACGATGATGTTGCCGGCGATCACGCTCTCGCCACCGTAGCGCTTCACACCCAGGTACTGCGGGTTGGAGTCGCGCCCGTTCCGGCTGGAGCCTACACCCTTCTTATGTGCCATTGTGCCCTCCGACTACAGCTTGAGCTCGGCGATGCGCACTTCGGTGAACCCCTGCCGGTGACCCTTCTTCCGGCGGTAGTTCTTGCGCCGCTTCCACTTGAAGATGATGACCTTCTTGTCCCGGCCGTGGCGCACCACTTCGCCCACCACGCTGGCGCCCTCCACCGTCGGGGCACCCACGTTGATGCCGTCGTCCGTGCTGGCCACCAGGACCTGGTCGAAGGTCACGGTATCCCCGGGCTCCGCCTGGAGCGAGGGGACCCGGATGGTGGCGCCGGCCTCGGCCCGGAACTGCTTGTCACCGCTACGAATGATCGCGTACATAGTCGCCCGTTTTCAATCCATTGACAGACTGGAAAAGATCGCCGCATCCGGGTGGCCTGTCAAGCTCCTGGCCGCGCGGGCCGGAGGCGCGCGCGGAGGAGCCGGAACCCGAGCCCGGGAACGCCGGGCCGCGCCGCCAGGCGCGGCGCCCGGTGAGGTCCCGGGGGACGTCGCTTACCCCAGGCTGTAGCGGGCCGTGACGTCCGTTTCCGCGCGCCCGGAGAGGAGCTTGAACTCGTCCTGCTTCATGAGCGGGTCGTCGCGCAGCTCCACGTCGATGCCCAGGCTCTTGGCGTGGCGCCGCATGAAGTCCGGCTCGGCCTCCAGGATGTGCAGCGCCACCTGCGGGTGTACGCGCACCACCAGTTCGCGGTCGGACTGCTCGGCGGCCGCACGGCGCAGCGCTCGCTCCACGCGTCGCACCACGGTGTCCGGGCGGAAGACGCGGCCCGAGCCGCCGCAGTACCAGCACGGCTCCGTGAGCGACTGGTAGAGCGAGGGCCGCACGCGCTGGCGGGTCATCTCCACCAGGCCCAGCTCCGAGACCTGGAATGCGCGCGTGCGTGCCCGATCGCGGCCCAGGTGGGAGCGCAGCTCCTGCAGCAGCCGGTCCTGGTTGGCCCTGGTCTCCATGTCGATGAAGTCCACCACCACGATGCCGCCGATGTCACGCAGACGGAGCTGGCGCGCCACCTCCTTGGCGGCGTCCAGGTTGGTCTTGAGGATGGTCTTCTCAGGGTCCTTCTTGCCGGTGTAGCGGCCCGTGTTCACGTCCACGGAGACGAGCGCCTCGGTGGGCTCGATGATGATGTAGCCGCCGCTCGGCAGATCCACGCGGCGCTGGAACGCCTCGCGCACGGCGTCCTCCACCCCGTATTCGTCGAAGAGCGGCGCGGGCTCGCTGTGCAGGTGCACGCGCTCCAGCAGGTCGGGGTCCACGCCTTCGAGGTACTTCTTGACCTCGCCGTAGACCTCGGGGCTGTCGATGGTGAGCGAGTCCACGCGATCGGTGAAGACGTCCCGGATGATGCCGCCCGTGAGCTTGGCCTCACTGTGGATGAGCTGGGGCGCGCGGCCGCCCTTGGCCTTCTTCTCGATCTTCTTCCAGGTATCCCGCAGGGTGTTCAGCTCGCGCTCGAACTTCTCGCGCGTGAGCTCCTCTCCCACGGTGCGGATGATGAGCCCGCCGGCGTCATTGGGCAGGATCTCCTTGGCCAGCGCGCGCAGCCGCGAGCGCTCCTCGCGGTCGTCGATCTTGCGCGACACGCCCACGTGGTTGGAGCCCGGCATGTAGACCAGGAAGCGGCCCGGCAGGGAGATGTGGGTGGTGCAGCGCGAGCCCTTGGTGCTGATGGGCTCCTTGGTGATCTGAATGAGGCGCTTTTCCCCCTTCTGGATCATCTCCTGAATGGGGGGGAGATTGCGGTTGCGACGGTTGCCGCCGCCTCCTCCGCCGCCATTCTCCTCATCCTCGTCCTCTTCAGGCGCCACGTCGGAGACGTGCAGGAAGGCCGCCTTGTCCGTGCCGATGTCCACGAAAGCGGCCTGGATACCGGGGAGGACGGCCTGAACGGTGCCCATGTAGATGTCCCCGACGATGCGCTCGTTGTCCGGGCGGTCCACCATGAGTTCCACGAGGACGTCATCCTCGAGGATGGCCACACGGGTCTCCCCGGCCATGGCCGAAATCAGAATTTCTCTCTTCATTGTCCGAACTTCGCGACCACCGGCGTCAACTGCCCGCAGCGGCCTCGCGGAAGATGTTACGCGCGATCACGAGGCGTTGGACCTCACTGGTCCCCTCGCCGATCTCGCAGATTTTTGCGTCGCGCATCATGCGCTCCACCGGGTACTCGGCCGTGTAGCCGTGGGCACCCAGGAGCTGCACCGCGCGGGTGGTCGTACGCATGCCCAGCTCGCTCGCGTAGAGCTTGGCCATGGCGGCTTCCCGTGCGAACGGGCGGCCGGCTTCCTTCAGGCTGGCGGCGTGATAGACCAGGTGCCGCGCCGCCTCGATTTCCGTGGCCATGTCGGCCAGGGCAAACTGCACCCCTTGATGCTCGTGCAGGGGCCGCCCCAGACGCTCGCGCACCCGTGCGAACGCCACGACCTGCTCGTAGGCCCCCTGCGCCAGACCCAGCGACAGGGCGCCGATGCCGATGCGCCCCGCGTCCAACGTCTTCATAAAATTGATGAAGCCGCGGCCCTCCTCCCCCAGGCGATTCTCCTCGGGTACGAGCGCGTCCTCCAGGATGAGCTCGCGCGTGTCGGACGAGCGCCAGCCCATCTTGTTTTCCTTCTTGGCGGCACGCACGCCCGGCGTGAACGGCGCCAGCTCCGGTGCGTGGCCCACCCCCACCTTTTCCGCCGCCTCGCGGTCCGTGGTCTCTTTGGTGACGATGAAGCTGGTGATACCCTTGGTACCCTGCTCCCGGTCCGTCACCGCCGTGACCACGAAGATCTCACCCACGCCGGCGTGGGTGATGAAGATCTTGCTGCCGTTCAGGCGGTAGCCACCGTTCTCGCGCACCGCCATGGTGCGCGTGGCGCCCGCGTCCGACCCGGCGGCCGGCTCCGTGAGCCCGAAGCCGCCGAGGACCTTGCCCGCCGCCAGCAGCGGCACGTAGCGCTCCTGCTGCGCCTGGGTGCCGAACGCCATGATCGGGGACGTCCCCAGCGTGCTGTGCGCGCTGATGGTGATGGCGTGGCTGGCATCCACGCGCGCCAGCTCCTCGATGACCAGGATGTAGCTGACGTAGTCCAGCCCCAGCCCGCCGAGCGCCTCCGGCACATTCACCCCGAAGAGGCCCATGTCGGCCATGCGCCGCACGTTCTCCCACGGGAAGCGGCTGGCCTCGTCGCATTCGCCCGCGATGGGCGCGATCTCCGCCTCGGCGAAGGCGCGCACCCGCTGGCGCAGTTCCTCGTGCTTGTCGGTGAACCAGGGGCTCATGCCCGCTCCATCCTCATCCCATGCTTGGCGCGTGATCCGGCCGCAATCGGCCCCAAGCGGAGCTTGCCTCCACCGCTGCGCGCTTCCGTTCATCGTCGGCCGAACTGCCCGCCGCCAGGCTCACAACGAACTGTGGAACATAAGGATAGGGGGGATTGTGGAAAAGAGGGTGTGGGGTGGCGCGGGGGCTGGGGCGTTTTCTGGGTGTCTCTGGTGCCCTGTTTCCCTCATGCCGGCTTTCTTATGCGCCGACGACCCATGCCCACCAGCGGGCCTCTGCGGGTGTTGATTCTCTTCGGCGGCCTGGCAGCGGCCGCCTGTGCCGAAAGGAATGTGCACACGCCCGGTCCGACAGGCGACACGAGTGGCGACACGATCCTGCGCTTCGCGGGCGCGCCGCGGCACCCGGGCGGTGGGACGCTGATGGAGGACCTTACGATCGGCCTGGTGGACGGCCCGGAGCCCTACGTCTTCGGTTCGGTCGAGGACGCGGCGCTCGGCCCAGGCGGCGTGATCTACGCACTGGACGGACAGGCACAGGTGGTCCGCATGTTCGATGGCGCGGGCCGGCATGTGCGGGACATCGGCGGCCCGGGGCGCGGCCCCGGCGAGTTCAGGCGGGCGGCCATGCTGGCCGTGGCGCCGGACGGGACGCTGTACGTGGAGGAGACGTCCCCGGGGCGGGTCCATGTCTTCTCGGCGGACGGTGAGCTGCTCGACGCTTGGACTTATGACGGCGCCATCGAGGGGCCGATCGTGGTGGACACGGCCGGGATGGTGCACGTGGTACTGCGTAGCTTGGCCCGCCAGGGGACGGACTGGTCGTGGCTGTGGGCGATCGACACCATGCCGCGGAATATCGACGTGCTGATGGCCAGGACCATGGCCGCCCCGCACGGCACCGTCCGTGTCCTGCCGGACGGCCAGGTCCTCGACACCGTTCCCGAGCCGGCGCTTCCCGACCTGGGCGGCTACCTCCAGCATCCGAACGGGCGTGTCCTCCTCGGCCTGGATTTCCTCCCCACCGCCTGGTGGTCGTGGAGTCCGCTCGGGCATCTGGTTACCGGTGTCACGACCAGCTACGCCATCGATCTGCGCCTGCCGCCGGGTGGCGGCGAAAGGCGGGCGGGAGCATGGAGCCCGAGGGACTCGGTTGTCAGCGTCCGGCGGCGGGTGGATTCTGTCGGGCTCGATCCAGCTGAAGCGGCCGTGGTGGCGCGCCAGTGGGAGCCGTGGATGGCAGGCAGGCGGGACCAGGTGTGGCACGGCCCGTCCGCGCCGCCCCGTGTGAAGCCCGCCTACGACGCCGTGCTGCATGGCCAGGAGGGCCGCATGTGGGTGCGCGTGCACGTGCCGTCGGTGCGCTTACCGGACCCGTCGGCCTGGACGGGCGAGCCGCATACGAGCTTCGACATCTTCGAACCTGACGGGACCTACCTGGGCGCCGTGCGTGGACCGACCCGCATACGGCCCACCTCAATACGTGGGGATACCCTGCTGGCGATCACCACTGACGAGCTTGGCGTGGATCGGGTGCAGCGATTGGTCGTCCGCTGGGAGCGCTGAGGCGCTTCCACGGGCTTATGGGCAGTGCCGCATCCGCGCGCGTTCTACTGCGCCGGGTGCGCCGCCCGTCCATCGACAGCGACCATCCGCGCAGTGACCGCGCAGTCCGGCGCAGGCCCGCGCCGCACCGGGGCGCGCCGTCTACGCCGGGTCCGCCGCCTCCATGGCCGCCGCCTCGATGGCCCACGGCACCTGACTGTCCCGGGCGTAGCGCGGCGCGCTCGTGTAGGGGCCCGGCCTGATCCCGCGGCGGCGGTGCAGCGCCTCCAGTGCTTCCGTCACCTCGACAGGCGGCGGCGCCTCCGG
>Ga0214473_10002023_pt1 | contig 25603 bp, 21 predicted proteins | sample RVTome_7_FD_203509 | JGI IMG/M metagenome (GOLD analysis project Ga0214473, IMG submission 203509) | Soil microbial communities from uranium-contaminated site in the Upper Colorado River Basin, Wyoming, United States - RVT98D197 | ecosystem: Environmental > Terrestrial > Soil > Contaminated >...
TTGCCCTGGAGAAGGAAGGCTACGTCGGGCCGGACGGCTCAAGCTGAGGTGCGCCGATCGAAAGGCGGGATTTTAAAGAGCTGCTGAACCGGGTGGCGCGAATCGCCGTGGCAGCGGGCGAGAGGATAATCGAGGTCAAATCCGGCCGGCTCGCAGTGGACATCAAACCCGACGGCTCCCCGGTATCGGCAGCAGACCTGGCCGCCCACGATACCATCCTGCTCGGTTTCGAATCGATCGGCTCGGCGATCCCGGTCGTTTCGGAGGAAAGCTACGATGACTGCGGCCTGCCCGATGGCGATCTCTTCTGGCTGGTGGACCCACTGGACGGCACCCGGGAATTCATCCGGGGTGGAAAGGACTACACGGTAAACATCGGCCTGGTGGAGCGCGGGCGGCCGGTGCTGGGTGTGGTTTACGCGCCGGAAACGACGGTTGCTTACACGGCCGCCGCGGGGCTGGGAGCCTGGCGCGCGGCAGGGCAGGGGCCGGCGGCAAAGATTCGGGCCTCGGCCAACGGCCGGCAGATCACGGCGGTGGTGAGCAAATCCCATTTCGGCCAGCGGACCCAACTTTTCCTCGAACGCCACCGCGTAGACCGGGTAATTCAGAGCGGCAGCTCGATCAAGATCTGCCTGGTGGCCGAGGGCAGCGCCCAGATTTACCCCCGGCTGGGCCCCACCTGTCTCTGGGACAGCGCCGCCGCCGGAGCCGTAGCTTTGGAGGCCGGCTGCCGTCTGATCGACCTGGAAGGCCGGCCGCTCGATTACTCGGGCACGGGCGGCATCAAGCACAATGGCTTCATAGTCTATTCGCCGGAAGCTTTTCCCGGCCGGCTCGTTCTTCCGGCTGAATACGAAACCTGATTGACAATATTCTGGCGACCAGCCAAATTGGTTTTCGGCCTTTCAGAAGATCATCCCTGCTTTTTTATCGTAAAGTATTTTAAGTGACGCAGTAACTCACCATATATTTGCAACTAAAAGATTCGATCGGCGTTTGATAACTGTCCGCCGCAAACAGCCTGTCATCCGCAGTTTTGCGCCGACCCGGCCGGCGCAAATCCAGAGAAGTTCCCCAGTTAATCGTCCTATTGGAGTCAGCCGATGCAGAGAGACTTGAAAAACGTACGCAGAAGTGAAGAAGAAATGATCAAGGCCGCCGGCCTGGTGATCGACTTCGACGAGATCGCCCGCAAAGGTGTGATGACCAAAGAAGAGGTAGCGCTGGCCAAGGCTTACGGCGTCTACAGCTCACGCCAGAAGAGCGACCACATGATCCGGGTGACCAACCCGGGCGGAGTGATGACCAGCGCCCAGGTGAGGGCCCTGGTCCGCATCGCCGAAAAGTACGCTCAGGGCAAGTGCGCCTATACCACCCGGCAATCGGTGCAGCTCCATAAGGTGAAGCTGACCGACATCCCCCACCTGCTGCGAGAGCTGGCCGCCGGCGGTTTGACCAGCTGGCACGGCTGCGGCGACAACCTGCGCAACGTGGCCGCCTGCCCCTGGGCCAGCGGTTGTCCCCACCGGCGCCTGGACGTTTATCCCTATGCGGTCGTCACCCAGAAAACACTCAATTCATATCACGACACCGACAACCTGCCGCGCAAGTTCAAGATAACCTATTCGGGCTGCGGCGGTAATTGCGGGCAGCCGCACATAAACTGCATCGGTGCAGTCGCCATCGAAAGATTGAGGGATGGAAAGAAGGAAATAGGCTTCCGCGTCTTCATCGGCGGCGGCATGGGCTGGAAGCCGTTTCAGGGGAGCCTGCTCTACTCTTTCGTCCCGCCGGATCGAATCGTGGCCCTTTGCCGGGCAATCGCCCTGCTTTTCCGCGACTACGGCGACCGGTTCAACCGCGCCAAGGCCCGTCTCAAGTTCGTGGTTTACCAGCTGGGTCTCGACCGCTGCCGTGAATTAGTGGAAGGCTTCATGGCCGAGGAGGGCACCAACTATCGCGACTTCGAAACCCGGCCGGTGGAGGACTGCGGGCCGCAGATACCCGGCCGGCCGCTCGCCGAACCGAATCCGCTGGATTGCGAAGGTCTGGCGATCGTGAGGATCATGGTGCCCAAGGGCGAGTTGACCGGCCCGGCCCTGGCCCGGGTGGCGGAGCTCTCCGAGATGTACGGCGACAAGAAAGTGCACAGCACCAACCGGCAGAACCTGGAAATCCACGGCGTGGCCCCGGAAAAAGCGGCCGAATTGAAAAAGGAGATCGAAAAAATCGGCTTCGGGACCGAAAACTTTTTCGGCCTGGACGACATCGTGCCCTGCGTGGGTGTGACCTACTGCCCGCTGGCGGTCTCCACTACCCGCAACCTCTACGACCTGCTGATTCCGGTGGTCAGCCGTTCCAAGTACGACCGCATCCGCGACAAGGCGATCATCAACATCACCGGCTGCCCCAACTCCTGCTCGCCGTACCGGATCGCAGACATCGGCTTCCGCGGGATGAGGATCCGCGAGCTCCGAGGTTCGAGCGAGGCCTACCAGGTCGTGCTGGGCGGCACCGAGGACTGTTTCGGCCAACTGTTCGGGGAGTACAAGGAAGCCGACTGCGTGAAGGCCACCGAAAGTATCCTGGACACCTTCCTGTCCCTGCAGGAGGGCGCCGAGACACTGGCGGAGAACGTCAGAAGACTGGGAGTCGAGCCCTACCAGGAGGTGTGGCGAAATGCCTGAGATCAAATACGAAACTGCGGTCAATCCCCTGGAAACCTCGGTTTTTACCGGTTTCGGCGAAAAAAATCTTGACTTTCGCACCATCGCCAGGGACGTCCCCTGCCAGCACGCCTGCCCGGCCAGGACCGATGTCCCGGAATATATCCGGCTCATCGCCCGCGGCGATCTGGACGGCGCTTACCTCGTTAACCAGGAGGACAACGTCTTCCCCGGCGTGCTGGGCCGGATTTGCAGTCGTCCCTGCGAGCCGGCCTGCCGCCACGAATGGACCAATACCCGCGGGCCGGTGATGATCTGCCACCTCAAGCGCTCGGCCGCCGATGGCAAAAAGCGAACAGCCGGGCCCCTGCCCCACTGGTATCCGGCCAGCGGCCGGAAAGTGGCCGTGGTGGGAGGCGGCCCGGCCGGTCTCACCGCCGCGCGCGAGCTGTGCCGGTTCGGGCATGAAGTTACGGTTTATGAGGCCGAAGAGGTTTTGGGCGGAGTGCTGAGCCTGGGTATCCCGGCTTTCCGTCTGCCACGCGACGTGGTGCAGGAAGAAATTCAGGCGATCCTGGATAACGGGGTCAAGGCGCAGGTCAATTCTCCGGGAGACAGCCGCAAAATAGCGCGTCTGGCCGGGGAGAACGATGCGGTAGTGGTGGCGGCCGGCGCCTGGCGGCCGCTGGGTCTCGAGTTGCCCGGGCTGCCTGAGGGCGTGGCCTGGAGCGGATTCGACTTCATCCGCGACTACAACCTGCGGCGGATCACCAGGTTGGATGGCGACACTCTCATTATCGGCGGCGGATTCACCGCCGTGGACTGCGTGAGGGCCGCCAAAAGACTGCTGGGACCGGACCGCGGCCGGAGCGTGATGATGTACCGCCGCACCGAGGCGCAGATGTCGGCCAGCCCCGAAGAGCTGGTGGAGATCAGGGCCGAGGGTTGCGGGATCGAATCCCTGGCTGGTCCGGTGGCGGTCAAGATGAAAAACGGCAGGCTCCAGTCGGTGACTTTCATCCGTAATGCCCTGGGAGAACAGAAACCCGGCGATAAAAAGCCGCGGATTACGCCCCTGAAAGGCAGCGAGTTCGAACTGCCCTGCCGCCACCTGATTGTGGCGATCGGCCAGGAACCCTCTCTGGAAATCCTGCCGGAGGGGGTGAAGATCACCGGCAGCCACTGCACCAGCCGCGACAACCTGTTCGTCACCGGCGATTTCAGTTACGGCAGCCTGGACGTGATCCACGCCGTGGCCGATGGCAAGGAAGTGGCCGCAGCGGTGGACCGGTTCCTGACCGGGGAGGTCCGGCGCACCTGGAGGGTGAGGATACAGCTCGAAGAGGACACCGGCCGCCTGCGCGACCACGACCTGCACGAGCCGCAGCACATGCCGGTACGGCCGGTGGCCGAGCGCAAGGGTGACGAGGAAGTGGAAACAGGCTACGGCGAAGAAGCCACCGATGTCAACGCCTGGCGATGTTACCTCTGCAACTACAAGTACGAAATCGATCAGGACAAGTGCATCCACTGCGACTGGTGTATCCGGGTCTCGCCCCGGCGCTGTATCCTGAGGCTTTCCGAACTGAAGCTGGACGGTGACGGCGCGGCTGTGAGCTGGAAGGAAACGGCTGTGGAGGACGAGGCGACCTACATCTGGATCAATTCCGACCAGTGTATCCGCTGCGGCAACTGCATCCGTATCTGCCCGACAGATGCGATAAGCTTGCGCAAGCTGACTATTCAGGATAAGCTCAAAAATGGAGCCTGCGGCTGCGGGCCGGGATGCGGGGGGTGAGATTCAGCAGGAAGAAAATAAAAAACAAGGGGTACGGCATGCCTCGCCCCCTACGTTTTCTGGAGAGATTTCAGGAAATTATTAGACAAACCTCATCAGCGCCGGCTCGTAATCCTCCGGTTTTTCATACCCCAGCAGGTTCAACAGCGTGGCAGCCACGTTGGCCAGGCCGGGCTCCTTCATCTGGGCCATTTCGTACTCCCCGGCGTAGCCCGAATCCAGGATCCAGAACGGCACCGGGTTAAGGGTGTGACTGGTCTTGACCTCTTTCACGCCGTTCTTGCCGATAGTGAACATTTCATCGCTGTTGCCGTGATCGGCGGTGACCACGGTGATCCCGCCCAGCTCGTTCACCTTCTCGATCAGCCGGCCCACGCAGGCATCCACGGTTTCCACCGCCACGATCGCCGCCTCCACCACTCCGGTGTGGCCCACCATGTCGCCATTAGGGAAATTGATCCGGCCAAACCGGTACTTGCCGCTCCCCAGCAGCTCGAGGCTCTTTTCGGTGATCTCCAGGGCCTTCATTTTCGGGGCCTGGTCGAATTCGATCCGGTCCGAGGTGATTTCGACGTAGGTTTCGAGCTTCTTGTCGATGTAGCCCGACCGGTTGCCGTTCCAGAAGTAGGTGACGTGGCCGAACTTCTGGGTTTCGGAGATGGCGAACATGGTGACTTTTTCGGTCACCAGGTACTCGCTGATAGTGCGGTCGATCCTGGGCGGCAGCACCAGGAACAGGGGCGGGCAGTTGATGTCGCTGTCGTACTGCATCATGCCGGCGTAGAGCACGTCCGGCCGGGGCTCGCGGTCGAACTTGTCGAACTTTTCATCGGTGAACGCCCGGCTGATCTCGATCGCCCGGTCGCCGCGGAAGTTGAAGAACACCACGGTGTCGCCATCGACGATCCGGCCGACCGGTTCGCCGGCGCTGTCGGCCACCACGAAACTGTCGAGGTACTGGTCGGTGATCTTGGGGTTTTCGTCGTACATAGTCTGGATTGCCTGGCTTGCGCTCGCGAACTTGCGGCCCACGCCCCGCACGTGAGTGTTCCAGCCCCGCTCGACGATACTCCAGTCGGCCTGGTAGCGGTCCATGGTGACTTTCATCCGGCCGCCGCCGGAGGCGATCCGGTAGTCGAAGCTCTTTTCGCGGCTGATCTTTTCCAGCAGTTCCTCGGTGGGCTGCACATAGCCGAGCGCCGACCGTTCGCCCACGTCGCGGCCATCGGCCAGGGCGTGCACCCGAAGCCGCTTCACTCCCTGGTCCGCGCAGTTATTTATCAGGGCGAAAAGCTGGCGGATGTGGCTGTGCACGTTGCCATCCGACAACAGGCCGATAAAGTGCACGGTGCGGCCTTTCCGGCCCCGCCCGACAATCCGGCCCCAGAGTTCGGTCTTGAAGATTTCTCCGTTTTCAATGGCGATGTTGACCCGCTTGGCGCCCTGGGAGAAAATCCGGCCGGCGCCCAGAGCGTTGTGGCCCACTTCGCTGTTGCCCATGTCCTCATCCGAGGGCAGCCCGACCGCCAGGCCGTGGGCCTTGAGCTGCGTATATAGTTTTTCGGTGGCCCAGAGCCGGTCCAGCACCGGGGTTTTCGCCAGCCAGACCGCATTGGAGTCGTCCTGCCTGCCGATCCCGATCCCGTCCATCACTATGAAAAGCAGCGGTCCCTTGCGGCCGCTGAATTTTTTCAGTTTTTCGAGCCTGAGAGCCATGCACCTGCCTCCGAATGGGACGTATGCAAAAGTTGAGATTAATTCCGAGAATCAGAGCGGGTAATATAACAGGAGGGGCGCCAGGAGTGCCAGGGGGAAATAATGCAGTCGTATGTTGAGAAAATCTAGCTGATTCTCCTTAGACATTAGCAGCTTTTATACGTTCAATTAGTTCATCGACTCTTTCATTCAAATCCAAAGTGGAATAATCTTGCTCCATTTGGGCAACTTTTTTAGCAATAGATAATTTGTTAATAACTTTAAGCCCGCGTACATTTGTAATTTTCTTAAAACGGCCACACTTTACATTGTGATTTAATGTTTGATGGCTTTCTCTCAATGCCTTATTGTATGCCGTTTCTCCGATGTAATTTTCAATTTCTCTTCCAGCCGTAATCCAAACAACACAGCGATTTTGTTCAAAGTTTTCCATCACTCTCTTTTTTGTCTGGTTTATCCGCTTATGAGCAGAATCAGTGTCACGATCTATAACTATTGCAGCGTGCCTGTTAAGCTTGCAAAGCTGTATGAATTCCTCGATTTCCTGTTCATCAAAGGTCAGGTGACTTAAAAGACGACCGCCATAAAACATTATACTATAATGAAGGCCTTCCACTAGGGGAGCTCCATCCGGTCTTCCATGAATCCACCAGTTGATATATATGCGATCAGAAGGACCCTCTACCCAAATTATGAAATTTGATTGGAGTATATCACTGGGTTTGTATCCAAGGTTTGATAAGACTGTACTTTTTTCGTGGTCTGAGGAAACAAGCTCGCATTTTGTGTGTTCTTTTTCATCTAACCAACAATGGTAAATATTGACACCAGTAATATCGAAGAAGGCATTCGAATGCGTAGAAATCAAATATTGATTATCCGTACTATTTTTTATGTAATTTAGAAACTTTTTTTGGAGTTCCGGATGTATATGTATTTCCGGTTCTTCAATGCAAAAAACAGATTTGTCAAAAACAGTGACTGCCGCTGCAAGGATAATTACTTCATGAATGCCGGTGCCCAAGTTGTCCAAAGGTAAAATCTTATCTTTTATATTTACATATATCTCATCTTTGGCCGCAGGAATTTCTAAATAGGCGTTTTCTTCTCCTATTATTTCACATAAAAATCTATTGATTTTCGCGAATTTATCTTTATCCTGCATATGTTCCAATGTTGGAGACTGTAACCATCTCAGTTTCTCTATAAGGTTTTGACCGTCCAAGATTGAGGTATCAGATTGATTTCCCTTTTGACTGATTTTCCGGAATGCATCTACTGTATAAATCCGGAATAGAATCCAAGGATGAGTATTATATATTCTTGCGGCGATTTCATTTGCTGCTCTGGCGGGTTCATTATAAGAAGTACCTAAAGACAAAAATATTTTATGTAGAGTTTCAGGTGATTCGATATATTTTTTAATTAAATTAGCGAGAAAACTTCTCTCTGGTTGCTCTGTCAATTTTGAGACAGAATAGAATATCCACAATTTATTTTGTAATTCGGAAATTTCTTTTAAAATTGGGATAGCTCCTTCAATTTCATTATATACATTTCCTGTGGCTGTCGAGTTTTTCTTTACCTGAAGGGCAAATCTAATCTCCTTTTCTTTGGCCCCAATACAGCGATCCAGTTTATCATCAAATCCAGTATAAGCCTGTTTTAATCTGATCCTTGATAAATGTTTACAGAACCTTAAAATATTCGATTTTCCGCAATTGTTCTTGCCGATAAAGATATTTACCTTGGAGAGATCAGAAATATATACCATTTCTTCCCCAAAACTGCGGTAACCTGCAAGTGCAAATCCATCCAAGAACATTTTGAATGTCCTGATGAGGGTAAAAAATATGAATATTTGTGCCCTATCGGTCAATTATTGCGCATTGCTGTATTTCATTATTATTCCTTTCTCACTCCTCCCCGTACTCCACTCGGTTCTTATCGCTCTCCCAGATCACCACCCGGTCAACCTCCACCTCCGGGGGCAGTTCTTCCTTGGCGGCCTGGTAGAGAGTCCGGGCGATATTTTCGGCGGTGGGGTTCAGCTTGTCGAAAGGCGGGGTTTGGTTGAGATGGACGTGGTCGTAGCGGCCGATAAGCGCGGCCAGGAGGCGCTTGAGCTGGCCGAAGTCGATCGTGATCCCGCGCTCGTCCACCCGGAGGGCGCGCACCGTAAGCTGCACCTTCCAGTTGTGGCCGTGCAGGCTCGAACACTTGCCCTCGTAGTCCCGCAGCTCGTGGGCGCTCGAAAAATCGCCCTCCACCGTGATCCTGTACGTTCCGCTCATAGCTTCTTCTTCAGCTCGAATAAGAGGTTAAGAGCCTCCAGAGGGCTCAGTTTGTCCGGTTCAATCCCTTCCAGCTCCTTCACTACCGGGTGCGGTCTGGTCTGGCTGAACAGCGATAGCTGGTCGCGCTCGAAGTGTAGCCCCGGCGCGTGCCGGCCCCGGGCGATAGTGGGGATGTGCTCCGGGGTGAATTCGCCGCTTTCCAGGTTGGCCAGCACCTCCCGCGCCCGCTCGATCACCTCCCGGGGAATGCCGGCCAGCCGGGCCACCTGGATGCCGTAGCTGCGGTCGCTGCTGCCGCGCTGGATTTTGTGCAGGAAGACGATCTTTTCGCCGTATTCCTTCACGATCACGTTGTAGTTGCGCACCCGCGGCAGGAGCGCCTCCAGCTCGGTCAGCTCGTGATAGTGGGTGGCGAAAATAGTCTTGGCCGAACACTGCGGGTGTTCGTGGATGAATTCGGTCACGGCCCAGGCGATCGACAGGCCGTCGAAAGTGCTGGTGCCCCGGCCGATCTCGTCCAGCAGAATCAGGCTGCGCGGGGTGGCGTTGTTGAGGATGTTGGCGGTTTCGTTCATTTCGACCATGAACGTGCTCTGGCCGCGGGCCAGGTTGTCGCTGGCGCCCACGCGGGTGAAGATGCGGTCCACCAGGCAGAGTTCCGCCCGGCCGGCCGGGACGAAGCCGCCCATCTGGGCCATCAGGCAGATCAGCCCCACCTGGCGCAGCACAGTGGACTTGCCGGCCATGTTGGGGCCGGTGAGGATCACGATTTGCTCGTTTTCGTTGTCCAGCTCGATGTCGTTGGGGACGAAGCTTTTCTCGAGCACCATCCGTTCGACCACCGGGTGGCGGCCGTCGGAGATGGCGATCCGGCCGCCGTCGGTCATTTCGGGCCGCACGTAGCCGTTGTCCGCGGCCACCTCGGCCAGGGTGGAAGTCACGTCCAGGCTGCCGATCCGGCCGGCGGTCTCCAGGAGCGGGCCGCTGAACGTGGCCAGGTATTCGCGCAGGGCGCAGAACAGGTCGTATTCCAGCCCGGCGATCTTCTCCTCGGCGCCCAGCACCTTTTCCTCGTATTCCTTGAGCTCCGGGGTGATGTAGCGTTCGCCGGTGGAAATAGTCTGCTTGCGGATATAGTTTTCCGGGACCAGGTGGAGGTAACTTTTCGTGACCTCGATAAAATAGCCGAACACCTTGTTGTATTTGACCTTGAGGTTGCCGATCCCGGTCCTCTGCCGCTCGGCGGTTTCGATCCTGGCGATCCAGTTTTTTCCCTCGGAAACCAGGCCGCGCAGCTCGTCGAGCTGGGCGTTGTAGCCCTCGCGGATTACGCCGCCGTCGGTAAGAAGCGGCGGCGGGTCGTCCACCAGGGCCCTGGCGATCATCCCGACCGGTTCGCCGAACTCGCCGACCGCGCCGCTTTCCTTTTTCAGCACCTCGCTCCCGGAACCCTCGAGCAGGGTCTTTATTTCCGGGAGCTGGGCCAGGGAGCGGCCGAGAGCGGCGACGTCGCGCGGAGAGGCGCGCTGGGAGCTGATCCGGGAGGTGAGCCGCTGGACGTCGGACACTTCAGCCAGCAGCTCTCTCAGGCTGCGCCGGAGCCTGGAGTCGGTCACGAAGACCCCGACCACGTCGTGGCGGCCGCGGATGGCCTCGAGGTCCAAGAGCGGCTCCAGCACCCAGCGCCGCAAAGCCCGGGCGCCCATGGCGGTGCGGGTGCAGTCGAGCACTTCGAGCAGGGTACCGGAAGCGCCGCCGCTGAAATTATTTAACAACTCGAGGTTTTCGGCGGTCGACCGGTCGAGCAGCATGACCCGGTCCGGGTGAAAGGGCGTGAGCTTGCGCACATGGGCCAGCCCGGCCGGCTGCATCCGTTCGATGTAGCCGAGGATCACGCCGGCGGCGACCAGGGCGGGGTGGTTGTCCTCGATCCCGAAGCCGTTGAACGTGGCCACCTCGAAATGCTTCAGGAGCGCCTTCCGGCAGCCTTCGCGGTCGAAGCGCCAGTCTTCCAGGAAGGTGAAATGGCAGGATTTGTCCGGCCGGGGCCCCAGGGCATCGTAGACCGGCAGCACGCCGGAACCGCGCGGCGGCTCCGGCAGGCCGCCGGCTCCCTGCAGCAGCACCTCTTTCGGCCCGATCCGCCTCAGCTCGTCGGCCAGCAGGTCGATCCGGCAACCGGAGACGAAGAACTCGCCGGTCGAAAGGTCCAGCCACGCCAGGCTCACCCTGTCGCCTCCGGCCGGGTGCAGCGCGGCGATGAAGTTGTTCTGGCCGGCTTCGAGCAGGTTTTCTTTCAGCACCGTGCCCGGGGTGAGCACTTCCGTGACCGCCCGCTTGACCAACACTTTGGTTTTCCTGGGGTCCTCGATCTGTTCGCAGATCGCCACCTTGTAGCCGGCGCGCACCAGCTTGGCGATATAGCCATCCACGGCCTTGACCGGCACCCCGGCCAGGGGCACCCGGCCCGCGGCGCCGTTATTGCGGCTGGTGAGGGTCACGCCCAGCACTTTGGCCCCGATCCGGGCATCCTCGCAGAACATTTCGTAGAAATCCCCCATGCGGAACAGGAGGATTTCATCCTGGTGTTCGGCCTTGATCCGGAGATACTGCTCCATCAGCGGGGTTTCGGCAGGCATCGGAGTGTCAACCTCCGGGAGCGGTCAGGTTGTAATCGATCCGGTTTTTTTTGAGGACAGCCACGATTTTGTTCAATTCTTCTTTCGTCCCGATCCCTTCGATCCTGACCCGGTAGAGGCCGTCGCGGCCGGGCGGCAGGACCTTGGGGGACAGGCCGAGACGGCTGACGCGGGCGGCCAGGGAGCGGGCCCGGTCGCTGGAGCTGAAAGCGCCGAGCTGGATAGTCCAGCCGGCGGAAGTGACGGCTTCGGGCTTAAGAGCGGTGGACTCGAAGATCGTGCCCCGGCTGGAGGCGGCCCAGCGGTCGCGCCAGTCGGCGGCGTTGCGGCTGCCGCCGGCGCCGTAAAAATGGTCGAGATAGTAGAGGGCGGCCACTGCGTAAGGACTTCCAGCCTCAGTGTAGGCCGAAGTGAAAGCCCGGGCGGCTTCGTTGGTTTTGCCGCTTTTTTCCAGGGCCAGGCCGCTGTAAAAGCTGACGAGGCCGGGAGCCGTCCCGGCCGGGGCTCGGGCTTCGTTCAGCGCGGATACCGCCCCGCCGAACCTGGACGAGCGGATTTCGGCGCGGGCGACCTTGACACTCAGTCGCTGGCTTTCAGCCGGGTTTTCCACTGCAACCAGGGCTTTGCGCCACCAGCCGAGGGCGTCATCGTAGCGGCCGGCGGCGTAGGCCAGGTCTCCCAGCCGCTCGCGGATCTTGTTTTTCAAGTTCGCCGATCCGCTCGCCGTCTCATAACTCCCGAGCCTGGCGGCGGCGGAATCACCGGGGGCGGTGAGGGCCGCCTGCAGGAACAGGGCCCGGTCGCGGGAGGCGGGAGCCAGAGTGGCGAGCGCCCCCTCGATAATGGTCCGGGCATCCTCGGTCAGCCCGGCCCCGGCCTGACGTTCGGCCACTTCCACCATCTGCTGGCCGGCCGCCGGAAAGGCCGCGGCCAGAACGAGCAGGGCCGGCAGGAACAGGCCCGGACCACGAAGAGATTTTTTCCCGAAGGGAGTCATTTAGGGACCGCCGCGCCGAAACGGAAGGCGAGAGCTTCCAGCAGGAGCCGGTCCGGGAGACTGGAGCTCTTGAGGCCGATATCGGTTTCGAGCAAAAGCTCGAAGGCTCGTTCGAGCTGAACCGGAGAATAGCGCCGAGCCTGGGCAAACAGCTCCCGAAGCGAATCCTCGCGCCAGTAGCCCAGCCCCAGCTCCTTTTTGATCCGCTCGTCGCTCAGGCCGGCTTCCCGCAGCCGGCAAATTCGCGCCACCCGGGTGAAATGGCCGGCGGCGGCGGCGATCGCCCCTACGGCCGATTCCCCCCTGGAGGCCAAACAGCCGGCCACGTACCCGGCCTTGAGCGTTTTGCCGGCGGCCAGCGCGTCCACCCAGTCGAACACGGTTCCGCCGATCTCGATCCCGGTCATCCGCCGGACGTCCTCGCCGGTTATTTCATCACATCCGCCGACAAACAAGCAGAGCTTGTCCACCTCATCGGCCAGCCGGGCCAGATCGTCCCCGCTGCGGGCATAAAGGTCGTGGGCGACCGTGGCGGACAGCGATTTGCCCTGCAGTCGGGCCGCGCCGGTGATCCAGCGGATCAGCTCCGGCTCCCGCAGCGGCCAGAAACAGGCGGTGGCGGCATGTTCCTGCAGGGTGGCCGCCCATTTGGGACTGTTGCGGCGGGCGTCTATTTTCACCCTTTCCGCGCAGGCCAGCACCAGCACCGAACTGAGGTTGGGCCTGGCCGCATAGCCGGCCAATAGCTCCTTGGCCTGGGTGGCCGCCCGGTCGAAGTCCCGGACCAGCACCACGCGGCGCGCGGCCATCATGGGCGGAGTGGCCAGCGAGTTGAGCACGCCGCCGGGGTCGATTTCCGGCCCGTGGAAGCGTTCGAAATTGAAATCCGCGGTGGCCCGGTCCACGGCCTTATCGGTTATCGCCTCCACCGCCTGACGGGTGAGGAACGATTCATCCCCGTGCAGGAAATAGACGGGGTGAAACTTTCCAGCCGCCGCCTGTTCGGTTATCGAATTTATGTCCACTTTGGGCATGGGCCTGCCTTGCTCCGGGCGTCATTCAGGCGTAAGTGTTTTTTGCGACCGCGATTTTATTCGCAGATACACTGCTATTAACAATATAAAGATTGCCCGGCGGACGGCTCAAGGAGAATTATCCCTGCGACTGCCCGGTCTACAAATAAAAAACCGGACCGCCCGTATTATCGAGCGCTCCGGTTCAGTAATTCAGCAGTACCGTTCTTTTGCGGAAGGCGGGTTCACTCGCTGATCCGGCTCACACCGCTTTCCACGATCACCGGATGATTGCTTACCCCGTAGCTGAAGACGGCTTCATCGTCCGGGGAGTAGGAAGCAAGGTAGGCTTTCTGCGCCGGACGAGTCCTCATTTCTTTCGGCAGCTCTTTCAGCATCTGCACCGTAACCACGTCCATCGTGCTGTCGACAGGGGTTTCATCGAGTGCCAGATCGAATCTTTCGTTGTTGTGCCGGAACATGCCAAAAGTAACGGCCAGGATCAAGGTTGCGGCTGCAGCCAATGGAGCCAAATGCCTGAGCCGTCTGAACTGAAAGACCTCGGCTGGACCGGGACCTTTTGCCGCCGCCATGACTCGCTCGAAAAGGTCGGCCGGGGGCTCTATTTCATCGAGCCGGTCCAGGCCGCTGACTCCGGTGCGGTAGGCTTTCAGCAGCCTGGAGCAGGCTTTACAGTCGGCAAGATGGTCCGCGCAGGCAGCAGTTACCTCCGGATTCAGCTCACCCTCGAGGTAAGCTGAAAAATTCGCTTTAAAAATACTGCAGTTCATCAAAAGTGACCTCACCATGAAGCGTTATACCGGCTCCTCGGGTTGGGGTGACAGGCTTGGGGGCAGGGGAATTACACCCTATTATACCAGGGCGCCCGCCGAGTGTTCCCTTAATATACGAAAAAAATCGAATAATGTTCCAGCATTCGGCTGATTTATAATAATTTAAAGCCGGAGAGGTGGCGATTGCAACTATTTCGGTTCAATCCCGGCTGAACTCGAGCTGGATCACCTCGCCGCACCGGCAGGTGATTTTGAGCCCGATAAGATTGCCTTCCCCGTCGTGGTACTGCTCGATTTCGGGCTTATTTTCCTCCGGAGGCGGCGTATCGGCGGCCTGCTCTTCTTTGTCGTATTCCGGCTCCCGGCTTCCCAGATCGACAGGATGGTCATTCACCTGGACGTCCTTGAATATTTTTTCGCCGAACTTCATTCCGCCGTATTCGACTTTCTCCACCTTTATTCCCATCTCCTTAAGTGAATCGGCTTTAAGAATTTTTTTCTGTGCAGTCATGCGAGCTCCGTTGCCCGGGTTATCCTTTGGCGCCGCGCGAAAATCGGCCTTGATTTTCCGGATTCTACTGGGTGACCAGGTAGACGAACATGAGAAACGCCGATAACGAAAGTGCGAAGAATAAGAGCAGACCGGCGGTGCTCATGGCCATGAAGGCGTGGCGGTGAGTGACCTGGCCGGAAGCCGGCCCGGCCTGCGTCACTACCTCGGGTGTCACCTCCTGATCCCCGCCGGTCTGTTCCCGGGTCTGTGCAACGGCCGAGCCGCAGACCGGGCATTGGCCCACTCCCGCGGGCAGGCCGGCCCCGCAGCCCGGGCAGTCGACCATGGGCGGTTCTTCCCGGGAAGTTTCTGTGCCGCCGTGCGCTTCCGGAGGGCCGCCCAGCGATTCGGCGGCGTGGGCCTGGGCTCTTTCCCCCAGGGCCGCACCCACGTCGATAATCCATTTCTCCTCGCAGGGGCACTCCATCAGGCCTTCCGCATCCGCCGGCACCTTGATCAGCTTGTGGCAGCGGGGGCAGGTGATTTCAGCCAGCCGCTCGCTGACCTTTTTGTCCAGGCCGCCCTGCAGGGCCAATAGTTCGTTATCCACGTTGATTATCCAGGAACAGTCAGCGTAGGGGCACTCCATCAGGCCGTTCATGGTGGTGTCGAGCTGGACCGGCCGGCCGCAGCCGTAGCAGGAAATGGTGATCGACTGGAGGTTTTCCTTTCTTTCCTTTTTTTCCTCCTCCAACTCCTCGACTGAAAATTCCTTCCGGCAATCCGGGTTGACGCAGACCATGTAGCCGGTGATTCCCTCACGCTCTTCGAGCCGGGAGCCGCAGTAGCGGCAGCGGTAGGGTTCCGGCCTCGCCGCTTCCTGTTCGGCCCTGCGCAGCATCTCCACCAGCTCGTCGCTGTCCTTGGTGAGGATATTTTTGCTGCGGGCGAAGGCGAGGGCCTGGACCGAAAAGTAAGCGGTAGCCAGGCAGATTCCCTTGGGCGTGACCAGCTCGCGCATCCGCTCGTCCAGACGGCCCAGCTCCTCCGGGGTCACTTTCTGGTCGACTGGCCGTTCGATGTACTGCAGGCACACTCCGATCCCGTGGGAGTCGCGCAGTTCGGCCCAGGCAAACTGCTCCTGGTCCACGGTGGGCAGCACAATTATGTCGAAGCCGCGCGGCAGGAAGAGCGAGTGCAGGATGCCTTCCAGGTTTTCCCTGATTTTCAACGGCCGGTCCGCAGCGGGCCCCACCAGGCGGTAGTTGGCCCAGAACCACCAGCCGGCGGCGGCCACGGCCACCACGGCGAACACGCTGACTGAAATCAGCGGGTTGGCCTTGATCGCTTTCCAGAAGAACAGGTGGGCCAGTACCACCACTCCGGCGGAAACAGTCAGGATTTTTTCATTGGTGCCGAGTAGTTTTTTTGCTTGTCCGGCCATAGCTTAACGGGCTGCGAGTTGAGCGGGGCTGAACCTTCGAAAAATGTTAACTGCAAGAACGATACCGTTTTATTATACATCAGGTTGCCCTCGGGCCGCAACAGGATTTGAACCGCCTGCGCGCCGGAGTCTGTTTGCCGGGGTTTATCAAATACTTGACAATTATTTTCAATGAGCTTATCTTGATATGTCAGTGTCCTCACTCGAACCGAGCACACCGCACATCCATTTACCTCGTCAAATCCCTGAATGAATCACCATGAAGGCGATTGCGACGCTGATGGCGCGACTGCCTGAGTAAATTCGTTAAGCCCGGGTGATCTCCCTGAATAAGGTGTTCCAGCGTGACCGGCAGGCCCTGTGCAAACCAATATGGAAATTAGATCCTGATTGATATTCCCCCTTCCAGCAAATTCTGACAGACGAAGAATAAATTGTTCCAGAAGCTTTCATCCCCCGGGACACCGGCAGCAGGTCGAGGGTGGCTTTGCTTTCGGTAAGAGCTCGATGGCGAAGAACTCCCGGTGGATGAACAGGATTTTGAATCAACGTTAATTTTTACCCCCTAACCCCACTTAAAAGGAGACTGACGTGGTGGAGGAAGTCATAGACATTGGCGAAATGAAAGCCAAGTCGATAACGGAACTGCATCAAATGGCCGAGGATATGAGCCTGGCCAACTACGCCGGCCTGCGCAAGCAGGACCTGATTTTCCTCATCGAGCAGAACCTGCTGGAAAAGAACGTGGTGCTGCTCGGTGATGGAGTGCTGGAAATCCTGCCCGAAGGCTACGGGTTCTTGCGCTCCCAGGACTGGAACTACTTCTACGGCCCGGACGACATCTACGTCTCGCCCAGCCAGATCAAGCGTTTCGACCTGCGCACCGGCGACACGATCCGCGGGCGGGTGCGTCCGCCCAAGGAAGGCGAACGCTACCTGGCGCTGCTGAAAGTCGAAGAGGTCAACTTCGAAGACCCGGAAGTGGCCAAGCACAAGATCCTGTTCGACAACCTGACGCCGCTGTTCCCGGACAAGCACATCAAGCTGGAAAATAAGTCCGGCGACGTTTCGATGCGGATCATCGACCTGGTCGCGCCGATCGGCAAGGGTCAGCGCGGCCTGATCGTGGCGCCCCCGCGCACCGGTAAGACCGTGCTGCTGCAGAAGATCGCCAACAGCATCACCGAAAACCACCCGGAAGTGCTGCTGATCATCCTGTTGATCGACGAGCGGCCGGAGGAAGTGACCGACATGGAACGCTCGACCACCAACTCCGAGGTGATCAGCTCCACGTTCGACGAGCCGGCCGACCGGCACGTGCAGGTGGCGGACATGGTCATCGAAAAAGCCCGGCGGCTGGTGGAGCACAAGCGGGACGTGGTGATTCTGCTGGACAGTATCACCCGCCTGGCGCGCGCCCATAACGTAGTGGTTCCGCACAGCGGCAAGATTCTTTCCGGCGGCGTCGACGCCCATGCCCTCGATAAGCCCAAGCGCTTCTTCGGCGCGGCGCGCAACATCGAGGAAGGCGGCAGCCTCACTATCATCGCCACCGCCCTGATCGAGACCGGCAGCCGCATGGACGAGGTGATCTTCGAGGAGTTCAAGGGGACCGGCAACATGGAGCTGGTGCTGGACCGCGCCCTGTCCAACAAGCGCATCTTCCCCTCGATCGAGCTGAACAAGAGCGGCACCCGCCGCGAAGACCTCCTTCTGCCGCCGGACGTGCTGAACCGGGTGTGGATCCTGCGCAAGTACCTGAATGACATGTCCGCGGCCGAAGCGATGGACTTCCTGATCTCCAAGCTCAAGGATACCAAGACCAACCGCGATTTCCTCGATTCGATGAACACCTGATGCGCCGGCCGCGGGAGTCAGAGCGGTGAAAAGGCGGTAAAACTGCGAGGCCGGAGTCGGACCAGAGCCGGCCTCGTTCATTTGGCGGCCCTGACGGCTTGCATTTATCCCGCCGCGTTCGTATCAATATAAATGGCCGCCCGCGGCGACCACGGAGGTGGAGTACAGGATGGTCCGGATTCTGGCAGTGGATTACGGCGAAAGACGGGTGGGGCTCGCCCTCTCGGACGAGACCGGTTCGGTGGCCGCGCAAGCGCTGCCCACTGTCGACCGCCGGGCTATCCGGCCGCCTGGTACGCTGGAACAGGAGATAGGCCGGCTGGCGGACGGCCGGGAAGTGAGCGAGATAGTGGTGGGCCTGCCGGTGAACATGGACGGCAGCCACGGCGAGGCAGCCGAGCGGGTGGCCCGGTTCGCCGGCAACCTGGCCCGGATTACCGGTCTGCCCGTGCACACCTGGGACGAACGGCTCACGACCGTGGTGGCGAAAAGGGTTCAGGTGGAATTGAACCTGCCCCGCGGGAAAAGGCGGCAGAAAGACCGTCTGGACCGTACGGCGGCCCTTCTCCTGCTGCAGAACTACCTCGAATTCCGCCGGAACACAGCCCGGCGGGATACCCCGGAAGGCCCTGGCGCATAGCCGGCTGGAGACTGAACGATGCCCAGTCCGAAACAGAACGGGATACCGGCGGGAAAGCTCTGGGCGGTGTTCCTGCTCTTTTTCCTTACCAATACGGTTTTCATGGTTTTTTTCTATTTCACCCTGTCACCGAGGCAGCCGGGCGAGGTGAGCGTGCAGATTCCCGCCGGCTCCACGCTCAAGGACATTTCCCTCATCCTCGAACAGCGGGGAGTGATCCGCAGCCCGCTGGTGTTCAGGCTGATGGCCAAGCTGCGGAAGCTGGACACGGAGCTGCGCGCTGGCGAATACGTAGTGCCGCCGGGGACCGACCCCTGGCACATGGTCGGCCTGCTGACCACCGGCCGGGGTGAAATGACGCGCTTCACGATCCCCGAGGGCCTCACCGACCAGCAGGCGGTGGCCAGGATAGTCCAGGCCCTGCCCGGTCTCGACCCGGCAAAGCTTATGGCCCTGGCCCGCAGCGATTCGACCGCCCGCGCCTTAGAGCTCGGCGCAAACCGGCTGATCGGCTATCTGTTCCCGGATACCTACTTCGTGCCGCCCACGATCGGCGAGGAGGCGGTGCTGAGGCTGATGGTGGAGCGTTTCCGCCAGGTATACGGCGAGCTTACCGACCGGCGCAAAAGCTCGAACGAGCTGGACCGTAATCAGAGCGTAATCCTGGCCTCGATCATCGAGAAAGAGGCGATGCTCGACCGCGAGCGGCCGATAATCAGTTCGGTATTCCTCAACCGGATCGCCGGCGGCCGTCCGCTCGAATCCTGCGCCACCGTGCTGTACGTGCTGGGCAAGCACAAGAGCCGCCTGCTCTACAGTGACCTCGAAGTGGATTCCCCTTATAACACCTATCTGCATCGCGGGCTGCCGCCGGGGCCGATCTGTTCGCCCGGCCGGGCCAGCCTGGAAGCGGCCCTGTTCCCGGCTCAGACCAATTTTCTCTACTTCGTGGCGCGGGGGGACGGCAGCCATCAGTTCAGCCGCTCGCTGGACGAGCACGTGGCGGCCAAGCGGCGCTACCGGAGCCTGGGGCCCAGCGGCTGAGCGTGGGCGCAGCCATCCCCGGCCCGCTTCTCTTGACATCACCTGTGACGATTCTGTAAGTTTAACTTCCCTACCACATCCTCTCGAGCTAAGTGGACAGCGTTTTGCCATAACCGGAACATCCGCTTTAAAGGAGGCTTGGCATGCGTAAATGGCGTTCCAGAAAATGGCAGCGCCGGATGAGCCTGAAGCTTGACTATAATTACATGATGAGCGAATTCGTCGGCGCCGAACACGGGATCGACGAAGAGGATCTGCGCGGACTGAGCGAGGTGGCCGGCAGGCTGCACCAGGAACTGGCTGAAAGCCGCGAGAAAGGCAAGATCGGTTTCTACGACCTCCCCTATGACAGCCTGACCGCGGATAAGATCAAGTGCTTTGCCAGAAAGGCGCTCAAGAAGTACGAAAACGTGGTCATCCTCGGTATCGGCGGCTCCTGCCTGGGCCCCCGGGCGCTGCATTCGAGCCTGGCCGGGGGGACCCTGGCCAACCTGGCCAGCCGGAGAGCGCGCGGTGGGATTCCGCGTTTCTTCTTCGCCGACAACATCGACCCTGATACCTTCGGCGGGATTCTCGAGCTGGCCGACCCGAAGAAGACGCTTTACCTGGTGATCACCAAGAGCGGCACTACGGCCGAAACCATGAGCCAGTTCCTGGTGGTGCGCGAGCTGCTGAGAAAAAAAGTGGGAGCAAGCCGGGCGGCCGGTCACCTGGTGGCGATCACGGACGGCCAGAACGGCCGGCTGCGTAACGTGGCCGACCGGGAAAAACTCACCGACTTCATCATCCCGGCCAACGTGGGCGGCCGCTTCAGCATCTTTACGCCCGTGGGCCTGCTGCCGGCCGCCCTGATGGGGATCGACATCGACCAGCTGCTGGCCGGGGCGGCTTTCATGGACGAGCGGACCGCCAAGGCCGACCTGGAGACCAATCCGGCCTACATCGCGGCGGCCCTGCTCTTCCTCTCCGACCGCACCCACGGCCGGAACGTCAACGTGATGATGTCCTACTCCGACCGGCTCTACGACATCGCCGACTGGTTCCGTCAGCTCTGGGCCGAATCGCTGGGCAAGCGGCTTTCGCTCACCGGCAAGGAAGTCAACACCGGGATCACCCCGGTCAAGGCCCTGGGCGTCACCGACCAGCATTCCCAGACCCAGCTCTACATGGAGGGTCCGCGCGACAAGGTGATCATCCTGCTGACCGTGGACAAGCCGGCCGGCAGCGTGAAAATCCCCTCGCTGTACCCGGACCTCGCCGACCTGCATTACCTGGGCGGCCACACCCTGGAGGAGCTGTTCGCGGCCGAAAGGCTCGCCACCGAATACGCTCTCCTGCAGGCCGGCCGGCCCAGTCTGACGATCTCGCTTCCGGAGGTGAACCCGTTCACCCTGGGGCAGCTCTTCTACATGCTGGAGGTCCAGACCGCTTTCGCCGGCGGGCTCTACAACATTGATCCGTTCGACCAGCCCGGCGTGGAACTGGGCAAGAAGTACACCTATGGCCTGATGGGACGGGCGGGCTTCGAGGAAGTGCGGGAAAATTTTGAAAAGCGCACCCCGAAGAGTGAAAAATACACGGCCTGAGCCGGCGCGAGAGTTGCGCCGGACGATCCGGAGACAGCGGATGGGCAGGTACGACGATTTTCTGGCAGGCTGCAAGTTTGATGACATGGGCCTCATTACCGCCATCGCCCAGGACCACGCCACGGGCGAAGTGCTGATGGTGGCGTACATGAACCGCGAGGCTCTCCGGCAGACTCTCGAACGCCGGGTCGCCTGCTACTGGAGCCGCTCGCGCGGCAAGCTCTGGGTGAAGGGCGAAACCAGCGGCCACCTGCAAAAGATAAAAGAAATCACGGTCGACTGCGACCAGGACGCCATCGTGATGAAGGTCGAGCAGACCGGCGGGGCCTGCCACACCGGCTACCGGAGCTGTTTCTACCGCTCGCTGGACGAGGACGGCCGGCTGGCGGTCACCGGCGAAAAAGTTTTCGATCCGGAGGACGTCTACGGCCAGGCCTGAGGCAAAGACCGGCGGCGGGGCGGGCGAGCGGCTTTACCGGACCGTGGCCGTCCTGGGCGTGGGCCTGATCGGCGGGTCGCTGGCGCTGGCTTTCAAGCGCAGCGGCCTGGTGGAGAGGGTGATCGGCGTGAGCCGGGCCGCGACCATCGAAAAAGCCCTGGAGCTGGGCGTGATCGATCAGGGTTTCGAGCGGGGCCGGGAGCAAGAAGCTCTGCCGGATGCCGACCTGGTGGTGCTCGGCGCCCCGGTCAGCATCATCGTCGAACAGCTCGGCTGGATCGGCCGCTGCCTCAAAGAGGGCGCCACCGTCACCGATGTGGGCAGCACCAAGCGGGCGGTGGTGAAGGCGGCCGGGGACAACCTCCCGGAGACAGTGCATTTCGTGGGCGGCCACCCGATGGCCGGGGCGGAAACCACCGGCGTGGAGAGCGCCGACCCGTTTCTCTTCCAGAATGCGGTCTACGTGATCTGCCCGGCCCGTAACGCCGACCGGCCGGCGGCGGACCGGTACTGCCGGCTGGTGGAGCGGATCGGCGCCCGTGTGCTGGTCACCAGCCCCGAGAACCACGACCGGATCGCGGCTACGATCAGCCATCTGCCGCAGATTGTGGCGGTGGGGCTGATTAACCTGGCCGCCGGTTTCAACGACGAGGACCCGGACACGCTGAAGCTGGCTGCCGGCGGCTTCCGCGACCTGACCCGCATCGCCTCCAGCCCCTTCGAGATGTGGCGGGACGTTTTCGCCACCAACGGGGATGAGATTCGCGAGCGGATCGATTCCTTGATCCGCCGCCTGGAGTCCCTGCGGGACATCGTGGGCAGCGAGGAGATGGCGAGCCGCTTCGAGCGTGCGGCGCGCAGCCGGGCGCTGATCCAGAAAAGCGCAAAGGGCTTTCTGGCACCCCTGTTCGAGGTGGTGACGACCGCTCCGGATGAAGTGGGTGTGATCCGCCGGATCGCCGACTGCCTGGCCGGCCGCTCGCTCAACATCAAGGACATCGAGGTGCTCAAGGTGCGCGTGGGCGAGGGCGGTACGATCAAGCTGGGATTCGCCAGCCCGGAAGACCGCGCGCTGGCGGTCGAGCTCCTCAACGGGATCGGCTTTCCAACCCGGATCCGCGACTGATGACGACAGAGATAATCACCGGCGCCCGCACCCTGCGGGGCACGGTCAGAGTCCCGGGCGACAAGTCGATCAGCCATCGGGCGCTGATGCTGTCCGCCCTGGCCGAGGGCTCCTGCCGGATAACCGGGATCGCCACGGGCAAGGACGTCGCCAGCACCGCCCATTGCCTGAGGGGTCTGGGAGTCGCAGTCGATCCGCTGGACCCGGCCGGCTGCACCGTGCCGGGAGCGGGCACGGCGGGATTGAAAGCGCCCGCTGGGGTGCTCGACGCCGGCAACTCCGGCACGACCATGCGGCTCTTGTCCGGGATCCTCGCCGGCCAGAATTTCACCAGCTCGCTCACCGGCGACATCTATCTTTGCCGCCGGCCGATGAAGCGGATAATCGAGCCACTGGAGCGGATGGGGGCGCGGGTGGAGAGCGCCGAGGGAGGGCTGCCGCCCCTGACTATCAACGGCGGCGCGCTCCGGGGTATCGAATACCGGCTGCCGGTAGCCAGCGCCCAGGTGAAAAGCTGCGTGCTGCTGGCCGGGCTGTTCGCCCAAGGCCGGACCACGGTGATCGAGAGCGTGCCGAGCCGCGACCATACCGAACGGATGCTCGCTCTGTTTGGCGTACCGGTCGAAAAAGACGGAATGAATGTGAGCGTGGGGGGAGGGGCGAAGCTCAGGGCCAGCGATTTTCACATCCCCGGCGACCCGTCATCGGCGGCCTTTTTCGCCGCGGCCGCGGCCCTGGTGCCGGGCGGCGAAGTCTTGCTGGAAAATATCTGCCTCAACCCCACCCGCGCCGCTTTTTTCGACGTGCTGGAGGGGATGGGCGCCCGGGTCGAACGGCGCAACCGGCGCAGCGAGGCCGGCGAGCCGGTGGCGGACGTGGTAGTGGGTCACGGCGGACTGCGGGCCTGCGAAGTGGGCGGCGGTATCCTGCCGAGCCTGATCGACGAGGTGCCGGTGCTGGCGGTGCTGGCCTCGGCAGCCGAGGGGACGAGCCGTATCCGCGACGCCGCCGAGCTGCGGGTCAAGGAGACCGACCGGCTGCACGCCGTGGCGGTGAACCTGGCCCGGATGGGAGCCAAGGTAACGGAATTGCCGGATGGCCTGGAGATCGAGGGTCCGGCCCGGCTGGCCGGCTGCAGGATCGAAAGCTACGGCGACCACCGGATCGCGATGGCGTTCAGCGTGGCGGCCCTGGCCGCTGCGGGTGAGACGGTGATAGAAGATTCAGCCTGTGCGGACATATCGTTCCCGGGCTTTTACGCTACTCTGCGCGAACTCGCAGGCTGGAAGGACTAATTTTTTCAGGGGGAGTGTAGTTGAACAGGCCTCCGTTGAACGGCCGCACTCGAGTGCTGGGGGTAATCGGCGACCCCATAGAACACAGCCTCAGCCCGCAGCTTCACAATTTCGTTCTCGAAAGACTGGGCCTCGACTACGTCTACGTTGCTTTCCACGTCAAGGCCGACCTGGCCCGGGAAGTCGGCCGGGCGTTTCGCACGCTGGGCCTGGCCGGCCTCAACGTCACCATTCCGCACAAGGAAACGGTCTACGAGCTGATGGAGGAGCTGACCGAGGAGGCCAGCGTGGTGGGCGCGGTCAACACGATCGGTCTCGACCGGCAGGGCCGGCTGGTTGGGCACAATACGGACGTGGCGGGATTCCTGGGGTCGCTGAGGGTGAGGGGTCTCCTGGAGGGGATCAGGGGCAAGGCGGCCCTGGTGCGGGGTGCGGGGGGCGCGGCCCGGGCCGTGCTCTATGGCCTCGGCCGGGCGGGCTGCCGGCCGATCTACCTGGTCAACCGCACGCTCAGCCGCGCCGAGGAGCTGGCCGGCTGGTTCTCCTATGTCTGCCCGGACGTTAAGGTGGAAATATTTTCGCCGGGTGATGAAAAAAATCTCGAGTCCGCCCTGGCCGGAACCAGTATCACGGTCAACGTCACCCCGCTCGGCATGTACCCCAACACCGAGGCTTTGCCGCTGCCGGAAAATATCCTGCCTCCGGCCGGCTCGATAGTTTTCGACACGATTTACAATCCGGCCGCCACCCGCTGGCTGCAGGCGGCGGAGAAGGCCGGGTGCGTCGTGATCGGCGGGCTGGACATGCTGATAATCCAGGGGATGGAGTCGCTGGCCTGGTGGATCGGCCCCGAAATCGACTGGGAAAAGATGCTGGATGAAATCCGCGAAGTGCTGCTTATCGCGCTGGAGGAACGCCGGTGAGCCGCCTTTCTAATCCTCGGCCCAGCCGAAACCCACCGACAAGCCCAGGAAAGCCCCCTTAAGCTTGAATTCGGGGTCGTCGAAAAGGCTTATCCCGCTTCTTTCCCACCGGCTCTGCATTGGCGTGACCTGGTAGGCCATTTGGAAGCCAAGCACCAGCCCCCAGTTCTTCCCGCCTTCGTTCTTTTTCAGGGTGAACATGTAGTCGACGTTGGCGCCCACCTTGACGTTAAAGCTCGCCGCCGAGAGTTTCGTCGTGTCATACAGCCCGGACGGATTGCCTATGACAGTGCCGGCCAGCGGAGTGATGTCGATGTTCATCACGGCGCTGCCCAGCCCGAGTACCGGGTAGATGTTGAGCCCGCCGCCGCTGTGATAAAGATAGCCGATATTGACGTAGCCGTAGCGGCCGGAATACTCACCCTTGTAAGCCGCGATCGGTTCACTCCGGCTCCGCATCAGGTCGATTTCCCCGCCCAGGGTCCAGTTGTCGATCAGGTTCAGGTAGAAGCCGGCGCCCAAAGTGTTGAAGTCCCCATCGATCCGGAAGTCTAAAAATGTATCCAGTCTGTCGTTGATCTGGTTCATGCTGGTCATGGCGTTGCCGGCCAGGAAGTAGAAGCGGCCCTGGTCGATGCGAAGAAGCTGGGCCGGGGCCGGGGAGTGCGCCAGCAGCAGGCAGACTGCAGCCCAGGCGACGATTAAGCGGGAATGGCGCATTCTGGCTCCTCGCTGAGAGGTTTCGGCCGCCGGCCGAGAGTAGCGGATCGAAATACGAGCTGGATGACTTATCAGGGTAATACCGTCTGAAAGGGAAAAAGTTTTAAATTTTT
>Ga0214473_10002024_pt1 | contig 25594 bp, 23 predicted proteins | sample RVTome_7_FD_203509 | JGI IMG/M metagenome (GOLD analysis project Ga0214473, IMG submission 203509) | Soil microbial communities from uranium-contaminated site in the Upper Colorado River Basin, Wyoming, United States - RVT98D197 | ecosystem: Environmental > Terrestrial > Soil > Contaminated >...
GTGCTCGCGCGCGACGCCGACACCTTCGAGCCGTCGCGCGGAACGACGCGCGGCCTCTCGCTCGTGCTCGTGCCGCGCCATCGCGAGGACGGCACGGCCAACGGCGTCCGCGTGGCCCGGCTCGAGCGCAAGCTCGGGATCCACGGCTCGCCCACCTGCGAGGTGGTCTTCGAGGGCGCGGTCGGCGCGCGCCTCGGACAGAAGGGCCGCGGCTTCCAGGCGATGCTCGACCTGATGAACGCGGCGCGGCTCGGGGTGGCCTCGCAGGCCCTCGGCCTGTGCGAGGCCGCGCTGCACGACGCCGTGGCCTACGCCTGGCAGCGCAAGCAGTTCGGCCGGCCGATCGCCACGCAGCCCCTCGTCGCCTCGATGCTGGCCAAGATGGTCGTGAACACCGAGGCGGCGCGCGCGCTCCTCTACCGCACCTACGGGCTCCTCGACCGCAACCTCGCTCGCGAGCGCGCGCTCGAGCGCGACGATCTCTCGCCGGTCGAGCGGACGGAGCTCCAGCAGGATCTCGAGCGCGACTCGGTCCGCGTGCGCCTGCTGACACCTCTGTGCAAGTACTTCGCGACGGAGGTCTGCACGGACGTCACACGCGACGCCCTCCAGGTCTTCGGCGGGATCGGCTTCACGATGGATTCCGACGTCGGGAAGTACCACGCGGACAGCCTGATCATGACGATCTACGAGGGAACCAGCGAGATCCAGGCCTCGTTCGCGCTGAAGGAGATCGGCAAGGGTGCGCTGAAGGTCGTCTTCGACGTGGTGCGGGGGGAGCTCGCCGAGATGCAGAACGACCCGTCCCGCGCCGGGCTCGCGAAGCGTGTCGTCGAGATGACCCAGCGTGTCGACCAGGCCGCCGCCGCGCTCTTCGGCGACCTCGGCTACGCGCTCTTGCGCGCGAAGCTCCTCGCCGAGATGGTGATCGACTGCGCCGCCGCGACGGAGCTCCTGCACCAGGCCGGCGCGGATCCCTCCCGGATCGCGCTCGCGGAGGCCTTCGTGACCCGCCACGCCCTCGAGTGCGAGCACAAGTTCCGCCGCATCCACGAGAACGCCGAAGGCCGGATCGAGCTCGAGTCCCGCGTGCTGGCGACCTTCACAGCCCGTTGATCTACGCTCGCCTGCGGCTCGCTGCGCGCTCCGCTTGCGCTCGCTGCGCGGCTCGCGGGTGATCAGTGCGGCGCGTCAGCCAGCTGCACGACCATCGGCACGAGATCGCGCGCGATCTCCCGGTACATCGGGCCGCTCGGGTGGGACATCGACTGCCACTCGCGGCGCTCCTCCGGGATGCGCGCGATCGCGCCCCGGGAATCGACGATCGGCAGCGAGAACTCGCTCGCGACCCGCTCCATCGCACGGTTGGCGGGCCCGAACGGCGGCATCTCCGCGAGCGGATAGCGGACGAGGATCAGGCCGACCCCGGCCGCATCGAGCCACGCGGCCATCAAGCGGAGCTGCTGGTAGCTGCGTTCGCTCGCCTCCGCACCCTCGACGAGCCCATCCGCCACGGTGCGGATCGTCTCGGCGTGCCCGCCGTGGTGGAAGGTCACGGTGGCATCCGGAGAGGCACCCCAGCCCTTCCCTTCCTGGAGATCGAGGCGCTGGTGGATGCCGCCCGTCCGCAGCGACTCCGTGCTCGCCGAGATGGCTCGGTCGTGTTGCCAGACGCGGACGAAGCGGTAGAGCCGGGAGCGCAACGCCAGGGAATCCAGCCTCGCGGACCACGCGGCGTCCGCGTCGTCTATCTCGGTGGTGTTCCAGTAGTCGTTGACTCCGCACCAGACGATCACGAGGTCCGGCTCGTAGCGGGCCACGTTGGCCGCGAGTCGACGGCGCACCTGCGTACTGCTGATGCCCGGCACCCCAAGGTTGACCACCGAGAAGCGGCCGGGCGCGACCTCGTCGAGGAGCCCCTGGAGCTGCGCGGGGTAGGACTCCTCGTCGGCCACGTCGGTGCCGAAGGTATGGGAGTCGCCGACGCTCAGGACCCGGACCTCGGCGCCCGGGCGCCACGCGGAGGCGCGGTCCCTGGCGAAGAGGGACGCCGCGCGGAGGGAGCCCTCCGCGACGAGAGCCACCAGCAAGACGAAGAGCAGCGCTCGCAGGGCCACTCGAACGCCGCGACGAAAGAGGGTCACCAGGTCACGTCGATCCGTTGCGGGCCCCGCAGCTGGAGCGTGTTGCGCCACTCGAAGCTGTCGCGGGCCGGGCGCAGGCCCGGGAAGCGGTCGAGGAGGGTGCGGATCCCCACCTGCGTCTCGAGGCGGGCCAGGCTCGCACCGATGCAGTAGTAGGCGCCGAAGGAGAAGGCCAGGTGGTGGCTGATCTCGCGCGTGAGGTCGAGCCGGTCGGGATCGCGGAAGTGCGCCGGGTCGCGGTTCACCGCTCCCAGCAGGATGTAGGCCATCCCGCCCCTGGGCACCGTCGCGCCCCCGACGGAGGTCTCGGAGAGGAGCACGCGATGGTTGATCTGGACCGAGCCGTCGTAGCGGAGGAACTCCTCGACGGCGTTCTCCGTGAGCTCGGGCCGCGCGCGCAGCAGCGCCAGCTGGTCGGGATGGCGAAAGAGCGCGACCTCCGCGTTGCCCAGCAGATCCTGGGTGGTCTCGTGGCCCGCCTGCAAGAGCAGGATGCTGTTGGCGACGAGCTCGGTGTGGCTCAGCCGGTCGCCCTGCTCCTCCGCCTCGATCAGCGAGGACAGGAGATCGTCTCCGGGTGAGCTGCGGCGCGCTTCGATGAGCTTCCCGAAGTAGGCCTCGAGGGCCCGCGTCGCATCGTCGCCGCGCCGGGCGACCGCCTCGCTGACGCCCCTCTCCCCCGTGCGCGCGAAGTCCCACGAGCAGCGCTTGATGAACGGGAAGTCCTCCTCGGGAAGGCCGAGGATGCGGGCGATCACGTTGAAGGGGAGCTCGTAGTTGTACTGCTCCACGAGCTCCATTCCTCCGAGACCGGCCACCGCGTCGCACAGCTCGTGGGCCACGCGTTCCGCGATGGGTCGCCAGCGCGCGATCGCGCGGGGCGTAAAAGCCATGCGGACCAGGTTCCGGATGCGCCGGTGGTCCTCCGGCTTGCGCCAGACCATGACGTTGCGCATCACGTTGGTGAAGGAGCCGTCGCCGTGGCTGAAAGCCTCGTCGACCACCGTCGGGTCCGTCACGACGTCGGGCTTGCGGAAGAGCTCGTCGGCGTCGGCGAAGCGGGTGAAGGACCAGGCCCCGTGCAGCACCGAGGGCCGATTCTTGTGCACGGGTGCCAGGCGCCGGAGCTGGTGGTAGAGCGGGTAGAGCTCCCCGCGCCTCGCCGGGTCGACGAGCGCGGCCATGACCTCGTCGGGGTCGTCCGGCAATCCGCTCGGGTTCCAGTCCACCGGCTCGAAGGAGGCGACTGTCCCCGGGGCCTTCACGCTGCTCTGCATGCTGTGGGTGCCCTCCGGCGCATCGACCGGGAGAGTGCGTGCGACGGCCCCAGCATATGGAGCGCGCGGCGTCGAAGTCAACCGTGGGCCCGCCGCGGGTTCATGAGGCGTGGCCCGCTTCGCGCGTCACCAGACGAGCGCCTGCGGAGCGAACAGGAGCAGCAGACCCAGGACCAGGATGGCCGTCCCGCTCACGAGCTCGAGCCAGCGGCCGGCGCGCTCCTGGAGCTTGCGGCGGCCGAGTGTCACGACCGCGATGCCGAGCATGATCGAGTCGTCGAGCATGTAGGCCACGTTGTAGAGCGCGAGATAGCCGTAGCGGGCCCCGGATTCGACGCCCTGCTGCGCGAGGACCTGCGTGTAGAGCGCGGGCAGGCCCGCGGTGCACAGGAGCTCGACGACGTTCACGAGCACCGCGAGAACGGTCGCGCCCACCAGGGCCGCCGTCAGGCTCTCGGCGCGCACGATCGCCCGGACGCGCGCGTAGATCCCCGGCTTGGCGGATTCCGGGATGCGGAGCGACGGGCCCTTCCCGAGGGCGAAGAAGTCCTTGACGTGGACCGCACCGACGGAGAGCGCAACGCCGCCGAGCAGGATCTGCACGGCGCGCGAGAGGCCGACGAGCAGGAAGACGTTCAGCCATGCGGCCATGAACGCGAAGTAGGCGAGTCCGCTCACGAGCACGAAGCTTCCGGCGATGGCCAGCATGCGGGAGCGGCTCTCCACGTTCACGAGAAGCGCCAGCAGGAAGAGGAGCACCCACATGGCGCACGGGTTGAAGCCGTCGACGAGTCCCACGGCGAGCGTGAAGAGCGGGAGCCCGAGGTCGCGCGCGCTCAGCCGACCGAGCCACGGGACCTCGATCGCCACGTCGTCCGCCGAGGTCGCCGGTCGCGTCCCTTCGGCGCCCGAAGGGCCCGCCGGCCCCTGCTCGGGCGTTCGCCGGCGCTCTCGCAGCATGGCCTCGATCGCGCGGCCCGTGGTCTCCCGCGACTCGAAGCCGACCAAGAGCCCGCCGCGCACGCGCCAGGTCGGCAGCGCGACGAGCTCGAGCCCCGCCGCGGCGCTCTGCCGGCGCAGCTCTTCGAGTGCGGCCTCGTCCCGCGACACGTCGTGCTCGACGACGACGAGATCCGGGCGCCGGGCGTGCAGCTCGTCCAGGTAGCGGTGCGCCGCCTGGCAGTGCGGGCACCCCGGGTGCCCCCACAGCACGATGTCCGGCGGCCCGGCGACGGCTCCCGGACGCGCAATGGCGAGGCAAGGCGCCATCCCGAGCAGCACGAGCGCCAGGGACGCGAGCGCACACCGGCACCCGGCGCTCACCCGGGGAAGCACTCGCGCACCCCGAGATCAGCTCCCGCCGCCACCGCGCGGTACTTGTCGTAGAAGGCGCGATCGATCGCTACGAGCGCGGAGTCCCAATGCTGCGGCTCCCGGTAGCGGCGCAGGTGCGAGGGGCCGCCGTGATACGTGGCATAGCTGGCCCGCGCGAGCGCGTCGGGGCCGCCCAGCAGCTCTTCGCCGCGCGCGATCGCGTAGTCGCGCAGGTAGTGGAGGAGGATCTCGCTCCCGGCACGCGCGTTGTAGCCGATGCTCCAGGCGAGCCCGTCCACCGCGTAGAAGCCGCGCCAGACGCGCGGGTGAACCTGCATCAGGCCGAGGGCGCCGACGCCCGAACGCAGCGGCTCGATCCGGCCGCGCCGCTCGACGTACTGCCGCCAGCAGGACTCCTGCCACGCGGTCGCGAGCACCAGCTGGCGGAACGGCTCGAGGCGCTCGCGCTCGAGGCCGCCGTGGGCGAACGCGAGCGACGCGGAGTCCCGCAGCAGCTCGCCGACCTTCGGGAGGTACGCGTCGAGCTCCGCGCGGCCCGGGGCCACGGCATCGAGCGCCGACGTGAAGGGCGCCGGCGGCGGCAGCGCGGGGGGCGCCGCGAACGCGGGCGCGACGAGCAACGCGGCCAGCTGCGAGGCGAACGACCGCAGCAGGGAGGCCCCGGCGTCCGGCTCCGGCAGATCCTCGGGCGGCGCCTCTGGCTCCTGGTCCGATGGGGTTTCGCTCGGCGGCGCCTCCTCGGGCGCGGGCTCGTCGGTCTCGGGCGGCGGAAGGGCTGGGAGTGGCACGTCGAAGCCGAAGGTCTCGCGCAGCGCGGGATCCACGTCCTCGCTCCAGCGCAGCGGATCCTGCGTCGCCGCCGGCGCGAGCGTTCGCGCGAGGCGCCGGAGACCGTCGCTCGAGATCTCGACCCCGAAGCCGGGGCCCGCCGCGTCGAGCGCCGCGAGCGCGGCGCCCGCCGCGACGAAGGCGAGGTAGCGGAAGCCGTCGTCGCCGCCCGCGAGATCGACGAGCGCGGGCGCGAGCCGCGTCCACGCCGAAGCGAAGAGCGCCCGGACGCGGTCGTCGCCAGGCCCCCGGGGCTCTTCGAGCGCGGCGACGAGCTCGTGGCGCGCCTCGATCAGCACCGCCAGCAGCTCGGCGCGGTGCGCGGGACGGAGCGAGTCGTGGCCCGCGATCTTCACGACAAAGGTCACGAAGGCATCCCACTCGCGCAGCGTCGCCTCGAAAGCCAGGGCCTCTTCCGGCGTGAGCGGCGGCTCGGGCGCGGGCGCCGCCTCCTCGGCAGGTGCCGTCTCCACCTCGAAGCGCAGGCGCAGCACGAGGCCGCGCTCCTCCACGCGAGCCCCGGCGAGCTCGATCGACTCGGCGAGCCGCTGGACGGCGGCCTCCTCACGGCGCTCCGCGAAGAGCGGGAGCATGCGACGCAACTCGCTCAGGAGCGGGGCCAGGTCCACCCGCAGCGTCTCGAGGCGCGGATGCACGACGGGCTTCACCCAGTCCCAGAGCGCTGGTGCGTCGAAGAAGCCGCCTCCGCTGCCGCGGAGCCTCGAGTCCACCACGGGGAACGACACCACCGACGCGTCGGGCGCGAGGCGCGCCTCCTCTTCGGCCTCGATCTCGCCTTCCCAGCTGAAGGGCCGGAAGCAGCCGCCGATCCACGAGAAGCCCGCCAGGGCCTCCCCGTGCGCGGTGACGACGAGGCGCTCGCCCGCGCGCCCGACCCGCGGCTGCGAGAGCACGATCTCGCTGCAGGGATCGGCGACCACGACGATGCGCGCGGTCGCCCCGGGCTCCGTGAAGACCTGCTCCACGAGCAGCCGACGCAGGAACTCGTGCGGCACCACGAGCGGCACCTCGACCACCCGCAGCTCCGCGCGCGAGGCGCTCGCAAGCAGCAGCGACGCGAGGGCGAGCAGGCTCAGTTGGAGGCGCGATCCGATCGGCAGTGGGTGCCCCGGGCGAGGGGGGGTCGCTGCCGAAGGGTAGCGACCCCCGCGAGCGGCTCCCGCAGGAGTCGCCCCGCCCTCGGTCCGTTCGAGCATCCGAAGCGCGCGTTCGAGCGCACGGCGTGCGAGCTCGACATCCCGCGCGACGGAGTCGCCAGAGAACGCTTCCGTTCTCTCTGCGGCTTCCGCGGTGCGTAGCGGCGCCACGAAGCGGAAGCCCCGGCCGTGGACCGTAGCGATGATGCAGCCGACGTCCCCGGCGTCACCTACGGCCCGGCGTGGCTGACTCAGCGCAGCGCCCGGTCGCGAAGACCCAGCTGGACGCGAATCGCGTCCTCGACCGCGCGGAGATCGGCGTCGGAGAGTCGGCAGAGGCGCTCCGCCAGCCGCGGCTTCGCCACGGTCGTGAGCTGATCGGCCGCAGCCTTGGAGCGGCGGCGCCGCACCCTGACCAGCGCCTCGCTCGGGTAGACCTGCACGGTGCTCGAGGTGAGCGGCACGACCTGGACGCGGTTCAGGTGGCGGTTGGACGCGTCGTTGCTGACGATGACGGCCGGCCGGCGCTTGCGGATCTCGCCGCCCGTCGCAGGCCCGAAGCTCACCCACCAGACCTCACCACGCCTCATCATCCACGTCCTCGAGGGTGGCCTCGGCCCACTCGAACGCCTCGGCCTCCCGACGCTCTTCCGCCGCCATGGCCGCGTACGCGCCGTCGAGATCTTCGTAGAGGAGGCGATCGCGCACGAGCTGTTCGACCAGGCGACCGACGCGGCGCTTGCCGGCGACGGCGTGCAGGCGCTCGTAGACCTGCTCGTCGAGCAGGATCGTGAGCTTGCGGGGCATGGCGATCTCCCTCGGGCCAGTGTACGTAGAGTCTACGTACTAAACGCCGAGCCCGTCAACTCGGTCAGACCCGCGCGCGGGGGGGGTGTGCTCAGCAGCGTCGGTTCCGCGCAGCAGGGCGTGCGCGTTGGCGCGTGGTCCGCGCTCCGGTAGGGTTGCGCTCGTGCCGAGTCGAGAGGCCGACTGGCTGCGTCAAGCGGAAGCGGATCTCGCGCTGGCGCGCCACGCCATGCAGGGCGCGCACTTCGAGTGGGCCTGCTTCGCGGCGCAGCAGGCGGCGGAGAAGGCCGCGAAGGCGGCGCACGAGCGGCTCGGCCGCGAGGCCTGGGGGCACTCGGTCACGGAGCTCCTCGACGCCCTGCGTGCGAATTCACCGGAAGTCGATGCGGCTCTACTCGATCGGGCTCGCGCGCTCGACAAGCTCTACATCGCCACGCGCTACCCAAACGGGCTCCCGACCGGCGCACCGGCGGACTACTACACGCGGGCCGAGGCGGAGCGCGCACTGGTCGACGCGGAGGTGATCCTTGGGGCCTGTCGAAGAATCGTATCGCGGTAGACACGTCCGAGTGTTCCGGATCGATCGCGATCGGCTGCTCGCTGTGCTCGCCGAGCAAGCGGCCGCCCTCCTGCTTGCGCGCCCCGAAGTTCTCGAGGTGCGTCTCTTCGGCTCGCTGGCGCGCGGGCACGCCACGCCCGGAAGCGACGTCGACCTCTGGATCCTGCTGCGGGAGGGGGCAGATCCGTTCCTCGCGCGGTCGGCCGCGCTGTCCCGCTGCTTCGAAGGGCTCGGGATCGCGTGCGACGTGCTCGCGTACACGGGATCCGAATGGAGTCGGATGCGCGACGAGCGGCGCCGCGTCGTGGACGCCGTGGAACGCGAGGGGGTCGTCCTCGCACGTCGCCCTGCGTAGATCGTCCAGCTTCAGCCGATCAGGTCCGCGGCGCGCGCGACCTCGGCGACGTCGGCGGTGGTCGGGATCAGGAGCATCTCGTCGGCGCCGAGGTCGGCAACGTTGCGCAGGAGCTCGCGCAGCTCGGGGCCGGTTCCCGCGAAGCCGGTGTGCGGCAGCATCGTCTCGACCTCGCGCGGGTCGAGCCAGTTGAGGTAGCCGCGCAGGTGGCTCGTGATCCGGTCCCGCGCACCGGGACCGAGGGCGTACCAGAAGGCGATCACGAGGCGCGGCGCGGGGCGACCGGCTTCCTGCCAGGCCGAGCGCGCGAGACGCAGCGTCTGCTCGATGTCCGCGAGATCGGGCCCGAAGGAGAAGCCCGAGATCCCGTCCGCCCAGGCCGCCGACGCGCGGATCGACTTCGGCCCCTGTGCGCCGGCGAGGAGCGACGGGCCGCCCGGCTGCACGGGCGGGGGCCCGACCGGGAGCAGCAGGTCCGGGTAGACGGGCTCGCCCGCCCAGACGCGACGCATCACGGCCACGCGCCGCGCGAGCTCGGCCTGGGTCCGCCCCTTCGCGTCGGCGCCCGCGGCGCGATAGTCCTCGAGGCGCCCGCCGATCCCGAGCCCGACGGAGAGCCTTCCGTCGCAGAGCACGTCGACGGTCGCCAGGTGCTTCGCGAGCCACACCGGATCGTGCAGGGGTGCCACGATCACGGTCGTCGCGAGCCGCACGCGGCTCGTCCACGCCGCGCAGGCGCCGAGCAACGCCATCAGCTCGGGATTGCCGAACGCCATCCGCTCGCCGAGGGCCAGCGACGAGAAGGGCCCCTCGTCGACCGCGCGCGCCCAGCGCTCCCAGGTGCCGCGGCGCTGGCCGGGCTCCATCACCGGAAGCGTCATCCCGACCTGCATCGGACCCTCCCCGCCCGGCCGCGCAGCATCGCACAGGTGCTGGCCCCGGGCTCCAGCCGCGGCTCGGGCCGGGCATCTTGCCGGGATATACTTCATTGACGCGGCCGTACCGATCGCCGCTTCGCGTGCAGCCGAGGAGGAAGTCATGGCCCCGAACCACGCGATCCAGGTCCGACCCATCTCGGGCGCCCTCGGGGCGGAGGTCCACGGCATCGCGCTCGGCGAAATGGACGAGGCCGGGTTCGCGAAGGTCCGCGATCTCCTGCGCGAGCACCTCGTGCTCTTCTTCCCCGAGCAGCATCTCACGCCGGACGAGCACCGGCGCTTCGCCGTCCGCTTCGGCGAGCCCGAGATCCATCCCTTCATCCCGAAGCTCGACGAGGCGCATCCCGAGATCGTCGTGCTGCGCGCGGGCGGAGGCTTCATCGCCGACGTCTGGCACACGGACGTCACCTTCGAGGCGCATCCGCCGCTCTGCTCGGTGCTCAACGTGCTCGAGCTGCCCGCGTCGGGCGGCGACACGATGTGGTCGAATCAGGTCCGGGCCTGGGAGGAGCTCTCGGCTCCGATCAAGGATCTGGTCGCGGGGCTCACGGCGCGCCACGACGCGGCGACCTTCGGGCACCCGGATCGGCACGCGATCCACCCCGTCGTCCGGCGCCACCCCGAGACCGCGCGGCCCTCGCTCTTCGTGAACCGCCAGTTCACGCGCCGCATCCTGGAGCTCTCCCGCGACGAGAGCGAGGGGCTGCTCGCGCTGCTCTTCCAGCACTGCGAACGCCCGGACTTCTCCTGCCGCTACGCGTGGCGCCCCGGAACGATCGGGATCTGGGACAACCGCTGCACGCAGCACTGCGCCGTGAACGACTACGAGGGCGAGCGCGTCATCAGCCGGGTGACGATCCTCGGCGACGACCCGCAGCCGGCCTTCGACACCGGACGCTGGGGCCCCTTCCAGCCGCGCCGCCCGTCGGCCGCGACGATGGGCCTCGATCGGCCCTGACGCGCGAAGGGGGTCCGAACGCCTCCGCTCTCCCCGGAGGAATCTTTTGACGTCATGATGCCGAACACTTATCATCTTGATGCGACAGGACGGGAACTCCGAGGGAGGGGCGCGATGCCGCGTACCACGATCGATCTCGAGAGCGCGCTGCTGCGGGAGCTCAAGCATCGCGCCGCCGAGTCGGGCGAAAGCATGAGCCGAACGGTGAGCCGGCTGCTCCGGATCGCCCTCCAGCGGCTGGAGCCGGACCAGCGTCGCGCGAAGCGCGTGCGCTGGAACGTGGTGCCGGACGGGGAGCCCGCGCCTGGCTTCGATCCGGCGACCCGTGACTATCTCGACCTCCTCGACGAGTCGGCGTGATCCTGATCGACACGAACGTGCTCGTCTACGCGACGCTCCCGGGATTCTCGGAGCACGCGAGCGCGCGCCGGATCGTGGAGGACCCGGCGTTCCGCCGGGAGCCCCTCTGCCTCACCTGGGTCAACGTGTTCGAGTACCTGCGCGTCGTCACGCACCGGCGCCTCGTGCGACCGGCGCCGCTCCCGCTCGAGCGAGCGCTCGCGAACGTCGACGCGCTGCTCGCGCAGCCGGACGTGGTCCGCATCGATCCCGGGCCACGTCACTGGGAGGTCTTCGCCTCGGTGTGTCGCGAGGCGGCTCCCGTCGAGGGCAACTTCGTCCACGACTGCCGGATCGCCGCGATCATGCGGGAGAACGGGGTGCGGCGGGTCCTGACGCGCGACACCTCGTTCCGCCGGATCCCCGGCCTCGAGGTCGTCGACCTCGCGACCCCCTGGAAGGCATGATTTCCCAGGCGAAAGCCTCCCGATCCTAAGGTCCGGTCGCGTTGCTAGCCTCTAGCCCGTGAAGATCCGGGTGCTCGGATCGGCGGCCGGGGGCGGGCTGCCGCAGTGGAACTGCGGCGGCGAGAACGCGGTGCGGGTGCGGGCCGGCGATCCGGCGCTGGTACCGCGCAGCCAGGCGTCGCTCGCGGTCTCGGCCGACGGAGAGCGCTGGTCCATCCTCGGGGCGAGCCCCGACCTGCGCGACCAGTTCGCGGGCTTCGCCGGGCTGCACCCGCGCCCGGGAACGCGCGACGTCCCGCTCGATACCGTCGTGCTCGCGAACGCGGAGCTCGACCACGTGCTCGGGCTCTTCGTGCTGCGCGAGGCGCTCTCGTACCGGATCCTCTCGACGCCCTGGGTGCGCGACGCGGTCCTCCGGCACAACGCCGCCTTCCGGCTGCTCGAACCCGCGTGGGGCACGACGCCGCTCGATCGCCCGGTGGCCCTCGACGCCGCGGGACGCCTCGAGGCGCGCCTCTTCCCGGTGCCCGGGAAGCTTCCCGGCTGGCTGCGCGACCTCACGCGCCTGCACGCCGAGACGAGCGTCGGCGTGCGCATCACGGACACGAAGAGCGGTCGCCGCCTCGTCTACGCCCCCGGCGTGCGCGAGCTCGACGAGGGCACGCAGGCCGAGCTCGCCGCGGCCGACTGCCGCTTCGTCGACGGCACCTTCCACACCGCGAACGAGCTCGCGCGGCTGCGACCGGGCGCACCCGACGCCTTCGCGATGGGCCACGTCCCGATCACGGGGCCCGGCGGGAGCCTTCCGCTCCTCGCCGGGCTGCGCGGGCGGACCTTCTACTGCCACATGAACGGGACGAACCCGATCCTCGACGAGAAGAGCGAGGAGGCAGCCAGGGTGCGCGCCGCAGGGATCGGGATCGCCGCCGACGGCCAGGAGCTCGAGCTGTGACGTGGACTCCCGCGGAGCTCGAGGCGCGGCTGCGCCGCGTGCTCGACGAACGCTATCACCACCGCCACCCCTTCAACCTGCGGATGCACGAGGGGCGGCTCACGCCCGACGAGATCCGCACCTGGGTGCGCAACCGCTACTACTACCAGACGCGGATCCCGATCAAGGACGGGCTGATCCTCGCGAAGTCGAGCGACCCGGCCTTCCGCCGTGGCTGGGTCCGGCGCATCCACGATCACGACGGCGTGAAAGAAGGGACCGGCGGACTCGAGCTGTGGCTCCGGCTCGCGGTGGCCGTCGGGCTCGACCGCGAGGAAGTGGTCGGCCTGCGCCGCGTGCTGCCCGGCGTCCGCGACGCCTGCGACGACTACGTGCGCTTCGTCGAGTCCCACGACCTGCTCGAGTCGGTGGCGTCGTCGCTCACCGAGCTCGCGGCGGGCGAGATCATGAAGGTACGCATCGAGGCCTTCGAGCGGCACTACGCCTGGGTCGAGCCCGACGGGCTCCAGTACTTCCTCGGCCGCACGCGCCAGGCCCCGGCGGACGCGGCCGAGGGCATGGCCTTCGTGCTCGCGAACGCCCGGACGCAGGCGGATCAGGAGCGCTGCGTCGCGGCCCTCGAGCGCAAGTGCGAGATCCTGTGGCGCCTGCTCGACGCGACCTGGGCCGCGCACGCAAGGCCCCGCATCTCCTCCGCCGCGAAGCTGCGGCGCGACCCGGCCGGCCTTGCGGCGCTCGCCATCCTCCCCGAGCGCGCGGTGCGTCTCAACGAGACCGGGCGCGAGGTGCTGGCGCTCTGCGACGGCGAGCGAACGGCCGAGGCGATCGCGTCCGAGCTCGCGACGCGCCACCCGGGCGAGCAAGACGTCTGGGAGCAGGTCCACGCCTTCCTCGCCGAAATGACGCGCCTGGGAGTCGTGGAGGGGCGCAAGCCCGCGTGAGCGCGCCCCGCCCGTACAACCTCGTGGCCGAGCTCACCTACCGCTGTCCGCTGCGCTGCGCCTACTGCTCGAATCCGCTCGGCTTCGCGCGCGTCCCGGACGCGCTCGACGCCAAGGTCTGGGGGCGAGCCTTCCGCGAGGCCGCGGAGCTCGGGGTCGTGCACGTGGGCCTCACCGGCGGCGAGCCGACGCTGCGCGCAGACCTGCGCGAGATCGTGACCTCGGCCGACGAGGCGGGGCTCTACGTCCACCTCGTGACGGCGGGGACGACGCTCGACGAGGTGGGAATCGCGGCCCTGCGCGAGGCCGGGCTGCGCAGCGTCCAGCTCTCGATCCAGGACGCGGACCCGGCCGAGGGCGACGCCGTCGCGGGAGTCTCCGCGCACGCGCGCAAGCTCGCCTTCGCACACGCGGTGCGCTCGCAGGGCCTCCCGCTCGTGATGAACGTCGTGCTGCACCGGCGCAACCTCGGGCGCGTACCCGAGATCATCTCCCTCGCGCGCGAGCTCGGCGCGATGCGGCTCGAGCTCGCGAACACGCAGTACTACGGCTGGGCGCTCGCGAACCGCGAGGCGCTGCTCCCGACGCGCGAGCAGCTCGACCTGGCCGCGGCGCAGGTCGAGCGGGCGCGCTTTGTACCGGGCGGCCCCGAGATCCTCTTCGTGCTGCCCGACTACTTCGCGGCGCGCCCGAAGCCCTGCATGGGCGGCTGGGGGAAGCGCACGATCGTGGTGGCGCCCGACGGCCGCGTGCTCCCCTGCCACGCGGCGGCCGAGATCCCCGGCCTCGAGTTCGGCTCGCTGCGCGAGCGGCCGCTCGCGTGGTGCTGGGGCGAGGCTCCCGGCATGCAGGCCTTCCGCGGCGAGGCGTGGATGCGGGAGCCCTGCCGCAGCTGCCCCGAGCGAGCGCGAGATTTCGGCGGCTGTCGCTGCCAGGCCTTCCTGCTGACCGGCGACGCGGCCGCGACGGACCCGGCCTGCGAGCTCGCGCCGAGCCATGCGCTCGTCGTCGCCGCGCGCGACGCCGCCGAGGCCGCTGTCCCCCCGCTTCGACTCCGGGGCGACTCCGCGCTGCGCGCCCCCGCCGCTCGCTGACCAACGCCTCGCGCCAAGCGCGGGAAAAGGCACGCATCTTGCGTGGCGAGATGTCAGAATGTGTTCAGGTGTTCCGTGGGGGGCCCGCGAGGTGGCAGCGCGGGACCCATGGGCCATCTCGCCACACGAGGTCCGACGGCGTGTCGCAGCGCCCCATCCAGGAGACCGGAACCGCGCTCGTCACGGGCGCCTCGGAGGGGATCGGGCGCGAGATCGCGCGCGTCTTTGCGAGCGAGCGCTTCGACGTGGTGCTCGTCGCGCGCAGCCGCGACAAGCTCGAGGCCCTCGCCGGCGAGCTGTCGTCGCAGCACGGCGTGGGCGCCGAGGCCATCCCGACGGACCTCTCCCGCGCCGGGGCGGCGGAGGAGCTCTTCGCCGAGACGCGCCGGCGCGGTCTCCACGTCGACGTCCTCGTGAACAACGCCGGCGTGATGGAGTTCGGCTGCTTCGTCGACACGCCGATCGAGCGGCTCGCCACGATGGTGAGCCTCAACGTCGCGGCCTTCACGCTGCTGACGCGGCTCTACATGGAGCCGATGATCGTGGCCCGCTACGGACACCTGCTGAACGTCGCGTCGACCGGCGCCTTCCTCCCGATGCCCTCACTCGCCGCGTACGCCGCGACCAAGGCCTACATCCTGTCGCTCAGCGAGGCGCTCTCCGAGGAGCTGCAGGACACCGGCGTCACGGTCACGGTGTGCTGCCCGGGCTTCACGCACACGCACATGTCGGACCAGATCCCCGGCATCGAGAAGCTCAAGGGGGTGGCGCCGCTCTGGGAGCCGGCGGAGGTGGCCCGCGCGGCCTTCGACGCCTGCATCCACGACCGAGTCGTGAGCGTGCCCGGGGTGGCGAACAAGGTCGCGCTCGGCGTGCTCGGGAACGCGCCGCGCTGGCTCGTGCGCAAGCTCGGAGGAGCGATCGGTCGCCGCGTGATGTGAGGCGCCGGATCGGGGAGGAGAAACATGCGCCGCCTGGCAGGGGTCGATGCGCTGTTCCTGTACAACGAGACGCCGACCCAGCACATGCACACGCTGAAGGTCGGGATCATCGACCCGAGCCACAACCCCGACGGCTACTCATTCCACCACGACAAGGAGAAGCTCGCGTCGCGGCTCCACCTCGTCCCTCCCTTCCGCTGGAAGGTGGTGCCCACGCCGCTGGCACTCCATCACCCGCTCGTCGTCGACAGCGAGGTCGACATCGACTTCCACGTGCGCCGCGCCGCCGTCCCGTCGCCCGGAGGCCCGCGGGAGCTCGGCCTTGTGATCTCGGAGATCGCGAGCCGTCCGCTCGACAAGAGCCGTCCGCTCTGGGAGCTGTGGATGATCGAGGGGCTCCCCGGCGGGCGGGTCGCGGAGGTGGCGAAGGTCCACCACACGCTCGCGGACGGCGTCGCGAGCGTGGAGCTCCTGAACCAGTTCTTGACCCACGAGCCCGCGGAGGAGCTTCCCCACGACGCGCCGCCCTGGGCGCCGGAGGCGATCCCGCGCCCGCTCGAGCGGCTGCGGATGGCGCTGCGCGACCTCGCGCGCTTCCTGCCGCAGTACGTCGCCCGGATCGCGCACGCGGCGCGCGAGGCCCGCCGGCGCCACGCCGAGTCCCTCGCGCACCACGTCGAGCAGCCCCCGGCGCCGGGCTCGGGTCCGGACCTCTCCGTGAACCGCGTGATCTCGGCCCAGCGCCGCTTCGCCTTCGGCGAGCTTCCCCTCGCCGACGCGAAGGCGGTTCGCAAGGCCTTCGGCGTGACGCTCAACGACGTCGTGGTCGCGAGCATCGCCGGGGCGATGCGCACCTGGCTCACGCGCCGCGGCGAGCTTCCGAGCGTGCCCCTCGTCGGCCAGATCCCCGTCTCGACGCGCAACGAGGAGGAGCGCAAGAGCTGGGGCAACCGCGTCACGGCGATGTACGTGGCCGTGCACTCGGAGATCGAGGACCCGGCCGAGCGGCTGCGCGCGACGCAGCGCGCGACCCGCGCCGCGAAGCTCGAGCTCCAGGACACGCGCGGGGCCCGCCTCTCCGACTGGCTCGAGCTCTTCCCGCCCTTCGTGAGCCAGCTCGTCTTCAGTCGCCTCCCGACGTGGATGAAGCAGCGCGGACGTCCCTCGCAGGCGAACCTCACCATCTCGAACGTCCCCGGGCCGACCGAGCCGCTCTACTACGGAAAGTCGCTGCTCGAGAGCTTCTACTCCGTGGGGCCCGTGCTCGAGGGGATCGGCCTGAACGTCACGGTCTGGAGCTACGTCGACCGCCTCGCCGTCGGCGTGATCGCCTGCCGCGACGCGGTCCCGGACGCCTGGGAGATCGTCGACGCGATCCGCGCGTCGCTCGAGGAGCTCGTGAAGGTGGCGGCGACGACGACCCCACCCGCCTCGGACCCGAAGGAGGTCTCTCCGTGACGACCTTCAACCTCGCGGACCTCTTCGAGAGCGTCGCCGACGCCGTGCCCGACCGGGAGGCGATCGCCGCGGCGGAGCGGCGCCTCTCCTACGCCGAGCTCGACCTGCGCGCGACGCGCCTCGCGAACGCGCTGGCGTCGCGCGGCATCGGCCCGGGCGACCACGTCGGCGTGCAGCTCGCGAACGGCAGCGAGTACCTCGAGGCCATGCTCGCGGCCTACAAACTCCGCGCCGTCCCGATCAACGTGAACTACCGCTACGTCGAGGGCGAGCTGCTCCACCTCTTCGAGGACGCGGATCTCGCCGCGCTCGTCCTGCACCGCGCGTTCGCGCCACGCGTCGCGGCCGTGGCCCCGCGGGCTCCGCGGCTCGGCTTCTTCCTCGCCGTCGAAGACGGCTCGGGCGCCGAGCTCGCGCTACCGGGTGCGGTGGACTACGAGGCGGCGCTCGCGGAGGCCTCTCCCAAGCGCGAGTTCGCTCCGCGCTCCTCGGACGACCGCTACATCGTCTACACCGGCGGGACCACGGGCCGGCCGAAGGGCGTGATTTGGCGCCACGAGGACATCTTCTTCGCGTCGATGGGCGGCGGCGACCCGCTGCGGACCGGCGAACCGATCTCCGCGCCGGAGGAGCTCGTCGGCCGCATCACGCCGCAGCCGGTGGTGGCCCTCGCGGCGCCGCCCTTCATGCACGCCGCGGCCCACTGGCTCGCGTTCAACCAGCTCTTCTCCGGCGGGAAGCTCGTGACGACCCGCGGCGGGGCCTTTGACCCGGCCGAGATCTGGAGCCTCGTGGACCGCGAGAGCGTGAACATGCTGCTGATCGTCGGCGACGCGATGGCCACGCCGCTCGTCGACGAGCTCTCGGCGCACCGCGAGCGCACCACCGCCGCGGCGCTCTTCGCCGTGGTCTCGGGCGGTGCGCTCTTCTCGCCGGCCACGAAGGATCGGCTCGGGGCGCTGCTGCCCGGGCGGATGATCCTCGACGGCCTCGGCTCCTCCGAAACCGGAACGCTCGGCACGGAGGCGCCGGGCGGGGAGAAGGGCGCGCCCCGCTTCCGGGTGGGCAGCGACACCGCGGTGCTCGACGACGAGGGGCGCCCCGTCGCCCGGGGCTCCGGCGTCGCGGGCCGGCTCGCGCGCCGCGGGCGCATCCCGCTCGGCTACTGGAAGGACGAGGCGAAGACGCGCGCGACCTTCGTCCTGGTCGACGGCGAGCGCTGGGCGCTCCCGGGCGACCTCGCGACCGTCGAGGCCGACGGCGGGGTCCGCCTGCTCGGCCGCGGCTCGCTGTGCATCAACACCGGAGGCGAGAAGGTCTTCCCCGAGGAGGTGGAGTCGGAGATGAAGGCGCACGCCGCCGTCTTCGACGTCGTGGTGGTCGGCGTTCCCGACCCGCGCTGGGGCCAGCGCGTGGTGGCGGTGGTGCAGGCGCGCCCCGGCGCGAGCCTCGACCTCGCGGAGCTGCGGGCCTTCTGTCGCGGGCGCCTCGCCGCCTACAAGATCCCGCGCGACGTGGTGCTCGTGGACCGCATCGAGCGCTCGCCCGCCGGCAAGGCCGACTACCGCTGGGCCGCCGAGATCGCGCGCGAGCGGCTCGGGGCGTAGCAGCGGGAGCCCGCGCAAGACACCTCAGGGCAGGGCAATCGCAGCGAGGAGGCCGGAAGGGATGGTTTATGAGATTTTGTTGACCGGGGTTCATTTCGACCCGAGAATCCTGCCCGGGCGGCGCCAGGGCGAAGACCAGTCGATCTTCAATCGAGGAGACCCACGCATGAGCAGAGCACGTCGAATCGCATGGATCGCGGCGGGGGGGCTTCTGCTCGCGCTGCCCAACGCGGCCGTGCCGCAGCCGGACGCGAGGCCGGAGCCGGCGCTCGACCCGGCCGCGCTCGCCACGTTGAAGCGCATGTCCGATTACCTCACGAGCCTTGCCTCGATGCGCTTCCAGTCCGAGGTCGAGTACGACGCCGTGCAGGCCGACGGCCAGCGGATCGAGTTCGGCTCGACGCGCCAGGTCACGGTGCACCGCCCGAACCGGATGCGCGTGGACGCGACCGATCGGAACGGAGCGCGGCGGAGCCTCTTCTACGACGGCCGGCAGGTGGTGCTGCTCGACCAGGCGCACGACGTCTACGCGACCGCCGCGCAGAGCGGCGACGTCGATGCGATGCTCGGCTATATCGAGGCGCAGCTCGGCCTGCCCCTCCCGCTCGGCGAGCTGCTGTCGGCGAAGCTCGCCTTGGAGATCCAGGAAGGGCTCGTCTTCGCCGGTGTGGTCGGCGAGGAGACGATCGACGGAGTCCGCTGCGATCACCTGGCGCTCCGCAACGAGGACCGCGGCATCCAGATCTGGGTCGAGCAAGGAGCGAAGCCGCTGCCGCGGCGCGTCGCGATCACCTACGAGCGCGAGCCCGGCCAGCCGCAGTTCCGGGCGAATCTCATGAAGTGGGACGTCAAGCCACGAATCCAGGACTCGCTCTTCAGCTTCGCGCCGCCCAAGGGAGCGGAGCGGATCGCGTTCAACTCGCTCGCCGGCCTCGCCCCGGCCGGGAAGGAGGCTCGATGATGCGCAACTCCGACCGGCATCACTGGCTCTCGGTGCTCGCACTGACCTTCGCGTTCGCCTTCCTCGGGGCCGAAGCCCTGGCGCGTGGCGGTGGCGGTGGCGGGGGCGGCGGCGGAAGGGGCGGATCCTCCAGCAGCAGCTTCTCGTCGCGGAGCCCGGCCTCGAGCGGGTCGATGCGCGGGGGGGGCGGCGGCTCTTCGGGCGGCGGCGGGGCGCAGGGCCAGAAGGGATCGGCGTCGGGTCAGGCGCCGGGCCAGCGGGGCAGCGCGTCGGGCCAGGCGCCGTCGCGAGGCCAGCAGGCGTCGGCCCAGCAGGGCTCCACTTCGAGCGACCGCCAGGCGAGCGCCGAGCAGGCGCAGGGCCAGCGCTCTTCGACGCAGTCGCAGCGACAGACCAGCGCGCAGGACACCACGCAACAGAACCAGAGCCAGCGCCAGACGACCTCGCAGGAGAACCAGACCCAGCGGCAGGGCACGGCCGAGCAGCAGCAGACGGCGCGCAGCGACGACGCCTCGTCCCGCCAGCAGGACCGCCAGAGCTATGGCAACTCCGCTCAGCAGAACTACTACAACAACACCACCAACACCTACTACGGGGGTGGGGGATACTACGCCGCGCCCCACGGAACGGTCGTCGTGCAAGAAGACAACGACGACACCGCGGCCGCCATGCTCGCGGGGTTCGCAATGGGGACGGTCGTCACGGCGGGCGCCATGCAGTCCATGACCGCCTCCAACCAGGCCTCGGGGAAGGCCGCGGCGTGCACGATGACGCAGGTGCAGGTCGCGAACGACACCTACTATCACTGCACTCCCAACTGGTATCAGAAGGCCTTCACGAATGGTGAGGTGACCTACGTCGTGGTGAACCCACCGCCGGGTATGTGAGGCGCAGCCGGTCCGGCAAGCGCGGGCTCGCGATGTGAGCCCGTGAGGATCCCGATCGGCGGAGGATCTTGATGGCCACCGGTCTGCGCGGGCCGGCTGGAGGAGGGGGACGACGGTGTCGTGGCCTACCGAAGCGCCCACATCGACGAGGCGGTCTCCGAGGTCGTCGTGCGCTCGGGCCACTCGGTCCAGAGCAATTCCCAGGCCATCGAGGAGATCCGACGCATCCTGCTCGAGCATGCGGCGACGCAGGTAGGCGATTCCCAAGGAAGCGCCGCATCGGCACCGTCTTGGCTCGGATTGCAGCCGGCCTCGCCATCGCCGGCGCGACCGGCTGGGGCTCGCTCGTCCTCTTCTACCTCGCTCCCGGATCGAGCGGGGTCCGCCGCGCGCTGGCTTGGGGCTTCGCTGCGGTCGGACTCCGGTGCCTCGGGGCACTGGCGCTGAGGCGAACGCGTCGGTCGGCCGCGATTGATTTACACGCTGACGAGCAATTGCACCACCATGATCCTCACGCACGCGACCGTGAACCCCGGGCACCTCCCCTACTCCTGGAAGGTGCTGCTCAGCGGCTACGCGCCCGCGAACGCCTACGAGAGCGGTCGCCTCGCTTCGCCGCTCGCCAGAATCGACCCACCCCTGCTCGTGAGAAGTAGTCCCCATTTGGATCGCGATTCGGTGCTGGGGTTGGGATTGCGAGGAGGGAGCGCGCGAGCGCGTCGAGGCGCATGCGCGCTGCTGCAGGCGGGCGTCTCGGTCGGCACGCTCTCGCTCTCGATTGGGGGCGTGCTCGCGTTCGTGCTCACGCTGCTGGCCGCGCTGTGGCTGGCGCGGATCGTCAACGGGGTGCTCGAAGAAGACGTGTACCCGCCCACCCGCTTGCCGCGCAGGATCCCCAACGTGCTCCCACCTTGGCGCGCTACGGTGTCTACTCGCTCGGCTTCCTGCTCGCACTCGCGGCGGCGGGCGTTCAGCTCAGCCAGCTCTCGATCCTGCTCGGCGGCTTCGGCGTGGGGATCGGGCTCGGCCTCCAGGACCTGGCCAAGAACTTTGCTGCCGGTCTCACGCTGCTCATCGAACGCCGCGCGCACGTGGGGGACGCGCTCCAGATTCCGAGCCAGGAGATCTTCGGCCGCGTGCTGTCCATCGGGATGCGAGCCACCGTCGTCCGCAGCTGGAACGGCTCCGAGCTCATCGTGTCGAACGCCGACCCGGTCTCGGGTGCCGTCACCAACTGGACGCTCTCCGACCGCCTGCGCCGCATCGAGGTGCCGGTGGGCGTCGCCTACGGCACCGACCCCGAGCGGGTCGTCGCGCTGCTGCTCGACGTCGCCCGATCCAACGCTCACGTGCTCGCGGATCCGGCCCCGCAGGCGCTGTTCAAGGGCTTCGGCGAGAGCTCGCTCGACTTCGTGCTGCGTGCCTGGACCGACGCGGAGTACGAGCGGACGTCGGCGCTGACGAGCGAGCTGGCGCTCGCGATGCATGGCAGCCTCTGCGAGGCCAGGATCACCATCCCGTTTCTGCAGCGCGATCTCCACCTCGCAAGCGTTTCCTCGGCGGTCCGCGCCGCCTGGTCCGGTCTCGACCGCAAGGAGTGAGGAGCGTCGGAGGGTCCGAAAGGCCGCGGCGCGCATGGGGGTCTTCGACGGAAGGTCGGTGCTGTGAGACAATGCGCTCGGCTCCATGCGCGTTGCGGCCACCCGGACGACTGCTCTCCTCGCCCTCGCGGTGGTCAGCGCGACCCCAGCCGCCGGGCGTACCTTCCAGATCGGCCAGGTCGAGGGCACTGCGGGCCTCGAGCTCAGCTACGGGCTCCTCGCGCGGGTCGAGGATCGCGATCCGGAACTCGTCGCCATCGTGAACGGCGGAAAGGCCGCGTCGGCGAACTGGGATGACGGCGACCTGAACTACGACGAGGGGATCGTCTCGAACATGGTCCAGGCGAACCTCGATCTCGCCGCGCGCTGGAGCTTCCTCAGCGCCTACGTGCGCGGCATCGCGTTCTACGACTTCGAGACGGAGCTCTCGAATCGCGAGCGTACCGATCTGAGCGACGACGCCGGCCGGTACGTCGGCAAGAACGTCGCGCTCCGCGACTACTACCTCGACGCGAGCTTCCGCGTGCGCGGCATGCCCGTGCACCTGCGGGTGGGCGACCAGGTGCTCAACTGGGGTGAGAGCACCTTCCTTCGCTTCGGCGTCGAGACCGTGACGCCGCTCGACATCGCGGCGGCCTTCCGCCCGGCAAGCTCGCCGCGCGACCTCGAGATCCCGCAGGGCATGCTGTGGGCGGCGGCGAACGTGACCGAGGAGCTGGCCGTCGAGGCCTTCTACCAGTACGACTGGCAGCGCGTGCGCTCGCTCCCGGTCGGCTGGTACCTCTCCGACAACGACGTGATCGGCGTCGACGGTCTCAATGCCGCGATGGTGGGCTCGGGCCTGTTCTCCGACCAGGGAACCGACCTCGACGCCGCCTTCCGGCTCCCCGCCGGCACTTGCCCCTTCGATCTCGACTTCATGCGGACTCCCGGCCGCGGCAGCCACGAGCCGAGCAACCAGGGACAGGGCGGCTTCACGCTGCAGCTGATCGTGCCGCGCCTGAATTCCACCAAGCTCGCGTTCCACTTCCTCAACTACCACAGTCGCCTACCGATCATCAGCGGGCGCACCGCGGACGCCGCGGCCGTGGCCAAAACGTCTCCGGCGGCCGTCGCCGCTCGCGCCTTCAAGCTCGCGCCCATCTACGAAGGGGAGGGTCTCACGCGGGCCGAGGCCGAGGCCGCCGCCGCGCGCGCCGCCTCGACGCTCACGATCGGCAAGTACGCGAGCGCCGCGTCCTACTCGGCCGTGTACCCGGAGAACATCCAGATGATCGCCTTCAGCTTCAACACCGCGACGCTGCGCACGGGCACGCTCGTCTCCGGCGAGGTCTCTCACCACTTCGGCTTTCCCTTCCAGATCCTTCCGGGCGACGTCTTCAACGCGGCGTTCTCGCCGATCGAGTTCGATCCGGCCTTCGGGCAGGGCCCGCTCGGTGCCTTCGGCCCGGACGAGGTGGTCTCGGGGGTCAAGCGGCTCGACAAGACGCAGCTCGAGCTCGGGCTCCGCCAGCTGCTCGGCCCGCGCTTCGGCGCCTCGCAGGCGATCCTCGGAGTCGACTTCGGCTACGTGCACGTGTACGACATGCCGGGCCGCAACCGGCTGCGCCTGAGCGCTCCGGGCGTGACCGGCCCGAGCGACTACGGGCACCTCCCCGACGCCGACTCGTGGGGCTACCGGCTGCTCGCGGCGCTCAACTACGACAACGTCTTCAGCGGCTTCTCGGTGCAGCCGTACGTCGCGTGGTTCCAGGACGTGAACGGCATCACGCCGACGCCGGGAGGCGCCTTCGTCGAGGGGCGCAAGGCCTTCAACGTGGGGTTCACCGTCGACTACACGAACACGTGGCTGCTGCAGCTCAGCTACACGAATCTCTTCGGCGCCGGTCGCTTCAACCTGGTGAACGACCGCGACTTCGTGCGCTTCCAGCTGACGTATTTCTACTAGCCATGTGCAGCTACCTTCGCAGGACCGGCTGGTCGTGGCTCCCGATGCTGCTCGTCCTGGTCGCGCCTGCCGCGTGGGGCGGCGTCTCCGAGCAGGAGGCGGCGCGCCTCGACTCCGACCTCACGCCCATGGGCGCCGAGCGCGCGGGGAATGTCGACGGCACGATCCCCGCGTGGACCGGCGGCATCACCGCTCCGCCGCCGACGTACCAACCCGGAACGCGCCAGGTCGATCCCTACCCCGGCGATGCCATCCTGTACACCGTCACCGCCGCGGACCTCGATGCGCGTGGTCACCAGCTCTGCGACGGCCAGAAGGCGTTGCTGCAGGCGTATCCGGACACGTGGCGGCTGAACGTGTATCCGACGCGTCGGTCCGCCTCCTACCCCGCGTGGGTCTACGAGGCCGTTCGCGCCAACGCGACGCGCGCGCGTGTGGTCCTGGAAGGAAAGGGATCGGTGGCCGACGCGCGCGTGGGCCCGCCCTTTCCGATCCCGCACAGCGGCGTCGAGGTGATCTGGAATCACAATCTGCGCTGGCGCGGCGCGCGGGTGCAGCGAAGCGAGGGGATCGCAGCGGTGACGCGCCTGGGCCGGTACCGCGTGGTTCTCCTCGATCAGTTGATGGGCCTGCCGTACGGTGCCCAGGCGCTCGACGCGTTCGGCAAGGAGTATCCGAACGTGCTGCTGGCGCTCAAGTCGAAGGTAGTTGCGCCGTCGCGGCTCGTTGGCAACGCCTCGCTGGTGATCGAGCCGATCGACCAGACGAACGATCCGCGAAAAACGTGGCTCTACGACCGGGACCTGCGGCGCGTGTTTCGCATGCCCTGGTTCGCCTACGACTTCCCCGCGCCCTACAGCGACAACCTCCGCACGATCGACGACTCCTGGCTCTTCAACGGCCCGCCCGACCGCTTCGAGTGGGAGCTCCTCGGCAAGCGCGAGATGCTGATCCCCTACAACGCGTACCGCCTGAACGCCGGCGACGTCGGGGCCGGAGACATCCTGCGGCAGCACCACATCGAGCCCGACCTTGCGCGTTACGAGCTGCACCGGGTCTGGGTCGTGCAGGGCACGCTCAAGCCCGGCGCGAAGCACGTCTACTCGCGCCGCGCCTTCTACATCGACGAGGACAGCTGGCAGATCGCCGTTGCGGAGAACTACGACCTGAAGGGACGTCTGTGGCGCGTGGACGAGGCGCACGCCATCAACCTCTACGACGTTCCCGTGCTGTCGAGCACGCTCGAAGTCTTCCACGACCTCCAGCAGCAGCGCTACCTCGTGACCGGCCTCGACAACGAGCGGCAGGCGTGGCGCTTCTCCGAGGGCAGCGACCCCCGCGAGTTCAGCCCCAACGCGCTCTCGTACGAAATTCGATAGGTCTGCTGAGCGCATCGCTGCCGCGGCCCGGGAGCGGCGGTGCTGGAGTATGTCTCAGGGGCCGGCGGACGGGGACGCTTCGCCTCGGGCGAGCGCCGCGGCGAGGTCCCGACGGGCGTCGAGCATGGCGCGACGCAGGGCCTCGAAGTGCCATCCGAAGAGCGAGCGCCGATCGACCTGGGAGTCCGAAGGCGGTGGCTCGAGGTTGAAGCTGAAGGCCCCGCTGCGTCCGTAGACCATCGCCGAGCTCGTGTAGAGGGTGAGGAGGCGCGAGATGCGGCTCTCGAGCGTCCTCGTCCACACCACGCGGTTCGCCGTCTGGTCCGTCAGCGTGAGGTCGACGTGAACGGCGGCGCTGGTCTTCGCCATCGGCACCGGCAGGATCCAGAGCAGGACGCCGGCCATCCCCAGACCGAAGGACGTCGCGCTCCTCTCGAGGGGGGTCTCCCGGACGCTGCCGGTGAGGACGTAGCGATAGCCATCCACGGGTCCCTCGCCGACGTAGTCGCTCGCCTCGAAGAGCCCGGCCGCACCCAGATCCTCCGCGACGGCGCGCGCGAAGCTGGCCGGGTAGGTGTAGACCTCGAAGTCGGGGGCGGGGTCGGGGCGCGCACCGAGCGTCATCCCGACGCCGTGGCGCTCGATCGGAACGCTCGTGATC
>Ga0214473_10002025_pt1 | contig 25580 bp, 19 predicted proteins | sample RVTome_7_FD_203509 | JGI IMG/M metagenome (GOLD analysis project Ga0214473, IMG submission 203509) | Soil microbial communities from uranium-contaminated site in the Upper Colorado River Basin, Wyoming, United States - RVT98D197 | ecosystem: Environmental > Terrestrial > Soil > Contaminated >...
TACCAGCTCCCGACCGCAAGCTAGTCCGCTCCGAGGCAATGACCAGGTGCATTCTCAACGCCGGAGGTAGGGCCATCCGCACGGTCGCAACCGCGGTCGCAACCGCGAATTGACGCGGTAGAAACTTACGGATGACGGCTTGTTGCAGCGGTTCCTTATCGGCATGGCCCGGCCCTCCCGTAAAGGCGAGGACCGCTCGCCAGATGAACGGGCATGCACCGCTTACCGGGACACGATTTTGCGTTTGGTGGATCTCCCGACGCCATCAGACCATGATATCTTCACCCTGTCGGAAGACGCGCACGTCGAGCGGGAAACCGTCGAGGCTACCGCTTGGAACGTGCGGACGCTGCCCGACACTTCCAGTGCATTTCGAGCCCACTTGAGTAAGTGGCCTGGGATGTTTGCGAGGTTGGTGCTGACCTTTCATCTGATCGAGTCACCTGAAGTTCATCCTGTCATCTCCGGAGAAACCGCCCGGAAGGTGGCGCGGTTCATGATCGACTATCTACTGCCCAACGCGGCCCGCTTTTATGCTGATGTGCTCGGACACGAACACATGAGGCACTCCCGGTGGATCGCTGGGCACATCCTGACACACCGCAAAGCGCGAATCACTGCTAGGGAGATCGGGCGAGCTTACCATGAGCTGTATCAAGACCGCGCCGCGCTCTTCTCCGCAATGGAAGCGCTCACCCTAGCTAGGGGGACTGTCGGCATCCCTACGGCACCGTGCCCGCAGGTTGCGCCCGTGATGCGACTTCGACGATTGCGTCCAGTACCTGACCCACCTCGGGATCGAGCAGATGGCGCGGAACGTGGCGTGCAAGCACATGGTAGTCAGTCTTCTGCAACAGATTCGGCAGACCGAGCTTCTTGAAGAACGCCACGAACAGCCGATCGAGGAAGTCGTCACTCGCCTTCGTGTTCATCCACCAAGTGTCCGAATGATCGCGGAGCGCAGCGCGCGGCACGAAGTCCTCGATGCACTCTTGCATGACGCGGCGTCGCCGCTCAGCCTCAGATCGTTTGAACAGGGGCCCTGCCGCTGCTTCCTCGCTTGACGACTCGGCGTACGACAGGAGCGTATCCGGTTGGCAAAGGTAATTCTCGATCTCCCGCCGCTGCCACATCTGCTCCCGCAGCTCGGCGGTCGGCTGTAGCGGGCGGTCGAGCCGGTCGCAAAGCAGAAAGCCGACCAAGTCTGCCTTCGCTTCACGCAAGCCATAGAAGTGGTCCCGCGCCCGCTGCGGCTGGTTCTGAATATAATGCACGAACGGTCGCTCCAGGATGTCGCGAACCGGGTGAGCAAGCGTGTCCGCAAACGCTCGCAGGATGGCAAGGTCGGTGGAGCCTTCAAGATACAGGACCCAGCCCACTTGCTCGGCTTGGTAATAGTGTTCGAAGCCGATCTCCTTCAGCGATTTCAGCAGCTGACTCCCACGGTCGTCGATACGATGCGGCTTGCCGACGAAGGCCACCACGACATCGCGATCGGCCGCCTCATTGAGGATGACCTCCGAATGGCTTGCCGCAATGATTTGGCTCCGCTGCTCGCGCGCTGCTTCTGTGAGCACCTGATAGATCTGTCGTTGCCTCAGGATTTCAAGATGGGCGTCTGGTTCGTCGAGAAGCAGGACTGAGCCGGGGTTCACGGCCAGGTGAGCAAGCAGCAAGAGCGTCTGCTGCAACCCCCTGCCTGATGAGGAAAGGTCCAGCCGTACACCCGAGGCTTCACGGTAGGTCATCGTGATCTCGCCCCGTTCAGCGATGTAAGTTGCCTCATCTAGCGCAACGCCGAACAGGCTCTCAATCCGCTCGCGCAGGCGCTTCCAACGCACCTCGCCACCTTCGCCACTGAGAATCTGGAAGCAGAGGTTGCGTAGAACTTCCGCGGTTCGCCCTTCGCCGAGTCGAACGTTGATAGCGCCTGGATCGAGCCGGGTTTCACTGGCCGCTAGCCCTGACATAGGCGGCAAAAAGGCTACGCGGATATCGGCACACTCGTCCGGGAGTGGCATTCGCTCTGGATTCTTGTCTTCCGACCGGCGAAGCAGCCGGCAGTAGAATGACTCCTCATTTGCGTAGTCGAATTCCAGCCCGCACGCCCACGGGTTGTCCTCAGTCACCCCCTCGACCGTGATGTCGATCCGAATGTTCTTCGTCTCCTGCTTGCCGTTCACCTTCTGCACATCGCGCACATGCAGATCGCGCCACAACAAGTTGGCGTCGGGAACAGGAACGGCAATGAGGTCCCGGCGGTTTATGGTGACGCCTGGCCGCTTCTCCGGCGTTGCCTTTCCAGCCCGCTTCTCGTTCCAACGACGAAGCCCGATGTCCCACAGGGCAAGTGCCTGAAGGGCGGTGGTCTTTCCCGAGTTGTTCGGTCCGATGAGGACGACCGGGTTGCCGAGTTCGATCTCGACCGCGTCAAAGCGTTTGAAGTTGCGGGCGATCAGCTTCGTCAGCATTGCGCTCGTTCTTAGCGGAACTGGCCCGAAAACCCAACAGAGCGTCGATAGCGGCGGTCATCCAGGCGGTCCCGCCTCATCGCGGCGCCTCCGCCCGTGCCAGCAGCTCCGTGAAATCGTAGTTCACACTGGTCACTCCGAAGTCAGGTTCTCGGTGAAAGGGGCGGTGCACGTAGTGAACGCGATGCGCATCGCCGTCCATGAACTCCACGATTGCCAGGATAAAATCGTCGGGCTTGTTGAGCGAGTAGAGGATCTCGTTTTTGGTGACGGTGATGGTGTCTGCGCTCGATACGCGGCCCTTCACCTCGATAAAGCACAGCCTGCCCGTGCCGGGAACCCGGCTCTCGATGTCGTAGCCGAGCTTCTCCGTCTCGCGGTCGGTTGGTTCGAACCCGAGGCGGCGCTCCATCTACATCACGATCGCACGTGCCCGCGCCGCGGCGGCCTGCGTGTCGGGTGAGACAGTAGAAGTTGCGGAAGGCCGACCAAGCAGCGGCTGGCGCGGCAGCATGGCGTCGTAGACAGCCGTGATCTGGTGCGGCAGCGGCTCGACTACTGAGGTGTGTACAGCCAGGAGCGGATCGAACAGGTGGGCGAGGCGAATGCGGTGCGCTTCTGAGACCAGCCGAAAACGCGCGCCGTCCCCGTCGAAACTCCACGGGCGGCCCTGCTCGACGACTTCGAGGCGCGCCTCGTCGTGGCGGTAGACCAGTTCGTTGGTGACTTTCCCGGCGGGCGTCTTGTAGGTCAGCTCAAGAGCCTCCGAGCCAAACCACTGCACGTTAACGACGGTCACCAGCGCATCTGGCAGTATGCCGCGCACGGCTGCGTTGGGCTGAAGGTCTTCGAGCGTCGACATACAGTTCCGTCAAGGTCAACTTGGATGACGGTTATTGCGCCACATCTTTACGTCGTCAATGCAGAAGGAGGATTTCCGGCCCTGCGCGGGACGGCCGCCTGGTACTGTATCCGGTGCTGAGATCTGCCGATCCATCCCAACGGCATGCAGTTTTTCGGCACCTCACGGGCTTCGGCTGAGGGCAGCTGAGATTCCCTCTGCGTGAGGCTCAGACTAGAGCCGCCCATGTGCGTTTGGAAGAGCTGACGTGTCCTTCAAAAAAGCGGGAACCGTTCCCGGTTTTTTGTGATTTTCAGGGATTTTGTGGGACAATCTGGGACTGCGAAAATTGCGGGTAACACGCTGAAATCAGAAGATTTATTTTAATTTCCGCGGAGTTCGGGAAACCCGCCTCCGCTCCTTCCCAAGCTGGACGTCGCCGGTTCAACCCCGGTCCCCCGCTCTCTCCTTGCCCGAGCCTCTGCCTTTGCCTTGGCCCGTCGGCTCGGGCAGGCAAGGGCAGGGGCGGAGGCTGAGGCAAGGTTTCTTCCCGGTCGCCCGCACCAACGGCCACATCCAGGATCGCTGCACGGTTGAGATGCTCGACTATTTCTAGTAGAGGAATCCAAGGGCGGCGCGACATGGGACGCATCCGGCGGGGCGGCTATCTGATCGATTGCTGGATCGGCGATCACACCCCGAAGCACGTGCACATCTACCGCGCTGGCGTGCTGGTCGCGAAGGTCGAGATTCCTGGGTTGCTCGTGCTCTCGGGGACGATGAATCGCCAGCTCAGGAAGATTCTGAAGCAATTGATCGAGGAGAAACTCATATGAAGGCGACCGAGCGTATCCGCGCCGTGCGCTTCGATAATCGCAAGCGAGTCCTGCACGTCGATTATGCGTCCGGCAAGCGCATCGGAGTGCATTATGGCCATCTCGGCATTACCCAGAAAGTGGTCGGCGTGTGGGTCGACAAGGAGACACGTGGTCGTTCGATCGGTATTCGCCTGCAGGATGGAAGCGAAGAGTACATGCCGTACGACCAGCCCCTCGCACTGGGGCGCGATCCGGAATACCTCCTGCGAACCCAACTCGAGCGCGTACTGGCGCGGATCCGCGAAACTCTCACTGCCAAAGGCATCTCGAAGCGGTATCTCGCAACGCAGCTTGGAACGTCAGATAACCAAATCCAGCGGCTCCTTGATCCATCGATCTTGAACAAGAACCTCGAACAGCTCTACCGTATCTCCCTCCTGCTTGGACTCGAGCTGGAGTGGCGGGTGAGAGGGGCAGCATGACCGGCGCGAACCGACGGCTGCCAATACACTGGTTGCGGAAGAAGATGGCTGCCAAACGGCTCCAGCGCAGACAGGACCCGCTTCAGCTGTTGCTCAGCTCTGGATCGCGGCTCACTTGGACGGAATGGCTCCGACCTTATCGAGAAGCAGGGCCTTGTGGAACTCGCGGTTCAGGCGGGTCACGAACTTCACGTTCACGCCCTTCGGACAGGCTGCCTGACACTCGTAGTGGTTGGAGCAGTTCCCGAAGCCGTTTTCGGCCATCGCCTGGATCATGACGGCGACCCGCTGGGGTGCCTCCACCTGGCCCTGCGGCAGCGCCGCGTACTGCGACACCTTGGCGCCAGCAAAGAGCATGGCCGCGCCGTTGGGGCACGCCGCCACGCAGGCGCCGCAGCCGATGCACTCGGCCGCGTCCATCGCGTAGTCGGCTTCCGGCTTCGGGACGGGGCTGGCGTTGCCGTCCGGCGCGCCGCCGGTGTGGCAAGAGATCCAGCCGGCCGCTTGGATCAATCTGTCCAGGGCGCTGCGGTCCACCATGAGATCGCGGATGATGGGGAAGGCGCGCGCCCGCCAGGGCTCCAGGTAGATCGCGTCGCCGTCCTTGAACTTCCGCATGTGCAGCTGGCACAGGGTGGTGCGCTGGTGCCCGCCGTGCGGCACGCCGTTGACGACCGCGGAGCACGCCCCGCAGATCCCCTCGCGGCAGTCATGGTCGAAGACGATGGGGTCCTTGCCCTGCTTGATGAGGTCCTCGTTGACCACGTCCAGCATCTCCAGGAAGGAGTGGTGCGGCGTGATGTTCTTGGCCTCGTACGTTTCGAAGCGACCGGCCGCCTCCCGGTTGGCCTGGCGCCACACGATCAGTTTGATGTTCATCGTTTCGTGTCCGGCTGTTTGCGCGCTCATTACTTGTAGCTCCTCACGGCGAGGTGGACGTTCTCGAACTTCAGCGGCTCTTTGTGAAGCTCAGGTTCCTTGCCAAGGCCTTTGAACTCCCACGCCGCCGAGTAGCAGAAGTCCGCGTCGTCGCGCATCGCCTCGCCGTCCGGGTACTGGTGCTCGACGCGGAAGTGACCGCCGCAGGATTCCTGCCGGTGCAGGGCGTCGCGCGTGAGCATCTCGGCGAACTCGAGGAAGTCGGCCGTGCGGCCGGCGTACTCGAGTTGCTGGTTGGTCTCGCCACTGCCGCCCGTCACCTTGACGTTTTTCCAGAACTCCTCACGGATGGCCGGGATCTTCTGCAGGGCGCTCTTGAGCGACCCCTCGCTGCGCGCCATGCCCACGTCGTTCCACATGACGGTTCCAAACTCGCGGATGAACTCGGTGACCGTCCGCTTGCCGTTGATCGAGAGCAACTTGTCGGTGGTCGCCTTCACGTCGGCCTTCGACTTGGCAAACTCGGGATGATCCGCTGTCACCTTTCCCGGCGTGGCGGCCGCCAGGTAGCCGCCGATCGTGTACGGGATGATGAAGTAGCCGTCGGCCAGGCCCTGCATCAGCGCACTCGCGCCGAGGCGGTTGGCGCCGTGGACGGAGAAGTTCGCCTCGCCCAGGACGAACAGGCCGGGGATGTTGCTCATCAGGTTGTAGTCCACCCAGAGTCCGCCCATCGAGTAGTGCGGCGCCGGGTAGATGCGCATGGGCTGCTTGTAGCCGTTCTCGTCGGTGATGCGCTCGTACATCTCGAACAGGTTGCCGTAGCGCTCGGCGATCACCTTCTCACCGAGCCGGTTGATCGCGTCGCGGAAATCGAGGTACACGCCGCGCCCGCCGGGACCGACTCCACGGCCGTCGTCGCACTGCTCCTTGGCGGCGCGGGACGAGATGTCGCGGGGCGCGAGGTTTCCGAAGGTCGGGTACTTGCGCTCCAAGTAATAGTCGCGGTCATCCTCGGGGATCTGATCCGCCGGCTTGCCGCAGTCCTCCTTCTTCTTGGGGACCCAGACGCGGCCGTCGTTGCGCAGCGACTCCGACATCAGCGTCAGCTTCGACTGGTAGTCGCCCGCCTGCGGGATGCAGGTGGGGTGAATCTGGGTGTAGCAGGGGTTGGCGAGGAAGGCGCCCTTCTTGGTGGCCTTCCAGATGGCCGTCACGCTGCAGCCCATCGCGTTGGTCGACAGGTAATACACGTTCACGTACCCGCCGGTCGCCAGCACCACCGCGTCGCCAGCGTGCCCCCGGATCTCGCCGGTCACCAGGTCGCGAACCGTGATCCCCTTGGCCTCGCCGTCGACCACCACCAGGTCGAGCATCTCGGTGCGGGCGAACAGCTTCACCGTGCCCGCCTTGATCTGGCGGGACAGCGCGCTGTAGGCGCCCAGGAGGAGCTGCTGGCCAGTCTGGCCGCGCGCGTAAAATGTGCGCGAGACCTGGGCACCGCCGAACGAGCGGGTGTCCAGATAGCCGGCGTAGTCGCGGGCGAACGGCACGCCCTGTGCGACGCACTGGTCGATAATGTTGCTGGAGACCTGGGCCAGCCGCCAGACGTCCGCCTCGCGGGCGCGGAAGTCGCCGCCCTTGATGGTGTCGTAGAACAGCCGATAGGTGCTGTCGCCGTCGTTCGGGTAGTTCTTCGCGGCGTTGATGCCACCCTGTGCGGCGATCGAGTGGGCGCGGCGGGGGCTGTCCTGGTAGCAGAACGCCTCCACGTTGTATCCGAGCTCGCCAAGCGAGGCGGCGGCCGAGGCGCCGGCCAAGCCGGTGCCAACGACGAGGATCTTGTACTTGCGTTTGTTCGCGGGGTTCACCAGCTTCAGGTCGAAGCGGTACTTGTCCCACGAATCCTGAATGCGGCCCGAGGGGGCTTTTCCGTCGAGGATCATGTGCCGTCCTTATTATTTCAAAATGCCGACCAGTATGACCGCGGGGATCGCCCCGAAGCCGACCAGGAAGATCGCCGAGAGCGCCTTGCCCGCCACGCCGTAGCGCGGAAGCAGCGTGGCGTTGCTCAGGCCGAGCGTCTGGAACACGCTCTGGACGCCGTGGGAGAGGTGGAGAGCGAGCGACACCATCGCGACCAGATAGACGATCCCGACCAGCGTGTTCCGCAACGAGGCGACGACCATCGAGTAGACGTCGAATCGCTGCAGCGCGTCGGTCCCGAGCGTCAGGCCGGGCGTGATGCGAAACGTGAACTGGAGCAGGTGGTAGCCAACGAAAGCTGCCATAATGAGGCCCGTCCAGATCATGTTCTTGCTGGCGAAGGTCGCCCGCAGTGATCTGGAGACCGCGTACTTCTGGGGCTTGGCCGCCCGGTTCTCCAAGGTGAGCTGAATCGACAGGACGATGTGCAGGACGAGCGCCAGACCCATGACGATCCGGGTCGTCCAGACGACCGGCGCGAGCTCGTGGAGGTGCATCGCGTAGGCGTTGATCCCGCTCGGTCCCCAAAAGATGGAGAGGTTACCGAGCAGATGGCCGACGACGAACAGGACCATCAGCAGACCCGTGACCGCCATGACCGCCTTTCGTCCGATCGAGCTTGAGAATAGTCGCATTTGCTTTCCCTTCTCTGTGGAGATGCTGCCAAGGTTCAAGCGGCCGCCGCTGCGAGCAGTGGAAGCGCCACGCGGAAGGGGACATTCCATCCCCACAGGTCGAATGTCAAGCGGGTACGCGGAATCGCTGGAGTCAAGTCTTGTCTGAAGCTGGTCCCAATCTGCGCGCGGAATGCGTCCCTTCTCGACGAGGTAGACAATCTCAGTAAACCGGCCCCCGAGAGGGGATGGCAGAACTCGCTGGCGCAGCGGGTGTACAGCCAAGCTGGGTGCTGCTTACTGGACAGCCCCCGGTCCATCTCCCATCATCCACCACCCGCCCCACCGCCCAGTGAGATTGCGCCGCCGGAGTTCGTGATTGCTGCGCGGTTGAGATGCTCGACTATATCTAGTAGAAGAAAGCCAAGGGCGGCGCGACATAGGACGCATCCGGCGGGGCGGCTATCCGGTCGATTGGTGGATCGGAGATCACACCCCAAAGCACGTGCATGTCTACCGCGATGGCGTGCTGGTCGCGAGCGTGCATCCTCCTCCGTTTGACAAGGACAGGCAGATAGCTATTGAATAGGCATGAGGCTGGTCGAGGATGTGGCGTTGGCGGAGTGGCGGCAGCGGGCCGACCTGGTACTTTGCCTTTGTCTTGATCCGGCGGAGGGGCAGTCGAGATACGGAGACGCGGAGAGGCACGGAGACCCGAGGCCGCCTACGGCGTGGCGGCTGCGTTCTTCTGTGCCTCGGCCCAGGCCAGGTTGTTGCGCGCCAGTTCGAATGCGGGCCGCAGGCTGAGCGCCGCGCGGGCGGCCTCAATTGCCGCGTCCCACATGCGCAGCGCCCCGTAGGCCGCGGCAATATTGTTGTAGGCATCAGCACTGTCGGGGCGCAGCTTCAGCGCCTGCCGGGCCGCGGTGATGCAGTCATGGTATCTGCCGGTTTGATAAAATAGGTAGGAGAGGGCGAGGTGGGTCTCGGATGTGAGCAGCGAGGGTACTGCATTCTCTCCGTCTCGTTCGTGGGGGACCTCGGATAGATAGGTGGCTGCCGTCGTATCGTACGGGAAGCGCTGCAGCGTGTCCTCGGCAGCCGCTTTTAGCTGCATCCAGTCTTCCTCTTCGGAGAAGATCTGCATGAGGAGATAGCGGGCCTCGATGAAATCAGGGTTCAGCGCCACCGCCTGCTGCAGCTGCCAAACGGACTCGCGCCATCGGCCTTCATGCTTCAGCCAGCGCGCGTAGTAGTGGTGTGTCCGAGCCTCGGTGGGAACCAGCTCTATGGCGCGGAGGAAATGAGGCTCGGCGGCCTCATCCTGCTCCAAAGTGCCGTACGCTATACCGAGGTTGATTTCCAGGGAATGGTAGTTCGGAGTATAGGCCTTGGCTCGTTCGAAGTAGTCCAAGGCGCGAGCTGCATCGCCTTTGGCCATCTGCGTCAGCCCGTAGTTCATCAAACCACGTCCGTTGCGCGGGCTCTTGAGAGTGACGTCGTACCACAGCGACTCTCCGGTGTGCCACACGGCATTACGCTGCCACGTGCCCCAGGCTAAGACCCCCAGCAGCAGGAAGACTGCCGTCGCTACGCCCATCGTTGCGGCAGGGCGTCGCGGCAGCTTCTGCACAACCCCGTAGCCCACTGCCCAGCATACCGCCAGGCTCAGGCCGACGAATGGGAAGTACATGCGATGATCGTTCTCGAGCTCCGACAACGGGAATACGGCCGTGGGTAGCAGGGCGATGATAAACCACCACAGCCCGAAAGCTGTGGGTCGCCAGTTCTGCCGTCGCGAGCACCACACCGCCAGCAGAAGCGAGCTCACAACGAACGCACACCCGCCCCAGGCCGCAGTTTCCGACAGCCGCTGCACCGGGCTCAGGTCGGTGTCGGCGCTCAGGTGGGTGGGCAGGAAAAAGGTGCGGAAGTACCGCCATGTGACCAGGGGCTGTGTGAGCCGGTAAGCAGACGCGGAGGCTGCACCGGTACTGTAACTCGCAGGCGTCATCGCGGAGATGAGGTACCCCAGCGCCGCCGCCGTCAGCACTGCGGGAAGGCAGCGCAGCGCTGCGCGTGCCGGACGGCCTTCCTCGAACAGCAGGTTGTAGGCGAACAGCAGCGCCGGGAAAACCAGAGCTGGCGGCTTGCTCAGCAGAGCGGCCGCAAACGGGATGAGATAGAAGCCCCGGCTGCGCTGCCGCGGGGCCGATACGTAGATCAGCAGGCTCGCGACCACAGCCAGCGTGGAGTAGATGTCGCCGCGTTGGATGATGTAGTTGACGGTCTCCGCAATAGCCGGGTGCAGGCCGTAAACAGCCGTGGCCATCAGCGCGATCAGCCGATTGGGAGCCTCCGGTAGCGCCAGATCGCACAACCGGTGGAATAGCAGGTAGCTCAGGCCGAGCTGCAGCAGAAACCAGAAGAAGGTCGACAGGTGGAAAGAGAAAGAATTGATGCCGCTGCCCATCCAGTAATCGAGCGCCAATGAAGTCGAGATCAGGGGGCGATAGGACTGATTCGTGGGCAGGGTGCTGAAGGTCTGGGCGTCGGTGAAAAAGAGCGGGATGTTCTTCAGGCTTCGAATGTATGGGTTATCGAGGATGGTATGGGCATCATCGAAATGGAAAGCGTTCTGAAAGTGGTTGGCATACGCCAGGGAGACCCCGGCCAGCACTAAGCAGAGGATGAAACCGGCCTGCTTCTCGGTCATGGTCAGTGAGTTACCAGAGGCAGCTTGTCCGGCGTGGTGCTGGCAGGGCGAAGGGCGGCCGCGCCCGGGACGTCGATGGCGTGGTGCCGGGTAAAGATGAAATCGCGTTGGATGGCGAAATTGGCGATGAACAGAACCGTCTCCGTCAGTATCTTTGCCGGCAGCACGGCGAGCGAGAGGGTGTTGGTGAGCACAACGATGCTGGACAGCGACAGACAGGCGTTGGCGACCACCAGCAGCAGATACCGCGGCAGCAGAATGTGGTGCGGCTCGCGTGAGAGGAAGACGGCGCGGCGTGCGAATGTATAGTTGAATAGCACCGAGACGACGCGTGCTCCCGCCTGCGACAGCACCAACGCGGTGGTCGCCTGAAAGATCAAATAGAAAACGAAATTGTCGAGCACCGCACTCGCCATTGAAACGAAGCTGAAGCGCAGCAGGACGAAATAGATCCGCATCGAATCGCGCCACGGACGGAAATGCGAGGACGGATTGCCGGCTTCATAGATGGTATGAATCGGATGCTCCACCACCGGCAGCCCCAGGTGCTTGACGGCGACCAGCATCTCCAACTCGAATTCGTACCCCGAGGCGGGGATAGCGAGCAGCGCCGAGAGCAGTGCGCGGGGAATAACGCGCAAGCCCGTTTGCGTGTCCGAAAGCCGCTGTCCCAACACCAGGCGCATCATGAACTTCGTTATCCGGTTGCCGAGACGGCTGCGTAACGGGACGGCTGCGCCAAACCTCCGCGTCCCCATGACCAGCGAGTCCGGCGCTTGCGCAAATCGCCGGCAGACCTCGATAACATCGCCGGGATCGTGTTGGCCGTCGGCGTCCAGCGTCACCACGCCGATCGCAGTGGGATGCTCGCAAAGGACGTGATTGATCCCGGTCTTGAGGGCCGCCCCTTTGCCCAGGTTGACGGCGTGGCGCAGAACCTTCACCTTCGGGAGAAGCGCCAGTTCATCAAAAAGGGGCGCAAACGATGCCCCGCTGCCATCGTCGACCACGACCACTGCGGTTAGCGGACTACCGCTTAGTGCGCGCGCGATCTCCCGCAAGACAGGCGCCGGCCGGTAAGCTGGAATCACTGCCGCGATCAGAAGAGGCGAGCCCGGCAGCGGCGAGCGAACAACATCCGCGGGAGATCTCATGCACGCGCAACCCGGCCTACCACGCTGCGAATTCTGCCGGATGCCCGGAAAGAAAGTCAAATCGCGCCTCGGGACAGGCAAGAAACCTGTTCTGCCTTTACATCGGGTTGCGGGCAGTAGCCAGCGCTGAGGGGGGACGCCGGCGTGGATGATCGGCAGGCCTGTACCACCAAGCTGCTCTGGACGGGCGAAACTCCAGGCAGTCGTCCTCAGACCTCGAGCCGACTACCTGGACAGAGGTCGTCTCAATAAAGAAATTTCCACCTTCTCCCCAGATCCAGACAGTCGTCTTCAGACGACTTTGCACGACTCAGCCCGAGAATTCGATTCTCGGGCGGTCGGGCTGCGATGCCCCGTCACGGAACATACGGAACATAACGTGCCGCCACTGTCCTACGAGGCAGCGAAGCGCCTCTCCTCTTGCGGGCTGAACTGGGTGCGGTAGAGCGCCGCGAAAGCGCCCTGGCGCCGCATCAGCTCCTCGAACGAGCCCTGCTCGACAATCGCGCCGTCACGCACCACCACGATCTGCGAGGCGCGGCGGACGGTGCTGAGCCGGTGGGCGATTACAAATGTCGTACGCCCCCGCACCACCTGCTCCACAGCTTCCATGATGGCCGCTTCGGTGGCCGTGTCCACCGACGAGGTCGGCTCATCCAGAATCAAGATGGGCGCGTTGCGCAGCAGCGCCCGTGCAATGGTCAGACGCTGGCGCTCGCCCTCGGACAGCGTCACACCCTGCTCGCCGATGACGGTGTCGTACCCCGCCGGCAGGCGCCGAATGAAGGCGTCCGCCTGTGCCATCTCGGCGGCGCGGCGGACCTCTTGATCGCTGGCGGAGGGGCGGCCGTAGGCGATGTTGTCGCGCAGACTGACCGGGAACACCATCGGCGGCTGCAGCACCATGCTGATCTGCTGCCGCAAGCTGCTGAGGCGCAGCTCGCGTACGTCGATGCCGTCAACCAGCACCCGCCCCGCCGAGGGGTCGTAGAAACGCGGGATCAGGCTCACCAGCGTGCTCTTGCCGGCGCCGGTGGGACCGACGATGGCCACCATCTGCCCCGGTTCGGCCGTCAGGCTGACGTGTTGCAACGTCTGGCGTTCCGGCGTGTAGCCGAAGGAGACGTCGGCAAACTCCACCTGCCCGCGCGGCGGCGTGCGGAACTCCCTGGTCCCATCCGGGACCGCCTGCTCTCCCTCGAGCACCTCGATCACCCGCACCAGCCCCACTCGCGCGCCCTGTACCGTGCCGTAGGTCTGAATCATGGAATTGATCGGCGCATGAAGTGAGGCGAGATAGCTGGTGAAGACCACCATGTCACCGATGGTGAGCACGTTCTGCCAGACATGCTGCGCGCCGACCCAGAAGACGGCGGCGGTGCCGAGCGCCAGCACCAGGTTGGTGCCGGCGCCGTACGCCGTCTGCAGGGTGTACAAGCTCAAGCTGGCGCGCAAACTGGCCGTGCTCTGAAGCACGAAGGCGCTATGCTCCTCCTCTTCCTTGGAAAAAGCCTGCACCACCTTGATGGCGGACATGCCGCGCTGGACGATCTGATAAACCGCGCTCTCGCTCTCGCGGGCCCGCTGCGCCACCTCCGTGATGCGTCGGTTGAGCAGGAGAATGGCAATGAACAAGAACGGACACACCGTTAGCGCCACCATGGTCAGCACCCAATCCAGCCGCACCATGACGATGAACATCCCGATGAGCAGCACCGCGGCCGACAACACCGGGAAGATGCCGTTCATCGCCAGCGTCTGAATGGCGTAGGTGTCGCCGGTGACCCGGTAGATGAGATCGCCCACGGCGGCGCGCGAGTGGAAGGACAGCGACAGCCGCTGCAGATGCTGGTAAAGGCGGCTGCGCAGGTCGTTGACCATGCCCTGTCCTATGGAAATGGTCGTAAAGTTGTTCAGTACACTGATGCCACCCAACGCGCCGTAGATCAGCACCAGCCCCAGGGTGGCCAGGAGCAGCACGGCGGAAGGGCTCAAGTCGGCCAGGATGGGCCATGGCGGCGGTGTGCGGGGCAGCACGTAGTCGATGACCAGTTTGAGCGGCCAGGGCTTCAGGATCTCCAGAAGGCTCAGAGCGATGACCTGGGCGACGGCGAAAAGAAAACGGCCGCGGTAGGGGGAGAGGGCGCGCGCCACCTGGACGAACAGGCTCATACCCGAGGAGGTGCTCACAGCGGCCTGCTGATCAGCAGCGGATCACTCCGCCGCTCCGTCCACCGGCGTGAGTTGTATCTGCTTCCCGACGATTTCCAGGACATGGTAGATGTCGAGACCCAGACGATAGCTGTCGTAGGCCACCACGCCCAGGTTCAGCAAGCCCAGCAGCACCGCCACCTCGACGATCTCCGCCAGTCCCACAAACGAGCCGAAGATCGCCAGCGCGGCGAAGCTGAGCAAGGAGATGCGCGACAGCAGCGACTCGCGTATGCGGCAGCGGGTGCGGAAGAAACGTTTGCTGGCTCCGTGGTTTTCCACCGCCACTTTGAGCTCGGCCTTGGACCAGATGCCGCGGTACACCGTCACGTCACGATCGTTCCAACCCTGGTCGATGGCGACGAAGTACTTGCGCGGCAGCAGAAACTGCATGACTGCGTGCAGCAGGTTTTCCTTCTCCAGACTGTGTTCCGACCAGTAGGAGAGATAGAACTGGCGCCGCAGCCAATCTACACGCGCCGGTTGGGTCAGCTCCTCGAAATGAATCTGGGCCACGCTGGTCACGCCCTGGATGCGGTAGAGATAGCGCTGTATGCTGCGCACCAGCGGGCCCAGGTAGATCAGCGCCGTGATCAGCAGCCGGCTGCCGATGCCGTCGTAGCGCGGGTCGACTTTGGCCCGCCGGGCGCGGTCGCCGGCGAACACCACGGCGATCAGCAGCGGCAGCGAGGCCAGAATCTCATGGCGCCCGGCCACCACGGCCCCGACCAGCAAGACAAATCCGATCAGGTTCCACTCCAATGTGAAGGGCAGGTACGACAGTAGCGAGGAAGGTGGTTCGTAAAGGGTCTGAAACAGACTACGCCCAAAGACGCCATGATAAATGACCGGACGGCGCGAAAATAAAGACATGCCGAGATCGCCGTAGATGCGCCCGATCCATTGTGATTGCCCGAGCATGTTGAAGCGGAAGGGATGCTTGAAATAGAGCTGGGCCTCGGCCTTGCCGTAGCCCATCTGCTGCTTCAAGTAGGCTTGAATGGTGTTGCGGCGGAAATGCCAGACCATGGCGGCGGGGCTGAAGCCGATCTGATGCCCCTGGTTCTGCAGCCGCCAGCATAGATCGACATCGTCTCCGGCGGCACGGTAAATGGGATCGAAGCCGCCGATCTCGTCGAGGGCGGTCTTGAGGAAGGCCATGTTGCAGCCGGGAATGTGCTCGGCCACCTCGTCATCGATCAGCACGTGCGCCGGCCCGCCGGGTGCGGCGGCAACGCAGGCGGGGATGCGCATGTCCTCGGGCGGCGGCAGGTTCGGACCACCCACCGCCATGAAGCCGCCCTTGACGAATTTGTAGGCCAGGTAGGTCAGCCAGTCGGGATCGGCCACACAATCGGCATCGGTGAACGCCACGATCGTGCCGGTGGCGTTCTGGATGCCGACGTTGCGCGCCACGCTCAGGCCTTTGTTCTCCTGGCTGAAGATGCGCACCTCGGGGTAGCGCTCGGCGATCTCTAGCGTGCGGTCGGTGGAGCCGTCGTTGACCACAATGACCTCGTAGTCGGGGTAGCGCAGCGTGCGCAGAGAGGCCAGACAGGCCTCCATGGTGCGCTCCGCGTTGTAGGCGCAGATGACCACCGAAATGCGCGGCGAGTGCTTGAGCGGCGGCGGCAACTCGCCGCTGTAGAAGGTTTGTACCGCATGGTAGGAGGGCTTCTTGCGACGCTCCCGGTCGACCAGTCCGAAGGCCCAATCCTCCACCTGAAAGCCGCCGGTGAACCAGTCGTCGGTCCACGAGAAGATCACCGTGCCGGCAACCCCCGCCTCGAAAGCGGCGCGCACTTGCCACGACAGGATTTCCGCCTGTTCGCCAGCCCCTTCGCGCATGGAGTCGATGCCGAACTCGGTGAGCACCAGCGGCTTGTCCTTCGCCAGGTTCTGCAAGCGCGACAGGTAGCGCCGGAAATCGTTCTCGCGGTGCAGGTAGACGTTGAAGGATATGAAGTCGAGAAAATCCAGGTCGAGGTATTCCGTGGGCGGGAAGTTGGCGTAGCTCACCAACACGTCCGGGTTGACATCTTTGACCAGCCCGTAGAGCTCGCGCAGGAATACCTTCACTCGCTCCGCCTGGTGCCAGCGCACGATGTCGGGCGGAATCTCGTTGCCGATCAGCAACGCCAGCACGGCGGGGTGATGGCCGCAGGCGCCGGCGCCGGTGGTTATCTGGACACGGATCTGGTCGACCACGGCCGCTTCGTCGAGGAAGCAGACGTGCTCGGTCCACGGCAGGCCGACCAGGGCGCCGAGATCGTGTTCCTCCGCCAGATCCAACAACCAGGCCGGCGGCGGCGTGAAGGTGCGAAAGCAGTTCGCGCCCAGCTCACGCATGAGGGCCAAGTCCCGCCGCACCACCTCGCGTTCGGGAAACTGCGCCCCGTGCGAGCCGGTGGCAAACGGCCCGTAGGAGACTCCGCGCAGAAAGAGCTTCTCCTCACCGCGAAACAAGAACTTGCCACCGGCTCGGGGCCGTACCCCCGGTCCGCTGACCTCCACCCGCCGGCTAACCAGAGCCGCTGCAGTTCTCCCCGATGCCATGGCATTATCGCATATCGCATATCGCCGGGGGCAGGGAAAGGCGCGTATCGCATATCGCCAGAACAAGCTTCTGAAACGATAAGCGATACGCGATATGCGATATGCGATATGCGATCTATGTGATATGCGATACGCGATCTTTTACTGCTATAATCTCCCCTCTCAGCGAACGAGGTAGGCAATGGACGAAGAGATCATTCTCGAGGAGGAAGCGATTGCCAATGAGCGGGCTGTCGAGGCCACCCGCCTGGGAGCCGCAATCCTGCACCAACCCATCCGTGAGCTTGCGAACCTCAAACCCGCCATCTGCGTCGCCCCGGATAGCAGTGTGCGCGCGGCGGTCGAGCAGATGAATCAAGGGCGTGTCGGGTGCGTCCTCGTGGTCGAGCAGCAACGGCTGGTCGGCATTTTTACCGAGCGCGACGTGCTGGCCAAGGTGGTTGCCAAGCAGGTGGATATCGACAAAGTCCGCGTCGATGCCGTCATGACGCCGGATCCGGATTCACTCAGTCCGGACGACGTGGTGTCGTACGCCCTGAACAAGATGAGCCTCGGCGGTTTCCGCCGCATTCCGTTGGTGGATGACGACGGCCGGCCGATCGGTGTGGTCTCGATGCGCAACGTGGTCGACTACATGGTCGACCTGTTTCCCGCCGAGGTGCTGAACCTGCCGCCCGAACCGCGACACACCCCCAGTACCCGCGAAGGGGCGTGATGCTCGCATATCGCGTATCGCAGATCGCCAGAACTGATTTCTTAACGATAAGCGATACACGATATGCGATATGCGAAGTCACGGCCAATCGGCCAGGCTGCCGTCGGCTACCCGCACGCGTTTCAGGCTGCGAGTGGCGGGAAGGGCCCAGTGCTGACCTGCGGCGGTCGCGGTTGCCACCGTGAGCAGCTGGTCGGCGTCGAGCCAGGTGATCGGCCCGAGGTCCATGCCGGCAGTTTCGACGCTGCGAACGACCTGATCGCGCAGGCGCAGGATGTATAGCCGGTGGCGCTGGCCGGGATAGGAGAGCTCGGGAACCGCGGTGAAAGCCAGCTGGGTGCCGTCCGGTGAGAGCGCCAGGTCGGCAATGGCCGCCGCCCCGGCCGCGAGAGTAACCGCCGGGCCGGCGCCGAGCGGGACCTGCCATATCTGCCAGTCCCAACTTCCTCCAAGACTAACGTACAAATGCAGGCCGTCCGCTGCCCAGCAGTAGCGGGTGCGATCTCTGTCCCACGAGAGCACCAGATGGTCGTCGCTGCCGTCGCGGTTGACCACGCGCAGCTGCAGCGAGTTGTCGCGGGCGGCACTGTACACCACCCGATTTCCGTCCTGGGAGGGCACGGGCTGGCGCAGCACGGCGCCACGCCGCCGCACCAGCGTCGATTCCCTGCCGGCGGCATCGAAGCGAATGATCCGATCCTGCTTGCCGGCGTATATCGTTCCGTCCGCCGCGGCCGCCGGCGTGACGCCGCGGCCGATGCGGTGCTGGGCTCCGTCGGCGGCAAGCGTGAGAATCACCGGCAGCCGGCCGGCCGACTCGGAGTAACTGGCGAGAATGCGTGAGCCGTCGGGAAACCAGGTTGGCGGTTCGGTCATGCCGCGAGGAAAGTCCCAGGCGTGCACGGTCTTGCCGTCGCTGGCCAGGTGGGCCACCGCGGCTCGCGTCCACGGAAAGTCCTCGCCGTGCGTGACCGCTACATCGCCGCGCGCCGATGCTGCCACGGATGCCGCGGCAAGAACGCGCGGATAGCGGTTGTTGTCACGTTGCACATCGGCCCACAAGAGCAAGGGATCGAGCACGATATGATCTGTTTCTTCCGCTACCGCCAAGCGGTCGGCCAGGTGCACGCCGCTGCGCGCAGGCTCGGAAGCACTCTTGCTGAACGTCCACAGATCGAGGTCGCCGGGCGCGCCTGCCGGTCCGCCGTTGATAACGGTGACCTCCGACTGCTCTTTGCCCTCGAGCATCAGATCCAGTGTGTGGTCCGAGCGCAGCCAATGGGCGAAGAAGCCTTCCAGGTCTTTACCGCCGGTGTCCTGCAGAACCTGCTGCAGGTCGCGAGCCGTGGCGCGTTGGAAACGAAACCGTTGTAGGAACTCGCGTAAGCCAACAAAAGAGGCCTCGTCGCCCAGAATGTGATGCAGCATCAAGGCTACGTACGCGCCTTTACGATGGATCGCATCACGATACAACGGCTCGGCGACAGCGCTTTCGATGACCGATACTTGCTCGATGCTACCGCCGCGCTCGGGGTCGAAAAATGCTTCATGCCGGCGCCGTAAGCCGGCCTCGGCGCCGTAATGCGCTTCACTTGCCATGACGCTGGAGAACTCCGCCAGTCCATCGACGATCCAAGCGCCCCCCGTGCCGGGTGTCAGCCAGTGCGGAGCGACGGTGCCGCCCCACCAGTTGTGGGCGATTTCATGCGCCATGCTTCCAAAACCGTAGTCGCCGCTGCGGAAGTGGTGGACTGAGAGTCCAATCAATCCGGATCCGTCGTTGAAACCGCGATCGATGGCGCGGTCCACGAGCAGCGTCAGCTGAGGAAGACCGGCGGGGCCGTAGCGCTTCTCCAGAATTCCATTGGCTTCGCGCACCGAGTCGAGAACACGCTCGGGGTCGAGCTGAACGTCCGGCGGGAGATAGAGTCGATACGTGACGCCGTCGGCTTCCTTCGTGCTCAGCTCGAAGTCGCCTGCGGCCAGGCCGAAGCCCGCCACTGCGCGCGCGCTCGTCCACCGCACCTGCTGCAGGTCGCCCCGGCGGAAGGTCTCGGCCTTGGCCCCGTTATGCACGAGGGTGAGCCCGGCCGGCAGGGTGACCGTGGCTTCCAGCTCGAAGAAACCCTGCGCATCGTTCGGATACCAGAGGGCATCCGGGGCCAGCAGAACGCGTTGCGGGTTCAAGGTTGGAGAGGAGATTTGGAACCTTCCGGCTGCCGGCACTCCGTCGTAGGAAAATGCCAGCTTGACCGTTCCATCTTGCGGCACCTGTAGGCCGGTGTCGATCACGGCGAGCAGCCCAATCTGGTAGACACTGGCGTGGTGCCAGCTGCGGTCGTCGCCTTGGGCTTGGACGCGGCGCAGGCGCAAGCCCTGGTTCAGCAGGAAATAGAACCGCTGGCGCGCGCCGTCGAGGCTCTGCACCACCAGCGTGGCGGTAGCGGCCAGCCGCCCTTCACTTGGCTGCAGCTGCACGTCCAGCGTGAGCTGCTGCGTGCGTTGCCCGGCAAGCAAGTGCCCGACCCGGGCGGCGGCAAAACGAAGCAGCGTCAAGCTGTTCCCGGTAAGGGCGAGGTACGCGGCGATGGTGGAGGCAATGATGAGCAGCAAGAGCAGGAGCGCCACTCCCGAAATGATGCGCTTGGCCCACCGTCCGGCACTGTGCAGCTTCGCGTGCATGGCCCCGGACCATATAACAAAGCGGTTTATGGTTGCTAGTTTCTGGTTTCTAGTTGGGATCAGATAACAGAGGTCAGATGACAGAGGGCAGACATCAGACATCAGACATCAGACATCAGAGACCAGAGACCAGAGACCAGAGACCAGAAACCAGAAACCAGAAACCAGAAACCGCCCCTGATTTGACTTTGCTCGGCGGCCCCGTAGAATCGGTCGCCACTCCCGAGGAATTCGAAGTCCATCCACGATGCTGAAACCCGTCGTAGCTTTTTTCTCGCGCCAGTGGCTGATGATCCGTGTGGTCGGCACCTTCATCCTGCTGATCGCATTGTTCTTTAGCCTGCTGACCTACACGCCGATCGTGAAGCGGGTGGACATTGCCTGGATGCTGGCACAGTTGAGCGCCTGGCTCAGCTGGGCGTTGCTGTGCGTCATCGGCCTGGTGATGGATTTTCCGGTGCGCATCGAGGGCACCAATCTCGCCTCCGGAGAGTTCATCGTCGACGTGAGCCCGGCGTGCTCGGGTGCCGTGCCCAGCATCATCTACCTGGCCGCGGTGCTGGCCTTTCCGACCAGCTGGCGCTCCAAGATGATCGGCGTCGGGCTCGGGGTGAGCATCATCCACGGAGTAAATCTCCTGCGTGTGGTGGCGCTGTTCATGATCGGACTGTTTTTCAACGAGTGGTTCCACGAAACCCACGTCTACATCGCGCAAGCGCTGGTGGTGGCGATTGCCGTGGCGACGTGGCTGTTCTGGGCGGGACGTTTCGCTGATGCGCCTGGGCATTAGACCATCGGTCTTCCTGCTCCGCCTGCTGGTCGTGTTCTTTCTCACGTACCTGCTCTGGGCCCCCTGCGCCCCCGCATATACGCAACTGCTGGCCCTGCTGACCAAGTGGTTCCTGCACCTCACCGAGATCTCGCGCGACCCGAATTGGCACCAGGCCACACAGATGTGGGTGCAAGGGACGACCATCTATTACAAGCACCGCCTGGTGGCCAGCGGTTCGGGAATTCCGGCGGAGTGGGTGCAGGCCAACCTCGTGCTTCTGATCCCGCTCATGCTGGCGACGCCGGCACAGACCTACAAGCAACGCTTCGGGCGTTTCGCTCTGGCCATGGCCATCGCCTTGATACTGCAGGTCCTCGACATCGCCGTCACTGTAAAGTCCTTCTACGCCAGCCAGATCGGCGGCTACAGCGACCTGGCGCGGCGGTTGTACCAGTTCGGCGACGCTTTCGCCCAAAGCATGGACACCCAGCTCTTCCCGTTCGCCATCTGGGCCGGCATTCATCTGAAGCAACTGCTCGGCGGCGTCGAGCCGCAACCGGCGTCGGCCGCGCCTCCGGCTGCGCGGAAGAAGCAGAAGGCGGCGAAGGCGGGTTGAGCGGGCGAAGGCCCATTGAGCCTGCAAACCTACACCAAGGCGTTGCTCACCCGCGCCGTGGGTGCCCCCTTTGAAAAAGGGGGCGGCGAGCGTAGCGAGCGGGGGATTTGCCCATAACGCGCCACGCGTGTCACATCACTTGTGCCCTGACCGCAAAAGCAGCCCGCGCGCCAGCTGCGCTCCCCGAAACCGCGGGCGGCGTCACCGGAACGAGCAAATCCCCCGGACGCTACGCGTCCTGCCCCCTTTTTCAAAGTGGGCAGACCTTCTGATGTCGAACTCGAGGCCTCGGGACAGACTCCCCCTATTCCTCGCCCCCAACCCCCGCATACACCACATTAACGTCCGAGTGCCGCTCCCCGAGCCATTCGAACTCCAACGTCCCAATGGCGCCGCCGCTGATGGGTTGCAGGCTGATCAGAGAGAGGCGGACCGTACCGGGTTCGTCCAGATTCGACAGCAAAAGGGCGCCGGTGGCGCTGGGCGCTAGCCGCACCCCGAGTGGCTTGACTGCCGCCGGATCGTAACTCATGCGCACTTCCAGGGCGCGGAAGGGTTGTGCCAGATTCACGTAGATCGGTGCGCGCAGGTGGCGTGTGCGTGCCGCTGCGCGCGCCGAGCCGAGCCGTACCTGCTCAGTTACCGGACGCAATGCAGTTACCGGCCCGCCGGTGGCCGGCTGCCAATTGCCCGAACAGTCGCCGAACAGGATGGCGGAAAAGTTCTGCTCGCTGGCTGGGCCGGTCAAGGGGTCGAACTTGATCGCTCCGGCTTGACAGCCGTTGTCGCCGACATGCGGCAGCTGGATCTCATCGGGCTCGCCGCTCTGCGGTTCGGGCACGAATCCCCAGTCGGAATTGCAGTCCTCGGCTACCGGGAAACGCGCTATCTGACCGACGGCGTAGCGCAGGACGAGAATCGCGTCGTATACGTCCAGCCTGCTGTCGCCCGAAACGTCACAGGCGAGCGATTGCTTCTCCGTCAGGCTGCGTTTGCCGACCACGGTTTCCAACACGGCCACGGCGTCCAGAATGTCGACGGCGCCACCCCACTCGCCCGACTTGGCCGGTTCGATCGACCACGCCGCCTGCCTGAGCCCGGGAAATGAGTACCAGCCGTTGGCGTTGGTATGTACGGGAGCCGCCGGCGGACCGAACGGGCGCACGGTGACCGAGCCGACCGGCAGGCCGTTGCTGTGGTAGATGACGTGACCGCTGACTCCAAATGCCACCGGGGTGGAGCTCGGCGTTGATGTTGGTGGCGGCGTCAGCGTCGGTGTGCTGGTCCACGTGGGCGGGAGGGTGGGAGTCCACGTAGGGACCGCCGGCGGCGTAGGCGTTGCCGGCGGTGTGGGTGTGGCGGTTCGCGTTCTTGTGGCGGTGCGCGTTCTGGTGGCAGTGCGTGTGGGTGCCGGGCTTGCCGAGCCGGGATAGATGAAACTGACGCCGGCAATGTCATCGGCCTCGATGTGGGCACAGCGGCCATCGAAATGCGCGTAGGCATTCATGGTGGCATTGGTGTCGGTTGAATGGCCGAGGCCGATAGTGTGGCCGAGCTCGTGCGTGGCCACCTCGGCGACGTTGCACTCGGTCCAAAGCGAACAGTTGCCGAAGCCGTTGTTGAAGGTGACCTTGCCGGCAACCGTACGCACAAAGCTGGTGCCGTTGACGACTTTGGTGTCGTTGCTGATGCAGTAGCCTCCCAGCGCCAACGTGCCGCCACAGTTGTTCGGGTCAGTCAGCTCGCGGGACGGATCATTGAAGACAATGCGGTTCATGCTGCATTGGTTGAACGGGCCTGGCGCCGTCGTGCCGCCGTCCTGCAACACCAGGTTCCAGCTCGAGGTGCTGGTCCACTGGGCCAGGGCGGAATTGAATATAGCCTGCGAGGCCGAGAAGCCGAGCGTCCTGTCGCCGATGGAGTCGATGAAGTAGGTAACTGGCTGTCCGTCGTCGGGTTCGAACCAGCGGCCGGGGGTTGAGCCGAGGAGCGTGTAGGCTGCTTCGACATGTACCGCCATGCTCTCCAGCTCCTCGGGCACGGCGGTCAGCGGCCGCGCCTCGACGCCGCGGCTGCGTTCCTCGCGTACCACGGTGCGGATGCGCCGCAGCATCGGCAGGTAGCGCTGCGCAGCGCGCGGCGCCTGCACCAACTCTCCGCTGCCTGGGCGCAGGACCGAGGTGCCCGGGCCGAACTCCCGCACCGCCTCCGTGCGCCCGGCGGCACCGGTGCGCAAGCCGAATTTACCCATGGCGAGATTGTTGGTCTGCAGCGTGCCGTCGGGGTTGCGCGACAGAAACAGCAGACAACGTTCGCCGACCCTGAACTCCGGCGCGCCGAAGACGCGCTCCTCGCGCTCGTCATAGCGCCCGCCGGGTTCGCGCAAGACCAGCTCTTCCAGGCCCAGTGCGCCCTTCAGCACGCGCTCCGGCCAGACGTGGATGTAGGTGTGCAGGGCGCCGTCCGGCCTGCCGCCCGTTTCGATGGCGGTCACCGTCCCGATGACAACGGCATCCGAGGAGCGCACCAGGGTTTCCTCGTCCATCATCACGAAAGTAGTGGCACGCGCCACGTGCGAACTCAGTGCGGCGGCACAAAATGCCAAGGCCAAAAAGCACGCTTTATTCACTCGACAACCCACTCCACCACTGGCCCTGTCCTAAGCAGGTTACGGACCACGTTTCGGATTGAGTGTCAAGCGGGAAAACCGCAACTGCGATTGAAGTTAGACCGTTCGCAATTGGTCAGTTTGGCTGCAAGTAGTCGGTGGAGGACGGTAGCCGCCACTCCAGATCGAGTACGAGTACGGGGAAGACTGCTATGGCCCGTACACGTACGCGAGCACCTCGGTGGAGGGGCGGCTTTGCAGATGAATTCGATCATCCACCATGAACCCGAGGCGAAGCCGCGAATGAGCCCACTTTGAAAAAGGGGGCGGCGAGCGCAGCGAGCGGGGGATTTGGTACAACCCGCCACGTGTGCCACGCCACTTTTGCCCCATGCTGCCTTCGGCGTAGAACCGCAAACTGAAGCAGCCCGCACCCCAACTGCGCTCCCCGAGAGCGCGGGCGGCGCCGCCGGAGCAAATCCCCCGGACGCTACGCGTCCTGCCCCCTTTTTCAAAGTGGGCAGCCTTCCTGATGTCGAACTCGGGGTCCCGGGCTGACCGGAGCGGATTTCTTTCTGATCTATTGCCCCCGGCTTAACTAACTTGCAGGCCGCAACAAGGGCCCCGGGGCTCCAAGCCCATGGCTGAAAAAGCAAAGCTGGCCCGCAGCTGGGATTCAAGCTGCGATCGTCCGGACCCTTCTTTCCAATGCCTTGCGTTTCTTGCCGGCCCTCCAGAGGTCATACTGCGTCTGCTGGGCCATCCAGCTTTCGGGTGTGGTGTCGAAGGCGATTGCCAGACGAATGGCCATCTCCGGGCTCACGCCGGCACGGCCATTGAGAATCTCCGAGAGTGTCTTACGACTGAGATTCCGAGCGCCTTGGCCGCGTCCGACACCGATACGCCAAGCGGCTCGAGACACAGCTCGCGAATGATTTCTCCGGGGTGTGGGGGATTGTGCATACGCAGCTCCTCAATGATAGTCGATGTAGTCGACATCGACCGCATCTTTGCCTTCGAAACGGAATACTACTCGCCAGTTGCCGCTCACGTCTACCGCCCAATCGCCCTTCAATCGGCTTAGTAGATGAATGCGAGCATAGTGTGTTTTCGGCAAGCGTGCATAGGCCCGCCGCGACGCCAGTTTTCCGGGGGAATCGCGTAGGTGCGATGGAGCGCACATTAGTTCGTGCGCTGTCGATGGGGCGAGGCCGGTGACGCCAATCGGCAGCTTGCGGCTCAGCTCGGGGGGTCCGGTCCGAGGTTGAGGGCGGCCAGGGTCTGGCGATAGTTCCAGGGCATCCACTGTTGCGGATGAGCGGCGAGGGGGGCGGCGTGGCGCTGGAGCTGGTTGAGGTAGTCGAAGGGATCGACGCGGGCGAGCTCGGCGGTGTGGATGAGGCTCATAAACAGGTCGGCGACGTTGGCGCCGTTCTGCGTCTTGAAGAACAAAGCGTTC
>Ga0214473_10002026_pt1 | contig 25577 bp, 37 predicted proteins | sample RVTome_7_FD_203509 | JGI IMG/M metagenome (GOLD analysis project Ga0214473, IMG submission 203509) | Soil microbial communities from uranium-contaminated site in the Upper Colorado River Basin, Wyoming, United States - RVT98D197 | ecosystem: Environmental > Terrestrial > Soil > Contaminated >...
CTACGCCGAGCACGTGCTGCCTATATATGAGGCCAAAAATCCCAGTGATAAACGGCCACGGACTGCTATCGAGGTATCACGCCGGTTTGCTGTTGGCGAGGCGACCAGCCAAGAATTGGCTGCCGCTAGGGCTGCCGCTTGGGCTGCCGCTAGGGCTGCCGCTTGGGCTGCCGCTAGGGATGCCGCTTGGGCTGCCGCTAGGGATGCCGCTTGGGCTGCCGCTGGGGATGCCGCTGGGGATGCCGAGCAAGATTGGCAGAAACAGCAATTCTTGGCGAGGCTGAATGATGACCCGAAAAATTACGTTGAACAAATACGTAATACTGCCAAAGAGATTGACGCTCTTTACGTCCTGCCAGTACCGCGGGGGGAGATGCGGGAGAGGATTATCCAAGAAATTCTTTGTCAGTACGGTTTATTAAAACCAAGCTACACCACAAAAGAAGTTTATGAACTCGCCGACTCCATCCTCGCCCTTCTCCCCGCGGAAAGAGGGGTGAAGGAGATACTTGAAGTAGAGAATCCTTACCCGAATAAGCGCAGTCATCAAATACAACACGATACATGGCAGGAAGGTTTTAGTGCCTGCCTCGCCGCTCTGAAACAAGGAGGGAAGTAGATGAGACACATAGCATGGTTTTCGTGTGGTGCAGCTTCGGCGGTAGCTGCGAAGCTAGCACTTGATAAATGGCTGGATACAAAAGTGGTTTATTGCGATACTTCTGCGAGCGAACACCCTGACAATATTCGCTTTATGAGAGATATTGAGTCGTGGTTAAAAGTTGACGTTGTGCGTTTGAAATCTGAGCGTTACAGTTCGATTGATGATGTGTTTGAAGCCACTCGTTATATGTCTGGAATTGCCGGAGCAAGGTGTACTATCGAAATGAAAAAACTTCCTCGTTTCAACTTTCAACAGCTATGCGATATTCATGTGTTTGGGTTTACTTTAGATGAAACCAAACGGGCAACTAAATTTTGGGAGAATAATCCTGATTTACAACTAGAGCCTATCTTAATAGATTTTGGAGTGACAAAAGGCGACTGCTTGCGAATCATAACGAAAGCTGGCATTGAACTTCCAGCTATGTATAAACTCGGCTACAAAAACAACAACTGTCTCGGATGTGTCAAAGCCTCAAGTGCTGCCTACTGGCAATCAATCCGGCGTGACTTCCCAGAGGTTTTTGCTAGGAGAGCGAAACAATCAAGAGAAATAGGATGTCGGCTTACTAGGATTAAAGGCAAGCGAATATTCCTTGATGAACTCCCAGAAGGTTATTTTGGCAATCATCGAATGGAAAATATATCTTGTGGTCCGGATTGTGCCGGTAAGAAAACCTACAAGGAGGTTCTATGAAACTAGAGGTGATTGGAAATAGCATGATAGCTCTTCGGTTAGGTGTAGATCATTGGTCGTGTCTAACAAAGGGCTTTCGGGACGACATTGATAGACTACTTAAAGAACAGATCGCCGCCGACCAGGTTGTAGTGGATAAGCTGGAGGCAGAGAATAAAGCCTTCGAAGTTATCAATGAGCAGTTAATGTTGCAACTCCAGACCGTACTCCAGGACACAGTGAGAGAGTGTGTAAAAATGGCGAATCTTTTTGACTATGAATACCCTGTATTCCAAAAGATATACAAAACCGCTGGTTTAGCAGATGCTATTAAATCCCGTTTCATCGAGGAGGCTTGAAGCCTCGCCCACTATCACGGTGGAATTTAAGGGAGGGTAAAGACATAGGAAAGGAACCGGAAATCGCCGACCGCACGGTTATCGAATTACACGTCAGCAATGACCCGGAGGCGAAGGACCAGTATGCGGCCCACATCTTTATCGACGACGTCGACGTCGTCCAGATATGGTGCAACCGGATTGGTGTCTTTCGCGGGGGGGTGCCGCCCATTTACTGTTTGGGCTACGGCACCTTCGAAATTGCCTGTTTGGCCGCCAGGCTGTTCAGGATCAGTCCGAAGATTAAAGATGCTTTGCCCGGTATCGAGGTCCTGGGGAGATACGTCGAGGTGATGGAGGAGTAGCTAAATGGATATGCCGTGGGTGGTTGAGGCTACATACGAAGGGGACAGGGTAGACTTCCTGATTTTCACGGACTCTGACGACCTGGCTAAGGCCCTGCCCGTTGCCCGGGCGGAGGCTCATCGGATATTTGCTATCCCTCTCGACAAGCCGGGCGTCCACGTTCATATCAAAAGACATGGATCTGTGCTGTGAATATAAAGTCGGTGTTAGTGTTTGTGCTTGTGGCGGTGGCGGGCGCAGCTGTCCTGGCGGGTATATTCGCTTTGACGGTGCTGATTATCAAGGCTATCATTCTCATCGGGGGGTTATAAATTCTTTGGCCCGTCACCGGATACGCATAGCTCGGCTCTTGCGGAACTCCCGCCTGCAGGCGAAGTGGGAGCAGGAAAGGGACCGGCGCCGGAAGAAGCACGGCAGGATAACATATGATTGCACGGCGGCTATGGCGAAACAGTATTATAGGGTAGTCTGTTCCCATGGTGTCTGGCTGAACGATTTGTCGAACGACGGCAGCCTGTTTCTGGTCGCCGTGCTCCGGGGGAGGACGAGCCGGTTCTGCCGGAATTGTATCTGGTATAGGGAGGATTGAATAGGATGGAAAGAAATGAAATTCGAGGCGAAATCTGTCGGAACTGCCACCGTGAGACGTTTACGGTAGTTGTGTGCTCGGAGTGCGGAGGCCGCTTTTGTCCGAATTGTACGGCTGGGGGGATTTGTCTCCGATGCCAACGGCATGAGGGCAATCACGGACAGGCTTGCCCGAAATGTGGTGCCGCCGGCGAGCACGATGCTGCGGTTAAGCAGTACGAGGCTACGGTTTGGGGGGCTCCAGCTCATATTATAGACGTTGGTTGGGCGTGCTGGTCCTGTGGCCACGAATGGGGGTTCGAACGTGAAGGCGAACTGGGAGGAGGAAAGTGAAAGGGATCCTATTCAGACTCAGAGGGTTGACCTACTGATTGGCAGTTGTGGGTTAAATATATGTAAGGGAGGTATTTCAAATGGCTACATACGAAGAAATCCAACAAACAAAATTAAAATACCAGGATGAACTGTTGGCGATGGCCAACGTCAAGGGCATTGGGATAGGCTACGTTAGGAAAAACGGGCAGGTAACCAGCGAGGTCGGTATCATCGTCTATGTCGGGGAGAAGAGGCCGCTATCTGCCCTCTCGCTTGACCAGGTAATACCCAAAAACATCAATGGTGTCTGGGTGGATGTCGTCGAAAGCAACCCCAGCGCCGAAATCGCCCCCTTTGCTAGTCATACGCAACGTCTTCGGCCTGCGCCCGGGGGAGTGTCAATCGGACACTACGGCATCACCGCCGGAACCCTGGCCTGCATCCTATACCGCGGCAACCAGCCAGTGATCCTGAGCAATAACCACGTCCTGGCGAACGAAAATAGCGCCGATCAGAATGATTGGATACTCCAGCCTGGTAAAGCTGATGGCGGGCGCCTGGCCGATGACGCGATAGGCAGTCTAATCGCCTTTGAGCCTATCGTGTTCGACGGTCCGAACCTGGTCGACGCGGCTATCGCCCTGCCGATTTCGGCAGACGCTATCTCGACCGAAATACTCGAAGTCGGCCAGCTCACCGGAATAGCCGTCGCCAAACTCGGCGATGGCGTCTATAAAAGCGGACGAACCACCGGGCTGACTTATGGCGTTGTTATCGCCGTTGACGTGGATATTCAGGTGGCTTACGGCGGAGGCATCGCCAGGTGCGTCGACCAGCTCGAAATCAGGCAGCAGTCCGATTATGCCGAGATGGTCGCCGGCGGAGACAGTGGTAGTGCCGTGCTGACGGCGGATAATCGTCTCTGCGGACTGATCTTCGCCGGCGATTCGAACGGCACCGGGTACGCCAACCGTATTGAGCACGTAATGTCGCTCCTGGGCCTGGAGTTCAAAACTCCCGTACCGGAACCGCCACCCGCACCCCCACCGGCGCCAGAACTGCCGCCGACCGAGAAGCCCGGCTGTAATCCGATCTCCCGGGTAATGCTCGCCTTCAGGAAGAGGAAATGACCGGGTTGGGTGAAACCATCAAAGGAGTGCGCGACGTGATTAAACCTTACTATTCCCGGAACGGGATAGACTTATACCTGGGAGACTGCCGGGAGATTTTGCCTCAGCTAACTGAGAAGGTGGATTTGGTGCTGACTGACCCGCCTTATGGGATAAACAGAGATGGGATGAGAATGTCAACGAGTAAACACGGCGGCAGAAAACCTTATAAGTTCTCAGGATGGGATTCTACCACTCCATCAAAAGAGATTTTTGATTTGATGTTTGGGATGAGTAAAGAGCAAGTAATATGGGGTGGGAATTACTTTCCCGAAATGTTACCGCCATCAATGGGATGGTTAGTTTGGGACAAAGGGCAAAGGATTTGTAACTCAGATGGGGAACTGGCATTCACATCCCGAAATGAGGCTTTGCGAATATTCATGGCGAACCGTGTAGAATTACAGCTTGACGGAGCAAGGCATCCCACTCAAAAACCGTTAAAAGTGATACTTTGGTGTTTGTCTTTATTCCCCGAATCTCAAACCATCCTCGACCCCTTCCTCGGTAGCGGTACAACAGCCGTAGCAGCCAAGAAACTAGGGCGCCGGTGCATCGGCATAGAAATCAACGAGGACTACCTGAAGATAGCCATAGAACGATTAAGGCAGGAGGTGCTGTTGTGAACGTGCCACCTTATCATCCTGATTGCCCCGGCTATTGTTTCGGATGTACTGTGCTATGTTGCCCCTTGAGAGTCCGCCCACTGAGCATGAAGGGAGAAGGATGACGGCATGAGAGAGAGCGACATGGAGGACTTGAAGGCGAGTTATCCGGTGAGCGAGGATGTTGAACGGCTGAACTCAACCGGCAAAGAAAACTCGACGGCTGCCCTCGAACCAAAGCCTCGATTTGACGACGAGTTTTTCAAGACTTTGAGCAGAATTGATTCCGAGGAACATTCCGCGATGACTCCTGGTGTGGGCGTCAGGAGGGGCAACAAGTACGGAGCGGTCAGAACTTATTCGGAGCTTTGCCAGCGGACGTTTGACAGCAAGGCCGAGGCGAGGCATGGGGAAGAACTTTACCTGCGATACAAGGCCGGCGAAATCGCGCTATTGGATTATCAGGTTAAATTTGTCCTTTGCGAACAACCTAAAATCACTGTCACGATTGATTTTGCCTACCTTGAGAATGATGGGCAAACACGCACTTTTGAGGACGTTAAAGGTGTTCTTACTCGCGACAGCAGGACTAAGTACGCTTGGCTGAAAGAAAAGCATGGGATCCACGTAAATTTAATTAGATAACTCATGAAAATAATCCCCAAAACCCCTTGACAAGTGTTAAACACACAATTCGGTGTAAAGATTGGGGTATCCCCGTTTACAGTTCGGCGGTGGGAATCAGGTAAGCATAGGCCTAGTCCGATGGCGCGGGAACGGATTAATGCCCTATTTCCGAAGAAGGGGAGGGCGCGACGTGAAGGAAATGGGTAATCTGTTTAGGGCCGCCAGGTTGTTTTTTGGGATTGTTTACAGGGAGTGGGAGCCTAAAAGTTGTGGCATCCCGGATGAGTATCGAATACATTATAGGCTCAGTCCTAAAGTGGCATGGGAAATCGCTTATATTGTGTGGTGTAAATAACAGGAGGGCACACATGGAAACCGAAAAGCGGCTGTTCTACGACGACAAGAAAGTTCCCGGACTACGGTGGTACGGGAGGTCGTCCGATATGAGGACGGGGAAACTTTTATCTGATGGAACGATAGCCTGGAATCCCGCGGTTGTCCCATTAGAAAAGACCATTATCGAGGCGATGAATTACAACCGGGGCGATCTTAAGAATCTGTTTTATGGAGGGAATGAGTAATGGTTGCATGGGGATGGTTGATAGTGGCATTCTTGGCAGGAGTTATTATACCCTTTGTTGTAATATTTACCGAGATAGTGAGGTTTGTAGACGATGATGACGAACCTCCCCGGTCAGAATTGGATAAGGTGTAAGGAGGGAATGAGTGAACTGTAAATCATGCGGACAAGAGCTAACAAAAATAGACTGGAATACTACGGTCGATATGTACCTGTGTGACAATGTTAAGTGCGACCAGTTCCGTTGCCCGCAAGGCAGCAAGTGGAAACCGTATCCGGAGGGGAAGGAATGAACGCCTGGATAGATGTTAAAAAGAAACGCCCCGAATGCGGACAAGAGGTATTAGTTTATTGTCAGGGCTACGATATAACGGGAACGAGGCACTGGTCACACTTCGACCTTGCTGTGTATGACGTGGATTATGACGACCGCAGAAAGCACGCATATTATCTAGTAAGTGAATATACATACCGCATAGCCCAAGATGGTAGCACTTTGCGGAATATGTGGAAAAAACGGGATGTCACTCACTGGATGCCGTTGCCGGAAAGTCCGCCTGCCATTTCACGTGATGATTACGAAAAAATGACGGGGCAGAAATACGAGGGGAGAAGATGAAGCAAAATAAACCCCGGATATGGTTAGGCGCTATCTATAACCAGGCAGTCCGTGCTCAGTTTTACATCGGGCTGGCACAGCTTTTCCTTGTCGCTGTGGCCGCTATACGGACTATCCAAGAGTGGTTGACAGTATGGGGTTGGGTTGGGAGTTGGTGGCCACGGCGCGGGTGCCGGTAAATAGGCATAGAATTTCCGATGTCCTGAGGGAATTGGACGACGGGGGCCCGACGATATGACAAAACTTCTTGTATTGTCCAATAAACAGGCAAAATAAAACCCGGTTCCCTCTTGACAAACTCATGTGTTATCGGTATAATTTCTACAAATACAAGCGAGGCGTTAAATTTAAAGGTGCTTATAATGAATAAAATAGCGTTCTGGGCAACGTCACTATGGCTTTTAGGTTGGTTGGGGTTAGGTGTTGAGTCACGTTTTTTTTGGTGGCTTTTCCGGAAATTGGCGGAATCCACAGAAAAGGAATTTACCAATTGCCTAAATAGAATTAATACCCGTATAGACCAACTGCTTGAGGGAAAGGGCTTATGACCCAACTCGTTAAATACACTGGCAAGCACGTCGTCCGCCGGCCACCCTCAGAACTGGCGAACGCCGCCGCTAAAATAGAGTGGTTGACCGAGGATGAGTATATTGCGCTCTGTAACGTCGCTAAACACCCGGAGCATAAGTTGCTCATGCGCCTGCTATGGGAGACCGGGCTTAGAATCTCTGAGGCACTCGCGTTACGATATGGCGATATATACCCTGATGGCGTTATGGTTATGCACGGCAAGGGGAATAAGCAGCGAAAAGTGGCTACTCAGGCAGCGATACTCGGAGAACTACTCAGGTACGTTCGCGGCCATGAGCAGGAGCAGATCTTCCAGAAGGTTCGCACCAGGTCGGCGGCATGGGCATTTATGCGCCGCTACGCTAACGAGATAAAACTCCCTAAACGCATGCATCCTCATTTGTTCAGGCACAGTTACGCGATCAACTTTATCAGGCAAACCGGCAATCCGTGGGCGTTACAAAGTCAGGGAGGCTGGTCGAATATGGAGATAATAAAAATCTACATGCGCCTAGCTAATGAAATGCCAGCCGAAGCGGTCGCAAAGATGAACTTCCCCGAGGTGAGGATACAGTGAGGCACTTCCTCATTAAGGTATTGATGTGGCTATGGGTTGAAGTGAAATTCGTGTATTACTGTAACCCAATACTGGTGTGGGTATTGGCGTACTTAATATTATCAGAACATGAGGCAAAGGGAATAAATAAAAAAAGAAAGGAGGTTAAACAATGTTAGTCGCAGAATCCCTGTTCTCTCTCATCTTCGCACTCGCCATCATTATCTGTTTAACGCTGATAGTGAAGTACCGGGAGCCAATCCTTGCGTGGATGTCGAAGAAAGGGCGGGCAACCGCTAGCGATGCTGAAATGGACTACTACGACCGGCTTATTGATAGTGGCGTTGACGAAGAAGAAGCCATCCGGCTTGTACGTTATAGCCGGACGCATCGCAGGGCAATCAAGGAGCGGATTGCCAAGGACAATGACGAAACCGAAACTCAGGGTTAACCCCCTGAGTCTGCCCTTTAACGGGCACTGATGAGGTAGAATCATGATGAAATTTAAGGGAGGGAAATAGAATGAAGGCAACACTATTTAAATCACCAGTATTTTGGCTGGTAGTGGCGTTTATCAGTAGCTTAGTGATATTTTGGATACTCGTTAATTTAGGGAGGCCCGCGGGAGCCAAACAACAGGCACCGTTGACCGACCTGGCCCTACAGCAGCAGATGCTAGAAGCGAACGGAGGCATATATCAAGAAGACATTGAGATAGTGCCGTATCCCGCATTTACAACATGGGACAGTGTTGAGGACTGGCGGGGAGCCGGGAGCCCGGTCAATGCGCTAATCAGGTAAAATGGAAGGGTAGTAATGTATAGCCACGCACAAAAAGTGGCGTAGATTTCGACTACAGTGCGTCATGAGGCTAAAAAGGGGGTACAAGTTGAGTTATAAAAAGAAACGGACAGTAAATGGCGAGGAAACGACCCCCCGGCACGAAATGACGGAACTATACCATTTACAGAATATAACTGACTACCTGAAAATCATAATTTGGATTGGAGTAGTCATCGGGGTGCTGGTATTGGGGATATTTGTCAGGCTGCTCACTTAATCGTCGGAGGCCAGGTACTACCAATGGTATCGACATGCCCCCCCAACTTGTAAAACATCCAATCACCTGCCCCAGTAGCCACCAACAGCACGTATAAAAGCACAGCCCCACCCATAACAGCCCCGTAGATTTGGATTGTAGTGCGTCGTTTTTCGGGCGTGGATGATTTAATGTCCAAATACATCCTGACTAGGATCGTAATTAACAAACCACCCGCGAGTAAATAAGTCAACCCTTGTTCTACTATCATCTTTTTAGTTTTAACTCCACGTGCTGTCTACGTGCCGTCCGTATAACATCCGGCGCGATGTTGGTAGGTTGCGGCTTATTCCTCCGGCTAAATCGTTTGGCATAGCGCTTTTTAGGCGGTGTGGTGTCCCGCACAAACTTGATCACCGGCCGGCCTCCCTGCGTAGATATTACCGGGTCGATTGCCCCGCCCTCCAGTCGCTGTGGTCGCTGTGGAGGCTTGCCTGATAGTTGGACAAGGCTTCTGTATGCCTCCCTTGCCCCGGGTTGTAGCGTTGCGCCTTGTGGCGCGGCTCCGACAACTACCAGATGCCGGGGCTGGTCGTACGGTTCGAGGACTACATGCCAGACCTTCTTACCATTTAGTTCGCCTTGTGGCCATGCTAACGCCCCGCCAGCGGCAAGGATGGCCTCCCGCTTTTGCTTGTCGGTGGTCCCGCCCAAATCGAAACGTGGTCGAGGAATAGAAGTAGTCCGGGGTATTGTATCCTCTCGTTCTAATGTAGTGGTATTTTCGTTTGTTCTTTCTGCTTCCCGTGTGGTTTCCCTTGTCGTGGTAGGGCTGCTTATTAAAGGCATTGACGGGGAAGGCACGGATACCGGTTGAGGTACCTCAGCAGGTATTGTCTGTTCACTCGGCCTAGTCTGTTCTATCGTCTTTGTACTGGTTCGAGTGAGCGGTTGGGTGGCAGTCCTGGCAGGTGTTAGTTCTACCTCCGGTACAGTTTGGATTAAGGGCATACTTTTCGCTAATTGATCCGCTCTAGCGTCTACCATCTGCTTAAACTTGCTACGTGTTTTAGGTTTAGCCAAAGGGATACCGGACAACATCGAGGCAGTTATGGCCGCTATCTGTTCCCGTGTGTAATTTTTTAATTTTGGGGTTTGGGACAGATAATTGATGATACTGTTTTCCTGCACCTTGATAGCCTCAAGATACCTGGCTCGTGCGTTCTGGTAGGCTACTGCTCCCTTACTGTCCATCTGGCCGGTCTGGACTGCCTCTTGCACAGCTGCGTCCAGGTTGGCTAGTGCCTGCATCTTGCCTGATAAGGGAGTACTTTTTCCCATAAGTTGCTCAAGTGATTGTATCCTAACTTTGGGGCGTATCTCTGTAAGTAATTCAGATTCACGCTCCATGACGCCAGTTTGTGCGATAAACATACCAGGGACTTTCCCCGGGACTGTAATGCTGGCCTTAGTCGTAGCTATAGTCGGCAGCGTGAAACTGGCTTTCTGTGCGGGAACCCCTTGTATTGTCACCCCGCGTACTGCCTGTATTTCCGCTATCTTTGTGCTGGCTTTTCGTGCGGGGACTTCCCCTAGTGATGTACTAGGCTTGCCAACGGCCGGGGCTGGTACTGCTATACCAGTGACTGCCGGATGGATTACATCGCTGGCTTGTATGTCCCTGCCGGCCTTATACCGGAAGTCGGATATAGCCTGTTGAACTTGGCCTATCACCTTCTGGGGTACGCCCGCTTGGTATAATGCGGCTGTACCCACTACCGCCCCGATGAATAGTAACACAGGCCAATCGATCGGGGCTGCCGCCGCCGCCACACCTACCGAGCCTAACAGGACAGAGGGTATCCTGAATACAGGTTTCGCTCCGCCGTTCTCTGCCACAACCTGCTTGATTTGGTGGTAGTTATTCAGTGTCGGTAGTTTCGTTAAAGGCTTGGTAACTTTTTCAAGAGTTTGGTTTTGCCTCTGTATGTATTCGTTGGCAGCTTTCAATCCCTGAGTATCCAGTATTTTATAAACTTCCGGGGCTTCCCGCTTTAATGCTTCCGCGTCAGTTTTAGATATATATTGGCCGTCAGGTGTCTTGTAATTTAGCTCACGAAACGCCTTCATCTTGGCCTCGTTGGCCTTGCCCGTTGCCCGGTTTATTATCGCCTGCGTTATCGGCTCACGCTGCACGTGGGCATTGTAAGCCTTCACCCCCTCGCTAACTAAGATACGGTATGCTTGCTGTTGCTCCTGCGTGCCCGTCTTTAGCCGTGCGATAGCAGGCTCGTAGTTGATCACCTCCGGACTGTCTGTGTCAACGCCAACCTTGATTTTGTTGACCTTAGTGACTTCGTACTTCTTGCCCTCGGGGAGAGTGGGGGTGATTACGGAATTGCCCGGACTGCCTGCGTAACGATAATCCTGGACAGTCTCAAAGTATTTCGGTGGCTCATCCGGTTCCGGTGATCCCGGGGGGAGCCCCTCGTACACTGGCACTGTAGGGCGGCCCGTCTCGTCCTGATACCACTCGATGCCGGTATTAGGGTCAGTAATTGAGCCTCTACTGTACGTCATACAACCCTCCTGAGCGTCCCAACTAACCCCTGAGCTACCGATATGGCTAACTCGATCATACCATACACTACGCCGATACTAACAATCCAAAGGGGAATTTTGACTACAATGGCAAAAGGGGACGCCAAAAACGGATAATCCCATGTCAGCGCGGTAATCAACGCTGAGAAGAAATCTATCACATACTTAGGCACGCCCCAGATACCCCCGGTCTGTACAGCCATGACGTTAAATGAGTTGAGAGCATTTATGATATTTATTTCGCCGTTTAGTAGCCACCTGCCGGACGAAATACAAGCTAAAACAGTGCCTACGATAAAGATTAGAATTGCCGCCTGGATCGATCTAGCCATTAGTCACCCCTTAACCAGCCGCAGTCTTAAACGGATTAAACCAAATCATTAGGAAGAAGAACCAAATCCCATCGACAAACAATGGCCACGCTGGCATAACTCCTCCGCCACCGATATACCATATGGTATAAATTACCGTCGTGACGATGAACATAACGAACATACTGCCATTACGCCCCTGCCTCTGATTGTGCATGGCGGCGTAAACCATCGCCCCTCCGCCGTACGATGTCAAAAAGGCGAGGGGAATTATCCACGCCATATAAGGGATGCGGGTATCTGTCGCGAGTTGGTTTATCTCGGGCCCGCCCGGGAATGAGGTCCCGCCCTCGCCATACATATTGTCTGGCTCTGCGGGTACGCTGTCTATCATATTCCATCCTGTCCCGGCTAATTCTGTAGGGCTGGCAGGCGTTAAAGTAGACCCCTGGCTCGTGATGGTCGCTGACAAATGCGCGTCGCTGGTTGTCGTCGTTAATGTCGGCGTGCCTACAATTCCACTTATCGACCCGGGCCACGTTGCGGCGTATTGCCATGACCATTCGTCTATCGGATTGCCCCCAACAGTTACGGCTAGGCTATCCCAATAGGGCGTAGCTGACGAACCTACGATAATATTATTTGCATTGTCAGGGACACCGGCAAAAGTGACGTTAGCGCTGGGAGAACCATCAACTGTCATCCATAGGTTAGTGCTATCGGACTGTGCAATAATGTCCAAATCACCTGTAGATACACTTGAAACAGTTACCGTTGCAGCAGGCAGGACAGTATAGTAGACTGTGACAAGTACCTGAGTGCTGGACGAATGGAAAGCCCCATTACTGGTAAGTCCAACCCCAGCTTCCAAATCATCAACCTCTGTCCATGTCCACTCAACTCCAGTATTGGGGTTAGTGATGTATGCCGTATTGTATGCAGTCCACGGGCTAAGAGCCTCATCCGCGCCCTTGTAATTTGTAGATTCTGTACGCAGTGTAGTAAACCCTGTACCAGCTCCGCCGCCAGTATAGCCACCAACAAAAGTCAAAACTACCTGGTCTATTCGTCCTGTACCTACTGCGTGATCGGTTATTGTGTATAAATCCCAATTTGTAGCAACTGCGTTTTCCCCCACGTAACTGGTGGTGGTATCATTAGTCAACTGAGATTCCCAATGTGTAGCCGCACCTTGGACATTAGTTATATTTGTCGATGAGCCAACACCGTCAGGAGCCAGAACCTCGGTTTGTTGAGGGGAATCAACTGTGGCAAATGTGATATTCCCACTGCCGTCGCTTATCAGGTTAAAGGCGTTCAGTTTACCTGTGATGTTGCCGGCCGTCGCGGTATCAACATACCCCGACCACGAGGCCGTGAAGTTATCCCCTAATTCCAAACTCGGCGTGTCCGGTATCTCGAGCGTGCCGAACGTGCGGATTTTGCCACCCGTAGCTCCGTGCGAATAGAGGTATTGATCGACCTGTGAATTGCCCCCGATGCTACTCAGCCATACCATCCAGGGGTTAGTGTCGTATCCCGGCATTACAGCGACATCAATGCTATTTTCGATAAGCGCTATGTCCGTTATCCCTGGGTTGGTCATGTTACCCGCAATCATGGCCGGGCTACTCAACGGCACGGCCACATATTGGTTTGTAATCGGGGTTGTGCTGTTACTGGATATCGTAAATCGTGTGTAGTAATCAGCGTTAGTTACATCGGAGGCCGCCACTAATTGAATCGCTACCATCCCGACAATCAAGCCCAATACTAACCCAGATAAAGTTTTACGCACCTGTGACCTCTTTTTTGTTATGGTTTGTAACGGATAATCCCCCGGCGATTGCAAATATAATCATCAACACAACCAGCCCCGCTCCCATCCCCCCGGAGTTGGCAAATGTGTACTCCGTAATATTACCCTCGACTGTCTCCGTGCCTACCCTGATTAAAGCCTGCGACTGGAAGGCCTGGCTCCCGTTCTGCGGGTAGTTGCTGAAGACGGTCGAAACGTCACCGGTAGCACTTACGACCTGTTCATCTGTTGTCAGTTCCAAATTGTTGCCGTACCTCCAGGAGACATAGGCGGAGGAGGCAACGCCCATATCAGTTGTGTCAGCTGTCAGCGTGCCGCTTGCCCTGCCCGTGCCCGCCAGGGTTACCGTCGCCGCCCCCGTCGTCACGGTCGGCATAGTCAACGCGAATGCCTCGTCGGAGCCGTAGGTGGTGCCGTTTTCGTTTGTTGCATTGAACCTAAAATGAACTGTCGCGCCAGGCGTTAAATTAGATGTTGAGAAGGCTATGGTTTTAACTCCAGTGGTGTTGTCAGTAGTATTGGCAGTTGAGTTGCCGTAAGTGATATCGTCTCCAAACTCCCACCAGTAATCTAACGACACGCCGTAAACAGCCGAAACATTTCCAGAAAAGTTCCCCGAGACTACAGCATCTTTAGACATAGATACATCGGTTGCGGGTAAAGTCGTTAGGGATGGAGCGTTTTGAGATAGGAATGAATCTATCATACTCATCCAGTTTGCTTTACCTTCCGATGTGGATAGTTGTTTATTGTACACACTAACTTCTGATATTGTTCCGTTAAATGAGTTTGCAACTGAAGTGCGCCGAACTGCCCCTATCTGGATTCCATCCGCGCTGGTTGTATCATCAAACCAGTTACCTGAGTTAGAACCGCTCGCCACCGTGATGTTTTGAGATACACTATCCAACTCTATATACCAGGCAGAGCCATTTGTGCTATATAGGAGCTGGTGATTTATACCGTCAGTTACACTGACTCCGCCCTTTACCCTAGTGTGCCCTGTGCTATCCTGACTGATATAAGGTAAATTATCAGTATTTAAGATAAACGTCTGTAAGTAATGGTTATTGGTTGCGTTATCAGCAGAGGCAAAAAACTCTTGAATTACTCCACTTGCAGCCGTGTTAAACCAAACTTGAATTGAACCTACATTATCTGTGTTCCTATAATTCGCAACTGTTCGTTCAAGAAATGAATCATTAGCTCCAGCGAATACCCTACCCGCTGGTGTCCATGTGGTATTTATAGAAGTCAATGTGTAGCCATTGCCACTAGAATCAAATACTGACGTTCCGTTGTTGCTGGTAGCATCCAAATGCCATGTACTAACCGCCCCTGCGTTTGACCAAACAGTAGAAGTTGCCCACAAAGCGGGGGCAGCGGGATTGCCATAATACATCGTTATATATTCAGAGTAATCCCCTAGAGCCGTCCAGTTCGAGCTTACCCAAAAATCGGCAGTTTGGGCTGTCGGGTCATAAGATGAATTCTCTGTGTTCAAAACGGTAGAGCCGTCCATTGCGAGGAAACGGACATCCGATAAATCAGCGTTGAAATCAGAAAAATCCACCATAGTAGAATCAATATGCACCTTCGTTGGGAAGTTCGTCAGGTTTTCCGTTACACCAGACATATTGGCCGAGAAAGATATCCTCGTCGACCAGTTAGCATCCCACCATGGCGTTGAATCGTATTCCATCGAATAAGTCGCAGCTGTGTCGTAGGATGAGGTTATCGGGGAATAGGTAGTCATCCCGACATATCCTATATCTGGTCTGAATTTAAGGAGGACAATCCTGCCGCTACCACCTGCGCCATCGTCCTGCCAGTTTAGCTTGTACTGATACACAAGATTGCCAGCATCGTTACTTGACACCAACTCTGCACTGTTTTGCAAAGCGATTTGATGACCCGATAGCACAATCCTGATATTGGGGTTGACCTTTATAAATTCATCCCACATTTGTTGCCCATCATTATAGTCAGTCATAGCGTAAGCATCGGGCGCGTAAGGATCCCCGACAATCGTCCTTGTACCATCCGAATCTAGATAACCATGTGTTGTGACTGTGCATAGGGCATCAGGATGTGCGTCAATAACTGTTTGCGCCCATGATAGAACGCTATCGCGCGGGAAAAATTCAAGCTGCAAAAACAGGTACTCTATACCGTCAACAGTCAACGTAGACCAGTAGTTATCCATCGTCCCGTTAAAAGTGCCTCCGATTGTTGAACTGCTGAAATAACTCTCGGGGAAATAGCTATCATAAACGGTTACCAAACGTTGGTCTACTCCCGGATTATAGGGTTTATCATAATCATGATTCCCAATTCCAATAAGCGTAGGTATGCCAGCAGCCTTGATGATGTTCCAGCCTGTGGCTATGGTTACCCATTGTGCCGGTACGTCTGATTGCTGAACTAGGTCTCCCTCTCCAATAACGGCTTGTATATTGAGCGTATCTTTATTCGCAGCTAACCAGGTAGCCATAGCCGTCCAGTTCCCGGCATTCCCGTCCGTATAATGTTGAGTGTCCGGTATCACGGCAACTACAAAATCGCCGTCATTAAGAGATACCACTGGATTAGCACTAGCTTGTAGCCCAGGCATCACAGCCAGAGCCAGCAGCATAGCCACCAGTCCGAGATTCAGGATGCGTTTAACGTTGACTGTTCTTCTACTCATAAGCTACTCCCTTTACGCCCGCTTACCCAATAACGCCCAACTAATACCAATCGTGGCCACTAATGCGCCCACCAGGCTCACCGTGAATATTAAATCGCCTATCAATACGGCCATGCCAGTTACTATTCCCGTACTAACGACCAGGCACGCCTCAATCGGAAAGTTCTTCCTCTTGGTTAGCCAAACGGTTAACCATGTGCAGGCTACGAAAGTTAAAAGTCCCCAGATAACAGAGCCGGATACGCCGATTTTATCGCCTAGTCTATTAGCCCCGCGCTCAAGGTCAGTCCCCTCCAGCCGCCCTGAATACTGGCTTTGCAGGGACATATCGTAAGGGGTGACTGCCATTGTCGTGGGGATTACCACCTGGACATTAAAGAGGATAGGGCATATCTGTAGCAGTCCTGGGATGGTAGATTCGAAATAGGCCTCTCCGTAATCAGATAGCGTGCTGCCTGTTTTCAGCGTAACATCCGTGTAGACTGTTTTCAGGATGTCGATAGTCTGCAAAATGTACGTTTGTATCTCTTCCCACGAGTCGTCCTGGGCGGTACTGGCGCTATAGTCCGCAGATTGCAGGGTATACTCGAATAATGGCGGGGATATAGCAAACGGAGGCTGGAATATAGAGGCTAATCCTTTTATCCTGAGTACCGATGCCTCCCCCCACGTCTCATTACTAGACAGATAAAATCCATTAACTGCCTGACCATAGCCATTGTCATCAAAGAGGGGGAATACATAGGGTATTGCCGAGGCTAAGATGGTCCCGTTTTCTGATACATACTCAAGTAAGATAGTGCTTGAGGCGGGCAAGCTGGAATTATTATCGCTCGTCCATTGCCAGTGAAATATAACAACCATATCACCATCGATTGCCGTGTTACGAAAAGCGTGGATGGAATGCAACGTTATTGCGGCATCGGACGGGTCTGAGGCGTGGGCAACCGTCGGAAAAATGCCAGCCATTAACATCCCGGCTGCTAATCCTATTCTAATTAGAGTTTTTACTTTCGGTCCCAAATCGCTCCCCCAAATGACGCCAATCCCACCAATACCATTAAGATCGACTGCGAACTATTCACAGTCCAAAACGATAGTCCTATCAAAACCCAGGCAAAACCGGCCAACAAATAATATATCCAGCCATGCCGCCACACGCCCAGTATCAGTAATAGGACAGGAAATACATATTGTACGATTGTATTTATATTATCCATTGGGATACTCAAGGGCAACAATCAAAGCACACATCTTATTCATCAATCCAGACACCACATTCCACTAGCTGACATACGATAACCTAAATTTATCATGGATATACCTATGTCGGTCTTTTTCCCCTGGAAACCGTTTCTGTGAGCCATTTCATATAATATTCCGGCTGTAATCCTGAATTGCTCCCGTACTATAAATTCCTCTACTGTATGTTGTAGTATCAAGAGGTTGCTTTCCTCATTTTCCGTTACATCATATTCAGATAGGGTATTCCGTACATCCTGCATAGAAATCTTATTCCGTACAACCGGGAAGGTTTTCGTGGTATCGTATGTATCCCAAAACGAGTGCGCGTAAAATGTCTGGCGGTAGCCACGTTGCGTTAATTCGTAGGGCATCCCGGTTGACCGGCCAGATTGATCCTGCCATGTCTGGCTAACAACTAGCCCGCGTTGTGGGATGCTCTTTGGATACATGAAGCTCAGGTCATGGCAAAATATACGGTTGTCCTCCTGGAGCCTCATGTTCTTCTCCCACATCGACAGGTACTGGACTGTGAAATATATGCTCATGCCCAGTTTACCCCTTAACAACATGGCCTGAGATTCCAACTTGTTTTCCGCGCTTTGGAAGTCCCTGGCAGGCATGGACAAAGCGCCCTCGTCCCATCCTATAATACTCTCGGTGTATTTTTTCTTTATCTCATCCCTGTCTATCAGCATGATTTCGTCCGAATTAAATATCTCGGAAGAGTAATTCCTGAATACCCCCGGGCTGACCTCTAGCGAAAACTCAATAGGATAATTCGTGAATGCCTTTCGTCCGTTTATCATGTTGATGATAATATCGGCTGTCATCGAGATGGTTTTCCCGCCTCGTATCGGGCCGTGGTAGACGTTGAGATATGAATCTCTCATCTGGTATCCGCCTCTTTATTGCCACCATATCCGTTTCTAACAAATGTCTCGAGCCGCCCGCGTTTTCCCTGCTCTCTAGCTAAATCTCGGTCTACCTGGCCTATCAATGCGCTAACATACTGGTTACGTGATTGCCCTTGTAGTGACGGCAACATAGCCAACTGGTTCCTAACCTCATTAATGACCTTTTGGCTGCCTACCTTTTCGGCTTTGGATAGTTCTGTGTTTAGAGCAACCAACAAACGATACTCATCGGTGCCTATGCCGCCAATAATCGTTCGCATTAGAAGGTCTAGCGGCACTTCGCCGGATTCGATGAGCGGCTTTGCGCTGTTGGTTTGCTGCCCCTCAGTCCGGTACACGTTTTCCATGCCCTCACGTAGAGGGACAGCAAACTTAGGTGTCGTGGTTAAAGAGTGTCCATTGCCATTACTAGACTCTGGTTGCTGCGGTGCTGGAAGTGGCGAAGTATCGGGCACAACTTTTTCCATCGTTTGTTCTTTTTCGGCTTTCTTTTTAGCCCTGCCCTCTGCCATTTTCTCTAAAAATACCTCTTTTGGTAACGCCATTAACTAACTCCCCTTACTCGATACCATCATAAAAATAATAAACGCAATTCCGAAGCAGAAAAACAGGTAGTTTTTGTATTTGTCCATAAACCCCTGCTTTGGCGTAACATCCCTGGATATCGCAATTTCAGGCTGATGGACGTAACTATTTAACTCGCTCGGCGGGTGACTCCTGTCTGGAGTGAGGTATAAATCATACGGTCGATAGTCTGTCTCGTTAACTCGCACGTACTCATAGTAATCCTTGCCGTTATAGTTGCGTTGGCCCCCGAGATTGCCATAAACCTGCGCTATCGTGGTAGCGACAACCCCGTCTAGTGTTTTTGTGTACACTCTACGGCTGGAATTGTCCCATATCAGGGCTTCGATTGGATCATAAAGAGGAATAACAACCTCAGTCTGAGGCTTGGTTTCCTCCCTCTCTGTTTTAGCTACGGATTTAGAGGCTTTAGGCTTACGATAAAGTTTTATCACGTACAAGACTAGGATGACAGCTACGACAGCGAGTGCCAATCCCCCTAATGTCATGTAAAATTGCTGCATATTAACTCCTAAACCAAATTATGGAAGCTATAATTAACATCGTTACGCAGAATATTGTAACGATGGTGATTAACCCGTTCATTTTTTGTTCTTCAGTCTGTTTGAACTGCTCCGCGACTGCCTGGTCATGCGCCTCTTCGTAAATTTGCAGTAGCAGGTTTTTGTATCGCTCCATATCGGGAGGCTTAACTGTGCATACCGGATAATACGTTAGCTCCCAGATAGATTGTACCCATTCGCCGTCCTTGTCCTTGTATAACTGATCACTGTCAAGTAAAAATGACATATTCGCCTCGGGGAAATCCGCACAACTACGGATAACATCTAAATCGATATCGACTATCCTACCGTCCAGCGTGTGTAGCAGGCATTTGTGGCTCCGCGCCTTTTTTTGTCTCCAAACTATTCTAGGTAATGTAAATGTTGCCATATTTTTTCCGTTTACCCGGGGGCGGGTATCTCACCACCCCCGGATATATTATTATTTCCTCTTCTTACGAGTTTTACGGGCAACCTTCGAGGCCTTAATCCTCCGTACGGATACCCGCCCTTTAGTTTTTATTTGGATTGTCGGCATCCTGCGCACCTCCCAAAATTAGATTTAATTAGGGCTACGCGAGCCCCATAGAGGTCGATTTCTTTGATCCGCGGACCCGTCGATATCCCTGGTATGTCTGCCACCCGGATAGACCAATTACAGCCAGGTAGACAAACAGCGGGATAATCCCATAGAGGATTGTTTCAAATGCCGATGTACCGGCGGCGATCAGGGCAACTGAGTAATCGAGGATTGAGGTCATGAAGGAAAGTCCGACGATGACGATGACGGCTGTGAAAATCACGCTTAACATTTCCTTCATCGATGTCCCGCCCTTCCAGGCTCCGACGACGAACAGTCCACCCATAGCCAGGAGGCCCAGGATGGCGAGGGGCGCGCCGAATGTGACCACTACCGCCATGCCGATCATGTCAGATGTCAGGTTGCCTGAGTCTGCAACGGCCGTGTTGGCCGTTGCGATAGACGGAGAAATAGCCAGTGTCACAACGACTGTCAACAGCCCAACGATTACCCCCAGTAGTTTATTAATTTGCAATTTATCATCTCCTTGATATTATTTTTCCGCATAGAGATAATCGACCTTTGCCGGCATAGCCAGCTTATCTCGTAATACGTCAACGCTTGGAATGAGTAGCCCCCCAAATCATCAAACCGGCTATTCCAAAAAATATGAAAAATAACAGGAACGGCCCAATAACTTGCATAACAGTATCGTCTGTTTCGGCGTAATATTCGACGACTAGAGTTTGCTGCCCCGCCCCCAGTCCATTAATCGCTAAACTCCGAGTGGATTCCGTGTATCCATAAGCCGCCGGGGATCCTGTGACGTTGCTGGTAATATCAATAATCTCGGCTAACTCTGCCTGGTATAGATCATAGGACAGTGTTATCGTTGTGTTGTCGGCAGCGACCAAAACGCTCTGTGATTGAGTTGTGTCCGATGTTCGCCAGCCCTTGACGCCGTCAATGATAGGCTGGCGGAATGCTCCGACCAGCAGAAACAGACCAATTATTAAAATAAAGACATTTCCAGCTTTGTTCATAATCCTACCTCGGTATAATTCGTATTTTATCCGACGGGATCGGCAATGGCAGTTTCTGTTTTACCCATTTATTGTCATCCCAACTGTAAAAACTAGTCAGTGTAGTCATGCCGTTATTTGTTTCGTAGGCATCGATGTAAATTATACTAGCGGCTGTTACCCCCTGGTACTTCGTTGCCGGTATATCATACTGATAGGCCGGAGTAGGATTACTCGCCTCCCTCTGCCGGTTAAATGTCCCAATACCTACCATTGCCACCCCTGCCATTATTGCAATCACCAGTAACAATTTATGCTTATAAAAATATAGAAAAACCGCCGGAATTATAAATATTATCTCTCTAGCCATAAAAACAAAAAACCCCCTAACCCATCCGGGCTAGAGGCTATAAACCAAAACCGTGCTGAGCGGTTATCATACGTAGTTACGTAATTGTTATTGTCAATATACTCCTAATATTTATTAGTGTCAATAGTCATTTTTATCCATCCGGTCAACCGTCCTCTTTTTTCTTAGGTATTTTATATTCTTCCCCGCCGGTCTGAGACCAATCTACAGCGTTGTTTTCTATCCAGCCGTTTTGTATGTGGAATGTCGTTTTTAAATGATTCGGGTTGTACCCTTTAACCGCCCACGATTTAGCCTTAATTATTTCAGCCTGAGCATTATTAACCCCTTCAGCCTCATCAAAGGCAATATACAAACGCGCTTTCTCTAAAGAGAAGCTGCCACCTCTGCCCATTTTGGCAAAGGCATTCTTCTGGAGGCAAACTACGGATAACCCTGTTGTATTTTTATTACAAATAGCTGTGAGTTTTTCAGCCACTGAGTAAAAGTTATCAGTCACTTCCAGGTAGTCAACCACGTTTAGACAGCCAGGAGCGATAACATCTGCAAAGTCTACCGAGCGTGAGAACGCCCGAAAATTCCACTCGTTAATGTCCATACCTTCGCAATTATCTAGCCGATTGCGTAATTCAATGTCCCCACCCTCAGAATAGAAGTAATATACAGGCATATCTTTTTCATTGTTTAGTTTGATAAGTTCCAATGCTACGGCCGTTTTTCCTGAGTTCGGGGAGCCCGCCAAGACTATTAAATTACCAGCGAACACTTTAACCAAATGGGAGAGACCAAGCGGCAAAACTATATTAAGAGGCGAGGTAACTGGCAGTGTTTTATAATTCAGTTCAACAAGTTCTTGATCGACAAACCGCCACATTTTATTTGTCTTTGGATGACGTTCGATAACCCCATCATTTTCCATCCTGTGGAGTTTTTGCCGCCGAGCATCTTTGTCTTTTTGGGATATTATGCCTAATTCCCTGTCAATCTCTTGTGTCTCAAACCAACGCCCCTTTGTTTCGCTTATCCATACCGTGACACGCTCTGAAAACTCTGTCACGTTTTGTGTCACGTTTTGTGTCACGTTTATATCTAAATCCGGATGTGTCACGCTCTTATTATAGTTAGAGAGTATTACGTTACCATTAGGGATGGCATTTACGTCTGGAATGTAACGGCTGACACTGGCGGCAATTTTACGGACTTGGTCTTCTGGTAATGGCGGATTACACCTGTTGAGGTTAATGGCCAAAAGGGACGTTTCTATCTCTTTCAGTTCCATCCCCCGTCGCCGCATAGTCCCCCCTAAACTGGCTAGGGTATGGTTGCGCCCCCCCTCGTTAATGGCATTGACTATGGCAGGAGCTATTGACTGGTTAGATGGCGTGGCTTTTAAAACTAAATCTATTAATGCTTGAGGAGCCGGTGCCGGGCAACGGTTCTCCGCTATCTTGTAATAACCCCCCGTCCGATGAAGCGATGGGGCTGTGACCACGTATCCCCCGATACCCCTAATGTCTAGTCCCTCAAGCCCTGCCAATGCTACAGTATTCCTGACTGGCTCCGTTGTGGTAAACCAGTAATGGGAGCCGCCGCTCCCGGTGGTGATAAGTAAAGTGTCTGGCAATTCGCCAACTATCCTCTGAAGTTTGGCTAAAGATTCATAGCCATTGTGGGCAATATCTATGTCAAGAACAAAATAGCCCTTCGGGATTGCAACAGCCAGGTTTGAATTAGGGTACTTGCCCCACCACGCTGACAAACGATTAAGATCTGTGGTTGCATCCTGGAGACCATGTGCTGTTAATGGAACCTTGCCTGCGCTTCTGTCCTCGTGGTGTCGCCCACATCCGCAATGTCCATCAACGTCCGGCCAGCAACACGGGAAAACGGGAAAACCCTTGTTAGCATAATCGATCGCAGCCTTTATCAGTTCAACTGTCTCTATTAATTGATTCATGCTTTAGCAGTCCAGTCCGGGCATTTATTGGCTGTCCGAATCATATCCGATATCTCACGGCAGGCACATAACCCTTTAGCGAAATAGTGGTAGCAGTTGCAACAGACCCGTTTTTCTAAATGCCTGAATCGGCTCGGATAGTTATTCTCAAAATTATCTTTCTGTGGTATACTAGACATGTCAGTCTATTCCCTCCTTCGGTAAGAAGCTCTGCCTTTCCACTCCTGGCGGGGCTTCTTAGTTTTTAAAACAGAGAATTAGTGAAACATTCTCTTATCCATTTGTAAAGTTTATTAGCTTCAATCTCCCGAGCGCCCACAATACGCTTATTCGATAAAAGGTATTTAATCATAAGCCCTATGTCATCTGTTTTATACCAATATTGGTTAGCGGTTACACGGATTATCCGGTCGTTCTGTTTTATATCTTCTACCTTATCAATATCTAGATAATCACGTTTTGAATAATCTCTTACGCCCGGAATACTATCTAGAGTAAATAATCCGCCGTTTGGGCTGCGGTATAACTCTATTGTTTCGTTATTTGGTTGCCCCATGTAGCCCATCCCTCCCTTTGTACCCTTGCAAACATCTCAAGATGAGTTTGCTCAGTAGATCCCCCGCAAAGCTTTTCGACTAATTCGTAAAACTCGTTAGGTTTTGCGCTGTGGTTTGAAGATTTTACTTTTAAGTGCGTGGTAAAGGCTTCATTGCTTAGTTTATTAGGCGTGCCCCTAGTGGCTAGTATGCAATGCTCGGTCTCACCTCGTAACCAATAACCAACCCCTGTGCGTTCTTTAAACCATGTTAAGATTGTTTTAGGCTCAAAAGCCCATGCCTCTAAAATATGATATGCATCATGCATAAAAGCATTGGTTGTCCAGAGCCAGAGAATACAACCATCGGCTGCTGGAATATCAAGCATCGTAATTTCCTCTACACTCATTTCGGGATAAGGGGAACCTACCCGACTACCGAATGGGTCATAATCCCTGCCATATTGCCAGGGCGGGTCAATAACAATAACTCGATAAAGCCCATCTGGTAGCTCTGTAGTGTTACCCGTTTGCATTTTAGCCTCGTGCCGTATCTTCATAGCAATACCAAGTATTGCTCGACTGGTTATCTCATCGCTTTTAGCTTTTGTTTCCGCTATAAATTCCTCCACTTTAGCCTCCGGCACCTCCGCAATCATCTGCCAGCGGTGGGACTGGATTTTAGAGATGCCAAGGTCTTCTAGCTTAGGTGGAGTAACTGGTAACATGATGTTACTTGTTATTAGTTTTTCAGGTGGGCGACCGCCTTCGTTTAAATCCATCTCCCTCAGCATCTCCCCGGCCCGGCGTTCGGCTCGTATCTTGATTTCCGCAGCCTGGTTTTGCATTTCAAGGCTACCCTTCTGCTGGCGAATATATTGCCTGATAGCCTCCGCTTGGTCTCTAATGAGTTTTACCTCATCAATACTAGAGGCTAATGCGAGAGCTTGCCGTGCTTGGTCAAAGTGAACTAATTGGGTTTCTTCATTCATTGTATCCTACCCCGTCCGTGTATGGCGTACCATACAGAACTAATAGAGCATTGGAACATCATCGCCAGCTCCCGAAGTTTGTACCCTGGCATACTTTCATAAGCCGCGCGGATCCGTATATCCCTATGGTTTCTCGCTATTTGTTTTTTGGTTAATTTTTTTACTTTCATACTTCCCTCTTTTCCTCGCTCATTGCTACTATACTATAGGTCAAAACGCTTGTCAACAGAATTAGAAAGATATTTCTGTAATATTTCTGTTTAGCCTCAAAATATTTTCCAGATACCCCTTGACAACCCCTTTCCCGTGTGCAATAATAAAGCAGATTTACAAAACGGAGGAACGGAATGACAATCGCAAAAACAGCCCGATGCCCACACAGCCAGGTAAAGAGGGGGTGCTCAATACCTAAGACCCCGGCCAACTGCCGGGAGTGCCTGTATATCGAAATCGACATAGCACACGACCGGAGTATCATCTGCCACGTGTGCGGCGCGGAGCGACAGGCGTATCTCACTACCATGTTGGAACCGTGCTGGTACGGGCACGGGGCGTTACGTGAGGCCGACCCTATCGCGCTGGCTAAGCTGGTGCCGGATGGTGAAGGAGTACGGAATTAACATGAAACGAGTAATTGTAATACACCTATCCGGGACGGCACAGCAAGTTTTGAGATTCATAGAGCTGATGGCAAAAGCTCACCCCGACAAAACCCTGAAGGATTTGGCACGATGTTAAACACTACATTCGCGAAACTGAAAGAA
>Ga0214473_10002027_pt1 | contig 25577 bp, 28 predicted proteins | sample RVTome_7_FD_203509 | JGI IMG/M metagenome (GOLD analysis project Ga0214473, IMG submission 203509) | Soil microbial communities from uranium-contaminated site in the Upper Colorado River Basin, Wyoming, United States - RVT98D197 | ecosystem: Environmental > Terrestrial > Soil > Contaminated >...
AAGGATGGAACAGGGCGAACGATCCGGCGAGGAGCGTGACCACAGGCACGAGCCTCTGCCACTTCGACTGCGACCGGAGAGCCGCGACGATCCCCAGGGATAGTATCGATGAAACGAGGGCACCCTTTCCCAACCAGTGAAGAGACGAGAAGGGGTCGAGGACGGCGAGGGGAAATCCGAGTAACGCCACGGCGAGAAGGAAGCTCGCTCGGGGAGAAAAACCGGTGAGGACGAAGGCAACGGCAAAGAGCGCCGCGGCTCCCGACGCGAGCGCAACCGAACGCGCGCCGGGAAGGAGAGCTCCCGTCTCTCGAGAAACGAGGCGCAGGTTTTCGAGCTTCAGACCGTGCCCCGAATCCGGAGCTCGCGCTAGGAAGCGAAAGGAAGCGCGGCCGGGAGCGAGGGGAAACGAGAAAGGGGCGATCTTCCCGCCCGCGGGGATGACACCCAGGACCCGCCCGTTCTGCTCGACCTCGATTTCAGCGGGGGTTCGCTCCGGCCGTCCACCGAGAACGATTACGTCTGCCCTCGCGCGCACCGAGATGGGAAGAGTGACCGTGGCCTCTTCGCGCGACCAGCGCGAGGTCGTGCCGCGCGCCCAGCCCAGGCGAAAGCCGTCGACGTAGTCTCGATCCGCGGGGCCGAAGCCGAAGGACACCGACCCATCGGAAGCGAATGCCACAAGAAAGACGGCGGGAACGGCCGCACCGGCGAGCGCGATCCAGGGGAGACTCCGGCGCCAGGGTGCATCCATTTATGCGCGGTGGAGAACCGTATAGCAGCTCGCTTCCTCCCGCCGATCGCCGAAGACCACCTCGAGACGGAACACGAGGTCGTGGGGGAACAGGTCGGCGAAGTGCCTCTGGCAGGCGAGGAGAACCACTCCCCCCGCGGCATCGAAGGGAACGTCGTCGAGACGCGCAACAGCTTCTCCCTCGAGATCGCAGAGAGCGACGTCGACGCGGCGCGCCCGGCGCAGGTCGGAACCCCCGAGTCGATGCACCAGGAGCTTTTCCTCCGGGGGAAACCGAACTTCGACCACCTGTCCCGGTGACATCCGGTTCACGTGCGCAATTCTGCCTTCGCGCTCGAGTCCCTCGAATCGCTCGGCGCTGATGACGGGCGACACCGCTTCGCGGATTGCGGCCGCGAGGCCGAAGAGCCTCTCGGATTCGATGGCGCAGGGCCGACAGGAGAAAAGGTGCGCTTCCAGCTCTTCGTTGTCGGACTCGTCGAGAAGCCCCGCCAGGTAGTCGGCGAGTCGATCCGACGATACGTGCTCCGTCATGCACCCACGCAGTCCCGCAGTCGGGCGATGGCGCGATGATGGAGCACCCGCACGTTTCCCGCCGTCGTTCCGAGTTTCTCCGCCGCCTCCGCGGCGGTCGCACCTTCCTGGAACAACAGGGACAGGAGCCTCGATTCCCGCGGAGGCATAGCTCCGAGACACTCCTCGACGCGCCGGCTTTCCACCAGGTCCCAGGGCGGCGTCGAAGCTCCCGCGAGCTCCGACGAGAGTCGCCGCCTCGTCTCGAGGACGCGCCCCTCGGCCCGCCGCATGGAATGCGCCACGTTACGGCAGGTTCCGAGCATGAACCGATCCACCCGCTCCAGGTCCTCCACGCGCCCCGTCCGCAGCGCCTCGAGAAGGATCATCATAACTTGTTGTGCGAGATCCTCGGCTGCCGTTACATCGAACCGCAAATGCTTGAGCCCATAGAGCCTAGCCCGGTTCAGGAACCGGCGGCACAGCTCGGCCTCGCAGGAAGGCGCGTCGTCAGCGCCTTCTGCAATGCGCCGAGCGATGTCGGCATCGCTCTGGGGTTCGACCATTCGGCAATCGTATCAGAGGCCGTAACGCCGGGCCGAGTTCTGGCACATGTGAGAGCAAGGAAGAAATCGCGGAGGATCTCTACCGCATCAGCACGCCGTTCAACGTCATCCCCGGAGGATTCACGTTCAACCAGTTCCTTTTGGTGGACGAGGAGCCCCTCCTGTTTCACACCGCGGCGGCTCTTTCCGGCGACCCAGGAGGGGGTCCGGCACGTGCTCCCTCCGGAAAAACTGCGCTGGATCGCGTTCTCCCACGTGAAAGCGGACGAATGCGGGGCGTTGTCTGAGTCTTCGAGCCCGTGAAGGGTGGCGATATTCGGATGGTTCAGCGACGCGAGGAGACGCGCTTCCCGCTCGAACCGCGAGATCCTCTCGGGGTCCTTCGCAATGGATGAGGGAAGGACCTTGATCGCCACGTCCCGTCCGAGCTTCCGGTCACGGGCCCGGTAGTCCTCGCCCATCCCCCCAGCCCCGATGCCGGAGAGGATCTCGTATGCTCCAAGTTTCGTTTCAGGGAGGAGGGACATCAGACGCTCGCCGGACGAAAAGTATCCTTCGAATAGTCCTGGAATCAAGGGGCCGAAGGGTGGGGGTTGATTCCGGAAGCGCTTCTACACGAGAATCCGTTCTTCACAAGGGGGTCTCTCATGTTAGTTTCTGGACTCTCGAGAAGCGCGTTCCTCGCAGGAAGCCTCGTGCTAGTGCTCTACGCCGGTCCGGCGTTCGCGCAGAGCGACGTTGTCGACCCGGCGAGCAAAGCTCTGCCCAACCCCAATCCCACCGTGATCAAGGACTGGGGAAAACTGCCGGACGGGAGGAAGTGGGGGTCGACGGCGGGTGTCGATATCGGCCCCGACGGTCAGGTCTGGGCCTACGATCGGTGTGGCGCCTACGCTCTCGCCGGCGGCTGCGACACCTCGAACGTCGATCCGGTCCTCAAGTTCGATCGCAACACGGGCAAGGTTCTTGCGAGCTTCGGTGCGGGGCTGTTCGTGCTTCCTCACGGCATCCACGTGGACCGCGAGGGCAACGTCTGGGTGACGGATTCGCAGGGGAACAAGGCGGGAACCAAGGGTCACCAGGTGATCAAGTTCAGTCCCGAGGGCAAAGTCTTGATGAAGCTCGGCAAGCCGAGCGTCGCCGGGAGCGGCCCCGATGCATTGAATGAGCCGTGCGACGTCATCACCGCGCCCAACGGCGATATTTTCGTCTCCGACGGACACAGCGGCCAGAACGACAATCCGCCCCCCGGCGCGACGGGACGCATCATGAAGTTCACGAAGGACGGCAAGTTCATCAAGGAGTGGGGCAAGATGGGCTCGGCCCCCGGCGAGTTCCGGACGCCGCACGCTCTGGCGTTCGACTCGCGAGGACGCCTCTTCGTCGCCGATCGCGGAAATCATCGGATCCAGATCTTCGACCAGGACGGCAAGCTTCTCGACACGTTCCATCAGTTCGGCCGGGTGAGCGGGCTCTTCATCGACAAAGACGATACGCTCTACGCGATCGACTCGGAGTCGACGGAGAAACGCCACCCCAACTGGAAAACGGGCGTCCGGATCGGGAAGGCCACGGAAGACAAGGTCGTAGCCTTCATCCCACCCCACGAGACGGGCGACTCTTACGGCGCCGCGGGAGAGGGTGTCGCCGTGGATTCCGAGGGCAACGTGTACGGGGCGGAGGGTCCAAACTCCCGCGAGGCCGCCGAGAGCGGCTTGACGAAGTACCTCAAGCGGTAGAGGTCACGCGCTGAAGACCGTGCTGCGAATCACCTTTCCCGGAAGCTCCTCGGTTCTCTCGCCGCCTTCGAAGACGACGACTCCGTTCACCAGCACGGCTTCGAACCCGTCGGCGTACTGGTGAGGCTCGGCGAAGGTGGCGCGGTCCCTGACCTTCGCTGGGTCGAAGACAACGACGTCCGCGAAGAATCCTGTAGCGAGCCGGCCCCTTCGGGCGAGGGAAAAACGCTCCGCGGGAAGGCTCGTCATCTTCCGGATGGCCTCCTCGAGGGGCATGATTTTTTCCTCGCGCACGTACTTCCCCAGCACCCTGGCGAAAGTGCCATAGGAGCGCGGATGGGGATTTCCCTTTCGGAGCTCGCCGTAGTCCGCGAGAGCGATGCCGTCGGATGCGGGCATGCATTTCGGATGAGCGAGCACCCGGGCTGTCGTCTCCTCCTCCATCCCGAAGCCGACCATCCCCACCCGGTTCTTCTCTTCGAGAATGAGCGCGCGGGTGTAGAGGAACGGATCCTCACCGCGCTCCTTTACGATCTCGGCGATGGTCTTTCCCTGGAGAGGTTTGTTCTTCTCGCGCTCGACGGACGAGATCATCACTGCGTCCCAGGAGCCCAGGAGCGCGATCTTCTCTTCCATCGCCGCGCGGATCCGCGGCCAATCGTCCGCGCTCTGGAGTCTCCGCAGAAACTCCTCGGTTCCGCCCTCGCGGCTCCAGAGAGGCATGAGGTTCGCGAGCGTCGTGCTGTACGCGATGTAGGGGTAGCGATCCATCGTGACCGAGACTCCCCGCGTTTCGGCCTTCCGGATGGCTTCGAAGATCGAATCGAGCTTTCCCCAGTTTCGCTTGCCCTGGCACTTCAGGTGGGAGATATGAAGCCCGACCCCGGCCCGCTCGGCGATCTCGATCGACTCTTCGACCGCTTCCAGCACCCGGTCGTCCTCGTTCCTCATGTGGGTCGCGTAGAGGCCTTGGGTTCCGCTCATGACTTTTGCGAGCTCGGCGATCTCGGAGAGCGCGGCGAATCCACCGGGCGTGTACTCGAGGCCACTCGAGATCCCGAGGGCCCCCTGCTCGAATGCCGTTCGCGCGAGCTTCCGCATCGCCTCGATCTCGTCCGCGGTCGCCGCCCGGTCTGACATCCCGAGGACCAGGCCCCGGATCGTTCCCTGTCCCACGAACGATGCCGCGTTGAGCGCGATGCCTCCCTCTTCGAGCTTCCGAAGCTCCTGCGAGAAGACCCTGGGCTCGTAGGAGCCTCCGTCCATTCCCAGGATCTCGGTGGTGACGCCCTGGCGGATTTTGCTCTCGGCTTTGGGATTCACCAGGAGTTCCTCCTCGCTGTGAGTGTGGACGTCGATGAAGCCCGGACTCACCGTGAGTCCGGAAGCGTCGAGGATTCTTCGCGCTGTCGCCCCCGTGAGATCCGAGACCGCGGTAACGACCTCGCCCCGGATCCCCACGTCCTTCCTTTCGGCCGGGGCGCCGCTCCCATCGAGAACGGAGCCGCCCCTCACGAGGACGTCGAAGTCGCGGTCCTGACGGGTGCGGAAACCCCGCAAAAGCGTTGGAAAAAACGCCGAATTCGCGAGAAAGCTTCTCCGGTTCATGCGACCAACTTTGACATTGAATTTCACAATCAGAGGGAGTAGGATATAGGAATGACGCGAGCGGAGCGAGCCCGGCCGGGAGGAAGCGGTCGCGCCGCAGGCGCGAGACCGCGGGAATTTTGCCGTGGGAACATCTTCGAAGGAGCCCGGCAACATCTCATACCCTCGAAGGAGCCCGATGCGGACGATTCGGCCGTCCTCCCCGAGCGGAGCCTTCGGCCCACGGCCGCGGGGGTGGGGCCCCGCGGCACTCATCGAGGAGCGAGGGGAGCGAGCCGAGCGGAGCCCTCAGCCCAGAGCGGTGGGGGTGGGGCCCCACCGCATTGAGCGAAGAGCGAGGCGAGCACAAATGATCGTCTGCCATTGTACCGGTATCACCGACCGCGACATCCGTTCGCTCGTCCGTCAGGGACGCGCGAATACGGTCTCGGAGATCGGCCGCGACTGCTCCGCGGGACTCGGCTGCGGCGGCTGCCGGCTCGCGGTGGAGCAGATCGTCCAGATCGTACGCCAGGAAGAACGCTCTCGCACCGAAGCCGTCCCCACCGCGCTCGTTCCAGCCTTCTGACGCCTTCTACCCCTTTCCCCCCTCCAAGTTGTAAGATTGGAGCGCACGAAACCCGAGAGGAGCCGAAAAAGTGAAAGGCGAATCCAAAATTCTCGAGGCGCTGAACGAGATCCTGACGTCGGAGCTCACCGCAGTCCACCAGTACTTCGTCCACGCCAAGATGTGCGAGAACTGGGGCTACCAGAAGCTCGCGGCCAAGAAGCGGGAAGAGTCGATCGAGGAGATGAAGCACGCGGACGAGGTCATCGATCGGATCCTCTTGCTCGACGGCGTTCCCAACATGCAGAGGCTGAGTCCGGTCAAGGTGGGCGAGGAGCCGGTGGAGCAGCACCGGGTGGATCTCGAGCTCGAGGTCGACGCGCAAAAGCGGCTGAACGATGCCATCGCCCACTGCCGCGACAAAGGGGACAACGGAACCCGGGAGCTCCTCGAGAAAATCCTGAAGGACGAAGAGGACAGCATCGACTGGCTCGAGAGCCAGCTCCACCTCGTCAAGGAAGTGGGGCGAGAGCGCTACCTTGCCGAACAGATTCACGGTTGACCCGTGACGTACGCAATCGACATGCACGTTCACCTGCCGACGGTGAGCTTTCTCGATTCCTCCATCAAGCCCTTCCGCGAGCCCGCCGAGAAGTTCTTCCGACGCAACGTCGAAATCACCCGGATGGACAACGTGGCGAAGCATTACGAGAAGCTCGACATTGTCGGGGTGCTTCTCGCCTGGGACGCGGAGACGGCGACGGGACTTCCCCCCCTCACCAACGACGAGATCGCGGGAATCGTCGCGGAGTTTCCCGAGAGGTTCATCGGTTTCGCGAGCGTCGACCCCTGGAAGGGAAAGCGCGCCGTCGCCGAAATCGAGCGGGCGGTCGGCGAGCTCGGCCTCAAGGGCGCCAAGTTCCATCCCGGCATCCAGGCGTTCTACCCCAACGACCCGCGCTTCTCGGAGCTCTTCGCGAAAGTGGCCGCGCTCGGAGTCCCCGCTCTCTTCCACACCGGAACCAACGGCCTCGGCGCCGGGATCAAGGGGGGAATGGGAGTGAGGCTCGACTACACCCGTCCCATCTACCTCGATCACCTGGCGGCGGACTTCCCGGAGCTCACGATCATCGGGGCCCACCCCGCCTGGCCGTGGCACGAGGAGATGCTCGCCGTCATCGCTCACAAGGCGAACGTGTTCATGGATCTTTCGGGGTGGCTTCCGAGGTACATCCCCGAGCCGGTGATGAACGAGGCGAGAAAGAGGCTTTCCGATCGGATCTTGTTCGGAAGCGACTATCCCTTCATCCTGCCCGAAAGCTGGCTCGAGGACTTTGACGCCCTCGAGGGCTTCACCCCTGAGGTGAAGCGGAAGCTCCTTCACGACAACGCCGCGGCCCTCCTAGGGCTCAGCTGAAGTCACGAGCCAGTGGTCGACGGTCTCCTTCGAGAGGATCTCCCCCTGGTCGTCCTTCTCGAGCTTCTCGCCCTGGACCTTCACCAGCCCGACTCCCTTGGCGTACCACTCCGTCGCGTCATAGACTTCCTGTCCCCCGCTGAAGTCCATTCGGGTTTCATGCCTCCGGATCCGGAGGCACTCCGCGAAGACTTCCCCTGAAATCGAAATCTCCTCGATCCCGAGTAGCTCGGCTTCGACGTAGTGCGCTCCTACGTCCTCCTTGCTTCCGCCACGCATCCGCGCGAAACGCCTCTGGCTCGAGTGGAGCTCTCCCGGCTTCATCCGAGCGGGAAGAATCACGAGGGGACGCTCGTAGACGAGCTCGCCGGAGCGACCGAGGCCCAGGCGGTGCACGAGGAGCCCCTCCTCGGGGTCGAAGCTCTCGATCCGCCGGCGGCGGTCGCTCCCCATGCGCACGGCGGCGGGAGCGCCGTCGACCATGACCGCGAGAACCTCGACCGTCAGCACATCATTGGTGTGAGAGCGGTAGGCCAACGTGGTCGGCGTCAGAGGCAGATAGGGCCCGAGCGAGACTTCCAGAAGGAAGAGAATGACGGGGCTCACGAGCGATTACCGCTCGCGGAACACCGGCGGAGCTTCCGGGATCGCAGCGCCGTCGTGCCGCGGCTCGGAGGCGCCGAAGTGAACGCCTTCGGGATTCGACATCACTGCCTGCCCGAAGCCAAAAGTCCCGCTTCGGGGAGCGGCGACCTCGATCACGTGTCCGCGTTTCGCGAGCTCGGCGCGCACCGACTCGGGGACGAGGGCCTCCATGTTCAGATCGCAGCCGTCGAAGCTCCCCTTGGTGAACCGTCCGGCTTCGAGAGCTTCCTGGAGGGTCAAGCCGAAGTCGGCGATGTTCGCGACGAACTGGGCGTGAGCCTGGGCCTGGTTCCAGCCGCCCATGATTCCGAATCCGATGCGGACCCCGTCCTTTTCCATGAACGCGGGAATGATGGTATGGAGCGGCCGCTTGCGCGGGCCGAGGGTATTCGGCCGGTCGGGCTCCATGGTGAAGAGCGCTCCGCGGTTATGGAGCATGAAACCCGCGCCCTTCGGGACCAGCCCCGATCCGAACCCCGAGTAGTTGCTCTGGATCAGCGACACGATGTTTCCATCTTTATCGATTACCGACATGTAGATGGTATCGCCGCCTTCGGCGTCGGTGATGCTCCGGAGCTCCGACGGAGTCACGGAGCAATGGGCCTTCGCCTGGTCGATGAGCTTCGCGCGCTCGGTGGCGTGGGTCTTGTCGAGCATCTCCCGCACCGGCACGGAGGAGAAGCGCGGGTCGCCGACGTAGTGGAGCATGTCGGCGTAGGCCAGCTTCTTGGCCTCGATCATCACGTGGAGCGCGTCGGCGGAGTGAAAGCCGTACTCGCTCATCGGGAACCGCTCCATCAGGTTCAGCATCATGAGAGCGGCAATACCCTGAGTGTTGGGTCCGATCTCGTAGACCTTCCAGCCGCGATAGCTGGTCTCGATGGGAGCGGCCCACTCGGGCTCGAACTCCTCGAGGTCGGAAGCGGTGAAGACACCGCCCGTCTCGGCGGAAAGCGCGAGGATGGCCTCCGCGGTCTTCCCCTTGTAGTAGCCGTCTCTTCCCCTCTCTGCGATTCGGCGTAAAGACGCGGCCAGGTCGGGGTTTCGAAATACCTCGCCCGCGCGCGGCGGCCGGCCGTCGATGAGGTACGTCTCTTTCGAGTTCGCGTGGCTCGCGAGCATCTCCTGGGAGCGGGCCCAGCCCCGGGCGATCACTTCAGAGAGAGGAAATCCGTTCTCCGCGTAGTGGATCGCGGGCGCCAGGATCTCCGAGAACGGAAGGCTCCCGAGACGGCTCCTTAGAGCATCCCACCCGGCGACGACCCCGGGCACGGTCACGGAGTAGATCCCGCGATGAGGCATCTCCTCGATGCCCTTCGAGGCGAGGAGCTCGACGGTCAGGCCCGAGGGCGAGAAACCGCTCGAGTTGAGCCCAAGAAGCTCGCCGGTCTTCGCCCAGTAGACGCTCGAGGATCTGAACCCCGGCCCTTGCCGCGAGCGGCTGGCTCGCGGCCACGATCCCGTACTCGGTGGTCACCACCGATCGTCCCACGACCGGTTTACGGTCCTCAGCGGCGGCGGCGGTGCCGGCGATCATCAAAACGGAGAAAGCGACAAGTCTTTTCATGGGTCACCACCTCGAGCGACGTCGGAAAGGAAAACTGTACCATGCCCATCAACGCCGTGGGAGAACGACTGAAAGGGCGCGGTCGCGCACCTGAAGCTCCACGGGGGTGCAGCCCGCGAACTCTCCGTCGATCTGGTAGGGGACGTTGGAATCCGCTTCCACCGTGAGAGCGCTCGTCTTCCAGGACACGACGTCGTCGAGGCGGAGGTGGAATCCGCCGACGACCCCGGCGAGATACCGTACGTAGTCGCGGCGGTTCCTTCCGCGGAAGACCACCACATGCAGCAACGGCTCCTCGAGTCTCGCCTCCGGAGTGACAAAGTATCTCGGCCCGTAGCGCCGGATCTTCCCCGCGATGAGCCCGCTCCCTTTGATCTCGCGACCCTCGGATCGAACCCGGATCGTGGGCATGGGGTAGCTCGCGAGCATGCGAAACCCGTCGAGCCAGAAGGCGGTGGCGCCGAGAGCATGCTTGAAACCCGTCTTCAACCGGTGGACGACTTCCGCATCGAGACCGACCCCGGTCATGAGCAGGAATGGACGATCGGCGGCGGTGCCCACGGGAATCCTCCGTACTTCTCCCCTCACGAAGGTCTCCGCGGCCGCTTCGATCGATCGCGGGATTCCGACTTCACGGGCGAAGACGTTCACCGTGCCCCCGGGGAGGACTCCGAGCGCCGTTTCCGTCTCCACGAGGCCCCGCATCACTTCGTTCAGTGTCCCGTCGCCGCCCCAGCTCAGGACTCGCTCGACACCCTCCCGGGCCGCTTGCGCGGCGATCTCGGTCGCGTGGCTCGGTCGCTCCGTGGGCCGGACGACCACGTTCATGCCCGCGCGCGCGAGCACCGGAAGTACACGGTCGAGCATCGTCTCTTTGGCCCGAGCTCTTCCGGACTCGGGGTTGAAGACCAGGACGACTCTCAATCCGGGGCCACCGTCACTTCGATCTCGTCTCGGAGCGCTCCCCAGCCCGCGACTTCGGCTTCGACGGTGACGATCCAGACGAGCTTTCCTTCCATCGAACGGAAGGAGTACGGCGCGTTCGTGGGGAGATCGATCGAGACCCGGTAGCTCTTTCGAAGTCCGGGCTCGAGGGCGAGCTCGCGCTCGACTTGCTTGACGTCGCGATGGAGGACCGAAGTCTCCCGTCCCCGTGCCGCGTACCTCTGCCGGATCGCGCGGAGCTCGACGTCGAGCCGGGTGAGAGCTCCCGGGCGGCGCGCCTGGAGGGCCAGCTCTACCTCGAGGGCCTTCCCCGGCCCGACCTGATCGCTCAAAAGCCCCAGATCGAAAGCGCGGAACGGGTGCCGGTCCAGGCGATAGGCGAGCCCGAGGGCGGCTCGAAGCAAGTTCAAGAGCACCGGAACGCCGAGAGCCGCGAGAATCCAGCCGGAGACGCGCCCCTGGTAGAATCTCGCGAAATGGACGTAAACGAGCGCGACGAGGATCGCAACGAAGAGCGACATCCAGAGGCGGCGTTTTCCCTGCGCGATCAGGGAGGTCCAGATCATGCACCCGGCATCCTATCCTCAGCATTGCGAGGAGGCCAGCCGTGCCGGTGATCCATCCCCTCGAGGGTCATCTCGACTTCGTGGCCGTGGGCCACGTCACCATCGACCGCGTCTCTGGCCGGAGGCGGCTCGGGGGGGCTGCCGCCTTCGCGGCTTTGACGGCAGCGCGCCTCGGGCTCCGCTCTGGCATCCTCACCTCCGCCGCCCCCACCTTCCCTTATTGGGATTCCCTCGACGGAGTTGAAATCCACTGCCAGCCGGCCGCGCGCACCACGGAATTCGAGAACATCTATGAAGGGAGCCGAAGGCGACAGCGGGTCCTGGCCCAGGCGGATGCGCTCACCGAAGCGAACCTCGCCTCGATTCGGAAGCGCCTCGCCGACGACGCCGCCGTGCTCTACTGTCCCGTGGTCCACGAAGTCCAGCTCCCGCTCGCGCCCCTCGCTCCCCGCGGGCTTTCGGGAGTGGCGCCTCAGGGATTCTTTCGCCGATGGAAACCCCACGGGCTCGTCGAGGCCGGCGACTGGGAGGACGCGCCGACGGCGCTTGCCCGGGCGGACGTCGTCTCCATGAGCGAGGACGATCACCTCGCTCCCGAGGAGCTCGCAGAGAAGTTCCCGGGCCGTGCTTTCGCGGTGACCAAGGGGGCGAAGGGCGCTCGAATCTACTCCGAGGGCGACATCTTCGATCTTCCCGCCTTCACCGCCGTCGAAGTGGATCCGACGGGCGCGGGCGACGTCTTCGCGGCTTCGTTTCTTCTCGCGCTCCGCGAGCGACGGCCGGTACTGCGCGCCGCGCGCTTCGCCGCGTGCGTCGCCTCTTTCGCCGTCGAGGCGCCGGGGATCGAAGGCATTCCCACCCGGAAGGCGGTCGAAGCCCGATTCGAGGCGGCCCCTTGAAGGATCCGGCACTCCTCGGTTACTGCGAGCGGGTCGAGCACGAGTTCTTTCGACTCAAGGGACGGCCGGGGACCCTGTCGCCCGCCGACTTTGCCCGCGCCGAGGCCTGGTACCGCTCGGGGATCCCCCTCGAGGCCGCGCTCGCGGCGATCGAGCAAGCGTTCCAGAGCCACGCACGCGGCCGCGACCGCGACGCGGAAGAGGTCAACAGCCTCGCCTTCTGCGAGAGTTTCTTCGGAGAAGGGCGCCGCCCCCGCTGATCCCATCATGAGCCTTTCGCGAATTCTGAGCGACAACGAGGAAGAGATCCTCGCCCGCGAACGTCGGGTACTCTCCGAGTGCCGGCTTTCGCTCGAGCGGGTCGCGATCGAGGAGAGAGACGCCTCCTCGTTCGACGCCTCCATACGCCAGTTGGACGAGCTCTTCCTGCTGGTGGTCGCCGGGGAGTTCAACGCGGGAAAGAGCGCGTTCGTGAACGCCCTTCTGGGACGAGTCCTCCTCGAGGAAGGCGTCACTCCGACCACGGAGCGCATCACGCTCGTGAAGCACGGGGAGAAGGAGCGCCGGGAGCGCCGCGTCGATGGCATCGAGATTGTAGAGGCGCCCCTTCCGGTCCTTTCGAAGGTGGACATCGTCGACACCCCGGGGACCAACGCCATCGCGAGGGAGCACGAGGTCTTGACCCGCGATTTCATCCCCCGGTCGGATCTGGTCCTGTTCGTGACCTCCGCCGACCGGCCGTTCACCGAGAGCGAGCGGTCGTTTCTCGAGAGCATCCGCGATTGGGGGAAGAAGATCCTCTTCGTCGTGAACAAGGTCGACATCCTCGAGCGAGAGGAGGATGTCGCGGAAGTGGAGAGCTTCGTCCGCGAAAACGCGAAGACACTTCTCGGGGCTTCGCCCGACGTCTTCTCCGTCTCCGCGAGGCTGGCGCTCCGGGCGAAGACCGAGAGCGACCCGGCGCTCCTCGCGAAGAGCCGGTTTCCCGTGCTCGAGGATCATGTGATCTCGGTCCTGGACGATCGCGAGCGCGTTCGGCTCAAGCTCCTCAATCCGCTCGGTGTCGGTCTCTCGCTCGCGGGGAAGTATGCGGGCATCGTCCGAACTGAGCTCGATCTGCTCGAGGACGACGTCGAGATGCTCTCTGACATCGAGCGGCAGCTCGCGCTCTATGAGGAGGACCAGAAGCGCAATTTCTCCTACCGCCTCTCGGACATCGACAACGCCCTTCTCGACTTCGAGAGCCGGGGCGCCGATTTCTTCGAGGAGACTCTTCGCCTGGGCCGGGTGTTCGACCTGGTGAACAAAGCGAAGGTCAAGGCCAATTTCGAGAGGAACGTGGTGGCCGATCTTCCCCAGGTCGTGGAGAAGCGCGTCGAGGCAGTCATCGACTGGATGGTCGAAAGCGAGCTCCGGCAGTGGCAGGCGATCATGGACCACATCGAGAAGAGGCGCTCCTCCCGGGAAGCGGGGGAAGAACGCATGGTGGGGCGACTTCCGGGGACGTTCGCCCAGGATCGCAAGCGGCTCCTCGAGACGGTGGGGGCGGCCGCCAGACGCGCGATCGAGGGCTACGACCGGGACCGGGAATCCAGCCGGCTCGCGGACTCGGTCCAGTCGGCGGTGGCCTCGACCGCGGTCCTCGAGGTCTCCGCCGTCGGGCTCGGGGCGCTCGTCACGATCATCGCCACCACCACCGCGGTGGACGTCACCGGAGTCCTCGCCGCAAGTGCTCTTTCGGTGGTGGGGCTTCTCGTGCTTCCGGCGAAGAAGCGCCGGGCGAAGGCAGAGCTCAACCGAAAGGTCGCGACGGTGCGAGAGCAGCTCATGAGCTCTCTCCGGCAGCAGTTCGAGAAGGAGACCGCGGGGAGCGTTTCGCGGATCCACGAAGCCATCACGCCTTACACCCGGTTCGTGCGCTCCGAGCGGAGCCGTCTCACCGAGGCGCGGGAAGCGCTCGAAAGATCCGTCAGCGAGCTCCGGCGTCTGGAATCGGAAGTTCGGGCCCTCTGAGTCGAAGACCGGTCAGTCCACGCCGCGGCGGGCGGACGTCAGCACCTGCTCGATGAAGCGGGGATCCACGCCCAGACCTTCGCAGTGCCACACCAGGCAGTTGACCTCCGCCTCGTCGATGGCGCCGTCGGCATAGGAGATGACGATCAGATCGCGCACCAGCTGCAGCTTCTGCACCCCGGTCATGAGTGCGGTGAGGTCTTTGGAAAGAGACTGAACCATCTCCTTCACCTCGGGGACGGGGCGGCTGAACATCTCGCGAATCTCGTCGGGAGAGACCTGAGCGCCCACGACCGAGGCCAGAGCGTCGACCTCGGAGCGCACGATGACCCCGTTCGCCCCTACGACGAGGAACCCGGCCGCGAGGAGAAACCGCCTGGCCTTCGTCCCGACGTCGCCCGTGTCCTGGAGATAGGTCGGCTCCATCATTTTCATCAGCTCGGAGACCTGGTTCTCTACTTGGTCCGAGGTGAGACGGCCGCCGGTTTTGCCGATGAGCTGGTGGTAGGTCTGGCCCTGGATGAAGACTTCGAGAGCCTTCAGCCTCATCGGATTGAATGGGTGCGTGCTGAACCAGTCCTGAGGGTCCGCCTCCTGTCCCGACACCTCGCCCTGCAGGTCCTCGAGCTGCGCCAGGTAGTCTTTCAGGTTGAACTGGAACGCGGCGGTGGTGATGCCGGAAGAGAGCTTGAAGAACGTGTTGGCGGCGACGTCGAAATCGCCGCAGCAGATCATGCCCACGCGGTCGGCGGTGATCTCGGCATTTCGGATCCACGCGTACATCTTCATCGCGTGCAGCGGCGAGAGCTGGCCGCCGTGGTTCTGGAGGATGTAGTCCACCGGAAAGCGGGTGTGCTCGAAGAGATAGTGTCCGAGCTCGTGGCCGATGACGAACGCCAGCTCTTGCTGCGAGAACTTTTCGAGGAGGGCGCTCGTGAGGAACAAAAGGACCTTGTCCTTCATCGGGGGATAGCAGGCGGCGTTGAAGCGGCTGTCCTGGTTGACGTAGACCTCGATCTCGGCGTTCAGCTTCAACGTTTTCGCGCAGTGATCGGTGACATGGTAGAGGCCCGCCATCATTCCGCGGGTGATCTTGAGGGCCTTGGTCAGGAGATCCTTGCGGGCGTTGTAGGGCTTGAGATCGGACAGGAGCTGGTTCACGGTGGACGAGAACTCGGCATCGGCCAGAAGCTCCGCGAGCGCCTTGCGGTCCCCGCGATAGACGAGACGGTTCATATCGATGCCGGCGAGAGTGGTGTCGTAGAGCGATTCGTCGCTCTCCTGCTCGCCCGTCAAGCGCTCGAGCTGGGAGCGGTAGCTCACCTGGATCGAGTCCACGAGCTGGGACAACCTCTGGCGCAGCCTGCTGGCCTCGTCCTGACTTCGCGCGATCGACGCCCGCTCCTCGAACTGCTGCGTGACCCGGGAAATCTTGTTGCGAAGCTCCTCCCCCAGAGCGACGAGATTCGTCGCCCGCCACTCGATCGCGGCCTCGGTCATGAACTCCTCCGAGCGTTTTGTAGGTTTGGATCGATTATGCCTGCGACTGCGTCGAGTTGACAACCACGGACCAGCCTGGGACTATCGGCCGCGAGAAAGGACGATCCGACATGAGTGTCGTAGGGAGAGTCAACGGCCTCTGGCGCTATCCGGTCAAGAGCATGCGGGGCGAGGAGCTCGAGGAGGCGTTCCTCGGGTTCTGCGGAATTTACGGCGACCGACTCTTCGCCTTCAAAAGCGAGGGCGGTCACAAGGGTTTCCCTTACCTGACGGGGCGGGAGAAGAAAGAGATGCTCCTCTATCGGCCCCGATTCCGCCATCCGAGCCCGGCGGCGAAGCCCGTCAATCTGGCCGAAGCGGAGAGCATCGCGCCCGGAGCGACTCCCCTTTACGCCGATCCGGCGGAGCTCATGGTGGACGTCGAGACGCCGTCGCGAGAGGTGCTCGCAGTGGATGACCCCGCTTTGATCCGCGGCCTCGGCGAGGGGACCCTCACGCTATTGCGCTCGGATCGAGCGCTGACCGATTGCCGCCCGGTCTCGCTCTTCGGGGTCGAGACCGCACGGCAGGTGGGTAACGAGATCGGCGCCGCCGTCGACCTGCGGCGGTTCCGAGCGAACATCTATGGGGATTTCGGATCCGCCCCGGGCTTCATCGAGGATACGTTCGTCGGCCGAACGCTGCGGATTGGATCGAAGGCGGTGATCTCGATTCTCGAGCGCGACCCACGCTGCAAGATGATCACGCTCGATCCCGAGACCGCGGAGCCGAATCCGGACGTGCTGCGGACGGTCGCTCGAGCTCACGAGGGCAAGGCTGGCGTCTATGCCGCGGTCCTGGTCGAGGGGACGTTGCGACCGGGCGACCCAATCGAGCTCCTGAGCTAATCTCCGCAGGTGAGATTCTCGATCGTCCTTTTCGCGCTCTTCCTCGCCGTTTCCCCACAGGAGGAGCTCCAGACACGGGCTCGGGAGATCGTCCGCAAAAACCAGGACAACGAGATCACCACTTCGGAGGCCCGGCGACGGGTCCAGCTCTTGTTGAAGGACCTGAAGAAGTGGTCGGAAGGTGAGGGCGTCGAGCTCGAGACTCGGACGCGCCTCTTCAACACGCCCGCGACCGGCCCCGGTGAGATGCTGACCGTCGACCGCTGCGCCCTCTTCTACGAAGAAGATCTGGAGCGCCTCTGTCCCCTCGACGTCTCCCGCTCGGAGGTCTGGGGTGCTTCCGTCGTCTTCTGTCGCTACGTCTGCGCGCCCCCGCTGTCCGATGAGAAATGAGCGATCTTCACGTGGTCCTGGTGGCCCCGGAGATCCACTGGAACACGGGAAACGCCGGCCGCACCTGCCTCGCCGCGGGAGCAACGCTTCATCTCGTGAGACCGCTCGGATTCTCGCTCGACGCGAAAGAGGTGCGGCGAGCGGGGCTCGACTATTGGGAGAGGGTCCCCCTTCGTCTATGGGAGAGCTTCGAGGAGCTCGATAGGGCCCTCCCTGAGCTCGGAGAGCCGTTCTTCGTCTCCCCCGACGCGGAACGAACGATCTGGGACGTCTCCTATCCCGACCGGACGGTGCTCCTCTTCGGATCGGAGACCACGGGACTTCCCGCGGCAATCCGGGAGAGCCGCCGAGACCGCCTCGTCTCCGTCCCCATGAAAGAGGGCGCCATCCGCTCGCTCAATCTCTCGACCGCCGTCGGGATTGCGGTCTATGAAGTGCTCAGGCAGCGCCGGCCGCCGAGCTCCGCGCCCGCTACCCGTTCGATAGCTCCCACTCGCATCCTCCGGTAGAATCCGTTCGTGCCAGGGCCTTTCATCAACCATTACCGAATCGTCGAGAAGATCGGCGCCGGCGGAATAGGCGAGGTTTATCGGGCCGATCGTCTTAGAACGAGGACCGCTACCGCCCGGACGGCGCGGCCGACTTGCGCGGGCCTCCGCGTCGGTCCTTCGTGTGCAAACCGCCTAACGAAGTGGCAGCCTCTCACGTGGACTGCGCGATGACTGTACTAAGGACGGCCTGTCCGAACGGGCGTGCGGCCCGTTGAGCGCGCGTCCTTTTGCTCTCAGCTCGTGGAGCGCTTGTACTCCCCGGCGCACTTCCAGACGACGCTCCCGTCCGGATCCGCCTTCCCGGTACAGGTCCCCTGGCCCTTCAGTCCTTTGAGCTTTCCTGTGCCGCCGATCAGGGTCCAGGTGTTCTTGCCGCTCTCGGGCTTGCCCTCTTTCAGGCTGAAAGTGGCTTCGAACCGGTAGTGAGCCGTGTCCCCGTTGGCCATGGTGTCCACGTAGTATCCGCGGGAGGTGGAGCTGTTCTCGGTGACCTCGTCGGAGCTGGTCGCTGTTCCCTCCTTGGCCTTGACGCCTTCGATCTCGATGGGCTCAGGCCATGTACACTTGGACTGAGCGACGGTGAGGGCGTGGCCCGGCTGGTCTCCGATTAGCAGCATGTGTTGAGGCGCCGGAGGCGCGCACCGGGAGGTGCCGGAGACCTTGGTTTGCGCCGCCACGACGCTGGCGACGGAGAGCGCCATCGCAAGATGAACGATTGTCTTCAGATTCATGCTTACCTCCTGGGCCGGCTGGGCCCTTTTTTGACGCGAAAGGTAATGTATGCGCGCGTGCCTGTCAATGGAGCTAGGGCTCTTGGAGAGGCTGACTGGCGGCAGAAATGTCGCTGGTCACCATTCTCGAATCACGAATTCGTACCCGAACGCATGAGGGAGGCTGCCTTCGTAGAATTTCGTCCTATCCGGGTGGAGTAAGAGCGGCTTGACGTGCGGTCCAGAGTGGCCTATGCTTCTGACATATGCCTGATGGGGATTCTAAACCGGTGAAAGCAAAAGTCTTTAGAAATGGCCGCAATCAAGCGATCCGAATTCCGGTGCACCTCAGCTTTGACACCGACACCGTCCGCATCGAGAAACACGGGGATACCTTGATCATCCGGCCAGCATACGATTCGGGATGGGAGGCCTTTTTCGCCGACGAGTCCTTGGTACTCCCCGAGGATTTCGACACCGGCGAGGATCCGACACCCCAAGAGCGCGACCTCGATTGATGCACCTGCTCGATACGGACATCAGCAGCTATGTCATGAAACGAGGAGACCCCAATCTCACCGCGCGCATCCGAGGATTCGCGCGAGGAGAGCTCAAGGTTTCCACGGTCACGGTCTTCGAGCTCGAATACGGCGCTCGCCGCAGTCCTCGCTACTCATCTCTGATTCGGGTAATCGAGGCGTTTTTCGATAACGTCGAAGTGCTGAGTTTCACGCGAGACGCCGCGCGGGAGGCCGGTGAGGTACGGGCCGAGCTGGCGGCTGCAGGGAACATGATCGGCGCTTACGATCTGCTCATCGCGGGACACGCGCGTTCGCTCGACGCAACGCTGGTCACGAACAATGTGGCTGAGTTCTCACGAGTGCGGGGCCTTTCGTTCGAGAACTGGGTGCACACCTAGGTTCGCAGTCAGCGCCGCCGAGCCAGAGCCTTCAACTCCTCCGCGAAGTTCAAGACGAGGCGAAGCTCGGTGAGCCCGCCCTCCTCGTTTCGGATCATCAGGAACTTCTGTCCGTCGGGGGAAACATCGTAGCTCGCGTGGCCGGTGGTATCGGCCTGGTAGGGGCCGTCGAACAAGAGCTGGGGAGCTCCCGCTCGGAAGTCACCGCCTTCGACCGACACCGCCATAACCGCGGTGTTCTCCCGATAGAAGAGCTCCTGTCCATCGCGCGACCAAGGCGCGGGGTGACGCCCGGTTCGCATCGGTCCTCGTTCTCATCGCCCCCCTGAGAAGCGCGCTCCTCGACGATCCGCGATACGTGCGAAAGACCAACCATATCCTTGTAAGCAAGGTCGAGGAGGAAGCGAGGAAGATAATCAGATCAGCGCCGGGCGCCCGCTCGGAGAAGGAGAGTCACGATTTCCGAGTGGCCGTAGCGCAGCGCGATGTCGAGGGAGGACAGACTTCCCATTCGAGCGTTGACGTCGGCTCCGGCGTCGACGAGGAGGCGAGCGCTCTTCGTATCTCCACGGACCGCGGCGTAGACCAGAGGGGTCCCACCCTCGCGGTCATGCGCTTCGAGCTCCGATCCGGCCTCGATCAACATCGCAATCAGCTGGGGATCGCTTTTGCTCGACGGCGTGCCCTTGATGGCCCAGATGAGCGCCGTCCTCCCCTCCCGGTCGCGCGCGCGGACGTCGGCCCCCGCGGTCAGGAGAGACTGAAGTGTTTCGGCCCGCGCCCCTGCGGGGGAGCGAGAGCTCTCCGCCGCGGTCAATCGCATCATCGGTGTGAGACCTTTATCATCGGCTGCGTTCTCGTCGGCTCCGCCGCGAATCAGAGCTCGGGCGATGTTCGCGTCGGCTGTCTCCATGAGAGCGGTCACGCCGTGAGTGTCCTTCAGCTTCGGGCTCGCGCCGGCTCGGAGCAGGAGCCTCACAATTTCACCATGATGGTTCCTGGCGGCGAGCCCGAGGGCGGTCGTCCCTTGAAGCGTCTGAACGTCGGGTTTCGCGCCGGATTCGAGGAGGACCTGGACGGCCCCGGCCCGTCCTATTTCCGCGGCGAGCATGAGCGCCGTCTTGCCGTCGGGGCCCTTCGCGTTTGGGTCCACCCCGGCAGAAGCGAGAGCCCGGACAGCTTCGGCGTTGCCGCTCCGAACCGCCTCGAAGAGCTGGTCGACGGAAGCCGTGGGCACCTCGCTCGGCGCGACCTCCCTCAAGGCCGGCTCGGGAGGCGACGCCTGGGCGATATACTCGTCGAGCGCTTCCCGGATCTCGCCTTCCGCGACAGCTCGCGCGAGCAAGACCTTCAATCGACGGACTACACGAAGCGCCTCTTCTGCTCCCAGCGGGCCCTCGAGCTTCGCCCAGAGCTCAGAAGCCTGCTCCTCGGTGAAGTGGGGCAAAAGGAGCTTCATCGCCCGCGATTCGGGGTCCCGCCCGAGGAACGGGTCTAGAATCTCGAGCCCGCGGAGGGGTGAGTCGTCGGGAACGACGTAGACTCTTCCGCCCGACTCGGCGCGCCAGGGCGCGTGCCGATCGCCCTGAGGCCGGGAGAAGAAAATCACTTCTTCCGTTTCCGTTCTCAGGTCCAAGGTGATCGCGGGGTAGTCGCCGGCGACGACGGCCGCCGGCTCGTACTGCCGTTCCAGGAGAGGCGACTCGCTCAAGGTCCGGAGAACGAGCTCCATGATAGGAGGCGGAATGACGATCTCGCCGGCTCCGCTCGAAAAACGAAACCCGCCGTGGGTCCGTCGAAACAGGTACTGCTCTTGCGTCTCCTCGCTTGCTCCGCTGAGGCGAGCATCGATTCGAAGCGTACTCGCACCCATCAGCCGGCCCAACAGCGCCGTGCTCGCGGCCGGGTCGGTGCGAGACTCGGGCGACAGAGTGATGCCCGAGATCGACGCCCTCTGATCGTCATCGTGGAACGTGAAGGCTTTGGCACTCTCTTGGGGTGGCGGGAAGACGAACACCCCATGGAGGGCTTGATGGTCGTCATCGAGTCGTCCTCCGTCGCGGGCAGCGCCGCGGGTCGCGACGTGATCGTACCGATTGCCGAGCTCGTCCCGGAGATACATGCGGTGGTTGTCGGAGTCCGACCCTTTGAAAAGCCTCTTGCCCGAGAGGCCGGAGCTCTTCCAGCTCACCTGGAGCTCCATGGCGCTTTCTTCCGTGAAGGCGATCGCCTCCACGCACCACCGCAGCGAAGCACCTTCTCCGAGATCGTTCTCGCGACACCGATTCTCCTGCCAGTACGTGACCGGGCCGCTCGCGGTCAGGAGCTGGAGAGAGAGGAGCGGAGAGACCACTGCCTTCCACATGGAGTGATGGATCCTCGTTCGTTTTTCAGTTGGAAATATCAGGATAACCCGGCTGGGGGGGGTGTGGCAAGCAGGGTAGAGAGCGCGACCTGAAGGCGTCCCCGACTCTGTGCTAGCATCGCAAGAAACGCGCGATGAGTGCGACCGAGAAGAAAAGCGACGCCTTCCTACGAACCAGCTCGGGGAAAACTCTCGAGGCCGAGTACACCCCCGAGCATCTGCAGGGCTTTCGTCCCGAGGAGAAGCTCGGCCGTGCCGGCGAGCCTCCCTTCACGCGGGGAATCCATCCCTCGGGCTACCGGGAACGGCTCTGGACGATGCGGCAGTACGCCGGCTACGCCACCGCCGCCGAGTCCAACCGTCGATACCGCTACCTTCTCGAACAGGGACAGAGCGGGCTCTCCGTGGCGTTCGATCTTCCGACCCAGATCGGCTACGACTCCGACCATGCGATGGCGCGCGGGGAGGTGGGACGGGTCGGGGTCGCCATCGACTCCATCGAGGATATGGAGACGCTCTTCGAGGGAATCCCTCTCGACCAGGTCTCGACGTCGATGACCATCAACGCCACCGCGGCCATTCTTCTCGCGCTCTACGTTGCCGTGGGAAGAAGACAGGGTGTCCCCGAGGAGAAGCTCTCAGGAACGGTCCAGAACGACATCCTCAAGGAGTACGTGGCCCGAGGGACCTACATTTATCCACCGGCGTCGTCGATGCGGCTCGTGACCGACGTCATCGCCTTCTGCCAGGCGAGACTTCCCCGTTTCAATCCCATCAGCATCAGCGGTTATCACATCCGCGAAGCCGGGGCGACGGCGGCGCAGGAGCTCGCGTTCACGCTCGGAAACGGCATTGCCTATGTCGAGGCCGCGGTCGCCGCCGGACTCGATGTCGACGACTTCGGAGAGAGACTCTCGTTCTTCTTCAACTCGCACCGGAACTTCCTCGAGGAGATCGCGAAGTTCCGCGCCGCGCGACGGATGTGGAGCCGCATACTGAGGGAGCGCTTCGGCTCGAAGAACGAGAGGGCGCAGATGCTCCGGTTTCATACTCAGACCGCGGGGTCGTCCCTCACCGCGCAGAACCCCCAGACGAACGTGGTTCGAACCACGCTCCAGGCGCTCGCCGCGGTTCTCGGCGGAACGCAATCTCTCCACTGCAACGCGCTCGACGAGGCCCTCGGGCTTCCGAGCGAGGACACGGCGGAGCTCGCTCTCCGGACGCAGCAGGTCATCGCCTTCGAGAGCGGAGTCGCAGCAACCGTCGACCCGTTGGGAGGCGCTTATGCCGTCGAGGCCCTCACCGACGCCGTGGAGGAAGAGGCGGGAGCGCTCCTTGTCGAGATGGACCACCGCGGCGGGGCGCTCCGCGCCATCGAATCGGCGTGGCCCCAAGGAGAGATCCGCGAGTCCGCTTATCGCTTCCAAAAACAGGTCGAGGCGCGAGAAACGCTCGTCGTCGGAGTCAATACGTTCGAGAAGGACGAGCCGATCTCGGTCGATGTCTTTTCGGTGGATCCCGCGATCGAGAACGACCAGGTGGAACGACTTCATGCAGTTCGCGCGCGGCGCAATTCGACCAAAACGACGAAGGCGCTCGATTACGTGGTGAGCGTCGCGAAGAGAGATTCGAACCTGATGCCCGCGATCCTGGCCGCGGTCGAGGCAGAGGCCACGCTCGGCGAGATTGCGGATCGCCTGCGAGGCGTGTTCGGAGAGCATCGAGCGCGCTGAACGTCCCATGTCCGATACCAGGGAGCTTCTACTCGAGACTCGGGGCTTGACGACCCGCCTCGAGACCGACACCGGCACGATCCGCCCGGTGAACGACGTCTCGCTTCGCATCCACGCGGGGGAGACCCTCGCGGTCGTCGGCGAGTCGGGCTCGGGAAAGTCGATGCTCGCGTTCTCTCTCATGCGCCTTCTCCCGCCGGCTGGCCGCATCGAGCGGGGAGCGATTCTTTGGAAGGGGCGGGATCTCCTCGCGATGTCGAACGAGCAGATTCGGCGCGTGAGGGGAAAGCAGATCGCCCTGATCTTCCAGGAGTCGGGCGCGGCCCTCAACCCGGTGCGGACCATCGGGGACCAGATCGCCGAGCCCTTGAGAGCCCATCTCGCGCTCTCGCGTCGCGCCGCGCGCGAGCGGGCCGTCGAGCTCCTCGCCGAAGTGCGCATTCCCGAGCCGGGGGAGCGGGCCAAAGACTACCCGCACCAGTTGAGCGGAGGGATGAAGCAACGTGTCCTCATCGCCATGGCGATCGTCTGCGATCCCGAGCTGGTGATCGCCGACGAGCCCACGACCGCTCTCGACGCCACACTCCAGGCCCGAATCCTCCAGCTTCTCGCGCGCTTGAAGGCGGAGCGCCGGCTCTCCATGCTTCTCATCACCCACGACCTCGCGCTCGTCCGGGAGAACGCGGATCGGGTTGCGGTGATGTACGCAGGGCGCGTGGTGGAGGAAGGGACCTCGAGCTCGATACTGAACGACCCTCGGCATCCCTACACCCGCGGCCTCTGGCAATCGCTCCCCCGCTCCCGCGGGGGAGCGCCGGGAAAAGCGAAGCTCGCGGCCATGGCGGGGATGGTGCCGCACCTCGCGGCGCTGCCGCCGGGCTGCGCGTTTTCGCCGAGATGCCCGGTGCGCTTCGAGCCCTGCGACCGGGAAGTGCCCACGCTCCAGGCGGTGGGCGGGAGCGGCGATCGGTTGCATCAGAGCGCTTGCTACCACGAAAGCGCAGTGCTGCAGGCGATGGCGGTGCGATGACCGGGCCGCGTGTTCTGGTCGAGGTCCGGGAGCTGACCAAGCTCTTCCCCATCCGCCGCGGTCTCCTCCGGCGGCACGTGGGGGACGTCCGCGCCGTCGACGGAGTGAGTCTCGACATCAACCGCGGCGAGACGCTCGCGCTCGTGGGAGAGTCCGGCTCGGGGAAGAGCACGTTCGGCCGGCTCATCCTGCGGCTCATGGAGCCCACGTCCGGAAGCGTCCGCCTCGACGGGACGGATTTGCTCGCTCTTCCGCGGGAGCCGCTCAGGAAGATTCGGCGCCGCATGCAGATCATCTTTCAGGACTCCTACAGCTCGCTGAATCCGATGATGACCGTGCGCACCATCGTGCGCGAGCCGCTCACCATCCATCGAATCGGCACCCGCCGCGAACGGGACGAGCGGACGATGGAGCTCCTCCGGCTGGTGGGGCTCAAGCCCGAGCTTTCCCGGCGTTATCCCCACGAGCTTTCGGGAGGAGAGCGCCAGAGGGTGGGAATCGCCCGGGCCATCGCGCTCGAGCCTGAGTTCCTCATCGCCGACGAGCCGGTAACCGCGCTCGACGTCTCGGTCCAGGCGCAGATTCTGAACCTCCTCCTCGAGCTCCAGGAGAAGCTCTCGCTCACCTATCTCTTCATCGCCCACGACCTCCGGGTGGTGGAGCACGTGAGCGATCGAGTCGCCGTCATGAACCGGGGAAGAATCGTGGAGCTCCAGAGCCGCGTGGATCTCTTCCGTTCCCCTCAGCACGAGCTGACCCGGGAGCTCCTGGCGTCGATTCCCTGAGCGCCGGCGGGCGCCAAGAGGGCGCCCGGATTTCTGGCGCTGGGGTGGGGCCCCAGCGCACTAAAAAAATGCTAGACTCTCGCAGCGATGCAGTTCGATCTCTTCGACTCCGGCAGCAACACCATCCTGGGCGCTGAGAGTTACGAGGAGCTCCGCGACAAACTGCGGGCGAGCGGCTGCGCCAAGTGCGGGCTCCATAAGGGCCGGACCCACATCGTCGTCGATCGCGGCAACCCGAAGGCTTCGGTCATGACCATCGGCGAGGGCCCGGGGGAGAACGAGGACAAGGAAGGCCGGGCGTTCGTAGGCCGCGCGGGTCAGCTCTTCGACAAGATCATGAGCGCGGTCGGGATCGACACTGACCGCGACATGCTGATCGCGAACGTGGTGAAATGCCGGCCGCCTTCGAACCGCAGCCCTCGAACCGAAGAAGCCGCCGAATGCATCCCTTACTTGAAGCGCCAGATCGAGCTCGTACGACCCAAGGTGATCCTGCTCCTCGGCGCGACGGCGCTGAAGCACATCGACAAATCGAAGACCAACTTCCAGATGGGTGAAGAGGCGGGAAGGTTCTTCACCCTCGCCGACTACCCCGGGATCCAGTTCATGGTGCTTTACCATCCCGCGGCGCTTCTCTACAACGCCAAGCTCAAGCCGGCGATGTGGGAGCACGTGAAGAAGCTGCGGCGTTACCTGGAGCAGAACGGCCTCTTCCACAAGGCCCGCGCGAGCTAGTAGGACGAAGTAGATCAGGGCCAGTTCGAGAGCCGCACTTTCACTTCGAGGATCTGGTCCTTGCGCCGGATTTTCGCGTTGACGGTCTCGCCAGGGTGGCGCTGCTGGATGATGCTCGAGGCTCGATCGCTCGAGCCGATGGCGCGGCCGTCGATTTCCAACAAGACGTCACCGGCCTCGAGGCCGGCAC
>Ga0214473_10002028_pt1 | contig 25577 bp, 16 predicted proteins | sample RVTome_7_FD_203509 | JGI IMG/M metagenome (GOLD analysis project Ga0214473, IMG submission 203509) | Soil microbial communities from uranium-contaminated site in the Upper Colorado River Basin, Wyoming, United States - RVT98D197 | ecosystem: Environmental > Terrestrial > Soil > Contaminated >...
CCGTGCTATCCAAGGCGAGGGTGAAGTTGTTCAGGCCGACGTAGTCCACGCCGGCACCGCCGCAGGACGTACCGGCGGTCGCCGTGCCGCCAGTCGTCGAGATCACGACCGTCACCGAACCGTGGTCATCCCTCCTGGGGTCGAGGAAGGCGACGACGAATGTCGCCACGAAGGGGCCTCCGTTGGTCTCGGGCACCGTGACGTCTTGGACGAGCAGGGCGGGGGGGGCCTGCGCTGGCGCGCGGCCCGGGGCCGAGCCGAGCAGCGCCAGGCTCATCAGCGCCGACCAACGAGGAATCCGAGACGTCATGACTGCCTCCGGTAAAGAGGTGAGGTTCGGGATAGAATCGGCGTCGTCGTCTGCCTCAAGGTGCCGGTGCAAGCCCGAGGCGCTTCGATCCGCAGCAGAACCAGGTAGGTGCCGTCGACATCGACCGGAATGGGAGTCTCAATCGGGCTTCCCAAGGTACGGCTGGGTGAATGAACCGTCCAGGGAGCCTGCGGTGCGGGTCGATCCGCTGCTGGCGGCCACCTGGCGGTGCGGCACCGGGGCGAGCAGGGTTTCCTCCAGCCAGAGACTCCACCGCGCCAGGCGCTTGGCGTGGCAGCTGGGACAGCAGTAGCGGCACTTGCAGGAGAAGGCGAGCAGGTAATCGTGGCGACAGCCGGCACAGCGCACCCGGGCGAACCCGTGCTCCAGGATGCCGCAGGCCAGGAACTTCTCGACCACCTCGGTGACGACGTGCCGCCAGGGCCCCCAGCGGGGCGCGAACCGCTCGTCGTAGACCGTGGCGAAGGTCGGGAAGTGCTCGTCGAGCAGGCGATACAGCGGCGAGGCCCGGGGCTGGCGCGGGCGGTACACGCCGACCGGCTGCGCGTCGGCGAGTGCCTGGCCCGGGGCCGCTCCTGCCACCGCTCCCATGTGCCCCTTGCTTGCCGGTGAGGGCCGGAAGCATCATGGGGGACGCCGGTCTCAGAGCTGGTACCAGAACCGCGCCCGGCCGGTGCGGATTGTTGCAGCACGAGTCGCCGGGCCAGCCAGCTGGGCGGCAGTGCATCCGCGGTGACGGGCCAGAACGCGTCGCCGGACGTGCAACGCGCTCAGGCAGGTGGGGCCTTGGCGCGGCAATGGCCGTCGTGGTGGCGGTGCGGGGCCCGGCTGCAGCCTAACTCGGCCATGAAGTTGACGAGCGCGCTCGATGGCGGAATGCTTGAGCGGATGGAAGGATCGGGGACCGTTCAGCGTCCGCGCGCCGGGCCGGGTAGCGCGCTCGCAACTTATGGCCACGACGTTAGGCGGCCCGGTCGGCTTCGAAGGCGGGGCAGATCACGAACGGCGCCCCGGCGGCCGGCAGCACCACGGCGAACAGCCGTTCGCTCAGTCCCCAGCGTCCCCAACCCCTGCCTCGGCCCGGCGGGAGGAGAGCGCGGCCAGCGAGGGCGGCAGGTCGCCGCACTGCTGGAGATCGGCGTCGGGCCGCTCCTCAGGACGGCGGGTGGCGCCGACGGCGGCGGCGGCCGAGAGGCCGAGGAAGGCGCGACGCGTGACCTGCATGGATGGCTCCGGAAGCTGGGCGGGGCAACGATGGGTCCGGGCGCGTGGGGGAGTCAAGGGAGCGAGGCCGTCGCGCGGCCGGCGACCGTGGCCGAGCTGCTGCGGGTGGGAGTGGGGCCAGTGAACGAGCAGCGATGTGGGACAGGGTTTCTCAAGGTGTTGCACGGAGGCGGCAGCCGTTGGGCGTCGTGGGGTCCGGCCCTTTCCCCTACTACTAGTAGTAGTTGCGCCCGCGGGGAGGCAGGCGCACCTTGGTCCCCGGCGGATAACGGATTATCGGAGCGGCGGATTAGCCAGCGGGCGTGGCAGCCTATCACCGGCCGGTGCTGGGGCCTTTCGGGAATAGGCGGACTGCTTCGCGGTCTTGCGAGAGCGCGGCCCACGCAATAGGCGGCTTGGTTGCCGCCTAAGGGTCTGGTCACTTAGGGCGCCGACGGAGTGGATGTCCAAAAGGGGCATTGGATTGCGTCCCTGCATCCCGAATCATGGCACTGCGGCAAGATGCTGCCGGATGGTCGTTCTTATTATAGGCGGACGGCGGGGTCCCCGCAGCTCATTTCATAGTTGCTGGACCACTCGGGAACGGATGAATTGAGTGGTGGGACGGCCGACATCGAGCTGGTGGCCCTTGGGTGTACCGCGTTCGGGCCGCGCGGTCGGCGCCCGGGTCGGCCGGGGGCTGGCGTCGGAGCGTCGGTCCCGGACTCCGACCCGCCAGAGCGGCGCGTCCCTCGCGCACGGCGGGCGCAGCCTAACCCGCGCATGCAGACTGACGGGCGCGTACGTTTTCAAAGGAAGTCGTTGATATGAGCGCTTGGCGAGTGGCGTTGCTTCGATCGGCCTCAGTGCTGCTGGCAAGTGGTCCGCCCGCAGCTGATGCGCAAATCCGTTATGCCGCAAGAAAGCCGCGCCGGCGGCACCATACGAGAGGTGCTTGTGAAGGGCGAAACGTCTGCTGATGTCCTATCTGAATTAACGGTGAGACCGTGGGGAACCTAAGTAAGGTATAGTTTTGACTTTTCCATGACAGACTCAGCCGCCGACAAATTCTCAGCCGGCGAACAAGCCCTGGGATACATCTACCAACCGCGCCTCGCCCTGCGCTGGTTGCTGGAGTTGCCAGAGAACACCGCCGTCTTCCTGGAAAAGGACGACGACCTGGATTTCGTGGACAAGGACGGCAGCAAGTCCCTCGCATCGCTCAAGCACAAGGCTGCCGGCGACCGCCTGACCGACTTGTCGACCGACTTCTGGAAGTCCGTTCGCATCTGGCTGGCGCGGTACAAGCGCGACGACCGCAGCGCATCGAACCTGCGCTTCTTCCTGTTCACGACCGGCACGGTTGCAGATACGTCGTTCCTGAAGGAATTCCTGCCGGTCCGGAGCGGCACGGGCGATGAAACGAAGACGCTGGCCGAACAGGCGGAGGAAGCCCTCAGCAAGTCGAAGTCGGATTTCATCGGCGACATCGCGAGGAAATTCAACGAACTGACTCCCACCGAAAAGCAGGACTTCCTGGTCCGCATCCGGATTCTCGACGGCAGCCCCCGGATCGAGGACGTCCCGGAGACCATCAAGGACAGGCACATGCGCAGCATCCGCCGCGAGCACCGGAATGCCGTCTTCGAGCGGCTTGAGGGATGGTGGAACGACGAGGTCATCAAGCAGCTGACCGGCAACAGGGACGAAGGGATTTTCGGCTTCGAGGTATCGGACAAGCTCTCCGCCCTGTCCGAGGAGTACAAGCAGGACAATCTTCCCATCACGTTCCGCGGGAAGGAGCCTGCCGGCGAGGTTGACACCGAGAGCGACCCCCGGACGTTCGTGGTGCAACTGCGGGAGATCGGAATCTCCTCCAGCCGCATCCGCAACGCGATCCTGGATTACTACAGGGCGTTTGAACAACGATCGGAGTGGGCGCGCGAGAACCTACTGGTGTTGGGAGAGATCGATGACTACGAAGACCGCCTTGTCGACGAGTGGAGCCGCTACAGGGACGTCGTATTCGAGGATCTTGACGAGAACAGCGCCGAGGACGTGCTGCAGCGGGCCGGCAAGGAACTGTATAAGTGGGCAGACCAGCAGACCGGGAATATCGAATCGCTGCGCATCCGGGCACGCGTGACCGAACCCTATGTCACCCGCGGCTCCTTCCACATCCTAGCCGATGCCGCACCTGAACCCAAGGTCTACTGGCATCCCCGGTTCCTTGGCCGCCTCGGCAAGGTATTGGGGGTGTCCAAGTGAAACGCTGGGACCAACGCCCTTTCGAGATACGGAACCTGTTCAACCCCGCCTTCTGTGGCTTGGTCCTGTTCCGTGCCATGCAGGGATACGAGGAAGAAGACTCCCGCGGCATGCCCTTCTCGCTCTCCCTGCTCGTCCTGCCCCTGTGCCTGCACAAGGATTCGCGCGAAGTGATCGCCGCCAGTTCCCGGAACTACCTCCTGAAGATCACGGAGAAGAACCCGCAAGTGCAGGTGGGTTTCGCCGACAGGGCCACCGCAATGTTGCCCTATGCGTTCGAGAGCTTTGGCCTGCTGATGGAAAGAGGCTGCATCTTGCTCGCGGATGACGGGCGTCTCCAGACGGTCCCCGACAAGGTTCGGAAGTCGGTAACGGGAACCGAGGAAACCAAGTCCTGCCAGCGCGTGGCGCGCTTCGTCGGGAGGGAGTTCGGACGCATCGCCGATCGAGTGACCGTCTATACGACTTTCGGAATCCGCCCATGAAGATCAAGTCCATCCACATCTACAGCCACGACGGGCAGCGCCGCGACCTGCAGTTCAAAGTGGACGGCCTGAACGTCATCACCGGGCGGTCCTCCACCGGCAAGTCGGCGCTGGCCGAGATCATCGAATACTGCATGGGACGCTCCTCGTTCAATGTCCCGGAAGGCGTCATTCGCGACAAAGTGGCTTGGTTCGCCGTCATCTACCAGTTCGAGCATGAGCGGGTGTTGGTCGCCAAACCCACGCCGCCCGGCGGCGGAGCGAGGTGCAGCACCGCGATGCTACGTCGGGGCACGGAACTGCAGGCTCCATCGTTCGAAGAGCTGGCGGTCAACTCGGACGACGATGCCGTCGTCACCCTGCTCTCGCGCCTGCTCGGTATTCCCGAGAATCGCACCGATGTCGCCCTCGAACACAGCCGGGACAGCTACGACGCGAACGTCAAGCACACGTTCTACTACCTGTTCCAGAAGCAGGGGTTGGTCGCCAACAAGGACCAGCTCCTCTACCGCCAGAACGAGCAGTACCAGCCGCAGACGATCCGCGACACGCTGCCGATCCTGCTGGGCGTCTTTTCCCACGACCGCTACGAACTCGAATCCAAACTGCGCATTGCACAGCGTGATCTCAGGCTCAACGCGAAATTGTTGGAACAGGCGCGCGACGCCATAGACACGTCGCACGAGAAGGCGATCGGCCTTTACTCCGAGGCCAAGGCCGTTGGCGTGATCGGTGGCGCCGACCCCGACATCAACGCCGACGGGATCATCGAAGCCTTGAGGGCCGCCCTCTCCTGGAAACCCGAGAAGATTGCCGAAGACGATGGGAGCAGGATTTCGCGTCTCGAAGAGGAACTGGGCCAGTTGCGCAAGGACCGCCGCGAAGCGCAGGCCAGGATCGACGCCGCCCGCCAGTTCTCCAAACGCGCCGGCGGCTACGAGAGCGAGGCCACCGAGCAATTGGACCGGCTGGCCTCCATCAGGGCGCTGCCGAAGAACCCGGACACTGGCGAGTGGCAGTGGCCGTTTAGCGAGCGGAACTTGGCGTTGGAATCACCTGCCGCCACGGTTCTGCTCAACGAACTGCAGGCGCTCGACGCCGAGTTGCGCATCGCTACCGGGCAACGTCCCAAGCTCGATGCCTACCTATCCGATCTGGATGGCAGGGCACAGGGAATCGCCGGCGCCATCAAGGAGAAGGAAGCCGAACTTTCCGCAGCGATGACGGCCAACGAAGTGATCGCCCAGATGGGCACCCGCAACAACGCGGCCGCACGTGCCGTCGGCCGCATCAGCCTGTTCCTGGAGAACCTCGCCCCGGACGAAGAACTCGCTAGGCGTGAGGGTGAACACCGCCGCCTCAAGCTGAGGATCGAGGATCTGGAAGAGCGCGTCGGCGCGGACAACAGCAACGAACGGTTGAATTCGATACTGAACATCATCTCGGCGCAGGTAACGCAGTACATCCGGAAGTTCGAGGCAGAGTTCCGAGATTACCCGGCGCGGTTCGACCTGGCCAACATCACGATCGTCTTCGACCGTCCCGAACGCCCGGTTCCCATGAGCCGAACCGGCGGTGGCGAGAACCATCTGGCCTACCACCTCTCGGCGCTGCTGGCCCTGCACCTGTTCGCGGTCAAGAACAACCGCCCGATCCCTCGGTTTCTGCTGATCGACCAGCCGACCCAGGTCTATTTCCCGTCCGAGCAGGTCTACCAGGAAGCCGATGGTTCGATCCAGAAGACGGAGGCCGACGCCGATCTCAAGGCCGTCCGGCGATTGTTCGAGCTGCTGCTCAAGTTCACGCAGGAGGACACGCCCGGCTTCCAGTTGATCGTCACCGAGCACGCGAACCTTCGCGAGCAGTGGTTCCAGGACGCGCTGGTGGAACGGCCTTGGACCAAGCCGCCGGCGCTGGTGCCGGAAGACTGGAACCAAGGATGATTCTCTCGCAAGATCGCGGTACCCCCAGAAGAACATCGTGCCGTCTGCTGCAAAACGTACGTTGTAGATGGCAGTCGACTTGTCGAGTGCCGCCTAACCCGGGCTTTGGAGCGGTCGGGTGCTCCCGCCGGGCTGAGACATGAGCGCCTGGAGGGTTCTATGACCAGGTCATTGACCAGACGGTGCGCCTGGAGAGCTGTAGCGCCCGCCGCTCAAGCCCAGTGTCGTTAGGCAGCACAACATGACAGCTCCGCCGCCCAAGCCCCCGGCCAAGTACGCGATCCGCCCCTCTCCCGGGGAGCTCATCACCAGTTTGGCCACGGGCAATACGTACACCATCGGCGCCCAGATCGGCGAGGGTGCGTTCGGCGTGGTCTATTCGTGTACCGATGTGTGGAACAACGAGCTTGCTGCAAAAGTCCTCAAGCCCGTCGGAACCTATGAAAAAGTCCGGTCCGCGGCGCAGGCGGAGTTCACTAAACTCCTCTCGCTTCGGAACCCGTACCTGACGTTTGTTTACGACGCTTTTGAGTACCGCGATACGTTTTACATCATCACTGAGCGCTGCCACGGCCCCGTCGGTAACCTCTTCTCGACCATTCAGGACTTTGATGGGCAGATATGGCTGCTGCCGGTCGCTCGGTGCCTGCTCCAGGCCGTCCAGTACCTCCATCTGAACGGATACGTCCACCAAGACATCCACGTCGGTAATCTCTTTGTCGCGTTTGCAAGGGACGAATTGGTGCCCGACGAGCCTGGGTCTATCCACTTCAAGCTCGGGGACCTCGGCGTCGCCAAGGTCTTGGGGGAGCTCGACGCACAGAACACGCGTGCGCAGTGGATGCTGCCGCCAGAGGCGCTAAATCCTGCTGACTACGGCGCCGTCGGTCCCACGATCGACATTTACCATACCGGACTGCTGCTGCTCCAGCTGGCGTATTCCAAGCTACTCCGGTTCACGACCGACGAGGTACTCGCCGGCAAGCCCCGGGATATGGCCCTATCTCTTCCAGCCCCGTACGGTTTCGGGCTCGAAAAGGCACTGCGTCGGCATGTTCAGTATAGGACCGCCACAGCGATGGAGTTGTGGCGGGACTTACACACGCCGGGCATGACGCCCACTGCTTCGCCAACAGATCAATAGCTGGCGGGGGAGACGGTTGTGCTGCCTACCAAGGCAATGGAGCTGTCGGGCGCTCGAATGATCAGTAGCGAAGGTAGGGCCAGGGCCTGTCCGCGGAGAAGGAAGTGATGATTGTGATCGGCGGGCTCGCCGCCTAACCGGACCGTATCGCCGGACGAGCTCAACATCTGCGACGGTCATCGTGGGTTCGATGACAACCGGCGGGCACACGTATCCATCCGCATCGGGTGCCGGTTCCAGCACCGCGGCGGGTACGTCGTGCTGGACCAAGCCCGGACCATCGACGCGACGCGCCTGGTGCGGCGGCCCGGGCGGCTCTCAGGCGCCACGTTGAGCATCGTGCTTCGCTCCCTGGGGAGATGTTCGCGGGCATGAAGATCGGTGCGGCACTCCAGCGCCTCCTGGCGTCCACCCGCGCGGCTCGATTACCATCCTGCTCATGAGCTACTCCTCCGCCATCGCCCGACTGCTCCCGCCGCTCATCGGCGCGGCCGTCGCCTGTTCCTCCACCCCGCCGGCCACCGCGCCGGCCCCTATGACGGTGACCCGGGTGGACACGGTCCGCATCGTCGACACCGTCGTCCCCCTGCCCGCGGTCCCCGACACCGCCCTCCAGGCCGGCCGGTTCGACAACGGGAAGATGTGGACCTTCGAGTACCCGCCGCTCGACTACTTCCGCGAGGCCTACGGCTTCGCGCCCGATTCTGCCTGGTTCGTCCGCGCCCGGCTGGGCACGCTCCGGCTCCCCAACTGCACCGCCTCGTTCGTCTCAGGCCAGGGGCTGGTGCTCACCAACCACCACTGCGCCCGCGAGCACGCGGTAGCGGTGGCCCGCTCGGGCGAGACGCCGCTCGACAGCGGCTTCTACGCCGCGACGCTCAACGACGAGCGCCGCGTCCCCGACCTCTACGTGGACCAACTCATCGCGCTGGAAGAGCTCACCGCCGCGGTCGACACCGTGGCCGCCGAGGGACGGGACGCGGCCCTCGAGGCCCTGGGCGAGCAGGTGAAGCAGCGCCACGGCGGCGACTCGGCCGGCATCGTGGTCGAGACCATCCAGCTCTGGAACGGGGCCCGGGTCTGGGCCTACGTGTTCCGCCGGTTCGACGACGTGCGCCTGGTCATGGTGCCCGAGCTGCAGGCCGCCTTCTTCGGCGGGGATCCGGACAACTTCACGTACCCGCGCTACGACCTCGACATGTCGTTCCTCCGGGTCTATGAGAACGGCGCGCCCTACCGGCCCCAGGTCCACTTCAACTGGAGCACCACGGGCGCCGCGGCCGGCGACGCGGTCTTCGTGATCGGGAACCCCGGCTCCACCAACCGGCTCCAGACCGTGGCCCAGCTCGAGTTCCGGCGCGACGTCAGCGACCCGGCATTGGTGGATTTCCTGCGGAGCCGGATCGCCGAGCTGGAGGCGGACGACGCGGCGTGGCACCAAGTAGAGTCGGACCGGAGCTCGCGCTCGGCGTCGCGCGGGTGTCCGGATCGGGTGCGCCGGTCTCGTCCCGGGGTGGGGGGGTCTTGTTCCGTAGGATGCCGCTGAAGCGGCTACTCGGCCGAGAGCTGTCGCCTGAGGCGACCCGGGCGGCGGGCCGTTTCCGGCGCCGGGAGGGTTCTCCCGTTCTGGATCAGCGCGGTCGCCTCTGATTCTGAGCCGGTGGCGTCGTCGAGGTGGCGGCGCCGAGCCTACCCGCCGGCGGACCCCGGGAGCCGGCTCATCCCACTGATGGCGGCGGACAGCACGCCGCCGCCGGGGATGAAGGGGGCGGCGGTCGCGTAGGTCCCCGCCAGCAGGGCCGCCAGCCCGACGTACTCATCCAGCAGGTCGGCCAGCTGTGCGGCGCTGGTGGCCGCCCGGATCTTCTGGTGCACGCCGTCGAGCGAGACCAGCAGGGCGGGGGCGCTGGTCAGCTTCTGACCGAAGCCGCTCTTCGGCGCTCCCACCGTGGCCCCGCGGGAGACTTGCTGAGCCAGGACGGATCCGCGGATCAGGCGATTGGGGTCCAGGTACATGCACTCCTCCGCTGGAAGGCCGGTGGCCAAAATACCGCCCGCCGGTCGAACCGCCAGCCAGCTCGTAGCTGAACACATGGCGCACCGTCTCCTCGACGCCCACGGTCGCCCCCGCAAGGCCCCCTTTGGCGCAGTCCGTCGGCCAGGAGGCGGTAGGGGCTCTGGTCTTCCTCCCAGGTGCGGAGGTCGGTGTTCGGGCTCAGCGGGCCCCGGGCCAGCTGTTCCCTGGCCCGGTCGGCTTCGAAAGCGGGGCAGACCACGAACGGCGCCCCGGCGGCCGGCAGCACCACGGCGAACAGCCGCTCGCTCAGTCCCCAGCGGACCGCGGTGAAGTACTCGAGCGAGGTGCCGCCGGTGAGGAGCAGGGCGGCGAGGCCGCGCTAGTCCATGAGGCGCTGGGCCCGGGCGATGCGGGCCCCGCGCGCTCGTCGCTGCTGATCGGGCGGGCCTCGGCCCGGCGGGAGTAGAGGGCGGGCAGCGAGGGCGGCAGGTCGCCGCACTGCTGGGGATCGGCGTCAAGCGGCTCCTCGGGATGGCGGGTGGCGCCGACGGCGGCGGCGGCGGGGAGGCCGAGGAAGGCAAGACGCGAGACCTGCATGGAGCGCTCCGGAGGCTGGGCGGGGCAACGATGGGTACGACCGCGCGGGGGAGTCAAGGGAGCGAGGCCGTCGGGCGGCTGACGAACGTGGGCGAGCTGCTGCGGGTGCCGGCTGTGGGGACCAATGAAGAAGAGCAGCGATGTGCGACAGGGTTTCCCAAGGTGTTGCACGGAAGCGGCACCCAGTGAGCGTCGTGGGGTCCGGCCGTTTCCCCTACTACTAGTAGTAGTTGCGCCCGCGGGCAGGCAGGCGCACCTTCGTTCCCGGCGGATAGCGGATTATCGGAGCCGCGGATGAGGCAGCGGACGTGGCAGCCTGTCATCCGCCGGTTCTGGGGGCCTTTCGGGAATTGGCGGACTGCTTTGCGGTCTACCGAGAGCGCGGCCGCAGCAATAGGCGCTTGCTTGCCGCCTCTAAGGGTTTGGGCACCTAGGGCTGCCGACGGAATGGGTTTCCAAAAGGGGCAGTGGATTGCGTTCCTGCATCCTGATCATGGGCACTGCGGCAAACGCTGACGGATGGTCGTTCTTAGGCGGACGGTGCGGTCTCAGCAGGTCATTTCATAGTTAGGCAACCGCCAAGACATGCACCTCCCTACTGGGAGCTCTATCCCCTTCTGCTTGGATGCCTTGGACAAGGGCCTCGCTGACGTCCGGCTCCTTCTCACGCTGGCTCCGACCCGGCGGACCGCGGCGGTTCGAACGCGTAAGACCGCCGAGATCGTATGCCGGGGAGCCCTGGTTCTTGTCTGCGCCAGCTGGGAAGCATATGTCGAGGACCTCGCCTTGGACGCACTTCGCCGAGCGGTGGCGCGCCATCGAGCGGGAGACGCCGTGGCTCCTTCGGCGCGCGAGGCCGCTGCCCGAGCTTCCAGGATCATAGACGTCAATCGGATCCGTTAGGCGTCAAATGGAATGGCGTGTCATAGGAGGTAATACTAGAAGAGGCCAATAGATTGCGCCGGGGAGATTTGGCTCAATCGGACGGAGGGAAGCCAGATATGGAAGACCAACGGAATACATGGGCAGACGGTCGCAGATACCTGCTGCAGTGGGACGTGTCAGGGATCATCACGACTAGCGGCGGACCTCGGATGTCACGCATTCGTGGCGAGGCAGTGCTTGTGGTGCGCGGCGACCATGAAAAAACGAGAGGGCTCTACCTCGATCGATTTGGAATCGCGGCCGCAGGCGTCGAGGCGCGCAAGTCGCACACTGGCGTGATCACCGTACGTGGTCTCTCGGCGACCGGCGCCGTGACGCTCGGCCGCCGTGTGCACACACTCCGCATCGAGGCCGCGTGCGACATCAATTACGAGAGCCTCGACCGCGCGCAGGGACGCGAAGTCGACAAGGGTTGCTACTACCTGCCGGCCACCGAGCCCGCCGCCGCTGTGATCGAAGGCCGGGCGGTGACGGAGCGCGGGCGGGTGCGCCTCGAGTCGGCTCGCATCCACATCAGCTGCGCGGCGGGCGGTCTGGAGGAGGTCGTGGCCATCGAAGTCGTTCTCAAGAGAGCGATCCTCACGCCGATGGCCGCGCCGGAGTTGCACTATAACTTCAGCGAAGATGGCGAGTGGGCGCCATCGCAGGATTCCAACATAGACAGCAACGTGTGCATTGCGTCCTCTCGCCGGCAGTTGATTATCCAGCCGGTGGGATTTCGGAGTTCGGCTACCGATGCCAGTCCTTCGGGGAGTACCTCGGCGGCCCAGTTGGCGACCGCACAGACCGTCTGGGGGAAATCCTGCATAGACCTGGTCATCCGCGCGACGGTGACGATCACGAACGCAACGCTCAAGACGTCATCGAATGTCACCGACATCCGGAATGCCTACACAGACACCGACCCCAACGTGATCGAGGTGTTCCTCGTCGACAACGCGCTCTCCGCCCAGGGCGGGGGCACCGCTGGAGGCATCGGTGTGGCGTCGTGCAAGCCGGTCATCGCCGAGCCGAACGGCGGCAACCCAGTCCTCGTCGCGCACGAGCTCGGCCACGTGCTCAACCTGCTGCACCCCGGCACTGGGTCGAACTCTGACCCCGGCACGGTGATGGCGCCGACCGGGAGCGCGATGGCGCCTGGCACCCAGCTTGTCACCCACATCATGTGCACCAGCATCGCCAATCCGGTGCTGCAGACCACGACGACGGCGTGCTGCTTCACGCACGACATCCCGAACCACAACCTGCGCGACTTCCCCACCGACGTGGGCAACGAGCCGTCCGAGCCCATCGGCGCCGGCATGAACCGGTACGCCATGTCGAACGTGTGGAATCGGCTGACCAACACGCCCGGCACGCCGAGCGCCGCGACCGGGCCGGAGCACGAACATCCGGTACGCTTCAACAGCGACATGACGCCGCGCACGAACTACCTCTTCGCTCGCGTCGAGCAGTTGGTGAACCTGCCGGTCCGGAACGCGGTGGTGCGGTTCTTCCTCAAGAACCCCGGGTCAGGGGGCGGGGCGGCGAACCTCCATCTGCTCGGCGAGGTCGCCGTGCCGGCCGGACTGAGCGTGGGCACCCCTCAGACGGTGAGCCTCCCGTGGACGGTGCCGACCGGCGTGCCCAATCACTCCTGCATCTTCGCGGTGGTGCGCTCAGACGCGGAGCCGGAGGGAGACCAGAGCGGGCTCGACTGGTGGCAGTTTGAGACCCTGAGCTACAACGACAACGACTGGGCGCAGCGCAACCTCGACATCGAGAACGTGTCCTCGTCCAACGCGGGCGACTCGAACAGCTACGAGAGCGCACCGTTCTTCATCTATCTGCCGCCCGCCCGGCAGCGGCCTTCCCAGTCGCTGACGCTGGAGATCGACGCGACCCGAGCCCGCCCGCTCCGCGCTCTGGCGCTCGAGGTGATCACGGGTAAGACAACCAGCCTGACCCCGGGACGCGTGCAGTCCGTCCGCATCGGCATCCGCGGCGTACGCGAGCGGCTCGTAGTGGTGCTCCATGCGGAGATCCCGGGAGGTCTCAAGGTGGGGACTGCGTTGACCGTCGGCGTGAACCCATCGATCGGCAAGCGCGGCCTCATCGGATGGGCCTCGCAGTTCCGAGTAGTGCGACCGCGCGACGTAGTGGCTCAAACCCTCGACGCCGCCGCCGCCGCGTTCGGCGATCTTGCCGACCTGGCGGATCTACCCGGAGTGCACACCCTGTTTTGCAGCATCGGGAGGAACTGCCGCGAGCGGCCGTACTCACTCGGGGAGATCGTCGGTCATCTGGCCGCCGCACGCCCCAGTCTCGAGCACGCTGGATCGGAACTGGGCCGCCTCGGCGCGGCGCGCGTCACTGGCGCAGGTGAGGCGACGAGAAGGCTCCTAAAGGTGCTCGAAGCCTACGCGACCGGAAAGGCAAGTGCTGAGACGGCCGCTGCGGCCTACCGGGCCATGTGCAACCGTGCCATGATGGCAGCGGCGCTGATGGTTGAGCGGGCTGCGACCGACTGAGGGAAAGGGACTGTACCGATTTCTCGCTTAACAACCGGTTGCAGCGGACGGCGCTGCGCGCCGCCGCTGAACCGGGGCGTTAGGCGACAACACCCGACGAGGTGAGCGTGGCAGGATCTGAAGGGAGTCCAAGAAACGAAGGAGCAAAGTCATGATGAAAGAGAGCTATCGCCCAGATCTGAAGGCGCACGTGCTGACCGATGCGGCCAACCGCGTGCGCGTAATCCGACATACCCAAGAGTATTGGGAGAGCCCCACTGGCGGCGGCCTGATGACCGCCGTTACCTACGTGCGCCACTTTGCCAGTGTTTACGAGATCCCGACGAAAAAGCTCGGCCGGCTGGAGACCAAGGTGAGCTTTCTGGATCCGCGTGAGCAAGAGGAAGAATACAGGTTGTCGGAGGAGCGGCGTCAGTTCGATTCGGAGACGTTCGGCTTCTACCAGACCTACCTTAACGTGCCGATCTGGCGCGCCGGGGTCAAGGTTACGGTCAAGCAAGGTCCGAACCGGGTCGTCGCGTCGGAGGACACGACTCAAACCGGCGTCGACGCGAAGATGCCCGCAGCGGAGACCATCGCGCGGTACCGGGATCTCTTCACCGCCTCCAACACCGCGACGATCCAGCGCCGCGCGACGCTGGCGGACCCCGACCTCAAGGCGGCCGCACGGCTCAAGGCGGCCGAAAGCGAAGCCGAGCGCGGAGGCGAAGGCTTCGTCCGTGGGTTGCTCTCCTTCAAAAAGCACGCCGAGGAGAAGCGCGCGAGCGTACGGCTGATCCGCGGACGCTTCTGGATCTACCGCTATGATGCGGCTGCGCGGTTGCCGGAAGACGAGCCGCCTGATGGTCCGGTCCTGAAAGAGCAACCTGAGGCAGAGGCCAGCCGCCGTCCCAAGAAGAGCGGCCGGGAGGTGCCCGGCCCGGGCGTGCCGCGGCCCTTCGACCTCCCCGACGTCGACCGCAAAGTCAAGGACGGCGCCTTTTACGTGGTTGCCGAGATCACTTTCGAAGTCGCCGTAGGCCGCGACCGCCACGTGTGGCGGATCCTGGTCGACCTCGCCACCAACTCGGTCCTCTACCTGCGGCCGCTGTCGGCGTTCGTGAACGGGTACGTCTACGAGGACGATCCGATCACGAAGACCGGCACGACGACGCCCACCGCCTCCTCCAACAATGCGATCCTGAATCTGCATCGTGACGACGTGGTCCTGGAGAATCTCGACGGACCCGATGGAGGGACGCAGTCCCTGGTAGGCGCCTTCGCCGAGGTGACGCAAGTCGAGGGCCCGGACATTCCGCCGCCGACGGAGCCGACCGGGACCGATTTCCACTTCGACGTGCGGACGAACGACTTCGCCTCGGTCAGCGGCTATTTCCACGTCAACAGGATCTTCCGGACGATGCAGGACCTTGGCTTCGACGTGGCGACCTACATGTCGAACACCGTCTTCCCGATCCCGGTGGACATTCGCTGCTTCGACATCGTCAACGCGCACTGCGTCGGCGACGGAATGGGCGGAATCGGCCACGCGGGCTATGGCATCATGGACACCAGCATCGCCGGGGACCCCCTCGGCCGGGCCTGTGATCCGCGCGTGCACCTGCATGAGGTGCTCGGTCACGGAATCCTGTACGAGGCCGTGGACGGCCCCAACATGGGATTCACCCACAGTGCGGGCGATTCGCTGTCCTTGATCTATTTCGATCCGGACTCTAACTGCAAGGGCGTCGACGGCACGCCGGTGGGCAAGCCCGGCGACCTGCGTTTCACCTACGTCCCCTGGCACCCGACCCTCAACCGGCGTTGCGACCGCAGCGTTGCAAGTGGTTGGGCCTGGAACGGGTCTCGAGACGACGGCCAGTACGGATCCGAGGAGATCCTCGCAACCACGCTCTTCAATTTCTACCGCTCGATCGGAGGCGATCATCCGAACCTCGGGCGGCGGCAGTTTGCCTCGCGCATGGCGATGTACCTGATCATGCGGGCCATCGGGGATCTGACCCCGGCGACCAACCCGCAGTACGCGCGGGAGTTCGCGTCGGCGCTCATGGCAACGGACGCTCTCAACTGGACGAGCGAGGGGGTGTTCGGCGGCTCGTACCACAAGGTGATCCGCTGGGCATTCGAGAAGCAGGGCGAGTACCAGACACCGCTCGTGACGAGCGGCAGCGCAGCCGACGGGACGATTACGGCTCCGGGAAACCCGCCGGACGTGGACGTGTACATCGACGACGGACGCGCCGGAGAGTATCCGTTCCAGCACGTGCACTGGCACACCACGACTATCTGGAACCGCCGCGCGCCCGATGGCATCGACGCGCACCAGGAGCCGGAGCTGGGGTCGACCAACTACGCGTACGTCAAGATCAAGAACCGTGGAACGCAGCAGGCGCAGAACGTGGTCGTGTACGGCTACCACACCAAGCCCGGCGCGGGGCTGAACTGGCCGGCTGACTTCGGCGCGTTCGCGACGGCTTCGATCAACGTCGGCACGCTGAATGCCAACAACACCGAGGAGAAGATCGTGGGGCCGTTCCAATGGACGCCCAACATCAACGCCTACGGTCACGACTGCATGCTGATGGTCGTCAAGGCCGACGGGGACCCCTCGAATATCGACAACTTCACCGCCGGCGAGACGATCCCCGAATGGCGACTGGTGCCGAACGACAACAACGTCGGGCAGCGCAACGTGAACCCCGTGCCTGGTGGCGGAGAGCGGGGGCTGATGGCAGGGCTAAACGGAGTGAGCTTCCTCGTCGGCAACCCGAACCCGCGGCGGGGCAAGATGACCTTCAACGTCACTCTGCCTTCGCTGCTGTCCAGGCTCGGCTGGCGCTTGGAGCTCGTCGGCGTGGGAGACGGCTTCACGCTCGCCTCCGGCAGCAAGCGCGAGGTGTTCATCAACCTGCATCCCGGCAAATCCTTCACGCGCGATGCCGTGGAAGCCACCAAGGACAGGGACATCCGGATCGACGTTCTGGCGAACGACAACCAAGTCGGCGGAATGACCTACCGGCTCGACCCTGACCTCTCCTACCCCTGGAACGCTGATCGGCCGAAGGACAAGGGCTGCCTGGATGAGGCCCAGCGTCTAGCGGATTGCCTGGGAATCAAGCAGGAGATCGGAACGGTCTGCGTGAAGGAGATCGTGGTGAGCATGAAGGTCAAGAAGGACGACTGCTGCTGATGGCTTGAGCAGCTGCTTCGATACGAGGTCCTGATATGGCTACCAACTTCGATTTGGCGCCGCCGCCGAAGAACGTCGACGGTCTGGCGGCGGTGCCCGTGGACATCCAGACCATCGACGCGGCGCTCGTCTTCGACGGTGCCGCGTCGGCGGCCACCGGGGACGCAACGATCACCTACACGGTGGGACCCACTGGTGGGAACCCCACTTTCGACCTGCGCCAGGAGATCACTTCCGCCTGGCTCGACGGCTCGCCGTTTCCGGCGGCGCAGCTCGCACACCACACCTTCGGCACCGAGAGCTTCACCGACCTGCGCGTGATCGAGGCCGTGCAGAGCCCTGGCTCGGTGCACACACTGCGCGTCCAGTATCCGCTGGCCACACCGGATGCGCAGCTGGGCGGCAGCTATCTGCCGGCGCTCGAGTGGTCCGCTGGCCCGCGCCTGCGCTTCGTCTTCGGGCTTTCGGATCTGAACAAGGCGCGCTACGCGGAGGCCTGGCTCCCGGCCAACCTGATCTACGACCAGTTTGCTCTCACGCTTGAAATCCAGATCGTCAACACCCTGGTAGTGCACTCGGTAATCACCAACGGCACCATCACCTCGCTGGGCGCCAACCACTGGCGCATCGCGTTTCCGTCGCGCTTTGCTGCCCTGTCGCCCATGCTCGAGGTCCGGGCGAGCGACACTCTGGAAGTGCAGACCGACACCACCGTCCTGCCGGTCTCCGGCAAAACTGTCACACTGGAAGCGTGGCGACCAGCGGGCAACGGCGTGGGCCTCACCGGCCAGCTGAACACCCTCAAGACCCTCCTTGCCGACAACGAAAACGACTACGGGCCCTACCTGCACGGCAACCGTTTCACCGCCTTTTTCAACGGCAGCGGCGGCATGGAGTACGAGGGCGGCACCACGACCTCCACCGGCGCGCTGCCGCACGAGACCTTCCACAGCTGGTACGCGCGGGGTATCAAGCCCGCGTCGCAGGCGGATGGCTGGTGGGACGAGGGTTTCACCATGTTCCACGACGACGGCGCCGATGACGCACAGCCGTTCGACTTCGCCGCCGCGCCGGTGCTACTGTGCTCACGCGATCCCTGGCAGCGCAACACCCCCGGGAACTCCTATTCCGACGGCTCCCGCTTCTGGAAGGGCATGGCCGCGTTGCTGGGCGCTGCTCAGCTCAACGCGCTGATGAAGGACCTCTACGTCGCCCATAAGGGCAACCCGGTCTCCACCGCCATGATCGAGGAGTTCCTGCTCTGCAAGTCCGGGAACCCCCAGGTGGTCGACGCCTTCCACCGGTTCGTCTATGGGCTGGCCAATCCGTCGCCCGCGCCCGACCTCTGGCTGCGCGACGACCCCGGCGATCCGGGCGCCGACTCGTGGGGCGGAACCTTCTGGAACTCGCCCGACCTCTGGATCCGCAACGCCGACGATGGAGGCACCACGCACCAGTTGCCGGAGTACGGCCAGGACAACTGGTTTCACGCTCGCGTTCGCAACAAGGCCGGCGCCGGCGCCGCGCAGCACTTCGTCGTCACGTTCCACTCCAGAGGCTTCGCCGGCACTCAGTTCGTGTATCCCGGCGATTTCCTGCCTTGCATCGCCGCGCGGGCAGCCTTCGATCTGGCGCCCGGCGCCACGCGCATCGTCAAGGCGCGCTGGCCGCGCGCGCTGGTGCCGCCCGAAGGCAGCCACACCTGCCTGCTGGCATCGGTCATCACGCGGTCGGACCATCCCGTCGCCGGCCGGCACGTATGGGAGCACAACAATCTGGCGCAGAAGAACCTCACCGTGGTGGACCTACTGCCCAACACCTTCATGATCCTGCCGGTTGCGGTTGCGAATTGGCACCTCCACTTCGACCAGGCGTTCGCGTTGGAACTGATCCGCTCGCGGGAATCTGCCGCGTTCGAGGCCAGCCTGATCCACCCGACGCCGGAGGTGTTCGCCACCGGAGTGAAGCCGAAGCCGTTCATCCCGTTCGCAGGCCGGGTGCTGCTGGTGCCCGAGCCGACCGTGCTGGAGTGCGGCGGCCACGTGCCCGGAACCCAGCGCGCGCACCGCGGGCGCATCCTCACCTCAGCGACGCCGGATCTGATCCTGGAGCGCTACCCGCAGAGTTGGGAGGTGGCCTTCCCCACCAAAGGCGCCGCGCACCTGGCGTTCGACCTGGCACCGTTCAATCAGACCGTCGTAGGGCTGAAGATTGCAGTGCCGCACGACGCCAAGCCCGGCCAGGTGATCCGGCTCCACTTTGTCCAGCGCAGCCTCGCGCTCGATCGCATCGTCGGCGGCGTGGCGGTGCAGATCAACGTGGCCAAGCCGGGCAATCTGCGGCCGAAGCCGCGGGAGAGGACGCTATGAGGTACGCCGCATGAACGACAGCAAAACACGATACCTGATCTCGCGCTACGCTGGCATTGTCGCGGCGGCGCTGGTCGTCATCGCAGCCGTCTTCTTGTATTTCTGCTGGGGAACCCAGACCACCGTACTGCTGGTGCGTCACGCCGACCGGCAGGGAAGCGCCGACGCCCTGACCCCGGCCGGCACCGCCCGCGCCCAGGAGCTTGCCCGCGTGCTCGCAAAGTCGGGCATCAGCGCCATCTACACCAGCGAAGCCATCCGTACCCAGCAGACCGCGGCGCCGACCGCCAGCCTTCTCGGCATCACGCCGGTGGCCGTAACAGCGGCGGACGTGGCGGGTCTCGTGAGCACCATCCGTGGCAACAACTTCGGCCAGAGGGTGCTGGTGGTGGGACACAGCAACACGGTGCCGCAGGTCATCGCCGAGTTCGGCGGCCCTGCCGTCACCATGGGCGACAATGAGTACGACAACCTCTATGTGCTGACCCTGTGCCGCTGCCGCTGGCAACGCATCGGCCTCGCCAATTTGCAGTACGGCGCGGTATCGCCTTGAAGAGGCGCAGTCAGCGTGCCTATGGCTTGGCAGCTGAAGTTATCCTGTCGCCTAACAAGCGTACCTGGACTCCTCCCATATCTGGACTCCTCCCGAGCAGAGCGTATCTGGACGCCTCCCGTATCTGGACTCCTCCCGAGCAAAGCGCAAGCTCCCCGATAGCGCAGGGTCTCGACTGGAGTCGTATCTCCGGCCCATGCTGCGGGCCCACATTGGGCTTTGACCACAATGGACAGTCGCGCGCGGGGTACCCATCGATTGCACGGCCCGGGGGGCGACGCTTGTTATCGGCTCGTCCCCGCGCCGACGTTGTGACCTTTCCGCGCGGCGAGCGCGCGAGCCCAGGTGCGCAGAGTCTTCCTCCCAGGTGCGGAGGTCGGCGTTCGGGCCCAGCGGGCCCCGGGCCAGCTATTCCCGGGCCCGGTCGGCTTCGAAGGCGGGGCAGACCACGAACGGCGCCCCCGGCGGCCGGCAGCAGCACGGCGAACAGCCGCTCGCTCAGTCCCCAGCGGACCGCGGTGAAGTACTCGAGCGACGTGCCCCGGTGAGGAGCAGGGCGGCGAGCCGTCGCTGGCCCATGAGGCGCTGGGCGCGGGCGATGCGGGCCTCGCGCTCGTCGCTGCCGATCGGGCGGGCTTCGGCACGGCGAGAGGAGAGGGCGGCCAGCGAGGGCGGCAGGGCATCGCACTGTTGCGGATCGGCGTCAAGCTGGTTCTCGGGACGGCGGGTGGCGCCGATGGCGGCGGCGGCCGAGAGGCCGAGGAAGGCACGACGCGAAACCTCTGTGAATCGCTCCGGAGGGTGGGCGGGGCAAGGATGGGCAGGGGCGCGCGGGGGAGTCAAGGGACCGAGCCAGTCGCGCGGCCGACGACAGTGGCCGAACTGCTGCGGGTGTCGGGAGTGGGGCCAAGAGCAGCAGATGGGGAACGTTTCTCGAGGTGTTGTGGGAGGGCGGCAGTCGGTAGGCGCGGTGGGGTCCGGCCGTTTCCCCTACCACTAGTGGTAGTTGCGCCTGCTGGGAGCAAGTCGCACCTTGCTCCCGTCGGGGCACAGAAGTAGGCGGCCTATTATAGTCGCCGTTCAAGGCTGTGGTTACCGTGTGCTCCTGCGTGAGTGGATGTCAAGGGACAGGGAGTTGCGATCTTGCATCTCGAACGTGGCAGTCCGGCAAACGCTGACGGACAGCTGTTCTCTGGGCACGGAAGAGGCCCCACAGGTCCTCTCATAGTTGGACCTCGACCCCCTTTCCGTCTCGATGGAGATATTGGTCCATGAAGATCACCCCGGGTCGTCGAGCACTCGACAAGGTCTACAAGCGTCGCGACCGTTACGAAATCCCAGAATGGCAGCGAGGCGAAGTTTGGGACACGCCGAAGAAACAGCAACTGATCGACAGCATCCTTCGGGGCTGGCGTTTGCCCAAGTTCTACTTTGTGAAAGGTGAGGCTGACGAATACGAAGTAGTCGATGGACAGCAGCGTTTGAGCGCCATTTATGACTTCCTCGACAACGAGCTGCCGCTCGCGGCGGATGCCGGAACCGTGTTTGGTGGGCCTTATTACAAGGACCTGAAGCCGAAGTTCTCCGATGCCTTTGATGACTTCGAGATCGACTACGACGAGATCGAAGGCGCCACCGAACAGGAACTAAAGCAGTTCTTCCAGCGTCTCCAGGGCGGGCTACCTCTCCGTAGCAGCGAGAAGCTCAACGCCGTGCACAGCAAACTGCGTGACTTCTGCAAGCAGTTGGCAAAGGACAGGTTCCTGGCCAAGAGTATTGCGGTCGCTGATACCCGCCTCGCTCACTTTGACGTGATCGCAAAGGCCGCGGCTGTCGAGGTCGAAGGCATCGAAGCAGGCCTGCGATTCGACGACCTGAAAAAGGTGTTTGAGTCCCAGTCCTCGTTCTCCTCAAGCTCGGCCGTTGCCAAACGGCTCACCAGCGCGCTGGCCTTCTTGGGGCGTGCTTTCCCACGGCACGAGCCACTCCTGCGTAACCGGACCATTGTCCAATCCGTTATCACATTTGCATGCCAGCTTGTCGCAACGGGCAAGTCCGCTGGCGTGGAGAGGAAGGTCGCCGGTTTTATCCGCCACTTTCTCACCGAGCTCGGCCGTCAAGTCGAACTCGGCCAGTCGGCCACCGACTTCGACATGATCAGGTTCCAGAAGTCGGTTAATGCTAACGTCAGGGCCGGCCCGCGGAGTCGCCACGAGATCCTCTTGAGGAAGGCGTTTATGTTTGATGCCGGACTCGCCGATGCGTTCGGATCCACCGCAGTAGCCGTGAGCGGAATCTCAAGCCGCGTCGCCGAGCTCGGCGACGTCGTCGCTGCACACATCGGTCGCCTGAACACTGCATATGCGGCCAAACACGGGGAGGATCTGTTCAAGGCCACAAATAAGACCAGCCAAGCTTTGCTCCGCGTCGGGAAGCCCGTAGCCGACCTGGCTGGTTACAAAGCGCTGATCGACGACCTGTATTTCGTATTTCGTGAAGGCGTCGGGCAGCGACTCGACGGTCGGTTGCCGCAATCGTTCGTTGACGTGAACACGCTCCGGACCGACCTCCAGCATGACGTCGACCACGGCCCGAGTGGGAAGGTGGCCAAACAGAGAAAGCGGATAGGGGCGACATTCGCGAAGTACGCGGGAGGCGGATCGCCCGAGGTATTGGACCCGTCTAGGTTTGTCCTCGTCCAGGCAAACATACTGTCGGGTCTAGCGTTTAACTTGGAGAGCCTTGTCCCGTGACCCCTCCCGCCGAGCTGAGAAGTGAGTGCCTGGAGCGTTCCATGAGTAGGTCATTAACCATGGGGATCGCCTGGTGGCCCTTAGTACCGGCCGCTCAACGCTGGGGTCGTTAGGCGCAAACCACATCCACGATGTCGCCTATCAGCTCCAACGCAGTATTCCACTTCACGCCAACACTCGAGAACCTTGTTGGCATCCTCACCAACGAGTTTCGGCCCAGCTACTGCGTGGAGGACCTCTCGCCGTTGGGACGGAAGCCGGGGAACGCCCGACCCGCTCTCGCGTTCCCGCTGGTCGCCTTCTGCGACATCCCGCTGTCGCAGGCATCCGATCATGTTGGTACGTACGGTCGCTATGCCCTTGGTCTCAGCAGAGAGTGGGCAATGGAACACGGTTTGACCCCGGTCCTGTACACGCACGCCACCGGGGGCACGATGCAGGCCATCAACGCCTTGGTACGCCATGCTGGGCAACACGGCGTGAAGCACATCAATGTCTTGGATCAAGCATACAGGCTCCTGTTCTATGCCAAGCCCTACCGCGGACGGCTCTGGCGAGCCGGCGAGTGGAGGCCTGATACCTGCTTCTACAACGAAAGGGAGTGGCGGTTTGTCCCGGAGGGAAAGCCCCTCAAGGACATCCGGGTATTGGTGGGCGAGGATGCCCTGAGTGACGTCAAGCGCGCTGCCGCGACCGCCACGATTAGGACGCGCCTCTCGTTTACTCCTTCTGACATCCGCTACGTGATCGTGGGTTCGGACAGCGAGATCCTCCCCACGATCGAGGAACTTGAGCGGATAAAGGGTCCGAAGTACTCTCGGCCAGCGGTGAAGCTGCTTACGTCTAGGTTGCTCTCAGCCGAGCAGATTCGCGCCGATCTCTAGCCAGGTGTGCGCCGAGTGAGCTTGCCGACTTGCGATGCGAGGCAACTTTCCCCGCGCCGTTCAGAGAACCCTGGCAAGCAGGGCTGCAATTCGCTGTTCCAAGCCCGACTGTCGAGCCTCAACCTTGGGTCCCCAAGTTCATCCTTGGCGATTGAGTGGCTGGAGGGTTCCATGTGCAGGTCATTGATCAGACGGTTCGCCTGGAGAGATGTGGCGCCCGCCGCTGAAGCCCTTGTCTGTTGGACATCACCGCATCACCTGTCAATATGAGGATTCCGTCCGCGCTTCGTAACCTGCTCGGGAAGTATGGCAAGACGTTTCTCGGCTCGCGCGAACACGGTGTGCCCCGTGAATTGCCTCGACACACATCGCGTGGCATTCGCGTTGAGAAGGGTGACACGCTGACGATACAGAACCTCACCATGTCGGTCCACGACTACAGCGAGATCGAGGGTGTCAATCACCGGACCTACCAGTTGAGAGTCCCACCTTGGGCGCAGGAGTTCGAGAGTGGGGCGACTTTTCTCCTCCGGAGAAGACTGGACGCGAGGACCTATCACGTAGACAAGAATCGATTCGACGTAGTGGACGACGGTTGGGCCGTCGAAATCAGCTTGAAGCACGCCAGCACGGACCCCGTGCGTTCTGCCCACATGTTGGCCGAACGCACACTGGACTTGCTCGCTGCGGAGGCCTTCCAGACCTCCGAGCTGACTGACCCCTTGCGCGAACATGGGGTGTGGTTCAGGGACGAAGGAAAGCTCGTACTCAGGGGCGTTACGACCGCGCGTCTAGCCATGAGATTTCGTTCAAGTGCGGTGGTCCGAGATCCGGCTGGGGCTGTGCGCCCGCCCGCGCCGAGGCCCCCAACGGCGTGGCATGCTTCCCATGCCTACTTTCGGAAGTCGCAGTCTGCAAACGACTTGCACGAAGCGTACAGGAACTTGTTTCTGGCGTTGGAATGCCTCCTCAGCGAGGTCTACCCTTGGAACCCCGGAGTCCGAGAATCCGTTTGGCTCAGCAAAGCGCTTCGACACGTGGTGCGAGGTTACGACCTGGATATGTCTCAGTTCGTTACTGGGTCAGGTGGCAACCCCTATCGCCGATTCATGGCGGAGCAGTACCGCGCGCGTCGGTGCGCACTCTTCCATGCTAAGCTCAGTGAGCGTCCGACGGTGCCCGGCGACGTTGGGAGCCGGGACGACCTGGCGGCCGCAATGCGCCTCCTAGGACAGCTCTACGTTAGGTTGGCGGGTTTGATCACGGGGGCCGGGTTTGCAGGTGGCGGCATGACCTATACTGCGTTCGAGTCTATGGTAGAGAGCTTGGGTAGATGCCCGATGTATGTGTCTGAGCATCCAGAGTTCGATCTTTCACGCTGCGTCCAGCGAACAGGCAAGTTCGTGCCTAGGCCGCTCGGCCAAGGTGGAGTGCATCACCTGAGGTGCACGTGGCCCATCGTAGAGCTCCCTCCGGTGCTTCGCCGCGCGGGGTATCTCGTGCCAAAGGATGACGGGCTCGTAGACGGTATGTTCACTTCTCTTGATGTGCACACGGCTGGGGCGGACGCGTTCGAGCTTGTTGTGCAGCACGAACTCACGAATGCTGCGCAACTGCGAGACTGGTTTCTCTAAAATGTGGCGACACCGAGTGATGTCCAACGAGGCCTTGCAACCCGCCAGCCCGCTTCGTTCACCGCAGGTGAACGCCGACGCGCTAGGCTAGGCGACTGGCTGCTGGGCTGTTCGGAAGGTCCTACGATGAAACCGCCGAGCCATGGTCCCCGGCGGCTAGACTGCATTCGCCCCCCGGGCAGATAGCGGCCCGCCTAGTTACCATCCTCCATGCCCACACTTCGTCGTTCGCCGGCTCTGCTCCTGGCGCTCGCCGCCTGCACCGCAGGCGCCCCGACCCAAGCCCCCGCCCCCGTAACCACCCGGGTGCGGGTTGACACCGTCCGCATCGTGGACACCGTGGTCCCGCTGCCCGCGGTCCCCGACACCGCCCTACAGGCCGGCCGGTTCGACAACGGGAAGATGTGGACCTTCGAGTACCCGCCGCTCGATTACTTCCGCGAGGCCTACGGCTTCGCCCCCGACTCCGCCTGGTTCGTCCGCGCCCGGCTGGGCACGCTCCGGCTCCCCAACTGCACCGCCTCGTTCGTCTCCGGCCAGGGACTGGTGCTCAGTAACCACCACTGCGCCCGCGAGCACGCCGTGGCCGTGGCCCGCTCGGGCGAGACGCCGCTCGACAGTGGGTTCTACGCCGCGACGCTCAACGACGAGCGCCGCATCCCCGACCTCTACGTGGACCAGCTCATCGCGCTGGAAGAGCTGACGGCCGCGGTGGACACCGTGGCCGCCGAGGGACGGGACGCGGCCCTCG
>Ga0214473_10002029_pt1 | contig 25576 bp, 25 predicted proteins | sample RVTome_7_FD_203509 | JGI IMG/M metagenome (GOLD analysis project Ga0214473, IMG submission 203509) | Soil microbial communities from uranium-contaminated site in the Upper Colorado River Basin, Wyoming, United States - RVT98D197 | ecosystem: Environmental > Terrestrial > Soil > Contaminated >...
AAATAACATCCACTGGCTGGTCAGGGCTTCAGTTTTATCGGGTGAAGTTGAGGGAGGCATTCCCCTTCTGTCCCCGTCTTTAGAGATTCCGTATCGGAAAAGAAGAGAGAAGGCGGTTGTTGTCGGAAGCGGTCCGGCAGGATTTTTTTCAGCGTTTATTCTTCAGAAGGCAGGATTTCATACAACGATAATCGAACGAGGCACAGATGTTCATAAAAGAGCCGAAGGAATCAGGGAGTTTGAAAAGACCGGTGTTTTTAATCCTGTCAGCAATTACGCCTTTGGTGAGGGCGGCGCAGGGACCTTTTCCGATGGAAAGCTCACTTCAAGATCCAAGCATATATTAAAAGAAAGGCAGTTTATATTAACGAGTTATATTAGCGCGGGAGCCCCGGAAGAAATAGGATATATGGCACATCCTCATCTCGGGAGTGATAATATCAGGAAGGTTGTTAGAAATCTCAGAGATGCATTCAGCGATATAGGCGGGAGCATGTTATTTGAAACCATGCTGGAAGACCTGAAAATTAAAGATGGAAAAGTCATTGAAGCAATCACAACATCAGGCGGAATCGAGGCTGATTATTTTATTATTGCCCCGGGGCATTCTTCCTATGAGACCTACAGGATGTTAATCAGTAGAGGCGTTCAGTTCCGTACAAAGAATTTTGCCATAGGCAGCAGAGTGGAGCACCCACAGGAAATTATAAACAAAGCGCAATGGGGCCGGGAAAGGCTGCCCGGAGTAAAGGCTGCTGAATACCGCCTTACATCACAGGGAGACGGCAATCTTCCGGTGTATACCTTTTGCATGTGTCCCGGCGGTATTGTTGTCCCTGCGGCTGCATATCAAAATACAAACATCGTAAACGGAATGAGCCTGTATATGAGGGACGGGAAGTTCGCAAACGCGGCTTGTGTAGCCGGGGTTCATCCAGACAAACTCATCGGCAGGGAGGCAACGCCGGAGGAAGCCCTTGACTGGCTGGGAGCCCTTGAACAGAGTTTTTACCAATATTCAGATGGCTTTAAGGCCCCGTTTTGTAGTATACAGAATTTTATAAACAGGAAAGAGCCGGCAGAAATTGTTGAATCAAGTTATCCCCTGAAATTAAAACCCGCTGCTTTATGGAATCTGCTCCCTGCTGAAGTAAGCAGTTCTATCAGGGAAGGGCTCAAGGATTTCAGCAGAAAAATAAAGGGATTTGAAACAGGCAATATTATGGGGCTTGAGAGCAAGACTTCATCACCCATTCAGGTACTGCGGGAAAAGGACAGCCGCTGCGCCGGATTTGAAAATCTTTATATAGCCGGAGAAGGGAGCGGTTGCGCAGGGGGTATAATATCCAGCGGCGCGGACGGCATAAAAGCCGCTATGAACATTATAGAGAGCAACCTATGAGGTGTGCATGATTCCGTGGGAATTGCTCGACAGCGTGCAGGTACCCGGAAACAGCGGAGAGCTTCGCCTCTACAAGCGAGGCAGGGAGTTCTCTATCAGAGTGAACGGTTGTGAACTCATGAACAGTTCTGCGCATGGGTCAGAGGATGCTCTGGCCGAACTTGCCTGTGCAAAGGCAGCAGGCCGTCCCAATCCCAAGGTTTTGATAGGCGGGCTGGGTATGGGGTATACTCTGGCAGCAGCCCTGAACCGACTCGGTCCCAATGCCCGTGTTGTGGTAGCCGAACTGGTGCCGGCAGTGATAGAGTGGAACCGGAAACCCCTTGCAGGACTGGCAGGTCATCCCCTTCAGGATACACGGGTTACTATTCGCGAGGCCGACGTGGCCCGGGTGCTGAAAGAGAAGCGCCGTGACTACGACGTAATCCTGCTTGATATAGATAACGGCCCTGAAGGCCTGACCCGCAAAGGCAATGACTGGCTCTATAGCAGGGAAGGACTGGAAGCAGCCTTCGCAGCACTGCGGACTGAGGGCGTGCTGGCAGTATGGTCAGTTAGTTCTGATCGTTCTTTTACCCGGCGACTGAAGCAGGCAGGCTTTGAGGTGAAGGAGGTCAGTGCATACGCTTGCGGTCCCCGTGGCGGAGGACGGCACACGATCTGGATCGCCGTACGTGGTTCATGACCTGAACGAACGTGCTCAGATGTTGCAGCTTTCTTTGGAGAGTTTAGAGATATTGAATTAACTCCGTCATAAATCATATAATACTAATCGCGGACTGTTTTTTTGCTTAACAAGAACTACGCACAAAAATCCCGCTTCAGAGAAACTGCTAACCGGCAACATGACAAGGCAGTAGACCGGAATAAAAGAATGATACAGGTAAGCAATTTAGAAAAATCATACGGACGACAGGCACTCTTCGACAAGGTCGGTTTTATAATTAACCCCGGAGAGCGTGTGGGGCTCGTGGGCAGAAACGGCCACGGCAAGACCACCCTGTTCAGACTGATATTAGGACAGGAGCATCAGGACTCGGGGACTATCAGCATTCCTGCCGGCTACAGGATCGGGCATCTCGCCCAGCACATCAGGTTTATTGAAGAGAGCGTATTGAAAGAAGCATGTCTGAGCCTGCCGCACCGCGAAGACGGCAGGGATGAAAGTTACAAGGCAGAAGCCATCCTGATGGGCCTTGGGTTTTCCGCTGACGATCTCGTTCTCAATCCTGCGCAGTTGTCCGGCGGGTTTCAGGTGAGGCTGAACTTGGCGAAGGTGCTCGTCTCCAATCCAAATCTCCTCCTCCTTGACGAACCCACAAACTATCTCGATATCGTGTCGCTGCGCTGGTTAGTCAGGTTCTTGCGCGCATGGAAAAAAGAACTTATCATCATTACGCATGACCGCTCATTTATGGACAGTGTTACCACGCATACAATGGCGATTCATCGCTGCGAGATACGAAAGATAGCGGGGCCGACGGAAAATGTGTATCAGCAATTACTGCTTGAAGAAGAGGTATATGAAAAGACACGGGTAAACGACGAGAAAAAGCGGAAGGAGATAGAGCAGTTCATAAACCGCTTCCGGGCCAAGGCGACCAAGGCTAAGGCGGTTCAGTCGAGGGTCAAGGCATTGCAGAAAAAGGGACGTCTCGAAAAATTGTCTGACACAAAGAATCTTGACTTCACCTTTAACTCAGCGCCCTTTTACAGCAAACAGCTTATGGAAGTGAAGGACCTGTCTTTTGGATTTGATCCCGGCGCTCCGTTAATTGACGGGTTGAGCTTTTATGTCGGAAAGAATGACCGCATCGCGATAATAGGGAAAAACGGCAAGGGCAAGACAACGCTCCTGAACCTTCTGTCCGGGGAATTGGCTCCTCTCAGCGGCGAGGTCCGCCATCACAATGATCTGAAGCTTGCGTATTTCGGACAGACAAATGTAAACCGGCTTAACCTGCAGAAGACCGTGGAAGAAGAGATAATGGAAGCACACCCTGACCATAACAGGGGCGCAGCGCGCAAGATATGCGGAGTCATGATGTTTCCGGGAGATGATGCATTAAAAAAGATCAGCGTCCTCTCCGGAGGTGAGAAGAGCCGGGTGCTTCTTGGTAAACTGCTCGTCAGCCCTGCCAACATGCTGATGTTAGATGAGCCTACTAACCACCTTGACATGGAGTCCGCCGAGTCCCTGCTTGAGGCGATAGACGCATTCCCCGGCGGAGTAGTTATTGTAACCCATAGCGAAATGATACTCCATGCCATTGCGACAAGGCTCATTGTCTTTGACAACGGGAAGGCAACCCTTTTTGAAGGCACGTATCAGGACTTCCTTGACAGAGTAGGATGGAATAATGAAATTCCTCCGTTGAAGCGCGGCCCCAAAGTAAACGGAGGCAAAACCGTGGACAGGAAACTCCTCCGGCGCCTCCGTGCTGAACTGGTCAATGAGAAATCAAGGACCCTCGGGGCGTTGCAGAAACGGATAGTTGAAATTGAACGCGAGATCGTAAGCCTTGAAGAGATGGTCGAACATAGCAACAAAGATATTGTTGAGGCTTCCTTTAAAGGCGACGGTACAGCAATCAATAAATTGTCAAAAGCGCTCCACGCTTCACAAGCAAAGATAGATTCCCTCTTCTCCGAACTGGAACCCCTGCATATCGAACTTGAGGACAAGACCAAAGAGTTTGAAGAAAAGCTCAACGGGGTAGAGACGGCGTAGACCCCATTGGCCCTTCCCTTATTCCCCAACTGTCAATAGTCAGTTGGCCTGACCCCGAATAGTTCTCCGCATACAATGCACCACGTTGTTAGCGAGACTTTTTTTCTTTTTTCAATTGTCTTTTCTCTTTAAGTGTGTGCTGTGGTTTTTTCTTTTCGCTTGCTTTTTTCTTGTCTTTTTCTTTACTCATTGAATACCTCCTTTATTGATAGTAGTGTCGTTTATTCCTCCGGGGTTTTCAACAGGACAACGTAAAAGATTATATAAGTTCTCTGCCATATTGTACATTTTAGCATGCGTGACAGTAACTGTCTACTTCCCTCTCCTGCCACCGCCATTGATCCAGATCATCACCCTGCTGAGTACAAGGGCCGACCCGTATATGGAAAACAGGGACACCTGTTGATTGAGATAGCGGGGAATTTGTGAGGGAGGGAGATCGAAAACGCCGCCTTGTCACAATGAGAGAATTGCCCACCCGATGCTTCACTTTTTTCTTATTCTAAAGAGAGAAAGGTATTCGGAGAAACGATGTTAAGCCTGTTCAAACAAAAAGATTTCAGTTCCTTAATAGGAATTTCGAGCAGGTCTTTGTCGCCCGTCAGCAGGAAATCCGCCCTTACTGCGAGACACAGATTAAGGTAGGCATTGTCCTTATTGTCTCTCGATAGTGCAAGCTTTTTGGAAGGGTTCACCTCTTTCGCATAAGAAGCCAGCCGCATGATTATAGAACGAAGCCGCCTGATTTTTGCGCGGCCGAGCTTTGACTCTAACTCAGTGAGAAGACCTGATAACTCCTGTCCGATTTCGGGAGAAACATAAACATCACATGTCTTCAATGCCTTGAGAAACGCCTTTCGCGGTGTGCCCCCGAACAGGGAAGAGACAATAACGTTTGCGTCTATCACAATCTTAGGCATAAACCCTTTTCCTGGCTTTTTCAAGGGCTTTCAGAACATCGGACTCCATAGTCCCACTTTCTTTCAATAAGGACTCAGCCTCCTCAAGCAGCGCCTCGGCGACCGCCACCTTATCCTTAAACGGGATAATAAGGCCTACCGGCTTGCCACGCTTAGTGATAATCACTTTGTTACCCTTTTCCACATCGTCTCTGAGAAGTTTTGTTGCAGTTGAGCTAAATTCCCTGACATTGACGAATTTCATATTGTCCACCTCCTTTTAATGTTAGTATAAACGTACAAACATATTGTGTCAATCAAACAAGGCGGAGAAAGGATAGACGGGATTTACAAATATTCTGCTAAAACCAATACCTTTATTTCTTCTATCTGTTTATCCTGGCGAGTTCTTCAGATAAGGTCACACCCTGTCCTCTCTCAAACGATTGACGTATTCCTGGGCGTCCTCACCTTTCCACAATCCTTTTCCAAGACCGTAAAGCCCTTTCCAGTCGAGTTCTTTTTTCATGGCAATGCCTGTTTTCTTAAGCTGACGGGCAATCTTTTCCAGCAATTTCAACTGATCATTAGGCGTGAGCCTTTCAACCTCTTTCTCTATTTTGTCTAATGTTATTCCTTTCGGCATGTCTTTGTCCTCCTCGGTAACACTACATTATTAGCATAACATATATGATTTTATCAATTAACATTTTTTGTTTTCTGACCCTCTTCTGAAAGAAGCGACCCAAGCACACCTTCTCAATGTAAATTCACCAATTCAAGACCCCATGCCCACTCTTTTATATTCGGGATAGGGTTTGAGATTCATTTCATAGCCCCTCAAAATAAGTTTTAATTTTTTGCGCCATCATAGCTCTACGCTTTGCCAAGAAAACAGGATAATCAGCGGCGGTCATAGCTTCCATGCCATCGGGAATGCAGTTCATGGTTAAGTTTACCTTGAGTTCATCCTGGCGGATGATATTTCCATACTTTTTCTTTCCTCCCTGACATTGCTCTATAAGCTCATTCATATATTTGGCAGGCTCTTTATTGCCAATGGCGATGTTGATTTCACTCTGGGCTACCGCATAGTTGGCGATCTGATTATATTGGCCACGATTGAACCCCTGTTTTTTTAGGTAATCTTTTGGGAAAAGATGATGTACATCCGATTTAACCTCCACCAGTTCGCGGGCAGAGAGGTCTTTTGAAAGGAACCCTTTATCCCCCAGCTTGATTTGCGCCGCCTGAAATACACGAAAATAAGGGCTTGACGCTACAGAAGTGTCCATCTCTTGAGGAAGACTGGCATTCCAAAAAGCCTCCGACAACTGCCCTGCGTATAAACTTTCGGAAAAGATTTTAAACCCCTGCGCATGAATTTGTCTGATATCATAATCAAACATTGACTCAGGCGAACCTGAATACCGTCCCGTAAGTACTGAAAAGACAAACCACTTGCGTACATGCTGTTCAATATCCGCATCGGGAGTCTTTAACGCTCGCAAGGTCAAGTAGACAATATAGGCTGAGTTTAAGGCGTTCTGCGAACCGATAAGCGATGAATCAATAAATCCGGCTGAACGGATGATCATGATAAAGCGTTTGTAGTGGGTTTCGTTCATAAACGACAAGAGGCTACCCTTTAAGCGTGTAAAAGAATCTTCCACGATAGATTCTTCAAACTGTTTGGTTTCAAAGTTTCTTCCCGATAGCAAGGCGACTAAATCCTGCAACTTCCCTCTTTTAAATTCGGTAGTAAATGCAACTCTAAGCATGTCGGTATAAGCTGGGTCATAGATGTCTTCATTTTCATTTTTTAACCATGACATCTTTTGGAAAAAATCTGTCTGGCAAAAGACGGGATCATTTTTTTGAATCGTAACGTAGAAATCAGGAGACACCGCCATATGGCAGAAATAATCAATAGCTTTACGCAGTGTATTCCCGCCATAGGTCTCATTCACTGAGATTTTAGACATGGCAAAGTCTGCCTGACTCAACTGAGCTCCAGCAGAATTTACGCGAATGAAGATTTCGGTTACGGTTTCAATGTCAAGGTCATCGGCAAGTTCAATAATGCCGACATGGTTGTTCACTATTTTGCGCAATTTTTCAAGGGTGCTAAATAGCACGTCTTCATCTACTTCGCTATTTGCAGCAACATATGCTTTTGTTATTTGTAAAAGTTTTGCGGAGGGATGAAAAATATCGGCAATATCCGGTATCCAACTTGAGTCTTTCTGAATGGCTGGATTTGATACTTCGAATTTTTCTTCTCGAGGATTGAATGCAATCTTTATTCTGACATTCTGATATTCTTTGGTGAGAACCTCTCTGCCAAGTATTGCCGCCATGAGAGCGGTTACCCTTTGCTGCCCGTCAATCAGAATTCTTTTGCCAGATGATGATGAACCGTCCTTCAGTTTAACGGTTGGATTACGCCAAGAAATCAAGTAGCCGACAGGGTAACCAAGATACAAAGAGTCCAACAAGTTGCGAACCTTAGTTGCTTCCCACACAAAGGGCCTCTGTATTTCAGGAATCGCAATTTCACCAGATTTTACCCATGTAAGAAGGGTCTCAATGGGATGTGGGGTTACAGAATATCGTTGTGTGCTCAATATTTCACCTCCCCGACAATTTCATTCAACAGTCCATCCGTCTCTTTTTCAATTTCTCTAGTACCTGCCATAATTTCATCAAGCGTCCGCATCTGTGCGGGCTTAATGAAGTAGCGGGTAAAAGATACTTCATAACCAATCTGAGCTTTACTTTCGTCTCTTAGAATTATTAGCTCCACATCCCATTTAAAAAGTTTTCGCTACTTGTGGATATAGGCGTTCAAGCCGATTGTTAATGGTTTCCCTTCCACCATGCAGGATGTTTTTATATTGCCTCTTGTGCTGGCTACTACAAGCGTTTTCCCTGATGCGCTTGGCGTAGGCTTTTCCAGGTCGCAAGTGATAATGAGCTTATTCCCTTCGATTTTTGTTTCAATTGCCATGTGTGTCACCTCAGCGTATTGGCGCCCCATTTTTATCCCGAGCTGCTCGGGACTATTCAGTATAGAGGGTTTAGTAAATAATGACAATCAGGCAATAGTTTGCATGGGCGCGGTCATTATTTGAGACTTTTAGTAAATAAGTCTCAGCGGCCGGTGAAGGGCTTGTGCGCCCTGTTCTTGAGTGTTGCTGAATCAGAGGCAGAGGGGCGCTGAGGAGCGGAACCCCGATGAGCAACCCCGCGTGTCGGCTGGATCTGGTGACCTTTCTGCGGTCCAACGGCGGCTGTACGAGTCCCGAATAATTCAGGTTTCTTCTGCTCCCGGCGGCGCTGCGGTGCGCGCGGCGGACGGGCAAACTCGCTGTCCCGCGCCGGTGCGGATTTTTTGTAATCGAAGCCGTTCAGCGTGCGCCGTTCTATCTTTTTGCCGAGAACACGTTCAATGCCGCGCACTGTATCCTCGTCTTCGCGGGTAACGAATGTGAAGGCATCCCCGGTCTTTGCAGCCCGGCCGGTGCGGCCGATACGGTGTGTGTAGGCGTCGGGGGTGTCGGGGATGTCGTAGTTGATGACGTGGGATATGAGCGAGACATCGATGCCGCGGGCAGCAATATCGGTGGCAACAAGAATCTGATACGAGCCGTCACGAAATCCGTCCAGCGCGGCCTGGCGCTTGTTCTGCGACAGGTTCCCCTGAAGCGATGCAGCCCGGTAGCCTGCCTTTTCCAGTTGCTGTCCCACGCGCTTGGCGCGGTGCTTGGTGCGCGTAAATATCAGTATCGACTCTGTATCGGTATGGCGCAGCAGTTCGAGGAGGAGAGCGGTCTTAAGGTGCTGATCCACCGGATAGAGGGCATGCGCGACCGTGCTTGCCGGTGCGTCATGATTGACCTGCACCGTGACTGGGGATTGCAGTACCTCGTGGGCCAGCCGACGGATATCATCGGGCATTGTTGCCGAGAACAACAGTGTCTGGCGCCTGACCGGTATATGCTTGATGATCTTCCTGATATCAGGCAGAAAGCCCATGTCGAACATCCGGTCCGCCTCGTCCAGGACGAGGACTTCTACACCCGAAAGGTTTATTGTTCCTTGATTGATATGATCGAGCAGGCGGCCGGGGCAGGCGACGACGATCTCGACACCGGCGCGCAGTTTCTGTATCTGCGGGTTTATGCCTACGCCGCCGTAGATTGTTATGTTGCGCATGTGCGTTTTGCCGCCGAGGTCCGAGAAGGTAGCGTTGATCTGCTCTGCCAGCTCGCGCGTTGGTGCAATGACGAGGGCGCGGATACGGCCGCGCGGTCTGTTTATCAGGCGCTCCAGTATCGGCAGCACGAAGACCGCTGTTTTGCCTGTTCCGGTCTGGGCAAGGCCCATGACGTCTTTCCCCTGAAGTACGTGGGGAAGCGCCTGCTCCTGAATAGGTGTTGGCGTTACAAAGCCCGCTGCCTTAATCCCGGCAGCGATGTGGGGGTGAAAATTAAACTTGTTAAATTCCATAGACTCCTTTTTTCTGCGTTTGGGGAAAAAACCATGGTGTATCCCGGGGCTTACAATGACGTAGTTTTCATCCGCGTACTGCAGTTGTTTTAGTACTTAATGCTAACACTTTGGGAACCCCCTGTCAAGCAAAAGTATAAGTTCCTTGACAAACTGTGCGAGGGAATGCTATCCTACAAACAGGATTTTAGAAGTTTTTGCAGTTTATGAGGCCACAAAGACTTTTCGACTTTGTGGTTTTTCTATTTGTTGAGACCTTCTGAGATTTGAGTTTAAAAAAAGGAGGTAAAAGAAATGACTAATGGAAAAGTAAAGTGGTTCAACGACTCAAAGGGTTTTGGCTTTATCACAAGCGAAGACGGCAGTGATGTTTTTGTACACCACACTTCAATCCATGGCAACGGCTTTAAGAGCCTTGCCGAGGGTGACTCAGTCAGCTTTGACACCGAAAAGGGACCGAAAGGCCCCAAGGCGATCAATGTAGCAAAGCTGTAATTGACAAGCAAAATCCCCCCTGCTTTTGCAGGGGGGATTTTATTTTATGGGGGGGGGACAATGGCAAACAGACAACATCACAGACAAAATCATGTCTTAAAGATGGAATTAAAAAAGCAGGACAATATTGCTGCCGGTTTAGTTTCGGACCGATTCCCTACAGTTTCCGGCATCGTAATTCAGATAACATATTATCGCAAAGCGGCAATTCCTCTTCTTATGGTGCGCACTGTTAATATCTTCCCTACCTCGTATGCCTATTTTAAAATGGACTGTATGATAAAAAGCTGTGACGGAGGCGGGTTTGATCTCACTTCAGTAGTTACCAATATGGTTAAAGCTCATAAGAAGATGAAGAACGGGTCTCTCAATTGCAGCGGAACCGCTGATGCCGTTGAGAGTGACCATGCGCATATTGAGTATGAAACCGTGATACAGTATAAAAAAGTCCCTACAGTTAAGTCTTAATTCATCTCGTTTAAACCACTTGTGGAATAAGTGGTTAGCGATGCCTCAAAACATTCCCCTGTCCAGCGTCCTGTACTGAATCGCCTCTGAGACGTGGTGGGATTGTATTTCTGCTGATGAATCAAGATCAGCGATTGTTCTGGATAATTTGAGCGTTCTCGTATATGCCCTTGCCGAAAGCCCGAGCTTCTGCATCGCATTATCAAGCAAAGACTGGGCGTCAGGTTTAAGCTTGCAGTGTTTTTTGATATGCCTTGTTTTCATCTGGCCGTTCGAATAGACCTTATCGCTTTTAAATCTTTCCAGCTGGGCATCCCTTGCTTTTATAACCCGCTCTCTTATTGATGCTGATTTTTCTCCTGAATATTCTGTTGAGAGTTCTTTGTACGGAACAGCAGGCACTTCTATATGAATATCAATCCTGTCAAGCAGAGGGCCAGATACCCTGTGCCTGTACCTGTGTATCTGTCCGGGCATGCATGTGCATTGATGCCTTGAATCTCCCAGATAACCGCATGGACACGGGTTCATCGCGGCAACGAGCATAAAATTCGCAGGATAAGTTATTGATGCCACTGCTCTTGAGACTGTAACTTCTCCGTTTTCCAATGGCTGTCTTAAGACCTCAAGGACATTCCTTTTGAATTCAGGAAGCTCATCAAGGAATAAAACGCCGTTATGCGCAAGACTTACTTCTCCGGGCTTGGGAAGTTGTCCGCCGCCAATAAGCGCGACATCTGAAATCGTATGATGCGGCGAGCGGAATGCCCGCGTCGCAAGCAAAGACTGTCCTGTTTTCAGCAAGCCCGCAACGCTGTGGATCTTTGTTGCCTCCAATGCCTCGTCAAATGTCATCTTTGGAAGTATCGTTGGAAGCCTTTTTGAAAGCATTGTTTTTCCTGAGCCCGGAGGGCCTATCATTAAAACATTGTGCCCTCCTGCCGCTGCGACCTCCAGCGCCCTCTTTGCATGTTCCTGTCCCTTGACTTCAGAAAAGTCATCTTCATAGAGGGAATATTCTTCAAATGCTTTATCAAGGTCAATGGTGAATATTTTTTCAGAGGAGCCGTTTTTAAGAAAATCTATCACTTCAGGAAGGCTCTTCATCCCGAACACAGACACGCCTTTCACAACCGCCGCCTCTGATGCATTCTCCCCAGGAAGTATTACTCCTTTCAGTCCGAGGTTTTTTGCCGTGATAGCCATTGAGAGCGCGCCGCGCACAGGCTTTATCTTTCCGTCAAGCGATAGCTCTCCTGTAAAGAGATAGCCCTGTGTTGAATTCATCTCAATGACGCCCTCTGCTGTTATTATTCCTATTGCAATCGGAAGGTCAAATGATGAGCCTTCTTTTTTTAAATCAGCAGGCGCAAGGTTAACAGTTATCTGTTTAAGAGGGAAATTAAAACCGATGTTTTTAAGGGCAGCCCTTACCCTGTCCCGGCTCTCTTTTACAGCAGCATCAGGAAGCCCAACCATATTGAAGTGCGGCAGCCCCCTTGATGCAATGTCAACCTCAACATCAACAGGATGCGCATCAATCCCTACAACACTTGCGCTCAGAATTTTGGAAAGCATTGTAGATTATATTTATTACGGCAGGAGAAAAGCAAGGAAGGAGAAACAGAAACTCAGAAGCGTATGTAGCTTACGCTGACTCTGCCTGTTTTTCGTATAGAAGGATGGGTTTTTCCTTTTTGGTTATCGTATCTTCGTTTATAAGGCATTCTTTTATGTCTTTTTGTGATGGTATCTCATACATAACGTCAAGCATTATCTCTTCAAGGATTGCCCTTAAGCCGCGCGCTCCTGTCTTTCTTTCTGTTGCCTTTTTTGCTATTGCTCCTAGGGCAGTGTCCGTGAACCGCAGGCGCACATTATCAAAAGAAAGCAGTTTCTGATACTGTTTTATCAAGGCATTTTTAGGCTCTGTGAGTATCTTTACGAGCGCTGCCTCATCAAGTTCATCAAGGGTTGCAACAACAGGAAGCCTTCCAACAAATTCAGGTATCATGCCGTACTTTATCAGGTCTTCAGGCTCTGCAATGCTTAAGACATCACCGATTTTTCTTTCTGAAGCCTTTAGAACCTTAGCGCCGAAGCCTACGGTCTTTTTGCCAGTCCGCTGTTTGATTACATCCTCCAGTCCGATAAATGCTCCGCCGCAGATAAAGAGTATGTTCGAGGTGTTGACCTGTATAAACTCCTGCTGCGGATGTTTCCTTCCGCCCTGCGGTGGTATGTTTGCAATTGTGCCCTCAATTATTTTAAGCAGTGCCTGCTGCACTCCTTCACCGGAGACATCACGCGTTATTGAGGGGTTTTCTGATTTTCTGCTTATCTTGTCAATCTCATCTATGTAAACTATCCCTCGCTGTGCCCTTTCAACGTCATAGTTTGCCGCCTGAAGAAGTTTTAGTATTATATTTTCAACATCCTCTCCTACATATCCTGCCTCTGTGAGCGTTGTTGCATCTGCCATTGTAAACGGCACATCAAGAAACCTTGCGAGCGTCTGAGCAAACAGTGTCTTTCCTGTCCCTGTGGGGCCTATCAGGAGAATGTTGCTTTTTTGCAGCTCAACATCTGTTTTTGTCCCGACTTTGACGGGATAAATCCTCTTGTAGTGATTGTGCACTGCAACTGAAAGTACCTTTTTTGCCTTTTCCTGTCCGACAACATAGTCATCAAGGAAGCGATAGATTTCTTTTGGCGCGGGCAGTTTGGAAAGCACGGCTGTTTCTGCTGCTGGAAAAAGCTCGTCAGCCATTATCTCATTGCAGAGCTCCACGCATTCATTGCATATGTAAACGGCAGGGCCTGCAATGAGTTTTTTTACCTCATCCTGTCCCTTGCCGCAGAATGAACATTTCAGAATATTTTCATCTTTTTTAGGCATCAAACCTCCAAATAAAAGTTAACAGTTAAGAGTTAAAAGTTGAAAGTTTCAGAAGTTTGTTAACTTTTAGCTTCTAACTTGCTTTTAATAGTATGTATAACCTCATCAACAAGTCCGTATTCTTTTGCCTCGGCTCCTGACATGAAGAAATCCCTGTCTGTGTCAGTCTGTATTTTTTCCATAGGCTGTCCTGTATGAGCGGTGAGTATCCTGTTAAGGGTGTCTTTCATCTTTAAGATTTCCCTTGCATGTATTTCCACGTCTGTTGCCTGTCCGTGAAATCCTCCCATGGGCTGATGAAGCATGATCCTTGAATGAGGAAGCGCAAACCTCTTGCCTTTGGCGCCTGCTGTAAGCAGAAGCGCACCCATGCTTGCTGCCTGTCCAATGCAGTAAGTTGCAATATCAGGTTTCACATACTGCATTGTATCGTAGATTGCAAGGCCTGAGGATACAATGCCGCCGGGAGAATTAACATAGATGTGAATATCTTTATCCGGGTCATCAGACTGAAGAAAGAGAAGCTGCGCTATCACTGCATTTGCAACGCTGTCATCAATTGCCGTTCCAAGGAAAATTATCCTGTCCTTAAGAAGTCTTGAGTAGATATCGTAAGCCCGCTCTGTTCTTCCTGTCTGCTCAATTACAAATGGAATTATGCTCACATTATTCTCCTTTCTCTATAGCTGCCCTTGAAAGCAGGAGGTCTAAGACTTTTTGTTCATGCATGTTATTTCTGAGTCCTTCCAGCGAACCGTCTCTCTGCGTATATATCTTTATAAGGGATTCAGGCGTCATAGCAAGCTGCTGTGAAAGTTCAAGTATCTTTTCTTTAAGTTCCTCATCTGTTACGTTTATTCCTTCCTTTTCTCCGATAATAGAGAGAAGAATCATTGCCCTTACATTTTTTATTGCATCGGGCTTTAATTCTTCACGGAGCGCAGCTTCATCCTTCTCGGATTTCTTTAATGTCTTTGCCTCGTGAACCATTGCTGCAAGCTCCCTTTCAAGCATTGATTCAGGGATATCAAAATTATGCGAACTCGTCAGGGATTCAAGTATCTCATCCTTCTGTATTTTTTGTGTCTGCTCTTTTTTTGCCTTTTCGATCTCTTCCTTTGCGTCTGCCTTCAGCGCATCGAGGTCTTCAAACCCGAGGTCTTTTGCGAGCTCGGCATCTATTGCAGGAAGGATTTTTTTCTTTACGGCCTTGACTGTATTTTTTATCAGAACCTTTTTTCCTGCAATAGCCTTTGCATGGAAATCCTGAGGGAATTGCGCCTCAACCTCAACGATGTCGCCGGCTTTTTTGCCTGTGAGGCTCTCCGAGATTTCCTTTGGCAGGCCTGTGAAGCCTACCATAAAAACCTGATCTTTTGCAGTGGTTGTCTGGTCGTCGTATTTCATTTCATAGTCAATGGTTAATAAATCGTCGGCCTCTATTGCTTTATCGGCAATCTCATAGGTGGCCTTGCCTTCCTGAAGCCTTTTTAATGCATGGTCAACCTCTTCGTCAGAAACAGCCACGGGAATATCTTTTGTTTTAATGCCTTCGTATTTCAGGTTTTCAATCTTCGGCCGTATCTCAAGGGTGAAAGACAGCGAAAGCGGATTATTGCGCTCGAAGTTTACTCCTCCCTCAATCTCAGGCCTTGTAACAGGCACGATAGCCGCTTCTTTTAATGCCCTGTCATAAAACTCCGGGATGACTTCTTCCAAAGCCTCTGCCTCAGCGCTCTTTCCATAGTGTTTTTCAATAATGTTCATAGGTGTTTTCCCGGGCCTGAACCCGGGTGTCTTTGCTTTCTGACGGGCTTTTTCAAGAGAGTTTTTAATCTTTGTTTCAATAGCCTCAGACGGTATTTCTATCTTCAGGCGTTTCTTCGTTGTGCTGAGATCTTCTACTGCTTTAAGCAAAATATCCTCCTTAGGTGAATCATGTAATGTATTTAATATAAAATAATATGGAAACTTAGTCAATTTAACATATATAATTCTTCCATGAACCTTTATCTCATTGACGGAAATTCTTACGTATACCGCGCGTTTTACGCGATTAAAGGACTGACGAATTCCAAGGGCTTTCCAACAAACGCAATCTATGGGTTTACCACCACGCTGCTTAAAATCATAAGGGAGAAAAAGCCGGACGGTGTTGCTGTTTTTTTTGACACACCTGAGCTGACTGAACGGCACAGGATTTTTAAGGAATATAAGGCGCAGAGGCCGGAGACTCCGGGCGAACTTGTACAGCAACTGCCTCACATAAGGGAAATGATTGATGCTTTTAATATCAGTATTTTTGAGATGCCGGGATATGAGGCAGACGACCTAATCGGCACAGTTGCAAAAGAAGCAGCTAAAAAGAGGTCAACTGTTTTTATAGTGACCGCTGATAAAGACATGCTCCAGCTTGTTGATGAGAATATAAAGATATACGACCCCGTGAAAGACCGCATACTTGATGTTGAATATGTAAAAGAAAAATTCGGGGTTGAACCTGAGAGAGTCCCTGAATTTATGGCATTAACAGGAGATGCTGCTGACAATATCCCCGGGATTAAGGGCATCGGAGAAAAAACTGCAAAAGAACTGCTGGCGGCATTTAAGGGGCTTGATGAACTCCTTTCTCACCCTGAGATGATAAAAAAGGAAAGGCTGAGAAGCCTTGTTTCCGAAAATGCTGATATTGCAAGGCTGAGCAAAAAGCTTGCAACAATAGACACATCCGTCCCTATTGATTTTGACCTGAAGGAATTCAGGCTGAAAGAACCGGATTGGTTAAGGCTTTTGTCTTTGTTCAGTGAATTTGAATTCACCAGCCTGAAGAAACTGGTGCCTGCGGTAGCAGCAGCCGAGAAGAATTATGAGACCGTGCTTTCTACGGATAAACTTAAGGAGATTGTGTCAGCCATTAAAGATGAGTTTGCGTTTGATATTGAAGCTACAGGCAAAGATCCGATGGCTGACAGCATTGTCGGGTTCTCGGTTAGCGCTGAAAAAGAAACAGGATATTACATTCCTCTCCGGCATTCTTATTTAGGGGCGCCTGAACAAATTGGTATGAAGGAAACTATGGCTATAGTTGCACCAATTTTTGAAAATCCCGATATAGCGAAGATAGGGCATAATCTTAAATATGACACCATGATGCTCAAACAGGAAGGGGTTGTTACAAAAGGCAGGCTTTACGACACAATGCTTGCGTCATATCTTATAAATCCGAATAAACCCAATCACAGCCTTGAGGATGTTGGCTTTGAGAATCTCTCCCGCAGGAAAAAGACATTTGCAGAGGTTCTGAATAAAAAGAAGTCATTTGCGGATGTGTTTGTTGAGGAAGCGACAAAGTATTCGGCAGAAGACGCTCTGCTTGCGTTTGAGCTTAAAGATATTTTGTTTGAAAAGCTAAAAGAGGCTGGTCTTGAAGGCGTATATTTTGATATAGAGGCGCCTCTGATTCCTGTGCTTTCAGATATGGAAGAGGCAGGGGTGAAAATAGATGTGGATAAGCTGAACGATATATCAAAAGAGATGGCACAGGAGATGGACTCCACCCAGAGACGGATTGTTTTCCTTTCAGGCGAGGAGTTCAATATAAACTCGCCAAAACAGCTTGCAAAGGTTCTATTCCACAGCCTTGGGCTTAAACCCGGCAAAAAAACAAAGACAGGCTTTTCAACAGATGTCAGCGTACTTGAAGAGCTTGCAATGTCGCATGAGCTTCCGCGTGAGATACTGAACTGGAGAAGCCTTAGCAAACTCAAAGCGACTTATGTGGATGCCTTGCCGGTACTTATAAATCCTAAAACAGGCCGTGTGCACACCTCATTCAATCAAACTGCCACAGCCACAGGGAGGCTGAGCAGCAGCAACCCCAATATGCAGAACATACCTATCAAAGGAGAATGGGGCAAGAGAATAAGGGAGACTTTTATCGCAGACAAAGGCAATCTCCTGCTGTCCGCTGATTACTCGCAGGTAGAACTCAGGATACTTGCACATCTAAGCAAAGACGAGGTATTGGTTGACGCATTCAGCAAGGGGATTGATGTTCATGCAAAAACAGCATCAGAGATATTCGGGCTGCCGGTTGATAAAGTTACAGTTGAAATGAGGCGCACCGCAAAGACAGTGAACTTCGGTGTTATCTACGGCATGTCGCCATTCGGCCTTTCAGAGGCGCTGTCCATACCGCATGAAGAAGCTAAAAAATATATAGAAAAGTACTTTGAGAGGCATCCCGGCGTGAAACTGTATATAGAGGCGGCTCTAAGCGAGGTAAGGCAGAAAGGATATACAGTGACATTGGCAGGCAGACGAAGGCCGATACCTGAGATACGCAGCCAGAATTCAAACGCAAGGGCACAGGCTGAACGGCTGGCCGTAAACTCACCGATACAGGGCAGCGCAGCAGACATAATAAAAATAGCGATGATAAATATCAGGGAAAAACTCAAGGAAGAACATCTTGTTGCAAGGATGATTCTGCAGGTACACGACGAGCTTTTATTTGAAGCCCCTGAATCTGAGCTTAACAGTGTAACGGATATGATTAAAAGAGAGATGGAAGGCGCTGTAAAACTACTGGTTCCTTTGAGGGTTGATATCGGCGCTGGAAGAAATTGGGCAGAAGCGCATTGATATTTTTGACAAACCTGCTACAATGTATTCTATAGGGAGGAGGGGGATATGAAAATAAGGGTTAAGAGCACGAGCAAAAAGACTGTAAAACCGTCAAAGAAGACGGAAAAAGTAAAAGATAAAAAACCTGCTAAAAAAACAGAGAAGAAGGCTGTTACAAAAGGGAAGACAAAGGCAAAAAAGCCAATAAAATCAAAGAAAGAGATTAAAGAACAGAAAAAAACGGCTGTCAGGAAGAAAGCAACAGAAAAGGCAATAAAAAAAGCACCTAAAAAAATTGCCCTCCCGGCGAAAAAGATAGCGCGCATACCGCAGAGAACTATAGAAAAGATAGAAAGGGTCGCCTCGGGTGACTCGCCGAGGAGAGAAGTTAGGGTATCTGCCTCCCCGCAAGAATACGGAGTTGCAGTTACAGCGAAAAAAGCGCTTCCTGCCGAATATGGCGAGGACAGGATTACATTAATGACAGTTGATCCGTGGAAACTGTTTGTCTACTGGGAAGTAAAGGAAAATACACTGTCAAAGATTAAGGGAACGCTTGTTTTAAGGGTCTATGATGTTACAGGAATCTATTTTGACGGCAAAAATGCCAATCTGGTTTTTGACGTTCCTGTTTACGGAAGAATAGGAGACAGCTATATAGGCGTAGGGCCTGACAAGGCATTTATCGTTGACATAGGCGCTGTTTCAAAGTCAGGGGATTTTGTTGCAATAGCGAGGTCAAATCAGACATCAACGCCGGCATTAAAAGTTGCCAAAGAAGAAGGCGCTCTGCCGCAGGAAATATACGAGGTCGGGCCTGTAACAGGTTATTTTTAATTCAATTGTTCCACGTGGAACAAAGACCTGACTTAGGGTCAGACTTAACTATAGACATGAAAGAAATATGGTGCCCCGGGACCTACCCCCAGTCATTGTGCCACTATAAATTAGAATATTCGGCATAATTACAAAAATCGGTGTCCAGAAACAGCAAATTATATTTTATTATCATATAGTTAACATCATAATTATACAGCGAGGTAAATAATGTCGAAAAAAATGCCGCTTCTGTGGGTCTCGGAAAACAAAAAAGATGGGGGTTGTTGCTGGTGTTCAACGCTATCTTTGTCATGCCTGCGGAGGAAGTTTTCGTAATACCCGCAAACCCTCTCGTCGTCGTTCTGCCCTCTGGAGAGCTTTTCTACAAAATCGAGCCGTTATTTATCAGCTTGCTGAACACTATGGCCGCTCCGTTCATTGGATACGCAAAGAACTACGCGCATACGAGCTTCCCAACCCTGTCGTAATCCCCGATAAAATTGTAGCAATAATGGACTGTGTGTTTTTTAGACGCTCAAGTGGTTATCTTGTAGTGCGTAATGCTCACAATAGTAGCAATGTGTATTGGAGCGAAATTCAGAGTGAGACAATCGATGAGTATCAATGCGCACGAGATACGCTTGAGGGGCAGGGGTTCTCTCTTAATGCCGTAGTAATTGATGGCAGACCCGGAGTAAGAAAACTTTTCGCTGATCTGCCGGTGCAGATGTGTCACTTTCATCAGAAAGCTATTATCACGCGCTATCTCATGAGGAGACCGAAACTTGAAGCTGGCAAGGAACTGCGAGAGATTGTGCATGTTCTGTGCAATACGAATGAACGGATGTTTGCAGATGCCATTGATGAGTGGCATGAGAAGTGGAACGAATTCTTGAAAGAACGCACAGTGGAACCAGTTACCGGGCGATGGCATTACACGCATAAGCGTCTGCGCTCGGCATATCACAGTCTCAGATCAAATCTTCCTTACCTGTTTACATACCAGAAGTATCCAGAACTGAATATCCCGAATACGACAAACTCACTGGATGGATCTTTTGCGCACTTGAAGGGATTGATTCAAATCCATAGGGGGCTGAAGATAGGCTTGAAACGTAAATTAGTCCTCTCTATACTCCAAAACAGACACCGAAAAAAGTAATTATGCCGAATATTCCAATGCTTTTTTTCTTCGAGCCTTACGAATTCATAGGGGGTTAAATCCCCGAGAGAGCTATGAGGCCTTTCTTGATTGAAGTCGATTCTCCATTCCTCAATAACCTGGCGTGCATGTTCAATTGATAAAAACCAGTTCTGATTGAGACATTCATCCCTGAATTTTCCATTGAAGCTCTCCATATAGGCATTATCAACCGGCTTTCCCGGACGGATAAAATGCAGTTTTATCCCACGCTCATATGCCCATGCGTCCAGCGCATTACTGATAAACTCCGGACCGTTGTCAATAATAATCAATAATAATGTGTTCCGGCAGTCCCCTCATAGAAGCTATCTGGCTTAAAATAGCGGCGACCCTTCGACCTCCGATCGACGTATCTGTCTCGATCTTGAAACATTCTTTTGTGTACGTATCAATGATTGGTAATAGCCGTAGACGCCTGCCGTTACTTAATGCGTCAGAGACAAAATCCATGGCCCACAGCTCATTCGGCCGTGTGGCCTTTGTTAGCTCCACTCTCCCCTGGGACGCTCCCTTCTTTTTCCTTCGAATCCTTAAGGAAAGCTTCTCTTCACGATAGATTCGTTCTGTGCGCTTACGATTTATCACCAATCCCTCCCGCTTCAACAATACATGCAGCCTACGACACCCAAACCGTCTTCGTTTCTCGGCAAGTTCCTTTAGTCGTTTCCGAAGGCCTTCATCATTATCAGGTCTTCTCTTATACCGTAACGTGTTCCGGCACAGTCCAATCAGACCGCTTGCATGTCTCTGGCTCAGCCCAAAGCTTCCTATGATAAACACTACCGCTTCTTTCTTTGCCTTGGGCCTTAGAAGTTTTTTGAGATGACCGCTTTTAATGCCTGCTTATCAAGACTGAGATCCGCTACGATCTGCTTCAGTCTCCGGTTCTCATCTTCAAACTGCTTCAGCTTCTTTGCATCGCTTACGGTCATCCCGCCGTATTTTGCCTTCCAGTTGTAATAGGTCTGATCGCTGATCCCGTACTTGCGACATAACTCTATTACTGATACACCCGCTTCAGCTTCCTTCAATATCCCAATAATCTGTTCTCCTGAATACCTGCTCTTCTTCATTCCTTGCCTCCTTGTTTAGAGTTTTTATTATGCCTGTACTCTAATTACAAGTGGCACTGTTTTTCGGGAGCAGGTCCTTGAACGTCAAATAAAATTGCGGCCATAGTATAATAGAAGGAGAGGAGGAAATATGGAAATTGTAGAAAAGGCTATCGAAACTACAGCAACAATTAACTCTAATCGGCAACTTATTTTGGATGAACCATTACCAATTGCTGGACCAACAAGAGTTAGAGTCATCATTCTGTTACCCGATGATGTTGACATAAACGAAAAGGAATGGCTCAGGGCTGCAAGTGCAAATCCGGCTTTTGATTTTTTGAAAGAACCCGAAGAAGACATTTATACTCTTGCTGATGGGAAGCCTTTCCATGATCAAAGGTAGAATTGTTTTAGTGCCTTTTCCATTTGATGATTTATCAGCATCAAAAGTTCGCCCAGCGGTATGTTTGACTAATCCTATCGGGCCACATAGTCATGTTATTGTTTCATTCATCAGCAGCCGAATACCCTCTGATTTATTGGAAACTGACTTGGTATTAGATTCAACACAAGAGGATTTTACAAAAACTGGCTTACGGGTATCCTCAACAGTACGCTTGCATCGTCTAATAGCAGTTACAACAGCCCTCTTTTTGCGAGAATTGGGAGAATTACCTTCTCGTATGCAGGACGAATTAGATAACAGAATAAGGAAACTATTTAATTTGGAATGATGGCTGCAACTTCATTTAACAATAGGGTTCGTGGCGTTCCAACATCCATATCCGATTGTAGAGAGGTGCATATGCCTGCCAAAGAAATAGTTTACTGGAATTTTTTGGGATAGCTGATAATTGATTTTCTTCAATTGTTCCACGTGGAACAATTTATACCGACGGCTCGAAACGGCTCTTTACAAAGTCCTCTATTATCCTCTGCGCAGAGGCGCTTATTGACGTAAACCTTATCCCGTACTGATGAACATTCCCGGCGGGTTTTTTAAATATGCGGACGACCTCCCCCTTAACAGAGATGGCAAGAGTTCCCGGCAGAAGAAACGAGCAGTTAATAGCATCACCCACATTAAGGGGATGGGCAGACTCAATAAGTATGCCGGTAGAGCTTATATTAATAGTGCTGGCAGTAAGCTTAACATTCCCCATTTCTCCTGCAACTGTTGCTTTCACCGGCATCCGGTAAGCCTTTCTGGTCTGGACGTCAAGAAGGGAGGCAATTTTACTGAAGAATAAAGCAGAATTAATTGGCTTTGTGGTGTAGGTATTGGCGCCGCATTGCTCGGCTCGTTTAATATCCGTTTCCTTGGGCTCTACGGCTATAAGAACCTTTACAGGATTAGGGTCAGGCTCTTTGCGCAGCAGGGAGCAGAGTTCATCGCCCGGCATACCGGGCATATCAAGGTCAATTACTATTAAATCTGCCTTTTCGCTTTTGTGTATAGAGAGAATTTCCTGAGAGGAGGATGCGGCAAGTATCTGGGTGTTGGCTCTGCTTAAGATATTTTCCCCCGACACAAGATGCTTTAGGGAGTCGGCTATGAGTATCTTTTTCAAATATCCCTCCTTGCCATACCTGAATGCAGGGTAATCTATTGCTATTATAGCACTATTTTCATGTGTTAAGAGGGGACAATCTTTTCGCTTATTTAATTTATGATAAGCAGGCTTGCCTGCTTATCAGGGGCTTTTGACAAAACCAGCGCAACTAAAGTACAATTGTAATTGAGAATCAATCTCAATATAAAAAAGAAAGCTGAGGGATTATGCGCGCAGGCAATAAGATTGTACTTGTAGGAAACCCGAATGTCGGCAAGAGCGTGATGTTCGGACTACTGACAAACAAATATGTGACTGTATCCAATTATCCGGGCACAACAGTGGAGGTTTCCTACGGAGACATGACAATTGACAATAAAAACTATCTTGTTGTCGATACTCCTGGAGTAAACAGCATGGTTCCGATGAGCGAGGATGAAAAAGTTACGCGGGATATTTTTTTGCAGGAGGAGCCATTAGCCGTAGTGCAGGTTGCCGACACAAAGAACTTAAAAAGGTCACTGCTTATAACCCTGCAGATAGCGGAGATGGAACTGCCGGCAATTCTCGTCCTTAATATGGAGGATGAGGCAAGGGACAGGGGAATAGTTGTAGATATTAATCACCTTAAAACGCTGATAGGCGCTGAGGTGATAAGCGCTATAGCGCCGCAGAGAAAAGGCTTGAAGGAGATTAAATCCGCTATCCCGCACGCCGTAAACCCTTGCATTAAGGTCAGATACGAAGATGTAATAGAAGAATACATTGAAAAGATATCGTCACTGCTGCCTCAGATCAGCATCTCAAAAAGAGCGTTATCCATAATGATACTCTCAGGCGATGAGAGCCTTAAAAAATGGCTGATTGTAAATCTTAAAGCAGAGGTTATAAAAGAGATAGAAGCCCTTAGAGATGAATGCCAGTCAAAGGTAAAAGAGCCCTTGAGTCTTTTGATAAACAAGCAGCGCCTTAGTGTGGCAGAGGAAATAGCGGACAAAGTCCTAAAAAAAATCCCGGCAGAAGGCGGAAAGCTGTTATCTTTCATCGGCAGAATAAGTATGCATCCTCTATGGGGAATTCCTCTTTTGCTGATTGTGCTTTACGGGATATACCAGTTTGTAGGTGTTTTGGGCGCAGGGACTCTCGTTGATTTTTTTGAAAAGACAATATTCGGCAAATACCTTAACCCGATGGCAACAAAGGTTGTCCAGACAATAGCACCGTCAGGTTTTATTCAGGAATTGCTTGTAGGAGAATATGGACTAATAACAGTTGCCCTAACCTATGCCATAGCCATCATCCTGCCTATTACAGCGACTTTTTTTATTGCCTTTGCAATCCTTGAGGACAGCGGTTATCTGCCGAGGCTTGCAATAATGAGCAACCGGATATTCAATCTGATGGGACTTAACGGAAAGGCTGTACTGCCGATGGTTTTAGGGCTTGGGTGCGGTACGATGGCAGTTATGACGTCAAGAATACTTGAGACAAAAAAAGAGCGGCTGATAATAACATTTCTCCTTGCGCTTGCTGTGCCCTGCTCTGCGCAGCTTGGAGTGATACTTGGAATGCTCGGGGCGTTATCTTTTAAGGCAACACTTGTCTGGGCAGGGACTATTTTATTGGTCCTTCTCTTTTCAGGATACCTTGCATCAAAGGTTATAAAAGGAGAAAAGACAGAATTCTTCCTTGAAATACCTCCGATAAGAAGGCCTAATATTACAAATATCCTTGTAAAGACAGCGGGTAGAATTGAATGGTACTTAAAAGAGGCAGTGCCGCTTTTTATACTCGGGACGTTAATACTGTTTGTTCTTCACAAGCTTAATCTCCTGCGTGTGCTTGAGACAATAGCTTCTCCTGTAGTCGTAAATCTTTTGGGGCTGCCTGAAAAGACAACAGAATCATTTATCCTTGGTTTTCTGAGAAGGGATTATGGCGCTGCGGGCCTGTTTGCAATGGCGGAAAAGGGAATGCTGACGCCTGTTCAGTCTGTTGTAAGCCTTGTTACCATTACTCTATTTATTCCATGCCTTGCTAATTTCTTTATGATTGTTAAGGAACGCGGGATGAGGACTGCGCTCGGGATTGTTACGGTTGTTTTCCCATTTGCCTTCCTTGGCGGAGGCTTGCTCAACTGGATATTAAAGGTATTTAACGTAACGTTCTGAGCAATGAAACAGATGGAAGAGAAGATTTTCAGAGAATTTCTTGAGAAAAAAGGGTGTAAGCTTACAAAAGAGCGTGCAGCTATTCTAAGCGAGGTATTTTCCAATCACGGCCATTTTGACCCCGAAGACCTTTTCTTTAAAATCAGAGACAAGGGGATGAAGGCGTCAAGGGCTTCCATTTACAGAACGCTTCAGCTTCTTCTTGAATGCGGGCTTGTAGAACAGGTGGAACGGGTTGATAAACATGCTCATTACGAGCATACCTTTGGCCACAAACATCACGACCATCTTATTTGCCTGAGATGCGGAAAGGTAATACAGCTTTTTTCAGAGAAGCTTGAAAAGCTACAGGAGCAGCTCTGTAAAAAAGAGAACTTCAGATGCGCCAGCCACACCCTTGAGATGAAAGGGTATTGCGAGAAGTGCGGCTCTAAGGCCAGAAAATAAAAAAGCCCCGATATTATCGGAGCTTTTCTTTAATCTGGCAGCGACCTACTTTCCCATGACCTCGCGGTCAAAGTATCATCGGCCCTGGAGGACTTAACTTCCGTGTTCGAGATGGGAACGGGTGTGGCCCCTCCGGTAACGCTACCAGAAAGTTTATTTCTGAGAAGCGGTTATACTTTAACACTTAAAAATAGAAAAAATCAAGTGGAGGTGAACGGGATCGAACCGATGACCTCCTGGTTGCAAACCAGGCGCTCTCCCAGCTGAGCTACACCCCCGTGGTGGGCCTAGGTGG
>Ga0214473_10002030_pt1 | contig 25538 bp, 17 predicted proteins | sample RVTome_7_FD_203509 | JGI IMG/M metagenome (GOLD analysis project Ga0214473, IMG submission 203509) | Soil microbial communities from uranium-contaminated site in the Upper Colorado River Basin, Wyoming, United States - RVT98D197 | ecosystem: Environmental > Terrestrial > Soil > Contaminated >...
TGCCGTTGCGCCGCAGAGGCATTTCGTAAAACCAGCCCGGGTCCAACCGTAGGGGCGACCGGCTGCCGCCCGCAGGGTATTTTTTGTAGGGGCGGACCCCCGTGTCCGCCCGGTGGGCTGCTGGGCTGATCCGAGACATCCTTATTCAATCCGTGTAATCCGTGATTCAGAATAGCGGCTGCCACGCCTGCGAAAGTGATTGCCCGGTTACGCCACCGCTGTCCCGGTCCAACCGTAGGGGCGGACCCCCCCGTGTCCGCCCGTTTTCACACAATGGCCGGGTCCGCCGTATCCGCGACCGGCTGCCGCCCGCGGGGGGGTCAATCCAAATGCAACAGCCCCCTGGCCACGTCCCGGCAGAACTTGTTCAGTACAGTCTGGTCCAGTCCCAGGCCGTCCACCAGCCAGTCGCCCTGGCCGGGATAGAAAGTGGCCCAGGTGTAGTCTATATTCCGCTGCTCCGAGCGCAGGAAATAGGCCCAGAGCTTGTACAGCCTGGGCGTGGGCAGAATGTCGGTGCCCCAGACTATCTTGTCCTGGCAGCGGGTCAATAGCTCCCGAGCTTTACGGCTGCGCTCCTCACCGCCTTCCAGCATCTTCCCCTTGCCGATCGCCGCCATGCGTCCCGAGGTGTCGCAATAGAGGTTGGGGTAGTCCAGCAGCAGCCGGGCGAATTCGTCGATCCGGGCCCAGGGGTAATTGCCCAGGTGCGCGACAATGAAATTGGTCTCCGGCACGCCCTCCAGCAGGCGGACAAAATCTTCCTGGAGCTGCCAGTATTCCTTTTCGCCGAATTCGGGATACCAGTGCCAGCCCGGGAAACAGGAGAGCTCCCGGCGGCGGCCGTTGCCCTCCAGCGGCTTGAAAAAAGCGAACGGATCGCCGTAGTGGATCAGGACCGGCAGGCCGATCCGGCCGGCGTGGCTGAATATTTCCTTGTAGCGGGTGTCGTAGAGCCTGGCCACCTTGCCCCGGCTCCGGACAGTCATGCCCACGTTCTTGTGCACCTTCACGCCCCGCACTCCCATCCGCTGCACCTCGTCCAGATGGCTGCAGGCCCGCTCGACAAACCGCGGCTCGTCCAGCGGCCAGTCGAAACTGACGAAATTGATTACCCGGCCGGCCAGCGGTCCCTCCAGGAAGGCTTCCACTTCCCGCTTGAAAGTGTCCCAGAACTTGTAGAGGGGCAGGCTCACTATGTGGCCGATCCCGCTCTCGTCCAGGATCTCCCTCAGCTCTTCCACCAGCCCGGGGGTCTCCGGGTAGCCCTCCAGGTGGCTGTGGCAGTCGACCGCGCCTGGCACGCCCAGCCTGGCCAGGGGCGATTCCCAGTCGAATGGCTCGGCTCCCAGCCTCAGCCGGGCCAGCCGGTGGTAGCTGTCGATCTCGTCCAGGGCGTGCTCCGGCACTTTCATCCAGCTCCAGCCCGGATAGCGCCTGGGCGCTTCCACCGCCCAGTATTCCTCGATTTCCCTGATTTCTCTTTCGGTCCGTGCGTCCGCCGCTATGGTTTTCATAACTGGTCTGCTTTCCTGCCGTGTTTGATGATTTATCCGAGATACTTTCCGCTTGAAAGAAATGCAAACTTAATAGGAAAGGCCAAATCAGGCAATAACGGTAATTCATCTCCGGCGTGATTTCTGCCCGGCTCTCCCGCTCCAGGCTTGCCCGCCGCCGGCCCGCTGCTTAATATTCACCCAGACGGTTTTTCACTTTCAGACCCGTTTCAATCGAAAATAATTCCCTGGGGCTTGACTGCGGAATAATCCGCCCCGGGCCTGCCGTAGGGGCGAACCTTGTGTTCGCCCTCATCCGTAGAATGTCCGGCCGGCCGTAGGGGCGACCGGCTGTCGCCCGCGTTGTTTTTTTGTAGGGGCGGACCCCTGTGTCCGCCCGGTGGGCTGCGGGGGGGATCCGTGACATCTGTATTCAATCCGTGTAATCCGTGATTCAGAATCGCTGGTGTCACAGATGCGGCACGGCTGCCCCACCCGACCTTCGTACCGGGCGGTACCCCTGTATCCATTCGTGGGGAGTCAGGATTTGCCGTAGGGGCGAACACAAGGTTCGTCCGTGAGACGGGCCGGAATTGATCGAGTAATACCTTATGATACCTCGCCGCTTGCTGCGGCGGAAAAATCATTACCGGAGGAACGATGAAACTTAACGCGATTTCAACTGCAATCTGCCTTTTCTTTCTGGCTTCGGCCGGGTCAACCCCCGCCGCCGAACAGTTGAACCTGACAGTCAAGCCCGACCGGCCGGACTATCTTTACAGCCTGGGCGACACCGTCACTTTCAGTATCGACTGCCGTAATCCCGGCCGGATGAAGGATGCGGTGCTGGCTTACGAGCTGTCCGAGGATGGGGAGCGGGCTATCGCCGAGGGCCGGCTCGCGGTGAATAACGGACGGGCCACTCTGCGCGGCGCTCTCGACCGGCCCGGCTTCCTCCGGCTGGAGCTGATCCTGGCCGCCGGCCCCGACACCCTGCGCCAGGTCACCGCCTGCGGCTTCGCGGTCAAAGCGGTCCGGCCGACCAACGTGTTGCCCGAGGATTTCGAGCGGTTCTGGCGCCAGGGCCGGGCCGAACTGCTGCGCATCCCCATCGATCCGGTGGTCGAACCGGCGGCGGATGAAAAGAACCCCGGCTCCCGCCTCTACAAGGTGAGCCTGGGCAACGTCGAGGGGAGCCGGATGTTCGGCTGGCTGAGAGTGCCGGCGGCCGGGGATGGCCCGTTTCCGGCCGTGCTGAGAGTGCCGGGCGCCGGGGTCAACGATGTCGGCTCGGCCCCTGAATTCGCCGACAGCGGCTTCGTCGTGCTCTCGGTCGAAATCCACGGAATCGGCGTGGGCCTGGACGAAAAGTATTACAAAGACCTCAGCGATGGCCTCCTGGCTGGCTACCGCCATTTCGGCTACGATGACCCCTATCGCTTCTACTACCGAAGAGTCATCCTCGGCGCTGTCCGCGCTATCGATTACCTCTGTACCCGGCCGGACGTCGACAGCTCCCGGATCGCTATCGCCGGCGGCAGCCAGGGGGGCGCGCTGAGTCTCTTGGTGGCGGGGCTGGACAGGCGGATCAAGGCCCTGGCCGCCAATGTCCCGGCCATGTGCGACCACACCGGGGAGCTCTACGGCCGGCCCTCCGGCTGGCCCAGGATGCTGCGCAACTGCCCCGACCGCGAAAGAGCCCTGGCTACCTCGGCTTATTACGATGCCGCCCTGAACGCCGGCTTCATCACTGTGCCCGCGCTCGTGGCAGTGGGGTTCATCGATGATGTCTGCGCCCCCACCTCGGTCTACGCCGCCTACAACAACCTCAAAGGCTACAAGGAGATAGACAACTTCCCCAACATGGGCCACGATTCCGGCCCGGGCTGGTACGGCAAATCGATAAGCTGGCTGAAAAAGGCCTTGAACGGTGGCTTCGCCGCCAAATGACAGGGATTAATAGTATATTTTCCGGAACTCCGGGTTTGCCGCTATTGCAGGAAGGGCCGGTTTGGGACTTTTTTGACTATGATGACAAATTGTAGGGGCGCCCCGATACGGTTGATCGTCCGCTGCCGTAGGGGCACGGCATGCCGTGCCCGTCAATCTTATGTTCGCGCGTAAAGTGTCAGGATATGCCGTAGGGGCGAACCTCGTGTTCGCCCGCGCGACTGGGCTAAGATCATTAATCTTTACCTTAGTGATAACTCACGACTCTGCCTTGAGGTAGTTCATTAACTATAGAAAGGTATTCGAAAATGGCAACAAAACAAAGTAAATATAGAATAATAGAAATTGTAACTGTTGTTGCAACTATAATCACAACTTTTACAGCAGTAGTTGGTCTTTACCTGCTTTATAATGAGTTCAAAGAGCTGAGATTGCAGAATAATTATTTGGAGAGTTCGTTAAGGGGAGCATATAGACCGCTAATGAGTGTATCTCAAATTGAGAATGCAGGAGATACAGTTGAACCTATCATAAAAATAGATACATTAAATAATAAAGTGAGTTTTATCATGCCACTTGAACTATCCAATAAAGGAACAGGCATTATGTTTGATTGTGGTTATATTAGCCTTTATACTACAGAAAATATAGATTTTAGAGAAGAATTATTAAAAGGTGTAATTGACTCTTCGAAAGTTATTTATGATGGAAGATTTCCAACTACCAGGCCGTATCCACGGCTTCAGACATATAAAGAAAAAATATATTATAAAACCAATTATTTAGATAAAAATAGAAAATATTTTATTTATATATTATTTCTTTATAAAGATATTGATAATAATTTATACGATACTCTTACATTGCTAGTATGTGACTATTTGGATGTTAAAGATATGTACAGGGTACTAGTAAATAACTTCTTCCATTATTATAACAAAGAAGAACAACATTCGCTTTATTTGGCTCTGGAAAAAATGCACAAAGGTTTGTCTGAAAGCATTGGTGATTAGTATAATTAATAGAAGTAAGATTTAATAGAAAAGAATTCCTCGAAGCGCTACTTAGACTTAACTCACTACAGGTAAGTTGTAGGGGCGCACACTCGCGCCCGCCCGGTGCTGCGGCGGGCAGGTCTCCGCCCATAGGGAGCCGATAAAATGTTGCTGGGCGTAATGGTCATCACACTGGGCGGGGCGGTGGCCTTCTGACTTCTGAATTCCCGGCCGGGCTGAGCCGGGAGGGAACCCAACCTATGCTCGTCGGTCTCCACCATTTCGCCGATACCAACGGCCGCTACCTGCCGGTTCTGGCCGCTTACGAAAAAATCCTGGCCCACAACGGCCTCGAATTTGTCCGCCTGCGGGCCGACCAGCCGGATTTCTTCGCACGGGTGAAAGAGTGCGAGCTCTTTATCCTGCGCTGGGGCCATTACGACTCCGACCGCCAGCTCGCCCGCGCCGTCCTGCCGGTCGTGGAAACCGAACTCGGCGTGAAATGCTTCCCGGACCTGCGCACCGCGTGGCTCTACGATGACAAAATCCGCCAGTGGCTTCTCTTCCGGGCTCATGGCCTGCCGATGGTCGAAACCCGCGTGTTCTGGGACCGGCAGGAGGCCCTGGCCTGGGCCGGCACCGCAACTTATCCCCAGGTCTTCAAGCTCGCCGGCGGGGCCGGCTCCACCAGTGTCGTGCTGGTGGAAAACTGCTCCGAGGCGAAAAAGCTCATCCGCAGGATGTTCGGCCGGGGCCTGTACCCCGAACGCTTCCTGCACCGAGGCAACCTGCGCTGGCAGTTTTTCGATCCGGTCCGGGAAATCCGCCGCCAGGCCGGAAACCTCCTGCGCCGGCTCCGGGGGATCGACCCCTCTCCCTGGTGGCAGATCCAGAAAAACTACGCCCTCTTCCAGCGCTTCCTGCCGGGGAATGCCTTCGACACGCGGGTCACCGTAATCGGCGGCCGGGCTTTCGCTTTCCGGCGCCTGGTGCGCACCTGTGATTTCCGGGCCTCAGGCAGCGGCCGGATCGACCACGACCCGGCTGCGATAGACCGGCGCTGCCTGAGGCTCGCCCTGGACCTCTCGCAAAAACTCGGTTTCTACTGCATGGCCTATGACTTTCTTTTCAACGAAAAGGGTGAACCGGAAGTCTGCGAGATCAGCTACACTTTCCAGTCGCGGGCGGTGAGGGATTGTCCCGGCTGGTGGGACAGCGGGCTCGCCTGGCATGATGGCTCCTTCTGGCCCGAATACCTCCACCTGGCCGACCTGCTGAACAAGCCGGACCTGAAATGCCCGGAGCTGGATTACTGAAAGCAATAGACGGGCACGGCATGCCGTGCCCCTACGGCACGCGACCGCACAGGGAGCGGAGTAGAAGCCTCCAGTGCCCGGCTTAACTTTGTTTTCCTTTGGTTACAAAGGAAATGCTTTTGAGTTGGCAAAAAAACAATTAAGTCTTTGCCGTGGAAATGGATAGGGTCCAAAGCAAAATCTCAATTCTTAGGATTGTCGAATCAGAGGCTGTAATCGCATAACGCCTTGAGATTCAATTATTGGAGCGTGCAGCGGCCTCGAAATTTCCATCGTGGTTTAGGCGAAGCGCCGCAGGTTGGCAGGCCATTTCGAAGACGGGTGCAGGGGGAGGGGGGGCGGAAGAGTCCTCGAAGGCGACCGCCAAAGGAGCGGAGTAGAAGACTCGAATGCCGGGAATAACCTTTGTTTCTTTCAGTTATGAAAGAAACGCTTTTGGTTCTTTTGGCGACAAAAGAACAACTAAGCCCTTTGCCAGGGCAATAGATATACTCTGAGGCGGAATTCCAATTGACATATTATCCGGGCAGTTCCAACCGGATAGTCTCGACTGAACGATGAACACTTTCACCACAAACACCCGCGTGGCGGTCTGCCGGGATGAATCGGTCACCGCCTACCCGGCCCAGGCCCCATACGGGCCGGCCCAGCCCTTTCCCGAATACCCGTTCGCCTGGCCGAATGGCTCCACTCCCGGCAACCGGGTCTACGGCCTGGTCCGCGAAACTCTCCGCCTGGCCGGACTCGATTCCGCCCGCTTCGGCTCCCCGGACTGGAACCCCTTCGGTGATCTGGTTTCACCCGGCTCTCAGGTGCTGGTCAAGCCCAACTGGGTGTTCCACCATGATCCTGACAACGCGGAACCCTCGGTGCTGATAACTAATGCGGCGGTGATCCGGCCCGTGCTGGATTACCTGGCGCTCGCCCTGGCCGGCGCCGGCCGGATTGTCGTGGCCGATTCGCCCATGCAGAGCGCGGATTTCGGCCTGATCGTAGAACAGAGCGGCATGGCGGAACTCGAAGCTTGGTGGCGAAAGGCCGGCCCGGTGCCCCTGACTGTGCACGACCTGCGGCAGAGCCGGGTGACAGTCACCAGCGGGGATCTGGTGACGGCGCGGATCGATCTGGCCGGCGACCCCGCCGGCTACCGGGAAGTCAACCTGGGCCTGCGCAGCTACCTCACCCCTCTGGATGACGGCTGCCGTCTCTACCGGGTGACCAATTACCTGCCGGGTGAAATGGCCCGCCACCACAACGCTCTGGCCCATCAGTACCTGATCGCCGCCAGCGCCTTGAATGCCGACCTGGTGATCGGCATCGCCAAGCTCAAGACTCACCGCAAGGGCGGTGTCACCTGCGCCCTTAAAAACCTGGTGGGCATTAACGGCAGCAAGGACCGGCTGCCCCATCACCGCCGGGGTTCAGCGGCCGAGGGCGGGGATGAGTACCGGCGGAAAAGCCCGCTCAAATGGGCCGTTTCTGCCCTTAACGACCGGCTGGCCGCTGCCGCCCCCGGAGTCTCCCACCGGCTGTTCTGGCGGCTCAGACAGATCGCCGCCCTCCTGGCCCGCGTCGCCTCGGGAGACCGCATCTCCGAGGGGAGCTGGTACGGCAACGACACCCTCTGGCGCATGGTGCTCGACCTGAACACCGCGCTGGTCTACGCCGACCGCGAGGGAAGGCTAAATGACCTCCCGCAGCGCCGGGTGTTTTCCCTGGTGGATGCGGTGGTGGCGGGCGAGGGCGATGGCCCCCTGAACCCGGATGCCCGGTCTGCCGGCATGCTGCTCGCCGGCGAAAACCCCTTGGCCGTGGATGCCGCCGCCGCCGCCCTGATCGGTATCGACCCGCGCCGAGTGCCGGTCATCAGCCGGGGATTCCAATTGGCCCGGGGCGGGAACGGCATGCCGCTCGCGGCTTTCGGCCTGGAGGATGTGGAGCTCGTCTCGAACGTCCCAGTCTGGCACAGCCACCGCCTCGGCCGGCCGGAAACCCTCGAGGGGACGCTCGCTTTCCGGCCCGCGGATGGCTGGGTCGGGCAGGTCGAGCTGAAACGGGAGGCCGCCGGCCCCGGAACAAGCCGGACCTGATTCGAATGGCGGATTCTGACCTCCCCATTTGGCAAAGCAGTGGGAGTAACTTGTTGTAGGGGCTGTTCGCGAACCGCCCCGTTCCAGCAGAATGTCAGGGTTAGCCGCAGGGGCGAACCTCGTGTTCGCCCTGAGTGAGGCGGGGAGAATCCGTGACATCCATCTTTTATCCGTGTAACCCGTGATTCAGAATCACGGATGTCACGGATATGTCAGGGATTGCACGGATGCCCCGCCCGGCCACCTGCGGACGGGGTAAAAAGCCCCTCTCGAATGTGGTGACGACCGTAGGGGCGCCCCGATTTTATCGGGGCTGCGCCCTCAAGGCTTGGTTCTTTTGGCGACAAAAGAACACTTAAGCCTTTGCCAGGCAAATAGATATAATCTGAGGCGAAATTTCAATTGACATTTTTATACGGAAAGTTCTGGAAGAAAGTAATTATTTAACCGGCAGATTTTGATCTACTTTACCCATGACCTACCCTATTCCGCAGGAAATCGCCGAGGAAATCAGGATCGTACTGGAGTTCCACCGCTGGAGCGGCCGGGCCGAGGGTATCACCGACCGCGGCACGCTCTACCGGGACACGTTCGGCCGGACCCGGGAGGAAGCCCATAAGCTGCAGGAGCTTTGCCGGACCGTTTCCCGCTGCCTCGGCGCCACCCTGCCCGCCCAGGCCTCGGCCCTGATCTCCGCCGGCCGCATGTACCGCCGCAGCGCGGATTACGTCAAGGCCTGCGAGTACTTCGCCCGGGCCCTCGAAACCATCTACCGGGAGGCCGGATGCGCCTGATCCATCTGACCACCTCCGGAGGATGGGGCGGCCGCGAGATGTATCCCCTGGCCCTGGCGGAAAACCAGGCCCGCCGAGGGCACACGGTATCGGTGGTCGCCAAACGCAATACGCCCCTGGCCGAACGCCTGTCCCGCTCCGGCCTCGATCACGACCTCCTCCGGGTGGGCCCCTATTTCGATCCGGCTGCCTGCCTGGCCCTCGCGCGTGTCATCCGTCGGAAAAACCCCGATATCCTCCACCTCCACCTCTCCCGCGACCTGCTGCTGGCGCACCTGGCCTGCCTGGCCTCCGGCCGCAGGCCCTCGGTCCTCTTGCACAAGCACATCGCGAGCGCGGGCAACAAGCGCGATCCCCTGCACCGCTGGCTTTTCGGCCGCACGGATGCCGTGGTGGCCGTGTCCGGATTCGTCCGGACCAGCCTGCTGAATTCCTGCCCGGTCGGTTCCGAAAAGGTGAGAGTGATATTCAACGGGGTGGATACGGCCAGGTTCACGGCCGATGTTGACAGTCAGGCCCGGACTCTGCTGCGCCGCGAAATCGGCGCCGAAAGCCCTGAGGCCGTGGTAGCCGGCGTGGTGGGAAGGGTCGAACTGCGTAAGGGGCAGGAGTGGTTCGTCGAGGCGGCTGGGCTGTTGGCCGGCTCCCATCCGGACCTTCGTTTCGCGATTGTCGGCGCCCCGGAAGGGAACTACGACCAGGTCCTGCGCAAGCGGATCGAGGCGCTGGGGCTGTCCGGCCGGGTCACCCTGCTCGGCCACCGTCCCGACCCCCGCACCCTCTACGGCTTGCTCGACATCCTGGCTGTGCCCTCTTGGGAGGAGGCGTTCGGGCTGGTGGCGGCCGAGGGGATGTTGTGCGGCCTGCCGGTGGTGGCAGCCGACTCCGGCGCCCTGCCGGAATTCATCCAGGAGGGCGTCAATGGTTTCCTCGTGCCGCTCAAAGATGCCCGCGCCCTGGCCGGGGTGATCGGCCGCCTGGCGGATGACCCGGAATTGCGGCGGGACACCGGCAGCCGCGGCCGCCAATGGGCGCAGGAACACCTGGACCTGGAGGTTATTTTAAACCGGCTGGACCGGCTCTACGAGGAGTGTGCTAAGAAATAAACAGGGCGCGGTTCGCAAACCGCCCGCATGGTGTGGTGATTTGCCGTAGGGGCGGCCGGCGGTCGCCCGCGCGTGTTTTTTGTAGGGGCGGACCCACGTGTCCGCCCTGTGGGTTGCGGGGTGGATCCGTGACATCCGTATTCTATCCGTGTAATCCGTGATTCAGAATAGCGGCTGCCACGCCTGCGAAAGTGCTTGCCCAGCTATGCCGCCTCTGTCCAGGGCCCGCCGTAGGGGCGACCGGCGGTCGCCCGCGGGCGAGGCCGGGTGGGGGGCCAGTCCCCTCTGCCAAGAGGGGTGGCGGCGAAGCCGCCGGGGTGTGTTCAGTTTCGGTCCCCTGGGCAACTGCCGGTCGCTACAACATTATGCTCCCCCTTTGAAAAAGGGGGACACAGGGGGATTTGTCCGGTATTACCCTGCGGCACGTGGCCGTTCCGGCCATCCGAGTAATCCCGGCGGCATCTCATCCCCCCGCCGCCAGCTTCTGCTCCCAGGCCCAGGCGTGACTGATAATCGCCTCCAGCTCGGGGTAGCGCGGCAGCCAGCCCAGCTCGCGCCGCAGCTTTTCGCTCGAGGCCACCAGCACGGTGGCATCCCCCGGCCGCCTGTCACTGTACTGGACTTTCGGCTCTGCGCCGGTCACCTTCGCCGCCGAACGGATCACCTCCCTCACGCTGAATCCCTCGCCGTTGCCCACGTTGAAAAACTTCACCGCTTCCCCTCCCCTCGGTCCGTCCAGCAGGTACTCCAGGCCCAGCCGATGGCTTTCGGCCAGGTCGGTCACGTGGATGTAATCGCGGATACAGGTGCCGTCCGGGGTCGGGTAGTCGGTGCCGAAAACGCTGACAGTGCGACCGGGGTCGATCACCGCTTTCAGCACCAGGGGGATCAGATGGTTCTCCGGGTCGTGGTTCTCGCCGATCTCGCAGTCAGGGTCCGCGCCGGCGGCGTTGAAATAGCGGAAGACCATCGCTCTCAGCCCGTAGGCGGCGGCGCAATCGACAATTATCTGTTCGGTTATCTGTTTGCTCCAGCCATATGGATTGATCGGCCGCAGCGGATGGTCCTCGCCGACAGGCACCCGCTCCGGCGTGCCGTAGACCGCCGCCGTGGAGCTGAAAATGAGGTTCTTCACTCCGTGCGCGGCCATGGCCCGCAGCAGGTTCAGGCTGCCGCCTACGTTGTTCAGGTAGTACTCCTGCGGCTTCTTCACCGATTCGCCCACGAATATCAGCGCGGCGAAATGCATCACCGCCTCGAATTTCTCCGCGGCGAAAAGTGCCGACAGGGCTTCGTAGTCCAACAGGTCGGCCCGCACCAGCCGGCCCCATCTGACCGCCTCGGCGTGGCCGCGAAAGAGGTTGTCCAGCACCACCGTTTCGAAACCGTGGCCCGTGAGCAGCTTGTTGGCGTGCGAGCCGATATAACCGGCCCCGCCGGTCAGCAGCACTTTCATCCGGTTACCTTTCCTATAAAGATCGTTTCGTAGCTTGTGTTTATAACCTGCCGCAGGAGCGGCCGGCGGTCGCCCGTGTAGTTCCAGGCAAGCCGATAGGGCACGGTATGTTCACCCTGTATTATTAGGGCCGTGCCCGTTAATCTCACGGTCGCCCGCCTGGCTCCGGGCCGTAGGGAAGAACCTCGTATGCCCCAGGTGGGGCCGGGAGCGGATCAGTGACATCCGTATTTATCCGTGACATCCGTGATTCAGAATAACGTATAACCTATAAACACGAAAAATAGTCCAGCCTATCCAACTCCAGAAACGGTTCATGAACCGCCCGCTTCACCGCAATGTCCGGACGGGCTGTAGGGGCGGGTTTCAAACCCGCCCCTTGTATTTCCCGCAATCCATGTGGTTTCGCCGTGGCGTGATACGCCATAGCGACCGGCGGTCGCCCGGTGAGGTGGGCCGGGCTCTCCCCCTTTGAAAAATGGGGACAAAGGAGGATTTGTTCTAACTCTTTAATATTCAATACCTTGCGGCTCTGCTGCCGGATAATTTATCTCCCCCCGCTCACGATTTCGGCCCGCCGCACGCAAAACGCATCATAGGAAATGTCACCGAAAACACGGCCGCTGAACACCAGGTAGAAACTCCGGCCGTCCCCGGCGATCCACTTTGCTGGAATCCGGTAGCCGTGCGTGTCGCCCAGACCCCAGTAATCGGTGTAAAAGGCGGTGCGCCACGGCCCCCACGGCTCGGCCGCCTCGAAAATCCCCCAGCCGCCGCTGTGGTTGAATCCAAGCGCCAGCAGGTAGCGGCCGATCCCGGCAGCGTAAACCACGTCCAGGCGCTGGCAGTGCCCGGGAAACTCGAACACCCCGGCCCGCTTTCCGATCTCCCGGCTCCAGAGCGGCCCGCCCGACTCGTCCCGGCCGCTGTAGAATTCGTACGCCTCCCGGTCCTCGATCCGGCCGACAGGCACGCGGGCCAGCGCCGCCCGGTCGTAGCTTTCGTACGCGGAGGGGCCGTCCTGGCTATAGACGTAGACGAAACCGTCGCGGCTGCCGGCGTAATCCCGGCCGAAATTTAGGAAGGCCGGGCAGCCGAAACTTTCGGTGAACTTGAAGCCCCGCCGCCAGCTTTTCCCGTGGTCGCGGCTGGTAACAAGCTGGCTGTTGCCGCTGTTGCGCAGCCACATGTAGAGGGTCCCGCCCACGCACAACAGGCCGCTGGCCTTGGGCCCGGCCGCCCCGTCGCCCACCGTTTCCCCGCTTTCGGTGCGAATGTTTTCACCCCTGAAATCTTCAGGACCACCGCTGATCCTGGCCAGGCCGTTGCTGAGTTTTTTCTCCGTGCGCGGATCGAACCCCCAGCCGTCGCCGTAGGCGGTGTAAAGCTCGTCGTCATCGGCCCAGGTCAGCGGCCAGTTGTCGCTGTCCACTGCCCGGCGCACGATCCCGCTCTCCAGCTCGAACACCACCGAATCGATAAGCGCGCTCTTCGGATACGGGGGCCGGATCAGGGCCTCCATCAGGGGGTCCAGGAGCCAGCGCTCGATCCCGCCCCAGAATTTGGGCTGAGCTGCCGTGTCGATCAGTTCGCCGTTACGCACGATTATCAGCTCCAGGCTCGGCACCACCACTAGCACCTGGTTGCCGGCTCCCGCCCCGGCGAAAGCGTCGCGCGGGACATTGGCCCAGGCGCCGTCGTAGTTGGCGTAGAAACCGAGGCAGGGCGCCGGTTCGGCGTCGTCCTCGTCCCGCGGCGGCAGGGCCGTGCCGGCATAGTGCGTCACGCTGTCGACCCAGGCCGGGCTGATAAGCTGACGGCCCTCCCAGTCGCCGCGGCGCAATAGCAGACGGCCCACCCGGGCCACCGCCCGGGGCGTGTATTCTCCGCCGCCCCAGTTCGGCACCAGTTGCAGTCCGTCCACCTCGAAAGTCCGGCCGTAGCCCAGCGAATACTCCGTCGCATTGACCCCGATCGGCTCCATCACTCTTTTCCCGAGCAGGGTGCGGAGGTCTTTCCATTCGGTGCCGCGGTAGCTGGAAGTCACCACGTAGCTCAGCGCTCCCATGCCCGGGTTGCTGTAAATAAAGCGATGGCCGGGTTCCGCAATCACCGGGGCCTGCCGTACGCTCATCGAAAACGGGTCCGGGTCCTGGCTCCAGAAACGCAGCTTCCAGCCTTCCTGCTCGAAATGCTCCCTGCCGGGCGTTTCGGCATCCTCGATCCCCGAGCTGTGCGTGGCCAGGTGGCGGACCGTGATCCTGCGCCTCAGCGGGTCATCTTTCCAGAACGGAATGAACTTATAAGCCGGGTCATCCGGCCGCAGCCGGCCGTCGTCCAGGGCCACGAGGAGCGACATTCCGCCCACTAACGCCTTGGCCAGCGACGCCGTGTAATGCCGGCCGCCTGGCTGTTGGCCGTTGCCGTACCATTCACACACAATCCGGTCGCGGCGGATCACCAGCAGGGCCTTGGTATTCCGGGCCGCCAGGGTGTCAATCATCCTGGCCAGTTTCAGGCTGTCGAACCCGCATTGCCCGGGGCTGGCGGCCTGCCATTCGAAACCGGACGCGGCCGGGGCGAATGCCGACCCGGATAAGGCGCAGGCCAGAATCAGGATGTAAGCTTTTTTCATCATCGGGAACTCTCACTTACCTTCACTGTTCGCAGCTGTACCCGGCAGTAAGCTTGTCTCTGCGGGATGCCGGTTCTAATATATATGCAGCCCATCGGGGTGAACACCTTTTTTGCGGGAGGCGGATTGATCTTCCGGGCGCTGATAGCGGCTGGTTTGATCGCGACGATGGCCGGCTGCGGTGAAAAGCCGAAGAGCCCGGCGGCCGGGAACCGGGAAGCTTCCTGGCCGGAGGAAGTGCGGGAGGTCCAGATCGTTTCGAGCGCGGATGGGTCCCTGCAGAAAGCTATCTTCTGGGCCCCCGAGGATCGCGGGACTCCGGTGCCGCTCCTGGTCAACCTCCACACCTGGAGCGGGGACTACCGCCAGGAGATGGGAATCGCCTTTTTCGAAGAAGCCAGGCGCCGCGGCTGGGCTTTCATCCATCCCGATTTCCGGGGACCGGACCGCCGCCCCGAGGCAGCGGGGTCGCCGACCGCGACCGCGGACATCCTCGATGCGGTGGCCTACGCCAGAGGCGCAGCCAGCGTGGACAGCGGCCGGATTTATCTGGCCGGCACGAGCGGCGGAGGACACATGTCGCTTCTGACCGCCGGCCGGAGTCCTGAAATCTGGGCCGGCGTTTCGGCCTGGGTGCCGATAACGGACCTGGCGCGCTGGCACGCCGAATGTGTCGCGCGTGGATTGGACTACGCCCGGGACATGGAGGCCACCTGTGGCGGTCCGCCGGCTGCCGGTACCGAAGTCGACAGCCAGTATCGCCTGCGCTCGCCCCTCTCCGTGCTCGGCCGGGCCGCCGCAGTGGCGGTCGAAATCAATACCGGCATCCACGACGGCCACAGCGGATCGGTGCCGGTGGGCCACAGCCTGCGGGGGTTCAACGAGCTGGCGCGGGCCAACGGGATGCCGGAGAAAGTGATCGGCGAACAGGCCATTGAGCGCTTCGAAACCGGGGAAAGGGTGCCGCCGGAGCTGGCCGGGGAACGGGAGGATGACCCGGCTTACGGTGATAAGAGAGTGCTCTTCCGCCGGAACGCAGGCCAGGCCCGGGTGACTGTCTTCGAGGGTGGGCACGAGGGAATCCCGCAGGCGGCCTGCGAATGGCTGGCCCGGCACAAAAAGTGAATCGGAACGGTAATTTATAAATAATCCGGGGTAATTCTAACTTGCAATCAAGATGTTGTTAATACAGGGGTAGTTTGTTAATCCGGTATCACAAATGATAATAAAACCCGTAGCGACCCATGTGTCCGCCTTGCGGGCGCCCGGTCCGGCCGGGTTTCTGACTACTGAATACCGGCTACTGACTACCGATGGGGCGGGGAGCCTTCTGTCTTCTGAATCACCAATCGGTCTTCGGGACCGGGAAATGGAGCTGCCATGAAATGGCTTGTCGTAGCGCTGATGGCCCTGGCGGGCGCTGGAACCCTCGCCGCCTCGGACGTAGTGGCAGTCCGGCCGGAATTCACCGCGGTGGTGGATTCGACTGCCAGATTGGAGGTGATCGCGACCGGGGATTTGAAATTCACCGAGGGGCCGGTGTGGGTCCCGGAGGGCGGCTTCCTGCTTTTCAGCGACATCCAGGGCGACAGGATCTGCCGCTGGCAGCCGGGCGTCGAGGGATATACGGTCTGGAGGCAGCCCAGCGGACAGAGCAACGGCCTGCTGCTCGACAAAAACGGTCGCGTGATCTGCTGCGAGCACACCGGGAGACGGGTGAGCCTGCTGTTCGGTCCGGACAGCGCGATCACCCTCTGCGACAGCTACCAGGGCAAGCGCTTCTCCAGCCCGAACGACGTGGCCCTGCACCCCAATGGCTCGATCTGGTTCACCGATCCGCCCTACGGCCTCGTAAATAAAAAACCCGATCTGCCGGCCAATTACGTATTCCGGCTCGATGCCGGCGAGACCGAGCCGGTGGTGGTGGCCGATGACTTCCAGCGGCCCAACGGCATCGTCTTCAGCCCCAATAAGAAAATACTTTACGTCGATGACACCCAGAAAGGCCACGTCCGCCGCTTCGGAGTCGAGGGCGGCCGGGTGAAGGACCTCGGCGTGTTCGCCCAGGTGTCGTCCGGCGGCCCCGATGGGATGTGCGTCGACCGCCTGGGCCGGCTCTACGTCAGCTGCCGGGAGGGAGTGGTCGTATTCTCACCGGACGGAACCCTCGAGGGCAGGATTCCCACTCCGCAGCAGGCCACCAACTGCTGTTTCGGCGGGGAGGACTGGAAAACTCTGTTCATCACCACGCCGCCGACCGTCTATTCGATCAAGCTGAGAGTGGCCGGCCTGCCGTGATATGGCCCACTCCGCGCGGGGGGAATTCCGTCCCCATGACGCTTTCCCCCCGCCGGATCATTCTGCTGCAGACAATGGCTTTCCCGGCAGTTCCGGCCCCTTACTAATCTATTGCATTTCATGGAATTTTACGTTATATAATTCATCCCCGGACGGTTTTGCGTCAATTTGTCCGACGCAATTTTTTTTGCACCACCGTCCGCCGCAATATGTTTCCGTTCGTCAATCATACTGTGTTCAGTATCGTATCATCAGAGTTTAATATTCCCCGCAGCTTGCTGTGGGGAATCTTCAATTGTTAAGGTAGATCATTATTTCTCTTCGCTCACTGACCCCGCGGCCTGCCGCGGGGAATACGCTCGCATTTCAATTCAATCGGAATTCAATCCGTCTTCAAACCACCATCAAAGTCCAGGGGGCAATTCATGTATAACCGGTTGGCCGCGATTCCGGCACTGATGCTGATAACGGCCCTGTCGATAGTTTCCTGTGGCGAATACAAGGACACAGGCAGCGTCGTTCTAAAAAGCCCGGACAACAGGACCGAAGTTAAATTCGAGTTGAAGGCGATGGCGGAGCCGTACCCCGAAGGCATCAGCATGTATTATCAGGTAAAACGCGACGACACTCAGATTCTGCGCGAATCTCCGCTGGGACTCAACTTTGGACCGGCTGGTGCCGTATTCAACGACCTGGTTATCATCGGAACCAGTGACACGAGTGGAGTGGACCAGTTCGATACCCCATTCAGCAAGCGCAGCAGCGTCAAGGCCGAATACAACGAGATGACCGTCACCCTGCGCCAGAAGACGATACCGGCCAAGACCTTCAGCGTAATTTTCCGCGCCTACAACGATGGTGTGGCTTTCCGGTATGCCTTCCCCAAGCAGGAACCTGACTTGAAAATACCCTCGGCCGAACGAAAGGGCTTCCTCGATAAGTTCGTCCTCACCGATGAAATGACCGGCTTCTATTTCCCGGTCGACGTCGACGTCTTCGCCGCCTACACCAGCGTACTGCCGCCGCACAATTACGAGCGCTGGTATCTGCCGGGCAAGCTCTCCCAGATCACCCGCGACAGCACGGCGGCGCTGCCCCTGCTGGCGATTTTCCCCGATGGAAAGGCGGTCTGCTTCGCCGAGGCCGACCTGGAGGGATACCCGGCCAGCTATGTGCATGGCGTGCGCAACATTCCTAACGCCCTCGCCACCTTGCTGATCCCGCTGCCCGGTGAGAAAGAGATCAAAACCAACGGGCAAATTCCGTTCGTAACCCCCTGGCGAGTGCTGATGATTGCGGACCAGGCCGGCAAGCTGATCGAAAGCGACCTGATCCTGAGTCTGTCTAAACCCTCCAGGCTGACCGACGTTTCCTGGATCAAGCCGGGCAAGGCGAGCTGGGACTGGTGGAGCGGCAAGGTGGTAGCCAAAAACCGCGGCCGGGTCACCGAAGGCGGCTTCGAAACTTCGACCTACGAGCACTACATCCGGTTCGCCGCCGAAGCCAGGCTGCAATACTGCCTGATCGACGCCGGCTGGTACGGTGGAGATCAGGACACCTCAGCGGACATCACCAAGCCGCTGGAGACAGTGGACATGCCACGCCTGGTTCAACTGGCCGACTCGCTGGGAATCAAGCTGATCCTCTGGGTCAACTGGGAACGCGTGGACAAGCAGATTGATCAGGCTTTCCCGCTTTACCAGCAGTGGGGGATCGCCGGTGTGAAAATTGACTACATGGACCGCGATGACCAGGAGATGGTTGACTGGTATAGAAAAGTGGTGGAAAAAGCGGCCCAGTACAAGCTGCTGGTCGACTTCCACGGCGCCTTCAAACCGGACGGCCTGCGCCGTACCTGGCCCAATCTGATCACCCGTGAAGCGGTGATCGGACTGGAATACCTCAAGTGGAGCAACTGGGCCAATCCCGAACACAACGTTACCATTCCTTATACCCGGATGCTGGTGGGGCCGATGGACTATACCCCGGGCGGCTTCCAGCATGCCACTGCCAAAACTTTCAACCCGCGCAACATCGATCCGGTCACACTCAGTACCCGCTGCCACCAGCTCGCCATGTTCGTGGTCTACGAAAGCCCGCTGCAGGTGCTGGCCGACAGTCCGAGCAATTACCGCGGCGAAAAGGGCCTGGATTTTATCAGTCTGGTCCCGACTGTCTGGTCCGACACCCGCTTCCTGGCCGGCGAAGTGGCCAACTACATCGTCCTGGCCCGCAAGAATGGCAACAACTGGTATATCGGCGCGATGACCGACGAGAACGGCCGTGAGGTCGAGGTGCCGCTGGATTTCCTGGGCGGCGGGAGCTGGAAGATGAAAGCCTGGGCCGATGGCCCCAAGGCGGATACCAAACCCGAAGAAGTGACCGTGCTCGAGATGAACCTCGATCCGGCCGCCCCGCTGGCGATCAAGATGGCTCCCAATGGTGGTTTCGCCGCCGTGCTGGAACCAAGGTAACAGATTGGCTCAGGGCCTGAATATGGAAAGGCCGCTCCCCAAGGGGCGGCCTTTTTTATGGAATTTTTCTTTTGAGGAGTTTTCCGAAGCTTCGGTTCAGGGTAAACCGCCCCAGGCGAGCCGTAGGGGCGAACCTTGTGTTCGCCCGTGAGGTAGTCCGATCCCTCCCGTCTCTCTCTTGCCCAAAGGGAAATGCCAAAGTCAAAAACCTCAATCCACTTTCCCGCCGGCCAGTTGCCCGCAGGCCCCGGCAATGTCACCGCCGTGAGACCGGCGATAGGTGACAGCCACCCGGCAGACCTCGAGCAGCTTCTTCTGGAAGCGTTCCACTTCCAGGTCGGAGGGCGGGCGGAACCGCAGGCCCTCTACCGGATTGAAAGCGATCAGGTTGACTTTATAGGGCAGGCCCTCGGTGAGCCGGGCGAGCCTGCGGGCATCCTCGTCCCGGTCATTCACTCCGGGCAGCACTATGTATTCGAAAGTGATCCTCCGGCCGGTGATCCGGTAAACCTGACGGCAGGCCTCGATAAGCTCGGCCAGGGGAACTTTTTTTGCCACCGGCATCAGCCGTCTGCGCAAGCCCTCGTCCACGGTATGCAGGCTCACCGCCAGCTTCATTTGGGGAAACTCCATGCTGAATTCTATCATCCGGTCGGGCAGGCCTACGGTCGAGACCGTGATCCGTCTGGCTCCCACCTGCATCAAATCGTTATGGTTCATTACCCTCAGCGCGCGCGCCAGATTGTCGTAATTGAGGAAGGGTTCGCCCATGCCCATGAACACGTAATTCGGCGCTCGAGATTTGTCAGCACCCGGCGCGGCAAGCCCGAGCCGTGAGAGGGGGTGGAGCGCCTGCACCAGGATTTCACCGGTCGACAGGTTCCGGCCGGCGCCCAGGCGGCCGGTGGCGCAGAAAGCGCAGCCCAGTGCGCAGCCGGTCTGCACCGACAGGCAAACCGTGGTGTGCCCGCGCTCCATCGGGATAATCACGCTTTCGACCGATCCGCCGTCCCGAGTCTGCCAGAGTGTCTTGGAAGTGCCGTCGCGGCTGGCGACTTCCCGGACCGGCTCCAGCAGGAGGAGGGGAATAGCGGCGGTCAGTTTCTCTCGTAGAGCGATGGGCAGGTCGGTCATCCGGCCGAAATCGAGTATACCGCGCTGGTAAACCTGACGGGCGATCTGACGGGCCCGATAGGGTTTTTCACCCAGAGCGGTCAGGGTGCCTGTCAGACCGGGCAGTATCTGGTCGGGCCCCAGGTCCAGGAGCGGTGTGTGATCGGTTTTTTTCCCGGAGTCTGTCATTTGAGGGTAGCCTTGATAGAAGGCGGGCCGGCATCCTTTTTGCCCGTGATTGTGCCCATAACTTAATCATAATTCGGCAGTTAAGCAAAAAGGATGCCGGCCCGCTCCCTGGCGAACCTCCGGTTCGCCTTCAGGCGCTCCGGCGGTCTTAAATCACCAGGAGCGGCGACACGACTGGTCGAGGAGTTTCATCCGGACCGGCCGCCGCCGGCACGGCTTTTGCCAATTATCGTCCGCCGGGATTCCCCTGCCGGCCGGGGGGTGCAAAAGGCGTGCCGGCGGCGGCCCCCCAGGTCCCCGCCCCAAAGACACAGGGGCCGTCCGAAAACGACCCCTGATAGTTGATTGCCAAGCGAGATGGTAGAGCTCAGACCTTGCCGTTGGCTTCCACGAACCGGCTCACCCAGCCCGTTACCTCTTCGACTTTCACCCGGTGCTGAGCCATCGAGTCCCGTTCGCGGATTGTCACCGTGCCGTCCTCGACCGTCTGGCCGTCGGCGGTGATCCCCAATGGTGTGCCGGCTTCGTCCTGACGGCGGTAGCGCCTGCCGATCGATCCGCCCTCGTCGTAAAAGCTCTTGTGCACCTTGCGCAGGCGCTCGTAGACATCCCGGGCCGCCTCCACCATGCCGTCCTTTTTCACCAATGGGAACACGCCGGCCTTGACTGGCGCCAGCCTGGGCGGCAGTCTCAGCACCACCCGCTCTTCTTCCTCGTCGTAGGCGTCCACCAGCAGGGTCAGCACGGTGCGGTCGCAGCCGGCGGAGGTTTCGATCACGAACGGCACGAAACGCTCGCCGCTGCTCTCCTCGAAATAGCTCAGGCTGTTCTTCCCGGAATATTCGTTGTGGCGCGACAGGTCGAAATCGGTGCGGTTGTGCACGCCCTCCAGTTCCTGCCAGCCGAACGGGAATTCGTATTCGATGTCGTAGGCGTCGCGCGCGTAATGGGCCAGCTCCCGCGGCCCGTGCTGATGCCAGCGCAGCTTCTCCGGACGCAGGCCCATCCGGACGTAGTATTCCATACGGTCCTCGCGCCAGCGCTCGAACCACTCCTGGTCGGTGCCCGGCCTGACAAAAAACTGCATTTCCATCTGTTCGAACTCGCGCGTGCGGAAGATGAAATTGCCCGGGGTGATTTCATTGCGGAACGCCTTGCCGATCTGGGCGATCCCGAACGGCACCTTGCGCCGCATGGCGGTTTGCACGTTGAGGAAATTGACGAAGATGCCCTGGGCGGTTTCCGGTCTGAGGAATACCTGGGAAGCGTCGTCTTCCACCGGGCCCATGTGGGTTTTGAACATCAGGTTGAACTGACGGGCCTCGGTGAGAGTTTCCTTGCCGCAGTTGGGGCAGGCCGTGCCCTGGATCTGGTCGGCGCGGAAGCGCTGCTTGCAGTTGCGGCAATCGACCAGGGGGTCGGTGAAACCCTCCACGTGGCCGCTGGCTTCCCACACCCGCGGGTGCATCAGGATACTGGCGTCCACTCCCTCCACGTCGTCCCGGCGCCGGGTCATCCACTCCCACCAGAAGTCCTTCACGTTGCGCTTGAGTTCCACTCCCAATGGCCCGTAGTCGTAGCAGGAATTGAGGCCGCCGTAGATTTCGCTGCTCTGGAAGATGAATCCCCGCCGTTTGCACAGGCTCACCAGTTTTTCCATTACCGCTTCCGGCTGTTTGGCCGCCATCTGGAATTGCTCCTTGACTCTTGACAGATTGCACTGGACTGTGGATACGCTCCGGAAGTCCAGCAATTTAACCGTCCGCTGATGATAAGTCAACTGAGACTAAAGATTTGTGGAGTTTGACAAAAGTTTGTCAAAAGATTTATTTTACTGATATGTTTCTTGTGGAAAGCTAACCGACCTATATTTTGACAAATCGCCGAACGGTCGGTATCTTTGCGGCTATTTTGATGGAGAAGCGTAGAGGCGTAGAGGCACAAGGCACAAAGTCTAAAGACAGTGACAAAGTGGAAGGGGGAGGTGCGGCCTTCTGCCTTCTGGCTTCTGACTTCTGGCTTCTGGCTTCTGACTTCTGGCTTCTGGCTTCTGAATTCTGGCTTCTGAATTCTGAATTCTGTCTTCTGAATTCTGTTTTCCGTGGTCGGGGCCTTCTGATTACCGACTACTGACTACCGGCTACTGACTACCCGCTGTTGCGGCCGGGCGGGGCCTTCTAAATTCTGGCTTCTGAATTCTGAATTCTGTTTTCCAATGTCGGGGCCTTCTGACTACCTACTACCTACTACCGACTACTGACTACTGACTACTGACTACTGACTACTGACTACTGAATGAGTTAATCCCAACCATGCCCCGTGTCTTTCCAGAACGGCTGACCCAGTCCCAGAAAAAGCTCGCCCAGCGCCGCTTTCTCTGGTTCGCCTCTATTAACGCCCTTTCCTACGCCCTCCTGGCCGAAAGCGTGCTGGTGCTTTTCGCCCTGCAGCTGGGAGCCGGCGATTTCCATATCGGTCTGCTCACCGGCTACGTCTACCTGACCCTGGTCTTCGTCCTGCTGGGCAAGGTGATGGTTTCCCGGCTGGGTGCGGCCCGCACCTACAGCTACTGCTGGTTCACGCGCAACCTGGTGGCCGGCTCATTCGTCCTGGCGCCCTGGATCTACCTCCACTTCTCCCCCCAGCTCGGCCTGGGTTACCTCCTGGTTACCTCCCTGCTCTTTTTCGTCTTTCGCGCCATGGGCCTCAGCGCCGAAAACGTGCTCATCAACGACATCACCGGCAGCGAGGACCGGGGAAGATTCATCGGCCAATGGCAGTTTTTCGCCTACATCGCCATGCTCGGCATGCTGATCGCGGTCAGCTTCTGGCTGGGCGACAAGCCCGAATTCTACCGTTTCCAGACCGTCATCGCGGTGGGCTGCGTGCTGGGGATGGCCGCCAGCGGTTTCATGTTCGGCATGCCGGAGAGCGTGGGGCCCGGTAATTCCAGCCGGGAGCCGATGTTGCGCGCGCTCTCGCTGGTCTATGCCGACCGCCGGCTGAGAGTGATGATGGTGGCCTGGGGCGTGCTCTATTCAGGAATCCAGCTGCTGGTCCCGTTCCAGCTCCTGGCGGTCAAGAAAGGCTACGCCGTGGGCGACCGGGCCGCGATCGTGTTCGTGGTGCTGCAGATGCTGGGCCTGGTGGTGGGCAGTTGGCCGGTGGCGCTTTTGATCGACCGCTCGGGACCCCGGCCCATCCTGATTATCAACGTGCTCGGCTTGGCTGTCCTAACGCTCCTCTGGGCGGTCTCTCCCGGCTCGCTCAACATCTACTACACCGGCGCCCTCTTTTTCCTGGTCGGCTGGACCCTGGTGGGCGTGTTTATTGCCGCGGGCCACTATTTCCAGAACGCCGTGCCGCCGAAGAGTCTTTTGAACCTGAACATGCTGATGTTGGTGATCCAGGGGCTGGCCGCCGGCCTGGCCGGCACGTTTCTGGGCGGCGGGCTGCTGGAGCTGCTGCCCCATTTCGGCCTGGCCGGGATGGAGATCTACAAGACCTATTTTCTGGCGGTGGTGGTGGCGATGCTGGCCGCGTTGGCCGCGGTTTTCAGGCTCGCTCCGCTGGCAGACCGGCGGGTCAAGGATGTGCTCGGGATGCTGTTCTCCGTGCGGGACTGGCGCGCCCTGGTCAACCTGCAGAAACTCTCCTCGGTCCGGGATCACGGCGAATCCATCGAACTCCTGGATGAACTGGGCACGCTGGGCAGCGAGTTTTCGGAACGCACCCTGCTCGAATACCTCGACAGCCCCCTCTTCACCGTGCGCACCGCCGCCCTCGATGCCCTCGACAGAATCCGGTTCGGCTCCGAGGCGTCTTTCCGGCTCATCGAGGAGGTGAAGGACGGCGAATTCAGCACGGCCTTTATGGCCGCCGAAATCCTGGGCAAGCACCGGGTGGCGGAGGCCGCCGGGGCGTTGCGGGAAGCGCTCTACAGCAACGACTTTTTCCTGGAAGGCAAGGCCATGGTCAGCCTGGCCCAGCTGGGCGACACCGCCAGCTACGGCCGCATCCGGGAAATCTTCCGCACCACCTACAACCCGCGGCTGACCATCCACGGCGCCCGGGCCATCTTTTTCATGGGCGACCCCCAGGATGTGGCCCTGCTCCTGGCCAGGCTCGACCCGCGCGCCCTGCCTGCCGAACACGACCAGATCATCGCCTCGGTGGCCGGTCTGCTGGGCTGGGAGGAAAAATTCTTCCGGCTCATGACCCTCTACAACCGCAACTATCAGCTCGGCACGGATGCCCTGGCCGAGGAGGTCGAGAGGCGCCTGAGGGAACCGGATTGCCCGCTGGCTGATCCAGACCGAGGTCTCTTGCGCGACTCCCTGGCCGAAACCGCCGGCCGCAGGAACGCTGACCCGGAAAAACTCATGGCCCTGTTTGAACGCGCGGTCCGGCTCGATCACCCCCGGGCCGGGCTCCTGAACGTGCTCCTGGCCGACAGCGCTCAGCGGGTGAAAGCCGCCTCGCCCAGGCTGCGGTTCAGCCTGACCGTGCTGGCCGCCGTCGTGCTGCTGGGCGGCCGCTTCTCCGGACAATGATTCCGGAAAAGCCCTCGCCGGGGCAAGGCCTGTTCAGCATGTATTATGTGGGCTGGGCTAGTCGGTCGTCTTTTGCAGAATGGCGGGGTTTGCCGTAGGGGCGACCGGCGGTCGCCCGTGGGGTGGGCCAGTCCCCTATAACAAGAGGGGTGTCCTGCGCAGCCCCGATTTTATCGGGGCTGCGCCCTCCCAGCCTTATTCGTTCCACCAGCCGTCCTGCTTGCCCACCCGGGTGATATTGGCCGCCTGGCTGCGCCCGTCCTGGCCGGGCCGCACCTCGAACTCCACGGTGTTGCGCTCCTGGAGCTCCTCGAAAGTCACGTCCACCAGGGCCGAGGCGTGAAAATAAACATCCTTGCCGTTCTCCGCCTCGATAAAGCCGAACTTTCTGTCGCGCACTAATTTCTTGACTGTCCCTCTCATTTTCCTGCCTTCCTTTTCACCATGGCCGGCTGCCGGCCGGTCGGAAATAAAAAGCCCCCGGCGGGCGGACTCTCCGCCAAGGGGCTTCACACGCTTTCGTATGTTGTCAGGCAACCACCTTGACGTTTGCGCTTTGCAGGCCTTTTTCTCCTTTAACTACCTCGAATTCCACTTCCTGGCCCTCGTAGAGGACCCTGAATCCCGAGCCTTCGATTGCGGAATAGTGGACGAATACGTCCTCGCCGTCTTCGCGCTCAATGAACCCATAGCCTTTGGATTCGCTGAACCACTTGACTTTTCCCCTTGCCATTGCGGGAACTCCTTAAAAAATAATTACTTCTGGCCGCCGGTGCGGGGCGGCCGTTTGTGCACAAAGGGCGGGCCGCGGATTCCCTGCCCGCCTGGACTTCGAATTTAATATACGGGATTCCAAACGAAAAGCAAAGAAAATGAGCGGCCTGATACCTGTGATAAAAGGCAATGGCATATTTCGCTGCGCCGCGTCCATCCGCCTGGCCCCGGTCCTTTCGTCGGGGCGGTTGGCGAACCGCCCATACCGCAGAAAACCCGGAAATGGGGGTTAAACATTCGGCCGCCCCCCGGGCCCCACCCCAGTCGTAGGGGGGGGCCCCCGTGTCCGCCCACACCCG
>Ga0214473_10002031_pt1 | contig 25528 bp, 30 predicted proteins | sample RVTome_7_FD_203509 | JGI IMG/M metagenome (GOLD analysis project Ga0214473, IMG submission 203509) | Soil microbial communities from uranium-contaminated site in the Upper Colorado River Basin, Wyoming, United States - RVT98D197 | ecosystem: Environmental > Terrestrial > Soil > Contaminated >...
AGGTTATTAAAGCTGTCAGAGACATAACTGGCAAGGGTTTAGCCGAATCTAAAGCTTTAGTTGATGCCGCCGCTGCTAGCGCCCAGGTTATTAAAGAGGGTGCTAAGAAAGAAGAAGCTGAAGAGATCAAGAAGAAATTCGAAGCAGCTGGCGCTAAAGTAGAATTAAAGTAATTCGTTTGTTAACTAGAAAAGAAGCTCTTGGTTGAGCTTCTTTTGTTTTAAAAATAGTTTTAGAAAACAAAAAAAGAGGGGATTTATTTGTTTTGATAGAATGCAACCCGTTCTTCTTTCCATTTGGCCCAGTTGAACTTGGGCCAGAACTTGATCACCGACTCTGCCAGAAACACCAAGGTTTCTAGAGATAGCTTTGAAGGCGGTATATCGGGAGTAGTTAATGAACCATTCAAGATGAACCTTCCTGGCCCATTTACTGTTTTGAAGAAATACCACTCTGGCACTTCTTCTACAACGCCTGGAACCCTTAGGTCTGTGAGCGGTACTGGTCTTTTCTGGATCAACTGCTCTTCGAGGCGGATGACGGATGCCAAGCACCCGATCATTGGGTCTTCAACGACTTTTTGGTTGTTGAAGTAGATCTGGGTTGAATCATTGGTTTGCCGTTGAATTGATATTGAAGCGCCTTCTGAGCGCGCTGCTACGTTGAACTTTGTATTATCTGTTACTTGAGCGACGATTAGGTGTCCTTTCATTGCAACCTTGATGGCGGTGCCTAGCGTATTTTGTGCTTCGTAGTAGAAAAGACTATCGGTGTGGACGATTGTGAGTAGTGTTTTGGCAAGTTCTTTTGCCCGTTCTTTGTCAAGCAGTTCTTCGCCAAGAACAATTTCGACAAAGTCGAAGTCTCTGACGAATTTGGGGTTTCTGAGTTGGTTCTGATAATCGCCGATCTGTTTGGGAATCATTCCCATTGGTAGAAGTTTTGTCACGAGAGAGTTGACGTAGGGGTTGTTCCTGTTCGTTTTGTTTTTGTAGAACCTCTCTAGGGCAGAGATTGTGCGAAGGCCAAGAACGACTTTTTTTTCGTCATCCATGTCTTTATTTCTCTGCACACATTTTAATATGTATGCGAGAGAGAAAGATGGAGAAATTCCTCGGAGGTCGCTGTCGGCTATGTGTTCTAACATTCGCTTCACAAAGGGTTCGTTTTGAACTCCAAGTTTTTTCGCTGTCAGAGATGCGCTTGTTTTTTGTTGTCCAGTTGCATGATGATCCAGCTCTCCCAAACCCCTATCCACTAACACCATGTTGAGAAAGGGGGTCATTTCTGTATTCTGATCTTTTGTAAACCAGAAACCTATTTTTTCCAATTTTAATTTTAGATAAACGACCAACAGCCAAATGGCCGTGATCGCATCTGGATCAGGACTGGTATGGGTTGCTATCGTTTTTGTTTGGTTACTCAATCAGAGCACCTAAATTATCTATATAAATATTATTGTCTATATAAACAATTTAGGTACTCTGATTTTTTATTCCCTCTTTGTTTTTTGAGTTATATTAAAATGTTAAAGAGCCACTCTATAGTGGCCCAATTATGACACTCTTTATTAATTTTGTCAATATAATTAAAGAGAAATTTTGTAAACTTTTAATCCGCTTAAAAGATAAATTGTTTTTCCATCAACTGATACTGAAAAATCTAAAAGATTATCAAACTTTTGGCTCTGAAATTGTTTAATTATTTCTCCAGTTTTATTCAAAACAATAATTCTATTTTGGGCTGGTTCTAAAACATATAAATAGGGGAGAAATGGGCTGGTAAAAATCTTTGACGGGCTTTGAATAAGAGGAAAAATATCTGCGCCCAAATTTTCTTTGAATAATCCAATTGAATATTTATTAATATGCTTTTGATCCAAAATCCAAGCTGAACCATCAATAGCCAAAGAAACTGGTTCAATCGCCTTTTGAGTCTGTTCATTGATCCACAACTGAGGCAAATCCCATTTAAAATCTTCAAGATAGGAGTATTTAACTATTTGACTGGCTTTCTTTTCTAAGAAATATAGGTTGGAGTTAAAAATGGCTAAATCATTAAAATCAAAATTAGGATAGGGGATTTCCAAAGAAAAGTTTTGGCTTAATCGGCCCTCTTGAAAACTAATTATTTGGTTGGGCTTGGAAAAGAAAATAATTGAATTTTGCCAAACAACTGCTGAGCTGAACTCTTGATTAGACTCAAGAAGTTGACTGCTGTTATCTTCTTTTAATTTAAATATTCCTTTAGAATAGGGACTGAAGAAATAAATATCGTTTTGTTTTAATATCATTTTCTGAGGCACAAATTCTTTGGACTTGAATTCAAATACAATTTCAGGATTGGCTATTTCTTCTAATTTGCTGAGTTGAGAAAGATTGTCTAAAATCTCATTTCGGACATAGTTAACCTTGCCCTGAAAGCTAGTTGGCAGAGTTGAAGCAATTTTAATGATAGAATCTAAATCTTGCCAAGATTTTTGAAAAATGCCTTGAGCTTCTTTAATTGATTGAGGTTTATTTAAAATCAATAAACTATTGGCCAAATCGATTTGTTTTTGAATCTGAGTTAATTGAGTTTGGTATGCTTTTAATTGCTGACTTGCTTCTCTTTGAAAGATTAAAAATCCTAAGAATAGACAAAGAATTAATCCTGAAATTAAAATCGTATTTTTGTGTTGAAGGAAAGCTTGAGCTTTTTCTTTTAAATTCTTCAAGGCTATTTTTGGTAATGTAAATTTGGGAATAGATATTTTGGGTATTTTGATAAATTCTCTTTTTTTTGATGTTTTTGGTTTTTCCTTACCCACTGGCTTTTCTTTCTCTTTGGTTACTGGTCTTGTTAGTAAGCTACGGCTCAAAGAAGGCATTTTGGGTAATGCTAATTTAATTTTTGGTAATTTTATCTTAAGAATCGGAGCCAGGGCTTGCTTAAAAGAAAACTCTTGAGTTTTGGGCTGAACTAAAATATTTCTTTTCCTGCTTTTGAATGATTCTTCTTTAAAAATAATCATTAGGCAAATACCGGCTAGTTCCTGGAATTTTGCTTTTTTGCTGTTAAATAAATCTATTATCCCTTTTTCATCTAAAGGATAAAGCTTGGTTAAGCCGTCTAAGATTGCTTCTTTTTCAAAGAAATCAGCCACTTCTTGGCTCAAAACAATGATAACGTCTTCTTCAATCAGCTTGCCAGAAACAATATTTAAAAATATTTTTAATGGATATGGTTCTATGTCTTCAAATCTGATTCTTTTTTCAATATCGACAACTCTTTTTTTTCTTATTAAAAAAGTTTTTAAATTCCCGACCTTAGAAAGGTTAAACTCTGCCTTTTGGACAGTCAAGGTAACAAAACTGAGATTGCCCAGCCAGCTGACATCGCCTCTCTGCACCAGGTTTTCTAAAAAACTATTAGCTCTTTTTAAGCTTTCTTTGAGAGTTTTTTCTGGAGAGCGAACAATTGGCGTATAATATCTGTCTTTAATGGTTCTAGACAATTCATCTAAGAGCCGAGGGCTCTTGGGAAGAGCGTTTTTAATAACTCCAACCATATACAAGCTTCCCGCTCTTCTTTCATAAATGTTTTCCGGTTCATAACAAAAACTTTCAAAAACCAGGTCTGGTTTTAATTTAGGATTAAAATAGAATTCAAAAATTCTCATACGCTGATAGTTTATTATATTTTAAAGTTTTTAGTTTAAAAAGACAAACATTGTTGACATTAAAATATTTAATATTAAGATTATTGTGGGATAAAGAAGCTAATGACCGAAGGGAAAGTTCCTTTAGAATCAAATTGGCCACCAAAGATTGACAAAAGATCTTTTAAGTGGCGATGGATAACTTATACCGTTGGACCATTATTATTCTTGATTGCCTGCTGGCGAGGAGAATTTTTAAACGCCTGCCTGTCGTTTTCAATCGGCACCATGGGCGGACTCCTCATAGACTTCGTTGGAGTGCGAACACTTAGTGCCTACAATTATCCGCAACAAAAATTTCTGACAAGAGACTACTTCAAACTAGTCTTACCTGCTTGGGGCGTCTTCGGAATGATAATCAATTTGCCCTGGAATTGGTTTATGGGCACAGAAATTCAACCCTATTCTTGTCTTGTTATCACTGCCATTTTAATGATTCTTTATGAACTGCCGAATTTTAAAAGCGTAAGTTGGCAATACCATGTTCCCAAACAAATAGTTATCCTGGGCTGGACACCAATGATCGCAGTTCTTCGAATGGCATTCTTATTATCCTTGTCCATCGGTTAAAATGTGTTAAATAAACACATTTTTTCTTTTATTCTATTCTCAAAACTGCTAAACTTGAATAATTGGAGGGCGTATAGCTCAGTTGGCTAGAGCATTGCATTCACATTGCAAGGGTCTCTGGTTCGAGTCCAGATACGCCCACTAATTCAAACTCCATGAAAGAAGCTTTTGACGAACAATTATATAAAAAAGCGCCGATCAATAATCTTATTCTGTTTGGCATTCATTTGGTGTTGAATAAAGAAAAAGAATGCAGCTTTGAAGAATTAACTAAAAAGTGTTTTACTTTATTCCCCAAGACTTTTGCTTTATTTAAAAATCCAAATTGGCCAGATACACGCAAATTAGACAGACCCTTAAGAATATTAAGGGATAAAAAATTAATTATTGGCAATCCTCAAAATTCTTTTTCTTTAACTGCTTCGGGTAAAAAGATTGCTTTAGAAATTACCAATATCTTTACTCAGAAAAAATTATTGTAACAATCGGAGGTCGGGACTCTGAAAAATTATGGAAGAGAAAGAAGTAAAATTTCTAAATATTGACTCAAGTTTAATTGAGAAAAAATTAAAGAAAATCGGAGCCAAAAAAGTTTTTAAAAAGCTTTATAAAAGAAAAGCTTTTGATTATCCAGACCTAAGATTGGATAAAGCCGGTGCTTGGATAAGGCTTCGTGACGAGGGAGACAAAATAACACTGACATTTAAACAAAGAATAGGAATGGGTAGTAATAGTGGTAATGACAAAAGTATGGAAGAGATAGAGATTGAAGTTAATAATTTTGAAAAAACAGCGGAATTATTGTTAAAATCTGGTTTTATAGAAAAACACTATGTAGAAAACCAAAGAACAAGATATGTATTTGAAGACATTGAATTTGATATAGATTTTTATCCTCAACTTAATCCCTATTTAGAGATAGAAGCTCCTTCTTGGAAAAAAATCGATGAAGCTATTGGGTTATTAAATCTTAATCCAAAAGATAAAAAGATATTCTCAACTAATCAGGTTTATGAACTTAATGGAATTAATCTCAATGATTATCAAAAGGTTACTTTTGGGCAAATGATTAAGAAGTAATTATAGAAATTCTGATAATATGGAAGATCTTTTTGAAAAGCAATTTCAAGATAATTTGCAGAAGAGCGCTCCTTTAGCTGATAGAATAAGACCTCAAGACTTTGAGGGATTTTTTGGCCAAGATGAATTAGTAGGCAAAAACAGTCCCTTGCGTCGAGCCATTGAAAACGATAACTTGGCGTCAATAATCTTGTGGGGACCGCCAGGATCTGGCAAAACAACCCTAGCCAGAATAATCGCTCAAAAAACCAAATCACATTTCGTAAAGTTTTCAGCCACTACAGCTGGAATTGCTGATGTTAAAAAAGCAATTCAAGAAGCTAAAGAGCGCAGGAAGTTTCAAAATGAAGGAACAATTCTTTTTATTGATGAAATTCATAGATTTAACAAAGCTCAACAAGATGCGTTTTTGCCTCATGTAGAAGACGGAACTATTATTTTAATTGGCGCTACTACTGAAAATCCATCTTTTCATGTTATTTCTCCCTTGCTTTCCCGTTCAGCGGTTTATATTTTAAAACCGCTCAACATTAAAGCAATGCAATCGATTTTAATGAAAGCCCTAACTGATAAAAAAATAGGATTGGGTAAGTTTAAAATGAAAATAACCAATAAGGCCTTAGAAAGATTGGTTAATTTTGCCGATGGCGATGCTCGAGCTGGTTTAAATGGCTTAGAGTTTGTTGTTAATCATTTAATAAGCAATAAAAAGAATAAAATCAGCGAACAAGAAGTTTCGGAAATCTTAAAAGAGCATGCTTTGCGCTATGACAAAAAGGGCGAAGAGCACTATAATGTTATTTCTGCTTTTATTAAAAGCTTAAGAGATTCTGATCCCAATGGCGCTCTTTATTGGCTAGCTAGAATGGTAGAATCGGGAGAAGACCCAAGATTCATTGCCAGAAGGATGGTAATCTTTGCCTCAGAAGACATTAGCAATGCCGATCCTGAGGCCCTGAAGGTGGCTGTGGCCGTGGCCCAGGCAATAGAATATGTTGGAATGCCCGAAGCTCAAATTAACTTAGCCCATGGAGTTACTTACTTGGCCGCAGCTCCTAAAAGTAATGCTTCTTATATGGCTTTATTAAAAGCCAAAGAAGATGCTAAAAAGGGCTCTTTTGGAGTGCCGTTGCACTTAAGAAATGCGGTTACCAAACTGATGGAGGGTTTTGGCTATGGCAAAGATTATAAATATGCTCATGATTTTCCAGATGCTAAAACAAATCAAACCCATTTTCCCAAAGAAATAGGCGAACAAAAATATTATAAGCCAGACAAGATGTGATACAGAGAAATCTTTTATCTGAAAAAATGGACCATGTGGCAATAATGAAAAAATCGTGGGGATTGATTCCCAAGATCTTAGACGGAACAAAAACAGCAGAATCAAGGTGGTATAAAAATAAAACTATTCCCTGGAACAGAATTCGATCGGGGGACAATCTTTATTTTAAAAATTCAGGAGAACCAGTAACAATTAAAGCCCAAATAACCAAAGCAATACAATACGAGATTGCTAATAATAAAGAGGCTTTAAAGATCTTAAAGAAACATGCTAAAAAAGATTTAGGCATTAAAGACGTTCCTCCTGAAATCTTAAAATATATTAAAGATAAAAAATATGCAATTATAATATTTTTTGATCAAGTGGAAGAAATTAATCCGTTCAATATTAATAAAACTGGTTTTGGGGCCATGGCAGCTTGGATAACAATCAACAGTATTAATGAAGTTAAAAAACATGATTAATTTTAAAGCATTTAAGAAATTAGATTTAAGAGTAGCCACTGTATTAGAAGCTGAAAAAGTAAAAGAATCCGATAACTTAATGAAATTACAAGTAGATTTGGGTGAAGAAAAAAGACAGATTTTGGCTGGTATTCAAAAGTATTATACTTCAAAAGAATTGATTGGTAGGCAAATTATTATAGTGGCTAATTTAGAACCAAAAATAATGTTAGGACTAGAAAGCCAAGGTATGCTTTTGGCCGCAGGCGAAGTAGAGCCAATACTTTTAATGCCAGATAAAAAAACAGAGCCTGGATCTAAAATTCATTAATCATGAATATAGAAAAATTAAAACAATTATTAGAAGATAGGGGAGAGCCAAAATATAGATTTGCTCAAATATACAAAGCTGTTTTTTCTGATTTAATTTTTGATTTTTCCCAAATGACTAATTTATCTAAAGACTTAAGGGAGATTTTAAATAAAGAGATTATTCCTTTTTCTTTAAAAGTTAAAACAATTCAGAAAGGGAAAGAGGTTGACAAAGCGCTGTTTGAATTACAAGACAACAATCATATTGAAAGTGTTTTAATGAAGTATGATTATGATAGAAAAACAGTCTGCATTTCTTCGCAGGTCGGCTGTCCTTTGGGATGTAAATTCTGCGCCACTGGCCAGATGGGCTTTATCAGAAATTTAGATTCACAGGAAATAGTTGACCAGGTTTTGTTTTTTGCCAAACAAGAAAAAGACAAGAAATTAAATGTAGTTTTTATGGGCATGGGCGAGCCATTATTAAATTATGACAATGTCTTAGGAGCTATTAGAGTTTTAAATGATAAAAATGGCTTTAATTTATCAATTCGCTCAATTTCAATTTCTACTGCAGGAATAATTCCTGGGATAAAAAAATTAATGAATGAAAATCTTCAAATCAATTTAGCCATATCTTTAAATAGCCCGGATGACAAGCAAAGATCTGGAATAATGCCTGTTAATCAAAAATATCCATTAAAAGAGCTCATGACTGTTGCCAAAGAATATGTTAAAAAAACTAATAAAAAACTCTTTTTTGAATACGTTCTTCTTAATGGAATCAATGATAGTTTGAAATCCAGCCAGCAATTAATTAAGCTTTTGGCCAAAGAACCGCTTTTCCACATCAATTTAATCAGCTACAATGATACAAGCACTCAATTCAAGTCTTCGAGCACCAAAACAATTGAAAAATTTAAAAAAGAATTAGAAGAAAATAATATTAATGTCACATTGCGCCATAGTTTCGGAAACGAAATCAAGGCCGCTTGTGGCCAATTATCAACAACCTATGTTAACTCTAAATGAAGTCAAAAAGAATCCACAGATTTTAGAATTTATTAAGCAAACAGAAAAAAGCCTTATCGCTTCTGGTTATACTGACCATGGCTTGAATCATTCAAATTTAGTTGCTGATCGAGCTAAAAAAATTGCTCAAGATATTGGTTTGTCTGAAAAAGAACAAGAATTAGCGGCAATTTCTGGTTTTTGTCATGATATGGGCAGTTTTATCAGCCGTCCTAATCATCATTACTTTGGAGCATTGCTTTTTCATCAGGTTTTTCAAAATAATTTTTCACCATCAGAAATGTCTCATATTATGAGCGCCATTAGTACGCACGACAGAGATGAAATGGAATTTTCCAACCCAATTTCAGCAGTTTTAGTTTTAGCTGATAAATCAGATGTTAATAAATCAAGGGTTATTGTCAAAAAAATGGATAGCATCAAGGCTGACATTCACGATAGAGTTAATTTTGCCACCACCATGTCTAAAATATCTATTAACGCAAAACAAAAAAGAATTATTTTAACATTAAAGATTGATAGCAAATTCGTTCCATTGATGGAATATTTTGAGATTTTTACCGACAGAATGGTTTATTGTCGAGAAGCTGCTAAATTTCTTGGTTACCAATTCGGTTTGATAATCAATAATTTCAAGCTTCTTTAGTGTTGATTAAAGTTAAAACTCATCCTGGTTCCAAGAAAGAAAAAATTATTAGAAAAACAGAAGACGGCTTAGAAATTTGGTTGAAAGAAAGACCAATTATGAATCAGGCCAACAAAGCGCTGATTAATCTTTTATCTGATTTTTTAAAAATAAAAGAATCAAGAATTAGATTAATCAGAGGCATTAGAACTCGAAATAAAATTATTGAGATAAAATGATTTATTCAGACAGAGTATACGGAACAACAGAAATAATTGACCCTTTAATTCTAGAGCTTATGAAAAGCTCTGGCTTGGAGCGCTTAAAAGGAGTGGATCAAAGAGGGTATTTTGAACCTCAATTCCCGGGCACCGCCCATTCACGCTTTGAACATTCTGTAGGAGTTTATCTGTTATTAAAAAAGTACCAAGCTTCTATTGAAGAGCAGGTGGCGGGTTTGATTCACGATGTTTCTCATGGAGTTTTTTCTCACTGCATAGATTACGTTTTAAATACTGGTTCTGAAGAAAAGCAAGGTCTCCAAGATAATATTTTCAAAGATTTTGTTAAAAACACCGATATTCCAGCAATACTTACAAAATACAATATGGATATTAATTACATTTTAGATGAAGAGAACTTTCCCTTAAAAGAAAAATCATTACCCGATTTGTGCGCTGACAGAATAGACTATAGTTTAAGAACTGCGGTGATTTTTAATGAAATTGGTGATATTGAATTAAATAGATTTTTTGATAATTTATCAGCCAAAAACAATTCTTGGGTATTTAATAGCCCAGAATCTGCTCGAGAGTTTGCCCAATTATTTTATAAATTAAACTCTTTGTATTATGCTGGTTTGCCGACTGCCATAATGTTTGCCACTGTTAAAGATTATTTACAACACGCTTTAATGAATAAATATATCAGTAAGGAAGATCTTTTTACCACTGATAAAAATGTTTTAGAAAAAATTGAAAAGCATTTAGACAGCGATGAAAAATTGAAATTGCTTTTTGACAGAATGGATGGAAAAATTAAAATAATAAACAATCCTGATGATTTTGACATTGATATCTTAGTGAAATCGCGGGCAGTTGATCCTTGGTGCCAAAGCGATGGAAAAATTCAGAAATTATCAGATATTGATAAGGATTGGGGAAAAGTCGTTCAAGACGAATCAATTCCTAAAGAATATTTTCTCAAATTTCAAAAATAATATGAATACAGATAAAATTACAAATTTCTTTTTTGAGATAGCCAGTTTAAGAAGATTAACGCGCTCTCATCGTCAGACCATTCAGGGCGTTAATGACAATATTTCTGACCATAGTTTTAGAGTAACCGTTATTGGTATGATTTTAGCTGAATTAGAAAAATGCGATGTTAATAGGGTTATAAAGATGTGTTTGTTTCATGACCTAGAAGAAGTGCGCACTGGCGATGCTAATTTTATTAACCAACAGTATTCATATTTAAAGAAAAAAGAAGCAACCGAAGATCAATTGAAAGAACTGCCGATTGAAAAAGAAATTTTACAATTGCTTGAAGAATATGTAAAAAGAAAATCTAAAGAAGCTATTGTTGCCAAAGACGCTATGATATTACAGCAAGAGTATTTCTATAAAGATCAAAAAAACAAAGATATTTGGCAATCGCACACTTTAAGGGGTATTAAAACAGATTCAGCCAAAGAATTAGCTAAAAAAATTGAAACTTCAAATCCTCTCGAGTGGCTATATAAATTAGCTGAGGAGAAGGTTGGAGAAAAAATAGACAGATAAGATGAAAAACATTGATTTTTCTAAAATTTATTCTTATTCCAAATTAAAACTTTTTGAAAATTGCCCTCAGCAATATTATTTTAATTATTTAGACCCGGAAATCGCTCCTATTAAAAAACAGTTTTTAAAGCCGCGCGATTACAAGGTGAAGGGACAGGCAGTGCATGGCGCTATTACTCTTTTTTATCATTTGGCTCAAAAAAAGCGCACTTTTGATAATTTGAAAAAATGTTTGTCGCAAGCCTGGTTTTCAGAAAAAGACCCTCAAAAGAAAATGCCTTTGGGCGAGTTGGGCGGTTTTAGAGATATAGAGCACGAAAGAGAATCGTATACCGAGTCTTTGAATCTACTTAAGAATTTTTTCTCTATTAAAGAACCCAATCTTAAACTGTTTTATATTCCAACCAATAAAATCCAAGATTCCTTTTGCGACTATGAGGAAATGATCAAGCCAGTAGACAAAAAGCGTTACATTTCTGGTAAATTTGATAGAGTAGACAAGCTGGCTGATAATACATTAAGAATAGTAGATTTTAAAACTGGTAAAAAAGATTCTGATCAGTTCCAGTTGGTTTTTTATAAGCTTTTGGCTGAATTAAACTTTAATTTGCCAGTCAAAATGGTCAGCTTCTATTATCTCAACAGAAGCGAGGTGGTGGATTTTGATCTTTCAGATATTAATAAAAGATCTATTACAAAAGAGATAAAGAATAAAATAGGGAAGATAGAAGAGACTAAAATTTTCCCCCCTTGTTTTAACGGACTTTGCAATCATTGCGATTTCTTAGAAATTTGCCCAGCTCGAAAAATAATTAGACCTAAAACAAAAACAACATGACCGATGTAATTATAGTTGATCAAAAAGACAATCCAATAGGAATAGAAGAAAAATTAAAAGCTCATCTTGATGGAAAACTTCATCGAGCTTTTTCAATTTTCATCTTTAATTCAAAAGGAGAATTAATGCTCCAAAAAAGAGCTGAAAGCAAATATCATTCTGGCGGTTTGTGGAGCAATACTTGCTGTTCCCATCCCGGACCGAACCAAGACATTCAAAAAGAAGCGGAAAATCGTTTAAAAGAAGAAATGGGTTTTGAATGCAGTTTGCAAGAAGTTTTTAGTCTGCCCTATGAAGCCAAAGTAATTTCTCAGCAAGGAGATTTAATAGAACACGAATTTGATCATATTTTTATTGGCGTCTTTGATGGCCAAGCAGAAATAAATCCCCAAGAAGCTCAAGACTGGAAATGGATTGATATCAATGAGCTTAAGCGAGACTTGAAAGAAAATCCAGACAAATACACTCCCTGGTTTCATTTGCTTTTAGATAAAACTCTTCAAGCCAAAGACAGTTTAGAAAAATGATAAAATACGTTATCAATCTAGAAGGGAAGCAAGAACCTTTTTCTTTTCGTAAAGTTTATCGTTCGGCTCGGCGAGTTGGAGCATCTCGAATTTTAGCCAAACAAATCGCCCAATCTATTGCCAAAGACCTTTATTCCGGGATCAGAACTGTTGATATTTTTGAAAGAGTTAAAAAAGAACTATTAAAAGAAGAGCCCCAAGCAGCTCTTAAGTTTGATTTGAAAAACAGCTTAAAAAGACTTGGTCCAAGCGGTTTTCCTTTTGAAAAATATGTTGGAGCAATTTTAGAAAGGAGCGGATTCAAGATTCAACTCAACCAATACATTCCCGGCCACTGCTCTTCTTATGAAATAGATTTTATAGCTAAGAAAGAAGGCGTTTTATATATTGGAGAATGCAAATACCGCAATAATCCAGGCGATAGAATTCATTTAGATATTGCCCTGGCTAATTATGCCCGCTTTTTAGATATTCAAAATGGCAAGTTTTTTAAAAAGTTAAATCAAAACATTAAGATTAAAAGTTTGTTAGTCACTAACACTAAATTAACTACTCAGGCTATTAATTATTCAGGCTGTGTTGGGGTTGAATGCCTTGGCTGGAATTATCCCAAGAATCATGGATTAGAAAATATAATTGACAGTCAAAAGTTATATCCAATAACAATTTTACCCTCTTTAAAAAATTATATAGTTGAGGTTTTTAATGCTCAAAATATAATCTTGGCTGAAGATGTTTTAAAAATTGATATTGAAAAATTCTCTAGACAAACCAAAACGCCGATTAATCAGCTTACAGCTCTGGTAGAAGAAGCTAAAATTTTATTGGAGAAACAAGAAGAATAATATATAATAATCAAAATGAAAGAATTCATTGCCATATTTACTAATACGCCCTTAATCGCTTCTGTGGTGGCTTGGTTTTTTGCCCAACTGATTAAGTTTGTTATAAGCTTTTGGCAGAATAAAAAACCTGATTGGGGATTGTTTATGTCAACTGGCGGCTTTCCCAGTTCTCATGTTGCCACTGTTGGAGCTTTGGCCACTTCCATGGGCCTTAATTTTGGTTTTGATTCAGGATTGTTCGCAACTGCTCTCATTATGACTTCAGTGGTGATTTCTGATGCCAGAGGTATCAGACAGGCTGCTGGCAAGCAAGCCAAAGCCCTTAATCAGATTATGGAAGATTTGTATCAAAACAAAGGATTAAAAATAGAGAGGTTAAAAGAGTTATTGGGACATACTGCTTTAGAGATATTTGGCGGAGCGGTTTTAGGAGCTTTAGTTGCTGTTTTATTATATAATTATTAATATTATAAGAACCATTCGTCGCTACGCTCCTCAGAACCTTGTTTTATTAAAAATTAAAATTAAAAAATATGGAAGAAACAAAAACAGAGTGTAGGTGTTTTGATATAATTCATCATCACAAAAAACACGCTTTATTGATTATAATTGGCCTTTTTTTGGCTGTTATGACTTTATCTAAAATAGTTGATGTTTATTACAAAATTGTTAAGCCGTCTGACAGACAAATTTCTTTTACTGGATCAGGCATCATATATAATAAACCAGATTTGGCTTTAACTAATTTTTCAGTTATTACTGAAGCAAAAACAATTAACGAAACCATGATTCCCAATGCTGAAAAAATGAATAAAGTGATAGAGGTTATCAAAGGTCAGGGAGTGGAAGATAAAGACATCAAAACCACTGATTTCAGCATTTATCCGCGCTATGAATACACAAAAGAAGAAGTTTATTCTTATTATCCACCCAGCAATAGAAAATTAGTCGGTTATGAAATGAGACAGACGATTGAAGTAAAGATAAGAGATTTAAAGAAAGTTGGAGAAATTATGCAAAGCGTTATTGATGCTGGAGCCAACCAGGTTGGAGAATTGCAGTTTACCATTGATAATCAAGATTTAATCAAAGAACAAGCCAGGGAAAAAGCAATTCAAGATGCCAAAAGCAAAGCTCAAGAGTTAGCTTCTCAATTGGGCATGAAATTAGGTAAAATCATTAATTTCAGCGAAAGCGGCATATATCCTTATTATGATTTAGCAAAAAGCTATGCTGGTATGGGTGGTGGCGAAGCAGCACCCCAAATAGAAGTAGGGGAGAACAAAACAGAAGTAACCGTTACTATCACTTACGAAATCAAATAATATGCGGCTTACTTTGCCCAGAGACGAAAAGAATATCCTTTGGACAAATCATGTTAAGGGGAAAATAATCTATTATCAGTTGTCGGATAAAAGAATCAAAAGAGTTTTGCGCAATCCCAATAGAATAGAAAAAGGAATTGCCGACAACACTTTGGCTGTAATGCAGATTACTGGAACAAAGAAGCACCAAACTGAAATTTGGGTAATGTATCAAACCATCAAATCCAAAATTAAGGGACAAAAGATTAGAATAATCAGCGCTTGGAGATATCCGGGCACAAGCCCAAAAAGAGAACCGCCGCCAATACCCGAAGATGCTTTAGCGGAATTGACCAGGGTTATCAAATTAGAAAAATATGATATTCAAAAAGCATGATAACTAAAACAACAGGATTTGTCTTATTAGCATTGGGTCTGGTAATAATATTGGGGAGCCTCTACTCTTCTTACAATATTTTTACTGGAGCAACTAAAGTGCCTCAGGTTTTTAAATTTTCTCAACAAATATTAACGCCAGCCAAAGACCAAGCCTCAGACCCACAAAGCCAATTAGAACAATCTTTGGGAAAGATGATCGGCGAACAGATTAAGGGAATTTTGCCGCAAGACGTTTTGTCAACTTTTCTTAATTTGATCAGTTGGTCAATGTTTGTTGGATTGGCCATGTTAGCTGGCACTCAAATAGCCAATCTGGGCATAAAGTTAATCAAATAATTATGTTTTTAATATCAATAGAAAAAAATATACTTTACCAATGGATTGCTTGGCGTTTTTTTGAAGTGCCCAAAAAAATTATAGATGCTTGGAAAAATATCCTCAAGTTCTATTTGCATTATTTTTCAATTCCTCTACTGCTTAAAACTCTTTTTGCTCCTTGGAGGCAGAATCTTTGGTCTTATAACAAGGGCTTTGATTTGGCTAAATATTTTGAAGTTTTGATATCCAATCTTGCTTCTCGAACAATCGGGCTTATTTTAAGAACGGGATTAATAATAATCGGATTGTTTGTTGAATTTTGGGTGTCATGGTTGGGAATAACAGCTCTTTTTGTTTGGCTTTTTCTTCCTTATGCTCTGATTATCGGTCTTGGCTTGGGAGTTTTATTTTTGTTTTAATTTATATGCTGAATTTTGATTTAAAAAAAGCATCAACTTTTCAAGCAATCAAGTGGGACAGTTTTGTTGCTTTTCAATATACTAAACTGCTTAAAAAGTTTTTTAAAATTCTTTTTTTAATTGCTTTTTTTTTGTTTTTCTACGGGTTTGTATTGAATAATTTTTCCCGCACCCTCAATCGAGAATTGCTGGGATTATCAATAATTTTTTTAAACCTAAGCATAATTTATTGGCTTAGCGAGTTTTTCTTTGACACTAAGTTAAAAATAAACGCCAAGAATAATTTCACCATTGATCAAACCCTGGCTCAGCCAGAAGAGTATAATGTGGCCGAACTTTTAAGCTTTGAAGCAACCAAGGCGATTTATTGCGCCGAAAAATTAGCCAAAAACAACAAAATTGAAAAGCCCAACTCTTCAATTATTCTTTCCTGTTTATTAAAAGATAATCCTGCATTGAATTTTATTTTATCCAGAGCTCTTTTGAGCGTAGAAGAAGTCATTAAAATATTAAAAACCCAATACAACAATTGTCCCGATGATTTTGAAGAGCTTATTTTAGAATCTCTTAAAATAGCTCAAAGAAAGGGAAACGAAATAGTCACCAAAGAAAATCTTTTAATTGCTTTGGCAACCAAAAATCCAATTCTAAAAAAGCTTTTAATTGATCTTCAATTAAAAACAGAAGATATTGAAAATTTGACTGATTGGTCGGGATTTTTACAAAGAAAAATAGAAGAACAAAAACAATGGTGGCAATATGATAATTTAATAAAAAATGGGTCATTGGCCAGAGAGTGGACGGCGGGATTTAGCATTACCTTAGATAAATTTTCCAGCAATTGGTCAGAAGCTTTAAAAAATCAGGACTTTCCTAAAATTATCGGCCATCAGCAAGAACTAGCTCAATTAGAAAGAATTTTAAGCAGTCGAGAAGAAAACAGCAATGTCTTATTGATTGGAAATGCTGGAACTGGTAGAAAATCAATTATCCAAAACTTTGCCATTAGAAGCGTTTTGGGCCAGAGTCTTCCTGAAATAAACTACAAAATAGTTAAAGAATTGAACTTATCGACTTTATTGGCTCAGCTGCAAGATGAAAATCAAATAGAATCAGTTTTAAATAAGATTTTTGAAGAAGTTCTTTTGGCTGGCAATATAATTTTAGTCATTGATCAATTCCATAATTTTGTAGGCGGAGACCAAAAAGCTGGAACATTTGATCTTTCCGGTATTTTAGCCCCCTATTTGCGATTTCCTCAATTTCAGCTTATTGCCATCACCGATATTGCTAATTTTCATAAAAATATTGAGCCAGAACAAGCGCTTTTGTCTTTATTTGGGACAGTAGAAGTTACCGAAATTTCCAAAAAAGAAATTTTAATGCTTTTAGAAAACAAATCCTTAGTTACTGAATTCCAAGATAAAATTTTTGTCAGTTATCCGGCTTTGCGCGATATTATTAATTATGCTGAACGCTACTTTCCCAATCTTTCGTCTCCAGAAAAAGAATTAGACATTTTAAATGAAGCGGTTATTTACGCTCTCAGCATAAAAAAGAAAGCTCTTTTGCCCTATCACGTAGCTTATGCTGTTTCAGCTAAAACTCAAATTCCAGTAGGGGAAATGGAAGAAAGAGAAAAAAACACTTTACTGAATTTAGAAGATTTAATTCATAAAAAAATTATTAATCAAGAAGAGGCGGTTAAAGAAGTGGCTGGTGCTCTCAGAAGAGCTAGATCAGAAATAACCATTAGAAAAGGACCTATGGGTTGTTTCCTTTTCTTGGGACCAACCGGTGTTGGCAAAACCGAAACCGCCAAAGCATTGGCTGAAATCTATTTTGGCTCAGTGTCAAAAATGATCAGATTAGATATGTCAGAATTTCAAATGGTAGAAGACATCCCCAGACTTATTGGTTCTCTGCAAGAAGAAGGCTTGTTAACTGCTCGAGTGCGCGACAATCCATTTTCTTTAATCTTGTTTGATGAAATTGAAAAAGCCAATCCCAAAATATTAAATCTTTTGCTCCAAGTTTTAGATGAAGGATTTTTAACTGACGGCTTGGGAAGAAAAACCCATTTCAGAGATTCAATTATTGTTGCCACTTCTAATGCTGGCTATAAAATTATTCTTAATGCTATTGAAAAGAATGAACCTTGGTTGGGCGTTAAAAAGAAGATCTTGGATTATGTTTTTGAAAATGATGTTTTCAGGCCAGAATTTATTAATCGTTTTGACAGCGTGGTTGTTTTTAAATCATTAACCCATAAAAATCTTTTAGCCATTGCTGGATTAATGCTGGCCAAGCTGCAGCAGAATCTTTTGCAAAAAGACATTGAACTGATTATAACTCCAGAACTTAAGGAAAAATTAGTTGAACTGGGTTATAATCCAATTTTTGGAGCCAGAGAAATGACCAGAGTAATCCAAGAGAAAGTAGAAAATGTTTTGGCTAATGCTCTTTTAAGCAATAAAATTAAAAGAGGAGATAAGATCAAAATACTACCTGTTAATTTTGATTTAGAGGTTTTGTAAGAGAAACAAAACAATTAACACTCAACTCCCAAAACGGGAGTTTTTGTTTTTAAAAACCTATTTTTAAAAAACGAGCTGTGCATTACTTGTGGAAAACTTCGTATTTTAATCTTATTTTTGAGGGGTGGTAATAAGTGTTGACTGGATGTCATCAAGTGGGATATAAATAATGTGTAGTGGAAAATTGTGGATAACTATGGGATAACCATTAAAAACAGTGCAAAACTATGTTTATCGGAGAGTACAGACATACAATTGATAGCAAAAAAAGATTAGCCCTTCCAGTTAAATTTAGAAAAGAATTGGGTAATAAAATTACCATAACTCGCGGCTTTGAGAATTGTTTGACTGTCTATTCTCAAAAAGAATGGCAAATAACGTCTGATAAATTGGGCAAGCTTCCTCCAGGCCAATTTGAAGCCAGAAGCTATGCCAGAATAATGCTAGCTGGGGCAATGGAAGTGGGTTTGGATAAATTGGGTAGAATTTTAATTCCAGAATATTTAAAAAAGTATGCTGGTTTGAAAAAAAATGTAGTTGTTTGCGGAATATTTAATAGATTAGAAATTTGGAATGACCAGAAGTGGGATACCTATAAAGGAAAAATGGAAAAAGAAGTGGGGGATTTGGCTGACAAATTAAAAGAATTGGGAATTTAATGATCCATTCGCCTGTTCTTAAAAAAGAAGTAATTGAATATTTAGATCCCAAGCCCAATCAAAATTTCATTGATTGCACTCTTGGGGCAGCAGGACATACAATTGCTATTTTGGAAAAGACTCAACCCAATGGAAAAGTGTTGGGAATTGAATTAGATCCCGCTCTTTGCCAAATGATAAAACAAGAAACAGCTTCTGATCGATTGATTATTGAAAACAACAACTTCAAAAACTTAAAAGAAATCGTCCAAAAGAAGAAATTTGAAAAAGTAGCTGGAGTCTTACTAGACCTGGGAATGTCAAGCTGGCACATAGACCAATCGGGCCGAGGCTTCTCTTTTCAAAAAGAAGAAGAATTGGACATGAGATATAATACCGACATTGAGTCATCAAAGTTCACCGCAGCAACTATTGTCAATCAATATTCCCCAGAAGAAATAGAAAAAATCCTAAAAGAATACGGAGAAGAAAGATTTGCCAGAAGGATTGCCAGAGCAATTGTTGAAGAAAGAAAATATCGTCCCATTAAAACCACCAATCAATTAGTCGACATTATCCAAGAAGCAGTCCCTTTCTGGTATCAGAGAAAAAGAATCTATTTTGCCACCAGAACATTTCAAGCATTTAGAATAGCAGTCAACGACGAATTAAACAGTCTGCAAAAAGTATTACCTCAAATTGTTGATATTTTAGAGCCAGGAGGAAAAATTGTTGTTATTTCTTTTCATTCTCTTGAAGACAGAATTGTTAAAAACTTCTTCAGAGAACAAAAAAACAAAAATTCATTAGAAATCATCACTAAAAAACCGATTGAAGCTACGCCAGAAGAAATAGAAGTCAATCCTCGGTCGCGTAGCGCCAAACTAAGAGCAGCTAAAAAAATTAATACAAATTAAAAAGAAAACATCAATATGACACAAGCAATCAAGCAAACTCAAACCATCTCAGCTTTAATCTTCTTTTTAATGTTGAGCCTGACCGCCTCTTTAATTTTACAAGTAAATTATTTGGTTCGAGATGTTTTCTTGATTAATGATTATAAACAGAAGCTAAGCCAGATTACTGATAACAACGAAGGATTAAAGATAAACTTAGCTCAGTCGAGTTCTTTAGAAAATATTGATGATTATATCCAGGCTAAAAATTTTATAAAAGCAGAACAAATAAAATATATTCAGATTTTAGAAACCTCAGTGGCTCAAAAGAATGAATAATTCGAGATTAATTCTTCTTTTTATCTTCTTTTTTGCTATTGCAACGTGCATAATCGGCCAACTCGCCGATATTCAAATAATAAAAGGAGATTTATATAAAGCCCTGGCTCAGGGGCTCCATGCTCTTCCCGAAGAAAAACTTGTTGAAAGGGGAGAGATTTTGTTTAAAAACAACGAACCATTAGCCATTAACAAGAACTGGCCATTGGCTTGGGTCTTGCCTCAAGAAATTAAAGACGCCCAGCTAACCGCTCAAAAGCTCAGTTCAATCCTTAATTTAGAAGAAGGATTTCTTTTAGATAAATTCAGCCAAGATAAACGCTATGTTGTTTTAAAAAATAAACTCACCCAACAAGAAGTAGATCTTTTGAACCAATCTCAATTGGCTGGCATTCATATTAATACTGAAAGAGGCAGATATTATCCTCAAGAATCTTTGGCTGGACAAGTTGTTGGCTTTTTAGGCGGTAGCGGCAATGGCCAATATGGTTTAGAAGAATATTACAATCAAGTTCTTTACAAGCCAGAACAAGGAAGAGGCGATAGCTTGTCTTTAACAATTGATTATGAAATCCAATTTATGGCTGAAAAATTATTAACTGAAGCAGAAGAAAGCTTAAAAATGAAAAGCGGCCAAATCATTGTCATTGATCCCAATTCAGGCAAAATTTTGGCCATGGCTAATTTTCCCACCTTTAACCCAAACCAATACCAAGAATCAGCCATTAGCGGCGATCTTGATATTTTCCAAAATAGCCTTACGCAGAAAATATTTGAGCCGGGATCTGTTCTAAAGCCAATTACAATAGCAGCTGCTCTAAATGAAGAAAAAATAACACCGGAAACAACTTATGTTGATACTGGAGTAGTTAAAATTGGCGGCTGGCCTCTTTATAATTATGATCAAAGAGTTTATGGAAAAATACCGATGACCGAAGTATTGGAAAAATCAGTTAATACTGGAGCGGTTTTTGTTCAACAACAAATTGGCAATAATACTTTTTTAGAATATCTTGAAAAATTTGGTTTTTTTGAAAAAACAGGAATTGATTTGAATGAAATCTTTTCTGAAAACAAAGAATTAAAAAAAGGCTATGAAGTAAATTTTGCCACTGCTTCTTATGGCCAAGGTATTGAAATGACGCCAATGCAATTAGTAAAAGCTTATTGCGCCCTAGCCAATGGCGGCAAATTGGTCAAACCCTATATTGTAGAAAAAATTACAGAAAATGGAGAGATTGTTGAAGAAACTCAACCCAAAGTTTCCATTGAATCCATTCTTTCTTCAAAAGCTGCTCGCCAATTAACAGCGATGCTGGTTAATGTAATAGAAAATGGATTTGCTAAACAAGCTAAAATACCAGGATATTATATTGCTGGCAAAAGCGGAACTGCTATGATTCCCTGGTCTACAAAAAAGGGCTATTCAGATCAAACCTGGCAAAGCTTTATTGGCTGGCTGCCCGCCTTTAACCCTAAGGTTGTAATTTTAGTTAAATTAGACCAGCCAGAAACCAACACTGCCGAATATTCAGCAATGCCAATTTTTAGAAAAATGGCTGAATTCATCATCAACTACACTCAAATTCCTCCTGATTACGAATAATTCATTGAAAAAAAACGCTAAAAGTATTAATCTAAACATACTCAAATTGGCCCCATCGTCTAGAGGCCTAGGACACATGGTTCTCATCCATGCAACACCGGTTCGAATCCGGTTGGGGCCGCTGTCTGTTGTTTTGACTCAAGGTGCTAAAATTGATAATATGTCTTAATAGCCTCGGCTATTTCCGAGGAATTATTATTTATTCAATCATATGTTTTGGTTTTACGTCTTAATTTTTATAGCATCTCTTGGTTTGTTTACCTTGGCTGGTAAATCACTAGTAGAGTCTCTTTCTGGAATTGCTGAATTTTTAGGCTGGAAAGAATTTATTGTTGCTTTCTTTTTAACTGCTTTTTCGGTTTCTATGCCTAATTTTTTCATTGGCATAACTTCGGCACTTAACAAAATTCCCGAACTGTCTCTGGGAGACATTATAGGAGGAAATGTTGTTCAATTAACCCTTTTGGTCGCTGTTGGCGGATTAGTTTCCCGACAAGGATTGGGAGCCCAAAGCCGCACTGTCCAGGGCAGTTCTTTGTTTACTATTTTTACCGCCATCTTGCCCTTAATCTTAATTTTAGATGGCAATCTGTCTCGAATTGATGGAATATTGCTAATATCAGCCTTTGTTGCTTATATTTTTTGGGTATTTAAAATCAAAGACAGATTCACCAAAGTTTATGATGAGGTTAAGGGACCAATCGGAATTCAATTCTTTTTAAAATGTTTTTTTAAATTTTTAATCTGCACCACAGTTTTGTTTTTAGCTGCTCAAGGAATTATTAAATCATCTCTTTTCTTTTCAAGCTTCTTTAATATACCCCTGACTATGGTCGGGGTTTTAATTATTAGTTTGGGCAATTCCATTCCCGATTTAGCTTTTGTTATTCAGGCTGCAAAAAAAAGCGAAGATTGGTTGATTTTAGGAGATTTAATGGGAGGCACAATTATTACCGCCACTTTAGTTTTAGGAATTGTTTCTTTAATTTGTCCAATTCAAATAGTTGATCCGTCGTCAATGCTGATTGGCCGTATCTTTTTAATTATTTCAGCGCTATTTTTCTTTTTATTCATTAAAACTGATCATAAAATTACTAAAACAGAGGCGTTCTTTCTGCTTTTAATCTATATTTCCTTTGTCGCGGCTGAATTATCTTTGACGCGATAAATAAAATCTGCTAATATTTTGATATCAAATGAATAGCTTTGTTTCAATTTTAATAATGGTCGGCATTGTCGCAGTAGTTGAAATAGTGCTTTTTTTAATCAGAAAACAGGCTAGAAAAAATCAGGAAATTGTCCCGATTGGCATATTAAGAGAAGATATTAAAGAAATCAGAGAAGGATTAAAAGAAGCCCAAAGAGAAAGCCTGGATTTTATCCAACAGCAGCAAGTGGTTAATAACCGAATCATCCAAGACGTTACTTCCGGGCTAGAAAGAGTTCATGCTGACAATCAGCGCGTGGCTGAATTAAAGGGCCAATTAGATAAATTAACCGATGTTTTGGCTAATCCCAAACAAAGGGGAATTTTAGGGGAATACTTTTTAGAAACACTGCTTAAAAACATATTTCAGCCCCAGCAATACCAGCTTCAATATCAGTTTTCTGACGGAGAAATTGTTGATGCTGTTATTTTCTTAAAAGAAAAAATTGTCCCTATTGATGCTAAGTTTTCTTTAGAAAATTACAATAAGATTTTAGAAGAAAAAGATTCAGCCAGAAAAGAAGAGTTAGAAAAGATTTTTAAAAAAGACTTAAAAAATAGGATTGAAGAAACGGCCAAATATATCAGACCGGAAGAGGGAACAATGGATTTTGCTTTCATGTTTATACCTTCTGAGGGCATTTATTACGATTTGTTAATTAATCAAATCGGCGGAATCAAAAGCAACACCTATGATTTGATTGAATACGCCTTTAAAGAAAAACACGTAATTATAGTTTCTCCAACTTCCTTTTATGCCTATTTACAAACCGTTCTGCAAGGATTAAGGGCTTTCCAGATTGAAAAATCAACTGAAAAGATCATTAAAAGAGTAGAAATGCTCAATAAACACATTATCGGTTGCGATGTTTTCTTAAAAAAATTAGGCAATAATTTAAGTACAACAATTAATGCTTATAACCAAACCTATAAAGAATTTGGTAAAATGGATAAAGATGTGGCCAAACTAACCACCAAAGAAAAAACAGTCGAACCATTACAATTAGAAAAACCAAACCATTTAGAATAAAATTATGTTAGCTGTAATTAAAACTGGAGGAAAACAATACCTTGTTTCTCCTGGAGATAAAATAAAAATTGAAAAAGTTAATACCCCAGAAGGAAAAGAAATAATCTTTTCCGAGGTTTTGCTTGTGGAAAAAGGAAACAAAATTGAAATCGGCACACCATTAGTCAAAGAAGCAAAAGTAACGGGTAAGGTATTAAAACAATCCAGAACTAAAAAGATTATTGTTTTCAAATATAAATCCAAAACCAGGCACAAAACCAAAAAAGGCCATCATCAGCTTTTTACTGAAGTTGAAATCACCAAAATCAATTAGAAACAAAAAACAGCCCTCACGAGCTGTTTTGTTTTCTGCTTTCTAGAGCATCTCTTAGAGTTTGCTCGTCGGCATATTCCAATTCTCCTCCAGTTGGCAGGCCTCTGCCCAAGCGAGTGATTCTTTTATTCAATGGCTTTAATATCCTTTCTAGATAAAGAGAGGTGGCTTCGCCTTCAGTGGTGGGATTAAGAGCTAGAATGATTTCTTTGATTTCAGAATGATTTTGGATTCTTTGCTCTAATTCTTTAATTCTTAATTTATTAATATCATCTTTTTTGAGCATGGAAACAGTTCCTCCCAGCACCAAGTAAAGCCCTTGGTATTTTTTAATCTTTTCAATTGATTCTAAATCAGTTTCTTTTTCAATAATACAGATAAGACTCTTATCTCTAGATGGATTGCTGCAAATTTCACACAATTCTTTTTCTCCTTCAAAGCGATTAAAACACCAGGGACAGGTTTTTATTTTCTTGATATCTTTAATTGCTTGAATCAATTCTTCCACTTCTTGATCGTTTCTGGAAATCAAATAAAAAACAAATCGAGCAGCGGTTCTGTGCCCGATGGTGGGAAACTTAGCAAATAATTTTATTAATTTTTCAACAGAAGAAGAATACATTATTCTTGGAATCTTTTTTCTAAGTTGCGGAAAGCAACCCGGCTGTCATCAAAGTAGAGTTCGGCTTTTCCCACCGGTCCATTTCTGTGCTTGGCAATGATAATATCAGCAATATTCTTTCTTTCTGTGTCTTGAAAATATCGATCTTCTCGATAAATGAATAAAACCACATCAGCGTCTTGTTCCAGTGAACCTGACTCTCTTAAATCAGCTAATCTGGGAATTTGAGGAGATCTTTGTTCAACCGCTCGAGAAAGCTGAGACACGGCCAAAACTGGCACATCCAATTCTCGGGCTAGAATTTTAAGAGAACGGGAAATTTCAGTGACTTGCCTGACTGGAGAATCCATTGGGTTTCTCGGCTCCATTAGCTGGAGATAATCAATAATAATCAAGCCTAAATTCTTTTGAGCCTGAAGCCTTCTGGCCATTGCTCTCATCTGTAAAATATTAATAGAGGCAGTGTCGTCTATATAAATCGGGGCTTTATCTAACACATCCAATGTCTGGCGGATTCTGGCAAAATCATTGTCTTCTCCTTCCCCAGACAGCTTGCCGGTTCTTAGGCGCCATAAATCAATATTAGATTCAGTGGCAATTAATCTATCAACTATTTGATCTCTGGACATTTCTAAAGAAAAAATGCCCACTGGTATGTTGTTGCGAATTGCCATATGAGAAGCGATATTCAAAGCCAAGCTGCTTTTTCCCATCGATGGTCTAGAAGCTAAAATGATTAAATCAGATTTTTGAAGACCGCCCAATAGATTGTCTAACTCTTTAAATCCTGTTTCCACGCCCCTGATGCCACCGCCCTCTTTAGACAATCGGTCAATTCTTTCAAAGGCTTCTTCTAAAG
>Ga0214473_10002032_pt1 | contig 25527 bp, 28 predicted proteins | sample RVTome_7_FD_203509 | JGI IMG/M metagenome (GOLD analysis project Ga0214473, IMG submission 203509) | Soil microbial communities from uranium-contaminated site in the Upper Colorado River Basin, Wyoming, United States - RVT98D197 | ecosystem: Environmental > Terrestrial > Soil > Contaminated >...
GCCCCCTCGAGCCGCCAAAGGAGTTCGAGGGCACCCTGGACGGTGGAGTCGGGCTGAAGTGGGTGCAGCCGTTGGAACCCGGGGATGGCGGCCCCGGCCTCGGCGACCTTGGGGTTGTACTTCATCGAGCACGACCCGAGCGGGTAGATGCCCGTGTCGACGCCGTAGTTCATCTGCGACAGGCGCGTGTAGTGCCGCGCCAGGTCGCCCTCCGCGACCTCGGGAAGCTCCGGCGGCGAGGACCGCCGATGCGGAGCAGGGACCTCCACGGGATCCACGTCGAGCGAAGGGAAGCTCCAGGCACGGCGCCCGGGTCGCGACAGGTCCATGATCGTGCCTTCTCCCGGCGGACCCTGCGTGCGTACTGGCGCTCCCACGTGGCCGTTCACCGCAGCACCTCCGCCATCGCCTCGGCCAGCCCGTCGATCTCGGCCCGGGTGCGGCGCTCGGTCACCGCGATCAGGAGGAGCTCGGGATCGTCCGGGACCGGCACACCGGCGAGGAAGCCACGGTCCACCAAGGCGTCTCGCACTTCCGTGGCGGGACGCGGCACGCGGACCGCGAACTCTTTGAAGAAGGCCGCGCCGGGGAAGGCCGAGGCCACGCCGTCCACGGCCGTGAGCCGCTCGTGAGCGAACGCGGCCTTCGCCGCGCATTGGCGGCCGAGCTCGGCGAGGCCGTCCGGCCCCAGCCAGGCCAGATGGATCGTGGCGGCGAGGGCCATCAGGGTCTGGTTCGTGCAGATGTTCGAAGTCGCCTTCTCGCGACGTATGTGCTGTTCGCGCGCCTGAAGGGTCAGCACGTACCCGGCGCGACCCTCGACGTCGACCGTCTCTCCCACGATGCGGCCCGGCATCTTCCGCACGTCAGCCATCCGCGCGGCGATCACGCCGAGGTACGGGCCCCCATAGTTCAGGGGGTTACCGAGGGGCTGACCCTCGGCCACCGCGATGTCGGCGCCCAGCTCTCCGGGCGGCCTCAAGATCCCCAAGGACATCGGATCGAACACCTGGATCAGTTTCGCGCCGGCCGCGTGGGCGGCCTGGGCGAGCGGCGCCACGTCCTCCAGGAGCCCGTAGCGGTTGGGATGCTGCACGATCAGAGCCGCCGCGTCCGAGCCGATCTCAGGAATGGGGGTCAGGCCTGCCTCCGCGGGAAGCACCTCCGGCACTGCCCCTGAACCGCGTCCGTACGTAGCCAGGGTCTCCACGTGGCGGGCGTCCACGGCCCCCGACACGATCACCCGGGTCCGCGATCCCCCCCGGGTCATGTTCACCGCCTCGACGAGCGCCGTGGAGCCGTCGTACAGCGAGGCGTTCGAGACGTCCATCGCCGTGAGCTCGCAGATCATCGACTGGTACTCGAAGAGGCCTTGCAGCACCCCTTGCGACAGCTCCGGCTGGTAGGGGGTGTACGACGTGGAGAACTCGGACCGGCCTGCCAGGGCCCAGACCACGCTCGGGAGGAAGTGGTCGTAGGCTCCCGCCCCGGCGAAACACACCAGGTCGTCGCAGGAGCGATCGCGCCGCGCGAGGGCGGAGAGGTCGGCGAGCAGCTCTTGCTCCGAGATCCCGTCTGGGAGGCTGAGCGCACGCCCCAGCCGCACATCGGCTGGGATCTGGGTGAAGAGATCGTCGAGCGAGCCGAGCCCGAGCGACGTGAGCATCGCGTGGATGTCGGCGTCGGTGTGGGGTGCGAACCTCACACCCGGGAGTGTACGAGCGGTCGAGCGCTCGCCACGTCCTCAGCCCGACGCGTCCTCGAGGCCGTACTTGGTCACCAGCGAGAGGTAGTCGCGCTGGTAGAAGACCTTGCACCGGATCTCCGGGTAGCGCTCGCGAAGGCGCCGGACCTTCCGATTCTTCTTCGTGACGAGCTTCTGGTTCAGCGTCGTGATCTCGATGTAAAGGTCGAACTCGCTGAGGTGGAAATCGGGCGTGAAGCGCTGCACGACGGCGCCCTCGCGATCCCAGGCGATGGCGAACGAGGTGGGCTCGTACTCCCACTCGATCTGATAGAAATCGAGGAGCCGCGCGAACTGACGCTCGGACGCGTGCGCGAAGCGGACGGTGTCGCTCTTGAGCAGCGGGTCGGAGAGCGGCTGCGCGCTCACGACCCTCCGACCGCGGCCCGCCGTCGGGCCGCCTTCTTCGGGGCCGCGACGGCCGTTTCGACGTCCTCCCACACCCGGTCCACCGCGATCGCGAAGACCCCCTGACCCTGGCGAAGGAGGTCGATGACCGCTTCGGGTGAATGCGCCTCGTAGACACCCTGTCCGTCGGACATCAGTGTGACCCCCGTGACCGGCTGGGCCATCGTCTGGAGATGCTCGACGGCTCGACGGACCCGCTGGAGGGAGACCCCGGTATCCAGGAGGCTCTTGATCACCCGCAGCGTCACCAGATCCTGGAACGAATACAGCCGCTGGGTGCCGCTTCCGGACGCATCACGGATCGAGGGGGTCACCAGCTCGGTGCGGGCCCAGTAGTCCAACTGGCGATAGGTGATACCCACGATCCGGCAGACCTCGGGGACGCGGAAGCCCTGTTCGTTCACGTCGTCACGCTCCATGCGGGGAAGGGAATCACGGCCATGTGATTCCGCAGCGTACGGGGCCTGCGAAGCCCCGTCAAGGTGTCGGCGACACGGGCTACAGAACACTCAAGTCCCATCCCCGGACGGCCGATGACCTGACTAGTCACACAGGACCAGTTCCGGAGGCTCGGCAGCGATGAGGACGGAGACGACGCGCTCGAGGTTCGGCCGAGGCTGCGCGGTCGCCATCCTGGCGATGCTGCTGATGGGAAGCCTCGCCTCGAGCGCGACCGCCGGCGGCAGCTATCGCGAGCGGTGGCTCATGAAGAGGGAGACGAACGAGACACGTCTGTACCACCACGTCCGCCGGCTGGATCTGCATGAGCGACTCTCGGACCTCGCGCGCAAGCATTCGCTGAAGATGGCTCACACGGGCGATCTGTTCCACACGGCGAACCCGTCCAGCTACTACCTGCGCGGCATCAGGTGGAGCACCTGGGGGGAGAACGTCGGCGTGACAGGCGGCACCGTGCGCGATCTGCAGAAGGCGTTCATGCATTCGCCCCCCCACCGCGCGAACATCCTCAACCGCGGGTTCCGTCACGTCGCGATCGGCGCCGTCCGGGTCGACGGTGCGCTCTGGGTGACCGTCTTCTTCTACGGCTGACGTGTATCCGGCCGACATCGGCCGGTCCGTCCCGAGGTCACTCGCCGCTGAAGTCCTCGGGGCTGACGTTGTCGAGGAACTCTCGGAACTTCTCGACCTCTTCGTCCTCATCACCCGGGATCAGGATCGCCGCCGCCTCGAGCACCTCGGGGCTCGCGAAGATCGGGGTGGAGGTCCGAACGGCCAGGGCGATCGCATCGGAGGGCCGCGACGAGATCTCGAACCGCTCGCTCCCCCGCTCGAGCTCGATGGTGGCGTAGAAGGTCGACTCGCGGAGCTCCGTGACCACGATCCGTTGCACCTGCACGGAGAGATCCTCGAGGATGCTCTTCATCAGATCGTGTGTCATGGGCCGCGGCGTCACAACCCCTTGCAGCGAGAGGGCGATCGCCGCCGCCTCCGCGGCGCCGATCCAGATCGGGAGGTAGCGCTCGCCCGCCCGCTCACGCAGCAGCACGATCGGTTGGTTCGTGGGCAGTTCCACCCGAACGCCGGTGAGCTCCATCTCGATCATGGCCGCTCAGCCAGACTAGCCATGCCCCCGCGGACGGGCAACTCTCACGCCGCCGCCGCGTCGCCCAGCAGGGGGACGAGGGCGTCGGCATCCCGCTCGAGCGCTCCCAGATCGTCGATCTGCATGATCGTCGCCAGGTTGCGGTAGCGGTCCTTGAAGTCGAGCCCGTACCCGACGACGAAGCGATCGGGGCAGTCGAAGCCCGCGTACCGCGGCACCAACGGCACGATGCGTCGCACGGACTTGTCGAGCAGGGTGCAGAGCTCCAGCGAGGCAGGGCTGCGGGAACGAAGGACCGACAGCAGATAGCGAGACGTGAGTCCCGTGTCGACGATGTCCTCCACCAAGAGCACGTCGCGTCCGGTGATGTCGACGTCGAGATCGAGGAGGATCTGCACCCGCCCCATGGACTCGGCGACACCGCCATAGCGACTGATCGCCATGAAATGCGCCTCGACGGGGAGGTCGACGGCACGCACCAGATCCGCGAGGAACATCGCGCCGCCCTTGAGCACCGTGACGAACACGGGCTCCCGCCCCACGTAGTCCCCGGTGATCGTGCGGCCGAGCTCCTGCACCCGGCGGCGGATGTCCTCGCGTCCGAATAGGACGCTCGCGACCTCCGTCATGTCGCACGGAGCCTAACAGCGGCCGTCGGCGAGGGTGGGAGGCGGCCGCGGATCAGTTCGCGAGCCCGGAGATCGCGTCGACGAGCGCCCCGGCGACGGTCACGGTCGTCCGGAGCCACCACGGCCCTTCCTCGTCGGGAGCCGGCGGGACCTCGGCGACCACGAGCGGCACGGTCCCCACCACGAGGCCCTGGGCCCGCAGCCGGAGCGTGGCGACGGTCTCTCCTTCAGCAGGTGGGAACGCGACATCCGGATCCACCGTGATCTCCTCCTGCAGGTTCTCGAGCGAGATCGTGGGGACCATGGCCCTGAGGTCGGCGGCGGCCACGACGGGCACCGTGCCTCCCCGGATCCGTACGGATCCGCGCTGCTCTCCCACCGTGACGAACGTCCGCTCGGTGAAGCCCTCGAACCCATGGTTCAAGAGCGCGGCGGCATCGGAGAACGCCTCCTCGTGGGCGCCGAGCACGATGGCGACCAACCGGCGTCCGTCGCGGCTGGCGGTCGCCACGAGGCAGGAGCCGGCGGCGAACGTCGATCCGGTCTTCGCACCGTCGGCGTCCGGATAGAGCCAGAGCAAGACGTTGCGGTTCTGGATGCGGCGGTCGGGTCCCGAAGGTGCCGGGATCGTCCTGAACCGCGTGGCGACGATCCTGCGGAACACGGGCTGGTCCTCCGCGCTGCGGACCAGTCGCAGGAGATCGGTCGGGGTCGAACGCCCGCGGTCGTCGAGTCCACTCGGAGAGAAGAACCGCGTGTCGGACATCCCCAGCGACGCGGCGCGTCTGTTCATCCGCGCGACGAACGCCTCCACGCTCCCGTCGAGGTGGATCGCGAGCGCCTCCGCGGCGTCGTTCGCGGAGCCGAGGAGAAGTGCGTACAGCAGGTCCTCCACGGCGATCCGCTCTCCCGCACGAAGCCCGAGGGTGGACGTCGCTCCGTAGTCCCCGCGCGCGAAGACGGCCCGAGGATCGACGACGACGATATCCCCCAGGTTTCCGCGCTCCACGACGATCAACGCCGTCATGATCTTCGTCAGGCTCGCGATCGGCCTCGGCGTCTCGGTGGCCTTCCGGAAGAGCACCCGTCCGGTGCCGAGATCGGCGAGCAGGGCGGCACGCCCCGAGATGGCCGGCGGGCGCAGGGTGTTCGACGGTGTGTGAAGGTCGCTCGGGAAGGCCGAAGGCCGGCCGTTGACCGGGGTCGGCGGCGGCGTGGTCGTTGCGGTCGGTTCGGCGAGGGCCCCGAGCCGTGGGACGGCGACCGCGGTCGCGATTGTGAGCGCGGCGGCGACGAGCCGCCGACGACGAACGCTCACGCCGATGACAGGTGCTCGCGCAACGAGTTGCGAAGGAGCGCCTGCTTGAACTTCCGAGACGTCACCGTGAGGTCGGCGAGGGTCTGCGCGGCGGCCCTCCTGGCGTCGGGGTTCTTCTGGCGGATCATCGGTGCGACGAGCGCCTCGAAGAACGCGGACTCGCGGTCGGCGAAATGCTTGTACATCGTGAGGTGGCGCGGCTCGATGCCGTGATGCAGGAAGTCCTTCACGATCGACAGGACGATGTAGTCGTCACCGTCGTAGTAGCGAGCGCCCTCCGGGCCGTGGGTACAGACGATGCCGAATCCCTCCAGATCCTTGATCCGCTCCCGGTCGACGCCGGTCGCCGCCGACATCTCCTCGAGCGACATCTGCAGACCGGTTGGCGCCTCGGCGATCTCCTCGGCCGCCGTGGCGCCGGCGCCGCCATCTCCCGACGCCGCCTGCTCGAGGGTGGGCGCCTCCCCCTCGTCACCGGCGTCCTGCTTGAGGAGCCGCTCCTTGATCACCTTGAGCGGGAGGTACTCGTCCCGCTGCATGCGCAGGATCGACTTCAAGCGGTCGACGTCGTCGACGTAGAACTTGCGGTAGCCCGACGGCGTCCGCTCCGGCTCGATCAGCCCTTCGGATTCGAGGAAGCGGATCTTGGAGATCGTGATGTCCGGGAACTCGGTCTTGACCGCGACGAGGACCTCGCCGATCGACTGGTAGTTGCGCGTGCCCGCCATGGATGTCTCCTACTCCCCCGACGCGAAGAACGTGAGCTTGAACTTGCCGATCTGCACCTCGTCGCCGGTCGCAAGCTTCGTCTCGTCGACCTGCTCCCCGTTGACATAGGTGCCGTTGAGGCTGTCGGCGTCCCGGACGAACCATGAGCCCGGACCCCGCCGTTCGAATACGGCATGCGCTCGCGACACCGTGATGTCGTCGAGGAAGACATCGCGGTCGGTGCCTCGGCCGACCGTCGTCGTGTCCGCCGCGAGCAGGAACGTGGAGCCCGCGTTCGGCCCGCGCTTGACGAGCAGGAGCGCCTGACCCGGCTCCAGTTCGTCGTGCGGGAACGGGAACTCCTCGTGCGCCTCGTCGTCGCCCTCGATCGGCAGGAGGCTCACGGTGACGTCGCCCTGCAGCGGAGCCCCGCACTCGGAGCAGAAGCGTGCGTCGTCGCGGTTGGGATGTCCACAACGGGTACAGAACACCGTCTCGTTCGCCTCCGGTCATCCTTCGAGATGAGGGTGGGAGCCGAAGGTCGAAGGTCGACCCTCGATGCCACGTGGAAGCTATCGCAGGCCGTCCGAAGGGTCAACGCGGGCATCCCCCAAGGGTCAACCCCTCAGCATCCGCACCCTCGACCCAAGGTCGAGTACCGGGTTGTTCAAGGAACGACTGTGCGGGAACGGGTCTCGTGGTCGATCTCTCAGGTGCCGGGCGGAGCGAGGAACGCCCGGTAGCCGGCGGCGTCGAGCAAACCCTCGAGCGCGCCCGGATCCGCGGGATCGATCACGACGAGCCACCCGTCACCGTACGGCGCCTCGTTCACCAGTTCGGGCCTGTCATCGAGGAGGGGGTTCCGCTCCACGATCGTCCCGCTGAGCGGGCTGAACACGTCGGAGACGGACTTCGTCGACTCCACCTCTGCGAAGGGTTGGTCCGCCTGAACGGCCGCTCCCACATCGGGGACATCGACGTACACGACGTCACCCAGCGAATCCTGAGCGAAGTCGGTGATCCCGACGCGGACGCGGGCACCCTCCGCCCGTGCCCACTCATGGTCCTTCGTGTAGCGGAGATCTTCGGGGAACTGCACGTGTGCCTCCTCGTGGGCCGGTCCCGCGCGGGCCGCCGGCCGACACGATAGTCCGTGGGGCTCTGGGACGCGCGTCCTCAGGCGAGCGCCCGACGGATGTCCGCGACGTAGACCCAGGCGGCCACGTAGTACTCGACGATGCCGACCGCGAACGCCGACCACCCCACGACGACCGCCGCCTCGCCGAGCGCAAGCTCGAGCTCACCCCAGGCGATGGCCGGGATCGAGAGCATCAACGAGAAGGTGGCGACCTTTCCGATCCAGCGCACGTCGACACGGATGCCTCGTACGACGAGCACGACGGCTCCGCCGACGAGAACCGCCGCGTCACGGACGAGGATCAGCAGCGCCGCCCACAGCGGGAAGACGTCGCGGACGACGAGCGCGATCAGGCCCGCCGCGATCGAGGCCCTGTCGGCCACCGGGTCGAGGATCTTGCCGAGCTCCGACACCTGCCCGGTCCGTCGTGCGATCGCCCCATCGAGCCAGTCGGTCGCGACGACCGCTCCGAACAGGACGATGCCCGCGGTGGTCGTGTCCCGATCGACGATCAGGAGCACGAAGACCGGGATGAGAGCGATCCGGACGAAGGAGATGATGTTCGGAACCGTGAGGACGCGCGAGGTCGCCGGCGTCGAGTCCCCCGCGGTGCCCTTCATCGGTCGGGCCGGCCGGATTCGAACCGGCGACCTTCTGACCCCCAGTCAGACGCGCTAACCAAGCTGCGCCACGGCCCGTGCAGGCGATTCTACCCGCGAGCGCCCGACCGGGGCCCTCGAGGTCTGAACCGCAGGCGGATCGGCACGCCGTCGAAACCGAGTTCCCGCCGGAGCCTGTTCTCGAGGTAGCGCCGGTAGGCGGCGTCGGGTGCCGTGGCGCCGCCGAAGACGACGAACGACGGCGGTCCGGACGAGACCTGCGTCACGTAGTGAAGCGTGCCGGCCGACCGGGCGGTGGGACGCTCCGCCTGCGCCTGCTGCACGATCTCGTTGACCTTCGAGGTCGAGGCCCGGAAGCTCCATCTCCGGTGGAGGTCGATGAGGATCGAGGGGAGACGGTGGACGCCCTGTCCCGTCAAGGCTGAGGCCCGTGCGACCGGGGCGCGCGCGAAAGGACGCACGATCTCGTGCAGCTGCTTGTAGAGCTTGTCCTTCTCCTCCACCGTGTCCCACTTGTTCGCGACGAGCAGGAACGCCCGGCCTGCCTCTATCACGCGGTTCGCGATCTTCTTGTCCTCGGTCGTGAAGCCGGCGTGCGCGTCGATCAGGAGCACCGCGACGTGCGCTCGATCGATCGCCTCGGAGGCGCGGAGGAAGCTGTAGTACTCGACGCCGCGAACGCTCTGTCCTCGCCGCATCCCCGCCGTGTCGATGAAGCGCACGCGCCCGAGGTCCGGCCAGGTGACCACCGAGTCCACGCTGTCGCGTGTCGTTCCGGCCACCTCGGACACGACGCTGCGCTCCTCCCCCAGCAACCGGTTGAACAGGCTGGACTTCCCCACGTTCGGTCGTCCCACGATCGCGAACCGGGGCTCGGTCTCTGCCTCTAGTTCCTCGACGGCCTCGGGGAGGACCGCGACCACGCGGTCGAGCAGGTCACCGGTCCCCTCGCCGTGCAGCGCCGACACGGGGAACGGTGCGCCCAACCCCAGGCGATGCATGGACGCCACGTCGGCGACGTCCTTCGGTGAGTCAGCCTTGTTCGCGACCAGCATCACGGGCACGGTGGACCGACGGAGCTTGCGTGCCAGGAGCGCGTCCTCCTCCGTGATGCCGGCGTGCACATCGACGACCAGCAGGATGAGATCCGCGTCGGCGACCGCGCGCTCGGCCTGCTTCGCGGCGAGGGCCTCGATCCCGCGGGCCCCACGCAGGTAGCCGGCTGTGTCGACGAGCCCGAACCGGCGGCCGCGCCAGGTCGTCTCGAGCTCGATGCGGTCGCGTGTGACGCCCGGCATGTCGTCCGCGATCGCGGCCCGTCGGCCGAACAGTCTGTTCACCAGGGTGGACTTGCCCACGTTCTGCCGGCCGACCACCGCGACGCGCGGGATGTTCACGAGCCACCCCGGAGCCACGGTGCGCGCGCCTCGACGAGGCGTAAGGCCTCCTGGAGGGTTTCCTCGATCGACAGCGCACCGGTGTCCATCACCTCCGCGCCTTCCGGCGCGACGAAGGGATTGGTTCGTGCGTCCGCGTCGTCACGGGCGCGCAGTTCCGCTGCGACCGTCTCGTCGTCGTGGGGCCTCTCCTCCGCCCGCCGGTCGACGCGCGCCGCGAGGTCGGCGACCAGGAACAGCTTGACCGGCGCCTCGGGGAACACGACGGATCCGATGTCCCGGCCCTCCATCACGGCGCCGTCGGCAAGCCCGATCGTTCGTTGAGCCTCGCGCATCGCCCCGCGGACGGCGGGATGGGCGGCGACCTCCGACACCGTGCGCTCCACCTCGAGGGAAGTGAGCTCTTCGCCGCCATAGCCTTCGACCTCCATCGTGGGTGGCGTTCCCTCGATCACCCTGAAGCTCAAGGACGCCATGAGCTCGACGAGGGCGGGAGCGTCGTCCGGCGACACGCGAGATCGAAGCGCCGCGGCGGCGAGAGCCCTGTACATCAGGCCGGTGTTCACATACGCAAGCCCGAGTGCGATCGAGAGCGCTCGGGCGAGCGTGGACTTACCGCTGCCCGCGGCGCCGTCGATCGCCACGACACACGGCGGCATCACGACCGTGCCTCCACCGAGGCACCGAGCGCTCTCAGGGCGCCGACGAACCCCGGGAAGCTCACGTCGGCGGCGTCGATCCGATCGATCTCCGACGGGCCCTGCGCGGCGAGGGCAGCCACCGCGAAGGCCATCGCCATCCGGTGATCGCCACCGGAGTCCACGAAGCCGCCTCGCAGGCCTCCGCCCGCTACGACGAGGTCGTCACCCTCGTCGCCGGCGTCACCTCCGAGCCCACGGATGCCCTCGACCACCATTCGCACACGGTCGCTCTCCTTGATCCGCAGCTCGCGCGTCCCGAGGAACCAGCTGTCGCCTTGGGCGTGGGCGGCGAGCAGGGCCAGCACGGGCACCTCGTCGATCACGAGAGGGAGCTCGCGCTCGTCGACGCGAACGGGGGCCAAGGTCGCGTCCCCACGAACGACGATCGAGCCGACCGGCTCCCCGAGCTCCTCCCGCATGATCGTGACTTCGGTCCGCACCCCCATCCGTGCCATGACGTCCAGGTAGTGCGTCCTGGTGGGGTTGAGGCCCACGTCCTCGATCTCGATCGTCGACCCGGTGAGGGTGGCCGCGGCCACGAGGAACGAGGCCGACGACGGGTCGCCCGGCACCCGTCCTGCGAAGCCCTCGTGCCGGAAAGCCGAGACGGTGATCCCGCGTTCGTCCAGAGTGATCGGAGCCCCGAGCGCGGCGAGGGCCCGCTCGGTGTGATCCCGCGTGGGCACCGTCTCGACGACCGTGGTGACGCCCGCTGCATCGAGGCCGGCGAGCAGGACTGCGCTCTTCACCTGGGCGGACGGCACCGGGGCCTCGAATCGGATCCCTCGCAGATCCCCGCCCTCGATCGTGAGTGGAGCGTGGCCATCGACCGTGTGGATACGGGCCCCCATCTCGCGCAGCGGGGTCGCGACACGGTCCATCGGCCGGGCCGAGAGGCTCTCGTCGCCGACGAGCACGCTCCGGAACGCCGCCGAGGCGAGCATGCCGGCGAGTAGGCGCATCGAGGTGCCGGAGTTGCCACAGTCGAGGTCCCCCGCCGGCTCGACCAGCCCGTCGCGACCGTCACCCTCGACCTCAAGAGCTGGTTCCTCGGGTGCGGTGGCGACGCCGTTCCACGTGGAACCGCCATCCTCCACCGGCGCCAGAGCGTTCCGAGCCCAGACTTCGAGCGCAGGTCGAGCCTTCGGCGAGAGGGCCGCCATGCATGCCGCACTCGAGCGGACGTCGAGGGAGGCCGGAAGCCCGACGAGACGGCTCGGCCCTCGGGCGGTGGCCGCGAGCATGAGCCAGCGATGGGCGATCGACTTGTCGCCCGGAACGCCGACGCGTCCTCCGAGCGAGCGACCGGGCGTGATGAGCGCGCGCATCGGCCTCACCTCAGGCCAGCCGGATCGGGTCGTACCCACCACCGCGCAGCACGTCGCTCGCGTCGGCGGCGGCGGGGGCCGCCACGGTCAGGTGGACCGTCCCTCGGCCTCCCTCGGGTGAGTGGACGATCTGGAGGTCCTCGATGTTGACGTCCCCTTCGCCGAGCACCGCCGTGATCCGAGCCAGCGCACCGGGCTCGTCGGGGATCTCCACCTGGAACACGGCGACACCGGCTCGTACCTGGGGCTTCGCGGACAGCCGCAGACGCGCCGCCTTGGCGTCACCGAACGTTCTCTCCACGTCGGGGGCATCGTCGGTCCGGATCTGATCGCGCAGCGCCGCCAGGCGTTCCACGTAGAGGTCGATCGCCCGGACGATCTGATCCCGGTTGGCCAGGAGGATCTCGCTCCACAACGCGGGGTTCGACGCCGCCAACCGCGTGAGGTCGCGGAAGCCGCCGGCGGCAAGGAGCAGGATGTCGGGCTCATCCGCCTCCTCGGTCGCCGCGAGTCCCATCAACGCCGTGGAGGCCACCTGCGGCAGATGGCTCACGAACGCCACGAGGCGATCGTGACGCTCGGGAGGAAGCAGGATGGGGCGGGCACCCACGGCCTCGACGAACCCTCGCACCGCCTCCACCGCCGCAGGATCGGTGACCTCGGTCGGCGCCAACACCCACACCACGCCGTCCACGACCGACGCGGACGCGTGCTCGGGCCCGGAACGCTCGCTTCCCCCCCATGGATGACCGGGCACGAAGCGCGGCAGGTCGCTCGCGGGGGCGAGCGCGGCAACGTCCGCGACGACGCGAGCCTTGATCGAGGCCGCATCCGTCACCACGCCGTGCGGGCAGGCCGCGAGCGCGTGGACGACGGTGGAGGCCACGACGTCGATCGGGGTGCAGACGACCACGAGATCGGCTCCCTCCACCGCGCCCTCCAGCGACAGGGCCGGGATGAGCGCGCCGGTGGAGGCAGCGCGTCCGGTCACCTCCGCCGAGATGTCCCATCCGGTCACGGTCGATCCCGCGCGCCGCGTCGCGAGTGCGATCGAGGTGCCGATCAGACCGGTGCCGAGCACCGCGACCGAGCGCACAGGTTCAGGAGCTGGCGAGATCATCGCGGAGCGCCTCCGCCCCGTCGAGGTACACCGGCACGATCTCGGGGAGTGTCCGGTCCGTGTAGAAGTGCATCAGGACCCGAACGACCCTCGGCATCGACCCGGCGACGGGGATCTCGCGAGCGCACATCAGTGGGATCATCCCCAGCCCCATCCGGCGCGCCGCCTCCGCCGGGAAAGCCGATCGCAGATCGTCGGTGACGGTGAACAGCGCGCTCACCAGGTCGTCGGCCGCCACCCCGTTGCGCTCGGTCATCTCGTGGAGGAGCCGCTGGGTCGCACCGAGCACATGCTCGGCGGTATCCTGCGACACCACGATGGCCCCTCGGGCCGCGCGCACCCTCATCCCGATCCCTTCGCCTTCCCTCGCCGTCCCGGGGGGTTCCGAGAGGGGCCATCACGGTACCGCGGCGAGGTCCCGTCCGCGGGTGGCTGGGCGGATCCGCGTCGCGCCCGTCGCTCCGCCTTCGCGGCAGCCCTCGCGAGTCCGAGCACCTCCTCGGGTCCGAGCTCGCGAAGTTCACCCGGCTTCATGGTCCCGAGCGTCACGGGTCCGACCCGCAGGCGCACGAGCCGGGTCACGGGCAACCCGACCGCCTCCAACAGCCGGCGGACCTCGCGCTTACGACCCTCGACCATCACGAGACGGAGCTGGCCGCGATCGGCGCGAGCGTCGACGATGCGAGCCGACACGGCCTTCGCGGGACCGTCCTCCAGGGAGACGCCTCGACGGATCAGCCCCACGTGGCGCACGGTCGGGCGTCCCCGCACCTCGGCGAGGTACTCCTTCTCGATCCCGTACCGCGGATGGGTCAGACGGTTCGCCAGCTCGCCGTCGTTCGTGAGCAGAAGCAGCCCCTCGCTCTCGCGATCGAGCCGTCCGACCGGGAAGACACGGGGGCCCTCCGCCGGGAGCAGCGCTCGGATGTCACGCCGCCCCTGCGGGTCGCGCATCGTGGTCACGACACCGGTGGGCTTGTTGAGGACGAGATACCTCACCTCAGGGTCGAGGTTGACGGTCACGCCCTGCAGCTTGACCTCGTCGATCTGGGGGTCGACCTTGTCGCCGATCGTCGCAACCGTGCCGTTAATGGTGACCTTTCCGTCCACGATCAGGTCCTCGCAGGTGCGACGCGAACCATAGCCGGCGCGCGCGAGCGCCCGTTGGAGGCGCTCGGCGGGCACCCTCCGCCCCCGCCGGCCTCGAGGCCGGCATCGGGCTCGGGGCCGGCGGGCCCCTCGGACGCCGTGCCGCCCTCGGCATCGGCGTCGACGCGCTCCACGGCTCGATCGGCGGCGTCTTCCTCGTCGGCCGCCGGACCCAGCAAGGGCGCGAGCGACGGAAGCGCCGCGAGCGACGGAAGCCCGAGACGTTCGAGGAACTGCGGCGTCGTCGCGTACAGGAGGGGTCGCCCGGGTGCATCCTCTCGCCCCGCCTCTTCGATCAGCCCACGGTCCACGAGCGCCCGCAACACGCCGTCGGAGTTGACCCCGCGGATCCCGCTCACCTGATGACGGGTCACCGGTTGCTTGTAGGCGACGATCGCGAGCGTCTCGAGAGCGGCTTTCGTGAGTCGTGCCTGCCGCGACGAGAGCACGAACCGCTCCACCACCGCGGCGGCGTCGGGATGCGTGTAGAGCCGCCATCCACCCGCGACGTTGCGCAGCACCAAGCCGGATCCTCGCTCCTCCAGATCGCGCTGGAGCCGGTCGCACATCGTCTCGACCGTGCGTCGGTCGAGCTCGAGAGATCCGGCAAGCACCGAGGTCGTGAGCGGCTCATCGGACACGAAGAAGAGCGCCTCGAGCGCGCGGGTGTCGTCGGCGTTCGCCTGCTCGGTCACGTGAGCCTCACCCCGTCCACCCCACCTCGATCTCGCCGAAGGTCGTCCCCTGCTGAAGCTCGACCTTGCCTTCACGGTACAACTCGAGCAACGCCAGGAACCGAACGACGATCTCGATCCGCTCCTCACAATCCGCGACCAGGTCGCGGAACGAGGCCTGCCCGCCGATGAAGCCCTGGATCCGCGACTCGACGGTACTCATCGCATCGGCCACGGTGTACCGCACCGGGGTGACGTGCGTGAGGTCCAGGGTCGGCGGTGGGCGTAGCATCCGCGCCGCGAACGCCGCGAGCTCCTCGGCGGTGATCTTCTCCATCGGGTCGGGATAGAGATGCGAGAACTCCGGCCCGGGACCTACGTCACGAGCGAAGTACCCGGCCTCGTCCTCCAGCCGCCGCGCCAGCTCAAGGGCGACCTTCCGGAACGCGCGGAGCTCGATCGAACGCGCGTAGGCCAGGTCCGGCGACCCGCCGAGCAAGTCCTCCTCGTCGAGCTCGGTGTGCCTGGGTGTGAGTCGAGCGACCTTCAACTCGAGGAGCACCGCACAGATCGCGAGGAACCATGTCGCCTCTTCGAGGTTCCATCGCTCCGGTTCCCTTGCGTAGTCGAGGAACCCATCGGTGACGGTCGCGATCGCCACGTCGCATACGTCGAGCTTCTGCTCGAGGATCAGATCGGCGAGGAGTCGGAACGGTCCGGTGAAGCCCGGCAGTTCGACGGCGAACCCGCCGGCATCCGCGTGCGCTCCCTCGACCCCGGTCATCGTCCGAAATGCATCGCGTCGCGCACAGCCTGGGCGGTCGCCTGCGCCACCGGCCGCACCTTCGCGGCGCCGGCGGCGAGGACCTCGGCGGCGAGCCCGGGCCTCGCCTCGAGCTCGGCGCGTCGCTCGCGGAACGGCCGGAAGGATTCCACGATGTGGTCGGCGAGTAGCGTCTTGCAATCGACGCACCCCAGTTCGCCCGTGCGACAGGTGGCGTCGACGCGCGCGACGTCGTCCGGCGAGAAGGTCTGGTGCACGGCGAAGATCGGGCAGATCTCGGGGCGCCCGGGGTCGCCTCGGCGGAGCTTCTGAGGATCGGTGATGAAGCTCCGTACGCTCTGGCGGATCGCGTCCTCCTCGTCGCGGATCCAGATCGCGTTGTCCAGCGACTTCGACATCTTGCGCCCGTCGGAACCGGGGATCAGGGGAGTCGATGACAGCAGCGGCTGCGGTTCGATCAACACCTCTCCGTAGAGGCGATTGAACCGCCGCACGATCTCACGACTGATCTCGAGGTGCGCGACCTGATCCTCCCCCACCGGCACCCACTGGCCGCCCACGATCGTGATGTCGACGGTCTGCAGCAGCGGATATCCGAGCAGGCCGTAGTTCGCGATGTCCCGCTCGGCCATGTCGCGCAACCGCTCCTTGAACGACGGCACGCGCTCGAGCCATCCGAGCGGGGTGATCATGCCGAACAGCAGCGCCATCTCGGCGACCTCGGGGATGTCGGACTGCCGGTAGATCACGGCCTTGTCGGGGTCGAGCCCGGCGGCGAGCCAGTCGAGCACCACGCCCTCGACGTAGGAGGGCAATTCGTCGGTGCGATCGTAGTGGGTCGTGAGCATGTGCCAATCGGCAACGAAGAAGAAGCACTCGTACGCCGGATCGGCCTGGAGACGGAGCATGTTCTCGATGTTGCCCGCCCAATGGCCCACGTGCAGCGGCCCCGTCGGACGATAGCCCGTCAGGACGCGCTGGGTCCGGGTCGTGGTGTCGGGGGCGCTCACGCTGGGCGCGATGATAGCGCGGGGCCCGCCGCCGACCGGGACGCTACGGGACGCAGTTCGTGCCCGAGAACATCGCGCACAGCGCGTTGACGAGCGAGTAGACGATCGCCTGGACAGGACCCGCCAGGAAGAAGAGCGCGAGCAACACGAACAACGGGAGGTACTGGTCGAGATTGCGGTACGTCTCCCGGGCGCGAGGGGGCAGCGCGAGCGCCACGAGACGTGCGCCGTCCAAGCCCGGGATCGGCAGGAGATGGAAGATCGCCAGCGTCAGGTTGGCGAACTGGAACACGAGCAGGAAGATCCCGATCTCGGTCGCACCCATCCACCGGGAGATCACGCCCGCGATGGCGCCGAGCACGATGTTCGCGACCGGCCCCGCGAACCCCACGAAGAGGCTGTCGCGCGGTTGTCGCCGAAGGTAGTTCGGATCCACGGGCGCGGGCTTCGCATACGCCATCGGCGGAGGCAGGAACGTCGAGGCGGCCGCCCACAGCAGCAGGATCAACGCCGGGAGCAGTCCGCTGCCGAAGGGCTCGAACCACGAGCGCGGGTTCACGCTCAGCCGGCCCCACAGCCGAGGCGTGGGATCGCCGAGCTTGGTGGCGGCCCATGCCCGGACGTACTCGCGAGCGATCATCCCGACCAGCAGCGCCACTGCGATGTATGCCGCGATCCGCAGGCTCTCGGAGCTGAATCCCGACACCTACGGCCCCCACCACGTGTGCACCAGCTCGGGCACGTCGACCGGACCGTCGACGATCTCGAGCGCGGCGAGCACACGCCGCCCGGCTCCCGCCGCCTCGTCCTCGGTCCGCGCGTGAACCTCGCCGATCGGCTCGCCCGCGGCGAGCCGGTCCCCGATCTTGGGGCGCAGCACGATCCCGACCGCCGGGTCGACCGGATCGCCCCTCCGCATCCGTCCGGCGCCGAGCGCCCCGCTCGCGAGCCCCACCGCTTCGGCCTGCACGGCGGCGAGCCTACCCGACCGGTCGGCGAGCAGGGGGACGATCACCGGCGCCCGCGGCAGCAACGAGGGATCGTCCAGCACCCGGGGGTCGCCGCCCTGGGCTTCGATCATGGCTCCGAACCGCTCCAGCGCCGCGCCGTCATCCAGCGCTGCGCCGGCTCGAGCCCGCGCCTCATCGAACGCGACCCCCTCGACCGTCTCCAGCGCCCTGGCCGCGAACCACACCGCCAGCTCGCGCAGGCGACCGGCTCCCTCGCCACGGAGCAGGGCGATCGCCTCCGCGATGTCGAGCGCGTTGCCGACGGCGTCGCCGAGCGGCTGCGACATGTCGGTGACGGCAACCCCCGCCCGTCGGCCGGCACCGGCGGCGAGGACCCGACATGCATCGGCGAGCGAGCGCGCCTCGTCGACCGTCTTCATGAAGGCGCCGGACCCTGCCTTCACGTCGAGAAGGATCAGGTCGGTGCCGATCGCGAGCTTCTTCGACATCACGCTCGCCGCGATCAACGGGACCGACGGCACCGTCGCGGTGGCATCCCGAAGGGCGTACAGGGCTGCGTCCGCCGGCACCAAGGACGGAGATTGGGCCGCAACGGCGCATCCCACATCGGCAACCTGGCGCTCGATGTCGGCGGGTGCGAGGTCGGTGCGGAACCCGGGGATCGCTTCGAGCTTGTCCAGCGTCCCTCCCGTATGCCCCAGCCCGCGGCCACTGAGCTTCGCGACCGCGAGGCCGAGGGCCGCGGCGAGCGGCGCGAACACGAGGGTCACGCCGTCGGCCACTCCCCCGGTCGAGTGCTTGTCGACGGTTGGGCGCCCGAGTCCGGCGAAGCTCACGGTGTCGCCTGAGGCGACCATCGCCCGCGTCATCCCGAGGGTCTCGTCGGCGTCGAGGCCGTTGAGCAGCGATGCCATGAGGAACGCCGAGGCGGGGCCGTCTCCGACCTCACCCCTTGCGAACGCGAGGACGAAACGCTCGATCTCCTCAGGAGCGAGACGGTGACCGTCACGTTTCGCGGCGATCACCGACCGCGGATCCCACGGGCTCACCCTCGACCTCCACTCGAGATGGACCCCACCTGCCCCAGAAGACCCAGGCGATCGGCGAAACTCGCGCCCGTCAGACCCTGGACCTCGACCCCGAGCAGCACTCCCACGGTGTGACCGAGATCGCCGAAGGTCGCTCGCGTGCCGATCTCGTACGGACCACCCGAGAGCCCCGCGGCCAGCAGGGGCGTCCGCTCGCGCGAGTGGTCCGTCGAAGACGTCGTCGGGTCGCAGCCGTGATCTCCGGTGAGCAGAAGCACGCCTCCGTCGAGCGCCTCGATCACCTCCGGAAGGCGCCGATCGAGTGCCTCGATCGCCCGTGCGTATCCTCCCGGGTCGTTCCGGTGGCCGTACTTCGAGTCGAAGTCCACCAGGTTCGTGAACACGAACGAGGGCCCCGGACGGCGCAGGTACTGCAGCGTCAGTTGCACCCCGTGGTCGTTCGAGTCCGAATACCGCGACTCGGTCAGCCCCTGCTGGCTGAAGATATCTTGGATCTTCCCGACGCCGTACACGGCCACCCCAGCGTCCTGCAGGGCGTCGAGCACGGAGGGACCGGGAGGCGGCACGCTGAAGTCCCGGCGCTCCGGCCTGCGGACGAACGCCCCCGGCTCACCGTCGAACGGGCGCGCGATCACGCGTCCGACGGAGTGGTCGCCCACCAGGAGCCGGCGGGCGACCCGGCACCACTCGTACAGCGTGGCGAGCGGCACCCGGTCGATGTGCGTGGCGATCTGGAACACGGAATCCCCACTCGTGTAGACGATCGGCCGGCCGGTCCGCAGGTGCTCCTCCCCCAGCTCGGCGATGATCTCCGTGCCGGAGGCGGGGACGTTCCCGAGCACGGGCCGCCCGACCGCCTCCTCGAACGGCCCCACGATCTCGGGCGGGAACCCATGCGGGTACAGCGGGAACGGATCGTCGAGCCGGATCCCCATCATCTCCCAGTGCCCTGTGGTGGTGTCCTTGCCCGCCGAGACCTCCGTGGAGCGGCCGTACGCGCATCCAGCGTCCGCTCGGGGAGTCACGCCCTGGATCTCGGTCAGGAAGCCGAGCCCGAGGGCCTCCAAGACGGGCACGTGCAGCCCGCCCACGGCCGCGGCCGTGTTCGCCAGGGTGTCGGACCCTTCGTCGCCGTAGGCAGCGGCGTCGGGGGCGTCGCCGACGCCCCACGAATCGCACACCAACAGGCAGACGCGTGGGACGAGCGAGTCCGGCACCCTCAGCCGACCTTCTTCTTGCAGTCGATGCACAGCAGGGCCCACGGGATCGCCTCGAGCCGCTCGGGCCCGATCGGGTTGCCACAGCGCTCGCATGTCCCGTAGGTGCCGGCGTCCATCTTCGCGATCGCTCGATCGACGTCGTGCAGGTTGGAACGCAAGGCTCGCACCACCGAGATCACGCGCGAGCGTTCCTCGGTGCTGTGGGAGCGGTCCGAGAACCCGGCATCTCCTTCGAAGGTGACCTCGTCGGTGTCCGGGGCTGCGCCGTGCTCCTCGATCTCCCGGCGGAGGTCCTCACGCTGGCGCACGAGCTCATCGCGGAGCTTCGCCAGCTTCGTGTCGTCCGACACGCTGCCCTCCTCCCTTCTCGGCCTCGCGAACCGGCGACGCCTCGCGGGCCCCACGTCGCGCCCGAGGGTGCGACGTGTAGTAGACCGCACGCAGGTGTTCCTTCGACACCAGCGTGTAGATCTGCGTCGTGGCGACGCTCGCGTGCCCCAGCAACTCCTGCACCACCCGAACGTCTGCTCCCCCGTCGAGCAGGTGCGTCGCGAACGAGTGACGAAGGTCGTGCGGACTCACGCGGCGTTCGATCCCGACCCTGCGAGCGTACCCGTCCAGGAGCCTCGCGACGCTCTGGCGGGTCAGGCGTCCTCCACGGGCGTTGAGGAACAGGGCGCCACGGGTCCCGGGACCCACCAGCTCGGGTCGGGCGCGCGCCACGTAGGCGCCCACCGCGTCGCGGGCGTACCGGCCGACGGGCACCTCGCGCTCCTTCCCGCCCTTGCCGAGGACCCGGACGGCACCCTCCTCCAGATCGACGTCGTCGACGTCGAGGCCGGTGAGCTCCGACACGCGCAGGCCGGCGCCGTACAGCAGCTCGAGCCATGCGCGATCGCGCAGACCCGCCGCCGTGCCCGGTTCGGGCGCCTCGAGCAGGATACTGACGTCCTGGATCGTGAGCGGGTGCGGAAGAGCTCGCGGGATCCTCGGACGGGCGACCGCCGCCGCCGGGTCGTGCTCGACCACGCCCTCGCGAGCGAGGAACCGGTGGAGGGATCTGACGCTCGAAAGCGCACGAGCCACGGAGGTCGCCGCGTAGGGCGTCTCCTCCGAGCCGTGAGTGGACGCGGACAGCGATGCGAGGAACGACCGGATCATCGCCTCGTCGACCTCGTCGGCGCTCGAGACCCCCCGGCGTGCCAGGAACGCCGCGTAACGGCGCAGGTCCCGCCGGTACGCCTCGAGGGTGTTCGCCGACAGGCCTCGTTCGACCGTCAGGTGATCGAGGAACCGGGCGACGGCGTCGGCGATCGCGGCGCCCTCGTGCGCGGTCACGGCCCGGGGGCCCGCGCGGCCGCCATCAGCAACGCGAGCGCAGTCGAGGCGTTCCGGACTTTCCCGTCGCGGGCGGCGGCGACGGCACGCTCGAACGGCATCCGTATGAGCTCGATGCCGGCCTCCGGCTCTGTCTCGGGCTCCGATGAAGTCTCGGCTCGGAACAGATGGACGTACTCGTCGGTGAACCCCGGGGAGAGGTAGCAACCCCCCATGAACTCGATCGACGTGTGCCGGAATCCCGTCTCCTCGAACAGCTCCCGCGTGGCGCACGTCAACGCGTCCTCGCCGTCGACATCGAGCAGGCCGGCCGGGATCTCGAGCAGCGAGTCACGTACCGGCGGTCGGAACTGCCGTACGAGCAGCACGTCGCGATCGGCGGTCAGCGCGACCACACCGACCGCGTCGTGCTTGTGGACCACCTCGTATTCGACGTGGCCGGGCCAGCGCTCGATGTCGACCGACAGGTACGGTCCCGCGTACCCCGACCGTGTCTCGAGCGGCACCCGCGGTGCGGCCATGGGGACTCAGCCGGTGACGACGACGCGGCCTTCGGCCTCGACCCGACCCCGGCGATACTCCCGGGCCGCCCCGACGAAGTCGCGGAACAGCGGGTGGGGGCGTGTCGGTCGTGACCGGAGCTCGGGGTGGAACTGGCCGGCCACGAAGAACGGGTGATCGGGCAGCTCGATGATCTCCGCGAGCCGCCGCTTCTGCGAGCTCCCGCTGATCACGAGCCCGCCCGCCTTCAGCCGGTCGTGGTACGCCGGGTTCACCTCGTAGCGATGCCGGTGGCGCTCCTCGACCACGTCGGCGTCGTACGCGCGCACGGCGCGTGTCCCCGGCTCCAGGTAGCAAGGTTGCGCGCCCAGCCGCATCGTGGCGCCGAGATCGGTCACGTCTTTCTGCTCGGGAAGCAGGTCGATCACGGGATGCGCACACGCCGGGTCGAACTCGCTCGAGTTCGCGCCCTCGAGGTCGCAGGCGTGGCGGGCGAACTCGATCACCGCGCACTGAAGCCCCAGGCAGATCCCCAGGAAGGGCACCTGCCGCTCCCGGGCGAACCGCACGGCGTCGATCTTGCCCTCGACCCCCCGCACGCCGAAGCCGCCTGGGATCAGCACCCCGTCCATCTCGCGCAGGGCTTCGTCGGTGGCGTCCCCTCCCAGGTCGTCGGACGCGATCCAATTCACCCGGACGTCAGCGCCGTGGTGGAACCCACCGTGGGCGAGCGCCTCCATCACCGAGAGGTAGGCGTCGCGCAGGTTCACGTACTTGCCGACGACTGCGATGTCCACCGGGTCGGTTGCGGCGTGCACGCGGTCGACGAGCGCGGTCCACTCCGACAGATCGGGGTCGTCATCGATCCGCAGGTGGAGCGCGAGCAGGTCATCGAGTCCCTCCCGGTGAAGCACCAGCGGGACCTCGTAGATCGACGGGGCGTCGGGGGCGCTCACCACGCCCGCGATCGGCACGTCGCACAACAGCGAGACCTTCTCCTTGAGGTTCCGCCCGATCGGGCGGTCGGACCGGCAGACGATCGCGTCGGGCTGCAGACCGAGGGCGCGAAGCTCCTTCACCGAGTGCTGGGTTGGCTTCGTCTTGATCTCGCCCGAGGGTCCGATGAACGGCATGAGGGAGACATGGACGAAGGCGCACCGGTCCCGACCGATCTCGTTGCGGAGCTGACGGATCGCCTCGAGGAACGGCAGGGACTCGATGTCACCCACCGTGCCGCCGACCTCGACGATCTGCAGGTCGGCCTGCTCGGCCTCGGCGAGGGCGCGGACCCGAGACTTGATCTCGTCCGTGATATGCGGGATGACCTGGACGGTCCTGCCCGCGTAGTCGCCGCGTCGCTCCTTCGCAAGCACCGCGCCGTAGACGGCGCCGGTGGTGAAGTTGGAGCCGCGGTGCAGGTCGGCGTCGAGGAACCGTTCGTAGTGCCCCAGGTCGAGATCGGTCTCCGCCCCGTCGTCGAGGACGAAGACCTCACCGTGCTCGAAGGGGTTCATCGTGCCCGGGTCGACGTTCACGTACGGGTCGAGCTTCTGGAGCACGACCTTGAGACCGCGAGACGTGAAGAGGCGGCCGAGGGAGGCGGTCGTGATGCCCTTCCCGAGGCCGGAGGCGACGCCGCCCGTGACGAAGATGAACTTCGTGTGCTCCCTCACCACGGGACCCGACACTAGCAGACGGGACCGACACGAACGGCGTTTGGGCTTCCGAAGTTCGCGTCGGGCCGATGTTCTCCGGTCTCAGCGCGCGCCCGCGCGTTCACGCGCCGCCTCGGCGAGGAGCTCCTCGGCGTGGGACACGGCATGCTCCGAGCTCTCGAGCCCCGCGAGCATGCGGGAGAGCTCGCGGATCCGTTCGTCGTCGTCGAGGACCTCGATCGTCGCGAGCCCGTCGTCCTTGCGGACACGGACGTGCCGGTCGGCGAAACACGCGATCTGTGGGAGGTGCGTGACCACCAGCACCTGACGCGTGGCGGCGAGCCGGGCGAGCCGGCGCCCCACCGCGAGGCCGGCCTGTCCGCCGATGCCGGCGTCCACCTCGTCGAACACCACCGTCGGGACCTCGTCGAGATCGGCGAGGACGCTGCGGCACGCGAGCATCACCCTGGAGAGCTCGCCGCCGCTGGCCGCCTTCGTGAGGGGCAATGACGGTTGACCGGCGCCCGCGCTGAGCCGCAGCTCGGCCTGCTCGACGCCACCGGTCCCCGGCGCCGCCGGCTCGAGCACGACGTCGAGAACCGCCGAGGGCATCCCCAGCTGAGCCAGCTCCGACGTGAGCGCGCCGACCAAGGTGGGGGCGGCCTTCGCCCTGCCTTGGGTGACCACCGCCGAGCGCTCGGCGAAGGCCGCCTCGAGGCCGGTGACCTCTTGCTCGAGGGCGCCGAGCCGTTCGTCGGCACCTTCCAGAGCGACGAGTCGTTCCCGCGCGCGGGCGAGGAACGCGATCACGTCGTCGTCGGTCTCACCGTACTTGCGCTGCAACCCCTTCAGGGCGGCGATCCGTGACCGGACCCCGTCGAGCCGCTGGGGATCGGGCGCCAGCGACTCTCGGTAGTCGCGGATGTCACGCGAGAGCTCCGCCGTCTCGGCCGCCAGCGACCGGGCGCGCGACACCAGATCCCCCGCGCCGGGATCGAGGTCCGCGGCGGTCTGGAGCGCGTGTTCGGCGCCCGCCAGCGCGTCGGCGGCGCCTCCCTCGTCGCCGATCGCCGCCTCGACCCCGGAGACCAGCTCGAGCAGACGCTCGACGTGTCCGAGCCGGGCCTCCTCGCCCGCGAGCGACTCGCTCTCGGCGGAGCCGGGTCCCACAGCCTCGATCTCGCGCACCTGGTAGGCGAGCAGGTCCAGCTCTCGTTCGCGTTCGCGAACGGCCCCGCGCAGTTCCTCGAGCGCACGGCGAGCCGCGGCGAGGCCCTCCCACGCCTCCCGCATCGCGATCACCGCGACCACGTGCGCGTCGCCGCCCCAGCGGTCGAGGAACGCGGTCTGGGTCGAGGGATCGAGGAGTCGGAGCGCATGATGCTGACCGTGGATCTCGAGCAGGCGAGCGCCGAGCTGCCCGAGCGCAGAGGCGGTGGCGAGCTGTCCCCCGATCCGCGCGCCCCCACGACCGTCGGCGGCAACCGTCCGGGCCAGGAGCACTTCGCCGTCCTCGGCCCACTCGTCGGCGCCCTCGGGCGCGTCGAACCGTGCCTGCACCCGCGCCGACGCCGCGCCCGTGCGCACCAGCTGGGCGCCGCCACGGGCGCCCGTCGCCAGGGCGAGGCCGACGGTCACCATCGTCTTGCCGGCGCCGGTCTCGCCGGTGAGGACGTTCAGCCCAGGGTGCAGCTCGAGATCGAAATCGCCGATGACGCCGAGCCCGCTGATGTGCAGCTCGTGGAGCACTGCCGCATCCTAGCCGCGGCCGCCGACATCCCCGGGAGCGGACGGGTCGGCCTCGCCCTCGGGGTCGCCCGGCAGACCGAACTTCTCGCGCACACGCGGGAGGAAGGCCGCCCCCTCGTCGCGACGCACGAACCGAGCTGGGCGGTTCGAGGCGCGGATCCGCACGCGAGTCCCGAGAGGCACCTCGACGGTCGCGCGACCGTCGGCGGACAGCAGGGCGGGCTCCTCGCCCTCGACCTCGAGCGTGACCACCTGGTCGGCGCCGAGCACGAATGACCGGTCGAAGACCATGTGAGCGGCGATCGGGGTCACGACGAGGCAGGGCACCTGGGGCGCGACGATCGGACCCCTGGCCGAGAACGAGTAGGCGGTCGAGCCGGTCGGGGTGGCGACGATCACGCCGTCGGCAGAGAACGTCGTCACGTAGGCGCCGTCGACCTCCACCCGCAGGCGCACCAGGCGATGGCGCGCCCGCTTCTCGACCATGATCTCGTTCATCCCCCATTGCGGCGGGAAGGCCGGGCTCCCCTCGGTCTCACCGACCACCGCCAGACGCTCCTCGATCCGGGCCCGCCCGGCGAGGGCGTCCAGGACGAGCGGCAATGCCTCGCCCGGCTCCACCTCAGTGAGGAATCCCAGCCGCCCCACCTTGATCCCGAGCACCGGCGCGCGCAGGTGTGACGCAACGAACGCCGCCCGCAGGAAGGTCCCATCGCCGCCGACCGCGACCACCAGGTCCACCGCCGTGGAGA
>Ga0214473_10002033_pt1 | contig 25517 bp, 18 predicted proteins | sample RVTome_7_FD_203509 | JGI IMG/M metagenome (GOLD analysis project Ga0214473, IMG submission 203509) | Soil microbial communities from uranium-contaminated site in the Upper Colorado River Basin, Wyoming, United States - RVT98D197 | ecosystem: Environmental > Terrestrial > Soil > Contaminated >...
CGTTGTCCTGAACCCGTTCGACGTCGTCCTCCGCGATCGGTGGATCGGGATCGGCTACCTCCTGGACAAGGACACCGAGGTGGTGTTGAGCCATCAGCGGCGTTCCTGGGATGACCGCGCGGCCCCATCGCACGGCGGTTCGTACGGACTATGGCGGCTGGGAGCGCGAAAGCGATTCTAGGCATGCTTGGGAGCCTGTAGGGACTTGGCAATCTCGTCAACTGAAGAGACACGTGAAGGGGGCGCTGCCGTTCCCGGCGGCGCCCCCACAGTTGCCCGCTCTTGGCCGATCGCCAGCTTGGCCTCGGTACGACTGACCCTGTGGCTATTGGCGATCCTGATGATCGCTATGGCGGTGGCGACGCTCATCCCGCAGAACGCCCCCACGCAGGGGTACCTAAAGGTTCTTGGGACTTTGCTGGGAGGAGTGGTAGCGAAGTCCACACTTCGGAACATCTACGGATCGTGGTGGTTTGCCGGCGCCTTCGCCCTGCTGGCGGTGAACCTGTTGGCCTGCAGTTGGCAGCGCGCGGCGCACTTGCTGAGGCCAGCGCGCAAGACGCCGATACGGGTCACGCGGGGCCAGGTGACCTGGGGCCGGCACGCTCGCTGGCGATTGTCGCAGAGCGTGGAGACGGCGGCCGGGGACCTGAGCGCCGCGTTGCGGCGGGCGGGGTATACGGTGGTCGAGGCGCCCGGAGAAGAGAGCGGGCAGCGGGGGCTGGTGGCTCGGCGGGGCCAGCTAGCGGCGTGGGCGCCGGTGATCGTGCACGTGGGGATGGTGGTGATCCTACTCGGAGCGGCGTGGGGACGGCTGCCGAGAAATGCCTATCGCGCCTTCCCCATGCTCCGGCCCGGCGAGACGTTCACGGTGAAAGCCGGAGGAGAGGCCTTTGGTCTACGTCTCGCCGACGGGGGAACTGCGCATGACGCGGAGGGCAGGCCGACGGACTACTGGGCGAAGCTGGAGGTGCTCGAGGAGGACACAGTGGTGCGCCGCCAGATGGTACGCCCCAACCATCCCCTTCGCTACCACGCGATAAGCGCGGTGCTGCAGAGCATCACGCCAGCCGGCTATGGGGTGGAGGTGACGAAGGGCGGGGCGGTCAGCACGGTGCCCGTGGTGTTCGCGCAGGAAGGCACCGTGGACATGATGGCGACCCTCCGGCACCTGGAGGATCCCCCCTGGATCGTGTTCATCCACGATTTCCGGGAGCACGGCGGGGGCGGCTCCAGCCCCGAGGCGCGGGTCTTCATTGACCGCTCAGGCAAGCTGAGCCCCAACTGGGAGGCAGTGGGATGGGTGGGAGCAGAGGGCGTGGACTCTTCTGGTGTGCACTTCCAGTTGGTGCAGGCCGGGAGCCGGGTGCAGGTCAACCTGGATCGGGACATCGGGCTTCCCATCGTCTACCTGGGGTTCCTCACCATCGCAATGGGGTCGGTGCTGACCCTGGGCGCGCCGCGCCGCAGCCTGACCGCGCTGGTGAGCGCAAAGGGCAAGGGATCAACGGCGTTCATCGGCGCCTCCCGCCTCAGCCCGCGAGAGGCGGAGAAGCTGCTGGGGCAGTTGGCGTCTGAGTTGGGGGCAACGCAGGAAGCGGGCACGCAACCGAAAGATGAGGAGGAATCATGAGCGGGATGAGGTGGCAAGGGCTGGTCACCGTCTTGGGAGTAACGGCGGCTTTGGTTGTGGGCACGTGCGTGCGCGGTGCGACGCCCCCGGACGCGAAATACCTCGGCTCGAAGCTCTGCACCGCGTGCCACAAAGGCACCGATGCCGAGATGGTGGAGGGTTGGGTGGCCTCCGATCACTCCCGGGCGATGTGGAAGATCGGAGAGGCCGACGATTCCCATCAAGTCGTCGCCGACTTCGCCAAGAACGCTCCCTTCACGCGCGATAGGGCGGTCTATGTCTTGGGCGGCCGGAGGGAGCAGGCCTTCCTGGACGCGGACCTGAAGGTGCTTCCGGGTCGGTGGGTCGTGAAGGACAAGACGTGGGCGCCACAGGAGGCCGTGGACGCGAAGTGCGATTGCCTGGGCTGCCACACGACCGGCTACGACGCGGAGACGGGGACTTGGAAGGAGCTGGGCGTGGGCTGCGAGATGTGCCACGGCCCCGGCTCGGCGCATGCAGGCTCGGGCGATGAGAAGGCCACGATCATGGACGTCGCGCAACTCGACGCCGCACACCAGGCGATGGTATGTGGGCGCTGCCACTCGCGCGGGAAGAGCAAGGACGGCAAGTACGCCTTCGCCGCGGGCTTCCGCCCCGGAGACGACCTTGATCAGTCCTTCACCCTGACCGCGGACGTGCCCAAGGGGGCGATGAACGCGGAGTACAACGAGCTTCGCCTGGGCGGCGGCAAGCACCTCGCCTCAGGCGCGGTCTGCACCACCTGTCACGACCCGCACGGCGCGCAACCGCGGCAACTGCGCGAGGCCGGCAACCAGCTCTGCCTGAAATGCCATGCCGGCAAGCTGACGGGCGCGCAGCACAGTGAGGGCGCGCTGAGGGCGTTGACCTGCACGAAGTGCCATATGCCCGGGGGAAAGCACGTGTTCGCGCCGCCGCCCAAGTGAGCCGCGGCCACCGGACATCCAGGAGCATGGTGTGATGTCGCATCTCGAAGAGACGTTTCTGCAGGCCGCGATGGGCCTATACATAGTGGCGCTGCTGACCTATCTGCTGCGCTTCGCAACACGGTGGAGCGCCGCGGGCAAGGTGGCGACCGCGGCGGCCTGGCTGGGGCTGGGGTCGCAGACCGCGATGCTGGCGGTGCGCGGCCTCAGCGCCGGACACCTCCCGCTGGTCAGCATGTACGAGTACCTGAGCGCGTTCGCATGGATGGTGGTGCTCGCCTACGTGATCTTCGAGCGCAGAGCGATGGGAACGGCGGAGGGCGTACAGGCCGCGGGCGCCCCGGCCCTGCTGCTAGCGACCGCGCTGCTGGGCTATGCCTCCACTCGGCCGATGCCGTTGAAGCAGGCGGAAGAGTTGATGCCGGTGCTGAAGAGCGACTGGCTGATCTTTCACGTCTCGGTGGCGGTGATCGCCTACGGGGCCGCCGGCCTGGCGAGCGCGCTGGCCTTGCTGTACTTCGTTGTCCACAAGGCCGGTCCGAAGGCGCGGTGGCTGAGGGACCGCATCCCGCCCGCGGTCGTGCTGGACCGCTCGGTCTACCAGGCGGTGCGTTTCGCCTTTCCCTTCCTCACCCTGGTGAACGTCACTGGGGCGGTCTGGGCCTACCAGGCCTGGGGGCGCTACTGGGGCTGGGACCCGAAGGAGACGTGGTCACTGATCACCTGGCTGATCTACGTGTTCTACCTGCACGCGCGGCTGCGCGCAGGCTGGCGCGCGCCCAAGACCAACGCCGTGGTGGTGGTCGGCATCATTGCCATTCTTTTCACCTTCCTTGGAGTAAACCAGCTTGCGGCCTTTTCCAACAGCCTACACTCCTACTCCTCTGGCGGCTGATCTCCGTGAGCAGTACGGCGGCGGTTCTCTCACACCAGTCTTCGCGGCTCTGAGGAGAGCGGCGGCGGCCGTGCTGTGCAGGCTATGGCTGTTCGCTCTGACCGTGCCGGGCCGCGCTTCGGTGACGGTTTCGCCGACGCTGCGGAAGGACGACCAGTTCTGTCTTGGCTGTCACGGCAGTAGCGCACAGGCGAAACGGGCCCCCTTCGCGGATCCCGCGGCTCTGGAGGAATCCGCGCATAAGGGCCTCGGGTGCGCGGACTGTCACACCGACGTTACTTCCATCCGACATCCTGCCCCCATGCCGCCAGCGGATTGCACCCGCTGCCACAGCGGCGACGTGACGCAGGCCGCGCTCAAGGCGAAGGTCGGCAAGGAGGCGCCACTGAATCAGCACGCGGGGGGGAGACGCCGTGGCGCGAAGGGTTTGCCCACCTGCATCGCGTGCCACGGGACTCACGACATCACAGCCCCGGCCGACGCGGGGTCGCATCTCGGGAGATTGCAGATCGCCGGGACCTGCGGGGCCTGCCACCCGTACATCGCCGTGCGCTATCGCGAGAGCGTCCACGGGGAGGCCGCACTGGCCGGCATCGGGGACGTCCCGATCTGCGCCTCCTGTCATCCTGAACACTCCCGCCTCGGCATCAAAGGCGTCCTCCAGGAGGGCGTGGTTGCGAAATGCACCTCCTGCCATGAGGACCCGGGGCTGCAGCACAAGTACGCGATTCCCGGTAACCGTCTCGCCAGCTACCTGGGCAGCTACCACGGCGCGGCCACGGAACTAGGCGACAGCCGCACCGCCAACTGCGCCAGTTGCCACGAGAATCACCTTATCCTGCCCTCGAAAGACCCGCGCTCGAGCGTCAACCGCGCCAACCTGCCCAAGACCTGCGGCCACTGCCATCCCAACGCGGGCGTGCACTTCGCGGAGGGCACGATCCATTTGCAGCCGACCATGAAACAGGACCCGATCGTCTACCTGGTGCGAATCGGCTACATCCTTTTCGTCGCGGGGCTGATGTCCGGCTTCGTCGGCTACATCTGCCTCGACCTCATCGCTCGCGTCCGGCGACGTTTCGCGCCCAGCAAGCGACCTCACGGGGGCGAGACGGAGCCGGAGTTCGCGCGCCTCACCTTCAACCAGCGGGTCCAGCACTGGGTGCTGATCGCCAGCTTCACGACGCTGCTGGTCACCGGCCTTCCGCTGGCCTCGCCGGGATCGGCCATCTCCCGGGGCGTCATCACCTTCCTTGGCGGAATGGGGGTGCGGGCCGTGATCCACCGCGGCGCGGCGCTGGTGCTGGCGGCGATCTGCTGCTACCATCTGCTCCTCGTACTCCTTTCCCGCCGCGGCTATCGCGATTTCCGCCAGTTGATCCCGGGAGTGCAGGACGGCAGAGACGGCCTGCAGATGCTCAAGTTCTACTTGGGTCTCAGCCCCGGGCCGGCCCAATTCGGCCGCTACAACTTCATCGAGAAGTTCGAGTGCCTCGCAGTGGGTTGGGGATCGGTCGTGATGATCGGCACCGGCGCCCTGCTCTGGGCGCCCCATCTCAGCCTTGCCTTCCTCCCGAAGTGGATGATGGATGTGGCGCTGATCGTGCATGGCTGGGAGGCCATTCTCGCCTTCCTTGCCATCATCATCTGGCACAGGTACAACGTCCACATGAACCCCTCCATCTTTCCCATGAGCCGCGTCTGGCTCACCGGGAAGATCAGCCTGCACGAACTGCGAGAGAATCATCCGCTCGAATACGAGGCGATGCTCCGCGCGCAGGAGGTGCCGGCGCGCGGGAAAGAGGGAGGGCTGGTATGAGCCGACCACGACTGCGCCTCGGCTTCCGCCGGCTGACAGTCGCACTGGTCGCGGGCGCGCGGCTCGTGTCACTGGCCACGTGCGCCTCTGCCAGCGCACGCGCTCCCGTGCAGGTGTCGCCGGCCCTGGCGCAGGACGACGACTTCTGTCTCGGCTGCCACGGTCCGGCCACCCACGCCAAAGACGCGCCGCTGACGGACCGAGGGCCGCTGCGGGACTCCGCCCATGCCGCCGTGAAGTGCTCCGAGTGCCATACCTCCGTCACTACGCTTCCTCATCGCGCCTCCCTGCCGCCGGTGGACTGCACCCGCTGCCACAGCGGCAACACCAAGCAGGCCTCGCTCAAGGCGCAGGCGGGGAAGGAGGCGCCGCTCGACGCCCACTCGGAGGTGACCCAGTCCGGGGTGAAGGGACTGCCCGCGTGCGTGAACTGCCACGGCACACACGATGTCCACGCCGTCTCCGAGGTGGGTTCCCACGTCGGAAGAAGGCATATCGCCTCCACCTGCGGGACCTGCCACCAGCAGGAGGCGCGGGAGTACCGGGATAGCGTACACGGCTCGAAGGCGCTCGCCGACAATCCAGATGTCCCCACCTGTGTGACCTGCCACCCCGAGCACGCGCGGCTCGGAAGAAAAGGCGTGTTTCAGGAAGGGGTGATGAAGATGTGCGGGTCGTGCCACGAGAGCGCCGTGTTGCAGGAGAAGTACGCCTTCGCGGGAGATCGCCTGGCCAGCTACCTGGGGAGCTATCATGGGGTTGCGACGCAACTCGGCTATAAGCGGACCGCGAACTGCGCCAGTTGCCACGGCAGCCACCTGATTCTGCCGACGAGGGACCCGCGTTCCGCCACCAATCCCGCGAATCTGCCGCGGACCTGCGGGCAGTGTCACCCGAAAGCGAACGACAATGTGACGCGCGGGAAGATCCACGTGATGGCGCATTCGGAGAGTGGGGGGCTGCTCTACCGCATCAACGTGACCTTCAAGTGGTTCACCCTGTGCATTATCGGCATGCTGGTGGGCCATATCGCCCTGGAGCTGTTCGGCCGAATGCGCGGGCGGGCGGGAGGTTTGGCGTGACAGCTCGGACCCCTGGTGAGATGACGGAGGAGCGACAGACCGCCCCCGGCGGTCCCGGCTGGTCGGCCTTGCTGCGGGAGGTGGCCGAGGGATTGCGGCAGGAGCGCGCGGCACTGGAGCGACAGGTTGACTGGCGGGTGCTCGCGGAGGTTGAGCGAGAGATCGCGCCCGAGCTGACCGAGGAGGCCAGGCGCCGATTGCGCGCCCGGGTGGCCCAGCGCGTCGCGGCGGCCCGCCCCGAGCAGGCGGAGGAGGCGGAACCAGTCTTGCGCTTCAGCGTGCTGTTCCGTCTCCAGCACTTCGGACTGCTGCTGAGCACGCTGGTGTTGATCATCACGGGACTGCCGCTCCGCTATGCCGAGGCGGCCTGGGCGCGGGTTTTCTTCAGTTGGATCGGGGGGGTGCCTGTGCAGGCCAGCTGTCACCGCGCCGCCGCCGGCCTGCTTATCGCCGTGGGTGTCTTTCACATGGGATATGTCACGCTGACGCGCGAGGGGCACGGCGAGTTGAAGGCCCTCCTGCCGCGGCCGCGCGATATGGCCCACCTAATCCACAACCTGTGCTACTTTGTCGGCCTGACGCGGCGCGGGCCCCGGTTCGACCGTTTCAGCTACGTGGAGAAGTTCGATTACTGGGCGGTGTACTGGGGGGTCGTGGTCATGGTCGGTTCTGGGCTGATGCTGTGGTCCCCCGAGATTTCCATGCGTTACCTCCCCAAGTTCGCCATGGATATCGCCCACGCAATCCACAGCGATGAGGCCTTGCTGGCCGCGACGGCCATCATTGTCTGGCATTTCTACAACGTCCACTTCGGCCCCGAGCACTTCCCCTTCAGTTGGGCCTGGCTCACGGGCCGCGTCTCCGTCGAGAAGATGCAGAAGTACCACCCGCTGGAATACGCGCGCCGCCTGCGCGAACACCCGCCCTCGGATGGCGACTAGGTATGAAGCGCGTCACCCAGTACATCTGCCTTCCCATCGCGCCCCTCTTCAAGCGCGTGCGCCTCCCCTTCACCCGCCGCACTATCCCCGTCTGGCTGCTCCTCTCGGTCGGCACCCCCTTCTTCCTCTTCTTTGGCGTCGGCGCTCTGGTCGTCACCAATCAGCCTATCTTCTGCACCTCCTGCCACGAGATGGACCTCCACTACGCCACCTGGCGTCAGTCCGGGCATCGGACCGTGGGATGCGAGGAATGTCACGTCAGGCCCGGCGCGGTGAGCATGTTCAAGAGCAAGATCAACGCGCTGCAGCTGGTCAAGGCGCATGCTGGCGGCGACATCAAAGCCCAGGCCATCCAGGGCCACGTGCCTGACGCCAGTTGTCAGCGCTGTCACCCCGAAACCCCTGAACTCGTTGCCTACCACGGGCTCAAGATCACCCACCGCGACCACTGGAAGCTGGGCGTGGAATGCACCTTCTGCCACGACCGCGTGGTACACGGCCCCAAGTGGCTGTACGCCGGCGTGACCTCCTCGGAGAGGGTAGAGGCCGTAATGACGGCCGCCAAGTATACTCCCACCATGGAGACGTGCTATCAGTGCCACGATGGCAAGCGCGCCTCCAACGAGTGCTCCACCTGTCACGTCAGCCTGGGCGAGCGCAAACCTATGGCCTTCGACCCGGCTTGGGTGGAGGCCCACCGGGCAGAGGTCGAGCGCACGGGCGAAGCCAGTTGCCAGCGCTGCCACTCGACCAGTTTCTGCGGGAGTTGCCATCGCTTCGCTAACCAACACGCGCCGGATTGGGTGGCGCGCCACCCCCAGGAGGCGAAGAAGAGACCGAAGAGTTGCCCTGTCTGCCACCTGGCTCCGGCGGAAGACCGGCCGGACGATGTGACCAAGATGGCCTTCTGCCGGGACTGCCACGGTCTGCGTCGTGAGCACAAGCAGGCAGACTGGCAGCAGGTCCACGGCAAGGAATCTCTCGCCAAGCCGTCCTACTGCCAGCAGTGCCACACCCGCGAGTGGTGTTCCTCCTGCCACTCCATCAGCAAGCCGCACCCGCCGGAGTGGACGGCCCGGCACTCGGCCGAGGCGAGCCGCGACCCGAAGAACTGCCAGGCCTGCCACACACCCAAGTTCTGCGCCTCCTGCCACCAGAGCAAACAGAGCGTCCCGGCCTCCCACCAGCACGACTGGCTAGCGCGTCACAAGGACTCCTCTCGGCAGTCCGGGGGGAACTGTAACACGTGCCACAAGCCCGACTTCTGCCAGGGCTGTCATGCCAGTAAGCCGCCCGCGAGCCATCGCAAGCTCTGGCTGAACCAGCACGGCGCGATGAGCCAGGTGCAGGGCGACTCCTGCATGCTCTGCCACGCCAGCTCGTCCTGCAACAAGTGCCACGGGGTGATCATGCCACACCCCCAGGACTGGGTGAAGCAGCACGCCAATACCGCGGCCCAGGACAAGGCCGTCTGCGCGCAGTGCCACCGCAAGGAGGGCTGCGAGACCTGTCACCGCGGCGCCCTGCCGTCCACCCATAGGGCGTCGGACTGGATGCACCACCACGGCCGGCGGGCCAAGCAGTCGAGCGCGCAGTGCACCATCTGCCATCGTAGGGATCTCTGCGCCTCCTGCCACGGCATGGAGATGCCGCACCCGTCGGGATGGAGGAACGAAACGCACGGGAAGAACGCGCAGCAGGATCGCGACTCCTGTTCCCGCTGCCACCAGGACAGGGACTGCACCAAGTGCCATGGCCTGGCCATGCCCCACCCCGACACCTGGGCGGTCCAACACGGGAAGCAGGCCGCGGCCTCACCCAAGGTGTGCCTCTCCTGCCATGGGCCAGGCCGCCAGGAATGCACTACCTGTCATGCCGCGCTCGCGCCCTCCAGCCATCAGCAGGAGAACTGGAAGCCGCAGCACGCGGTGGCCGGCCCAACCGCGCTAGACCTGTGCACGCTCTGTCACGGCGTGAATGCTTGCACCAGTTGCCATGCCCGCGGCACAGACGCCGGCCGGAGGAGTTGAAAGCATGATGGATTCACCGCACCCGCCAGAGACAGAAGGGCCTCCGGCACTTGGCGAGGCCTCTGACGTCGCCACGTTGCTCCCTTCCCTGGTCTCCTGGAACATCACCCGGCAGTGCAATCTGAGTTGCTCCCACTGCTATCGGGACGCACGCGCGGTGGCAGACCCCGATGAGCTGAGTACGGCAGAGGGCCTGGCCCTGATCGCGGAGGTCGCCCGCGCCGGGTTCCGGGTGATCATCCTGTCGGGAGGGGAGCCGCTGTTGCGCCCGGACCTCCTCGCTCTGGTGGGCGCCGCCCGGGAGCAGGGGTTGCGGCCGGTATTGGGCAGCAACGGGACCCTGATCACCCGGCGAGATGCGCTTCGACTACGAGAGGTCGGCCTGGCGCGTGTCGGCATCTCTCTGGACAGTGCCGACTGCACCTACCACAACGAATTGAGGAGGCGCGCGCGCGCATGGGACCGTGCCATCGCCGGTATGCGCGCCTGCCAGGAAGTGGGGCTGCCGTTTCAGGTGAACACCACCGTCACCCGGCAGAACGAAGAGCAACTGCTCCAGATCACCGATCTGGCGGAAGAGCTGGGGGCGGCGGCTCACCACGCTTTCTTCCTGGTGCCCACCGGCCGGGGAAGTGGCATCGCCGATGACATGGTAGAAGCCCGGCGGGTGGAATCTCTGCTGGAGGCCCTCTTGAAGAGGCAGCAGCAGACCCCCATCGAGATCAAGCCCACCTGCGCCCCCCAGTTCATCCGAGTCGCCCACCGGCTGGGGATTCGCACCAGATTCTCGCTGGGATGTCTGGCCGGGCGGACCTACTGCGTGATCACCCCCAACGGAACCGTCCACCCATGCCCCTATCTGCCGTTGGAAGTCGGCAATGTCAGAGCAGAGGCGTTTTCCGAGTTGTGGGCGCGGGCCCCTGCGTTCCAGCGCCTGCGGCAGGAGCGATTGGAGGGAGTGTGCGGGCGATGTCGCTGGTCGCAGCGATGCTTCGGCTGTCGCGCCCGCGCCTTTTGGGCAAGTGGCGGCAGCCTGATGGCCGAAGATCCGTGGTGCGCGCGCAAGCGAAGCGCATGACTAGCGGTAGTTAGTCTGCCGGATGATTGATCGTCGTCATGACGGCAAGGTCTATGGAGCGAATGCAAGCAGGACAGAGAACAAGAGTGGCCGTGGTGGGGGGCGGGCCGTCCGGGGCGTTCTGCGCCATCTGGCTGCGGCATCTTGCCTCGCAGGCCGGTCGGCAGCTCGAGGTCACGATCTTCGACCACAAGGATTTCGAGAAACCCGGGCCGGCCGGCTGCAATATGTGCGCCGGGATCATCCCCGACTCCCTGGTGAGCAACATGGCCGCCTTGGGCATCGCCCTGCCCGAGCATGTCATCCAGCACCGGATCAGAGGCTATCATCTGGCGACCCGGGGAGGAGAAGTTGATCTCTGGCTGCCCGGGGAAGTGAACCTTTACGCCACCTTCCGCGGCCCCGGCCCGCTGGGGATGTACCCGGGGGCGCATGAGGGATTCGACTGGTTCCTGCTGGACGAGGCAAGAAAACGTGGGGCCGAGGTGGCCGGGAAGCTGGTCACCGAGGTGGTGATGCCGAAAGCTGCGGAGGAGTCCTACCGCCTCATCTGCCGGGATGGCGACCAGCACGAAGCCGACCTCGTAGTGGGGGCCTTCGGGGTGAACAGCAACCTGGGAGCGGTGTTCGAGAAGCTGGGATTCGGCTACAGGGCCCCCAAGACGATCCGCGCCCGGCAGGCGGAGATTCCCTTGGACCCGGTTTTCATCAGTCAGCAGATCGGGGAGCGGGTGCTGCTCTTTGCCACGGGATCGCCGGGGATCAGGTTCGCGGCGATCACTCCCAAGCGCCAGCACGTGACAGTAACCCTTATCGGGGATAATCCCAGCCGCGCCCAACTGGAGGAATTCCTGCAATCCGCCCCGGTCAAGCGCTATCTCCCCGCGGGGTGGAGTACTCCGGAGCACTACTGCTCCTGCTCCCCCCGGCTGCCGGTGTCGGCCGCCCGCCGGCCCCTCTGGGACCGACTGCTGGTGGTCGGCGATGCACACATTTCCCGCTACCTCAAGAATGGGATTGAATCTGCCTACTACACCGCGATGTGGGCGGCGCAAGCCATCTGCTCCGATCAGGTTAGCCGCGATGAGCTGGCACGCCACTACCTGCTTCCCTGCCAGCGCGCCTATCTGGTGGACAACTACTATGGTCGTCTGCTGCTGCGAATACACGACTTCGTCTCCCGGTCTCGGCTCATCACTCGCTCTCACATCCAGGTGGTGCAGGACGAGCAGCGTGCAGGAAAGCCAGATGCCCTGCTCGTACAGGTTCTGTTGGGACTGTTCACCGGCAATATGCCCTACCACGTCCTCTGGCGAAAAGCCACCGCGGCGCGCCTGCAGGCGAAGCTGGCCGGAGCGCTGCTGCGCCAGTTAGGCCGAAGTCTGTTGGCACGAGGGCGGAACCATGGAGCAGACCCGCGAGTCGGCTGGGCGTCGCCGCTAGGGAGCCAGCACACTGTGATCATCATCGGGGGAGGCCCTGCCGGCGCCTCCTGCGCCATCTCGCTGGCACGGCTCGGAGAGCAAATTGGCCATCGGCCAAGGGTAATATTACTAGAGGGAAAACACTTTGGGCAGCAGCAGAACCAGTGTGCGGGAGTGCTGTCTCCTCCCGCCCTGGACATTCTTGCCTCTCTGTTTGGCGGCCAGCTTCCTCACTGGCTCCTGCAGCGCCGCATCAAGGGCTATGTGCTGCATGGGGAATCCCGTGCCATCTACCTGGATGGGGAGCAACTGGGCGACATCTCCGATGTGATCCGCCGCGTTGAGATGGACCAAGCGCTGCTGGAGCAGGCGGCCCAACTCGGAATAGAGGTGGTCCACACCCGAGCCACCGACACCGAGATTCACCAGGATGGGGTGGTGGTCTACACCGACACGGGCAGCTTCCAAGGTGATGCGGTGGTTGGAGGGTTTTCCCTGGACGAAGGCATGGCGCGCTCCTTCTCCCGCCACGCGCGCTACCGCCCCCCGCGAGCTTTGCAAATCATCGCCTGCAAGGTTCATCCTGCCGGGTTGGAGTACGTCCCACGGCTGCTGGATGACTGCATCCACGTCTTTCTGCCCCAACAGCCTCGCGTGGACTTCGCCGCCCTCATTCCGAAGGCCAATCACATCACCATCGTCGCCGCCGGACCGCGAGTGGGGGTGCGAGACGTGACAGAGTTCATAGACCGCCCCGAGGTAGCCTGCCTGCTGCCACCGAATCGGGAGGTCCAGGGCTACTATCGGGGATCTTTCCCCCTGGGGCCGGCGCGGGGACTATTCGCCGATCGTAGCGTCGTCATCGGCGACGCCTCTGGCCTGGTGCGGCCGTTCAAGGGCAAGGGCATCAACGCCGCCCTGGAAGCAGGCGTGAGGTGCGCCCACACGCTGCTGAACTTGGGGTGGTCAAGGCGAGCGTTCGCGCACCTTGCCAGGGGAGACCGGGAGATCAGGCGCGATCTCTGGTATGGCCGGCTGGTGCGGCTAATGGTGCAACTGGTGGCGAGGTACGGGTTACTAGACGTGTTCATCGAACGGGCATCCTGCAATCGGCCGCTCCGCCAAGTGCTGTTCGACTGCGTGTCGGGTCGGGTTCCATATCGTCATGTCGTGCTCCGCCGGGAGAACTTCGGCTGGCTGCCGACAGTGCTCTGGCGCTGCCTTTGCGAGAAGCTTCGCCCCCGACGCGAAAGACCAAGGAGAATACTGCCATGAGTGAAACTGCTGTCAAGAGGATCCTGGTCGTCGAAGACGACCGAGACGCGGCGGACATGATGAAGCTCGTCCTGGAATCAGAGGGACATTCCGTTTCCACTGCGGCAGACGCCGAGCAAGGCATGAAGAAGCTGCGCGCGGAGAAACCGGACTTGGTGTTGCTGGACGTGATGATGCGGACGGGAACCGAAGGGTTCCATTTCGTCTGGAACCTGCGCAAAGACCGCGACGCCGGTTGTCGGGACATCCCCATCATCATCCTTTCCGCCATTCACCAGGGAACCAAGCTCAGATTCTACCCGGATCAGAGTGACGGCTTCTACCAACCCTACGAGTACCTGCCCGTGCAGGGGTTCCTGGACAAGCCCGCTTCTCCGGAGCAACTGGTCATGGAAGTCAAGCGCGTGCTCGCTCATCCCGAGTTGCCGAGGAGCAGCAGGGAGTCAGGGGGGCGCTGAACGCGCAGGGCAGGCCCGCGGCGACCCAAGGAGACAAGTTCCTCGATGGCCCTCAGAAACCAGGATGGCACAGGCACCCACATTCAAGAGCTGCGCGACCGCATCTCCTGGCTGATTCGGCTGCGCTGGCTGGCGATCGCCGGAGTGGCCTGCACCATCTGGCTCACCCCCCGATTGCTGGGAGTGCGCCTGCCGGAGGGCCCGCTCTATCTTCTCACGGCCTCCCTCGCGGGCTACAACTGCCTGCTGTGGGGCTGCTGCCGGCGGGCGTCGGTTTCCGTCGGGCCGTGGTCCTCCTGGTTCACTAACTTTCAGATCAGCGCCGACCTGGCGTTTCTGACCGGGCTGCTGCATTTCGCGGGGGGGATCGAGAACCCGTTCATCTGCTATTTCGTGTTCCATATCGTGATCGCCAGCATCTTGCTCTCCCGTCGCGCCGCCTACCTGCAGACACTGCTCGCCTTCGGTCTGCTCTCCACCATGGGAGGGCTAGAGGCGGCGCGGCTAGTGCCGCATTATCACCTGCTGGGGTTGTTCGTTTCGGAGTTGGCGCGCCTCCCAATTTACCTCTTCGCCGTGCTGTTCGTGATTGGTACCATGCTGGCGCTAACCGCCTTCATAGCTAGCTCCATCATCGCGCGCTTGCGCGCCCGGGAGGTGGAAGTGCAGCAGCTTTCGAGATCACTGCAAGAGCGCGCGGCCGAGACGCAGGCGGCCTACGAGTCCGTGCGCGGGTTGGAGAGAGAAAAGTCCGAATACATGTACCGGGTGGCCCATGACCTGCGCTCTCCGCTGGCGACGGTGGGTACTATGTTGGCGGTGGTGGCGGCAGGAAAGACAGGTAGAATCCCCGGGAAAGCGCGAGAGGTGCTCGACCGAGCTCACTCCCGCGTGCACAGTCTGTTGGGCCTTTCCGGGGACCTGCTGGCTCTCGCCCGGGCGCGGGCTATGCGCTTTGAGAAACGCACCGAGATCATCGGGCTATCCGAACTCCTCGTCGATCTGGAGGGAGGGTTTCGGCAGGCCGCGCAGGCGAGTGAAGTCTCCCTGCAGATCAGCACCGCCACCGGGCTGCGAGTGCGCGGCGATTCACCCTCTCTCGCCGCACTGCTGGAGAATTTGGTGGGAAATGCCATGAAATACTCGCGGCCCGGAGGCCGGGTATCGATCGCTGTCCGCCTCGTTGGGAGCCAGATGGAGATCGTGGTCTCCGACACCGGGATCGGCATCCCTGAGGAAGAGCAGCAGAAGATCTTTGACGAGTTCTACCGCGCCAGGAACGCCCATGGAGCGGCGGAGGAGGGCACCGGCCTGGGGCTGGCGATCGTCAAAGCGATCGTCGAAGCTCACCAGGGATCTGTGGAGGTGGAAAGTGAGCTGGGAGTTGGCACCACATTCCGGGTGCTGCTGCCCGCGGCGCGCGGCGAGGACTGCGCCGCGGTGCCGGATTCACGCCTGAGCGCCGTCGGCGTCGATTCCCCCGCAGACCCGACCGGCCCGTCCGAGGCCGCTGGAAGACAGCTATGAGCAATCCCTGTCACCAGCCGCTCTTCCCCATCTTCGTCAATCTCCGCGGACAGCGTTGCACAGTGATCGGAGGCGGCAGAGTGGCGGCGCGCAAAGCCGGCGCGCTGATTGAGGCCGGCGCCACAGTGAAGGTGATCTCTCCGCGTGTCTGCGGCGCTCTGCGCCAGCTGCTGGAGAGCTCTCAGCTTTCTCACGTGGAACGCGAGTATCGCGCCGGAGATCTTGCCGGGAGCCTGCTGGTGTTCGCGGCCACCGATGCCCCGGAGACCAATGCCGCCGTTTCCCGGGAGGCGCAATCCTTGGGGATTCTGATCAACGTGGCAGACGATCCTGAGCGCTGCAGCTTCATTCTCCCCTCCCGTATCGTTCGCAGCCCCATCCAGATCGCCATCTCCACCCATGGTGCAAGCCCGGCCCTCGCCCGCCACCTCAAGGAGAGAGTTTCCGAGGCCTTGCCTTTCGAATACCAGCAGTTGGCGGACTTGCTCGGACGGCTGCGTAGTGAAATGGGCGCCACAGATCTCCCTTCCTCCGCGCGGGCCGCCAGATGGCAACAGGTGGTGGAAAGCGAGGTGCTCTCTCTGCTGCGGGCACACCGGGCGGAGGAGGCAGAAGCGGCCGCCCGCCGTATCCTCGGACTGCCTCCGACTCGCGAGAAGAAGGTTGCTGCTCGGACCCGACTGGTGGTGGGCACCCGCGGCAGCAAGCTCGCCCGCGCCCAGACCCAGTGGGTGTGCGCGCGGCTAAGGGAGATATCGATCGACGCGGAGAGCAAGACAGTGCGCACCTCCGGAGACCGCCGAAAGGGGCTGCTCGGGCCGCCTCCGCTGGGGGCATTTGTGCGAGAGATAGAGGATGCCCTCCGGCGCGGGGAGATTGATGTGGCGGTTCACAGCCTCAAGGATCTACCCACCGGCGACCGCGAAGGACTTACCATCGCGGCCGTGCCCATCCGGGAGGATCCCCGCGACGCATTGGTCTCCGTTTCCGGACATGGTCTGGCTGGGCTGCCCCCGAACAGCCGGGTGGCCACCTCCAGCCCCCGGCGGCTGGCCTTCGGGAGGGCCTTCCGCCCGGACCTGGTGTTTGTGGCAGTGAGCGGAAACGTGGATACGCGCCTGAGAAAGCTCTCCCAAGGAGAGTGCGACGCCCTGATTGTCGCCTATGCCGGGCTGACTAGGCTGGGGTTGAGTGATAGGGTGAGCGAGCTGATCCCCCCGGAAGTCATGCCACCCGCCCCCGGCCAGGGCGCCCTCGCCCTGCAAGTGAGAGCATCAAGCGCCGTGGCAAAGCAACTGGCCGCTCTCGACCACTGCCCCACCCGCTGTGCAGTGACCGCGGAGCGCGCATTCCTGGCCGCGCTGGGTGAGGGCTGCTCTCTTCCCGCGGGGGCCCTGGGAGAGGTGGAAGGAGACGGCCTCGTGCTTCAGGGCGCGGTGGCCGATCTTGACGGCAACGTGGTGATAAGGGGACGAGTGGAAGGGAGTGCTTCCACGGCCGAGGACATCGGCAAGCGCTTGGCCGAACAAGTGCTGGCAGGCGGGGCAAAGCGATTGCTGGAGGAATGCCAGTGAGGGCGAGAAAAGGAACCGTTTATCTGGTGGGAGCGGGGCCAGGCGATCCGGGCTTGATCACGTGGCGGGGGCTGCAGATGGTGCGGACCGCGGATGTGCTCGTCTACGACCGGCTGGTCAGCCCCGAACTGATACTGGAAACGTCCCCCGCCTCCCGGCGCATCTATGTGGGAAAAGCCGCCTCCCGGCACGCGCTTCCGCAAGTGAAGATCAATGAGCTGCTAGCAAGAGAAGCCTCTGCCGGATATGCTGTATGTCGCTTGAAAGGGGGAGACCCGTTCCTCTTCGGTCGCGGCGGGGAGGAGGCCGATCACCTGGCGGAACGGGGCATCCCCTTCGTGGTCGTTCCCGGGGTGACCTCCGCGCTGGCGGTGCCCGCGTATGCAGGAATTCCGGTGACAGACCGCCGGGTGGCGTCGAGTGTCACCATCACTACCGGCCGCGGCGATGTCGAAAGGACAGAGCCAGCGGTCAACTGGCGTGCCTTCGCCGGGGACGGCACTCTCGTGATCCTGATGGGAGTGAAGAACCTTTCGGAGATCACCGGGGAACTGCTCGCCTCCGGACGGCCGGGCTCTACCCCGGCGGCGGCGATCCGGATGGGCACCACCGGCCGCCAGCAAACCATCGTCTCGGATCTCTCCCACCTTGCCGAAGAGGCCTCACGGTGCAATCTCACCCCACCCGCCGTCTTGGTGATCGGCGAGGTGGTGCGGATGCGGCAGCGGCTGAGTTGGTTCGAAGGCCGACCTCTAGCAGGGCTGCGAGTACTCGTGCCCCGCCCCCCCCATCAGGCGAGCGAGTTGGCGGAACGGCTACGGGAGGCGGGGGCCGAGCCTTTGGCTTTCCCGCTGATTAGGATCGAGCCGCTTCCGGTTGATCTCACCCGAGTGCGTGCCGTGCTGACCGAGACCTGGGAATGGGTGATCTTCACCTCGGCCAATGGGGTAGCAGCATTTGCCCACCACCTGCTGGAGGCGGGGCTGGATTGGAGGTCTCTGGCCGGCGCCCGTTTGGCCGCCATCGGGCCTGGCACTGCCCGCGCTCTTCAGGAGTGTAAGCTGAGACCCGACTTCGTCCCTTCCCGCGCGATAGCAGAGAGCTTGGCCGAGGAGCTGCCCGACATCTGCCCCGGGGCACGGGTGCTACTGCCCAGGGCGAAGGAAGCGCGCGATGTGTTGCCGGAGATCCTGGCGGGCAAAGGGGCGCGGGTGGAGGCGCTGCCCGTCTACCGGACTCTTCCCGAGGAAGAGGGCGCGGCCGCTCTGACAGCCGCGCTCAAGGAAGATCAAGTCGATGTCGTCGTGCTCACCAGCTCTTCCACCGCCCGCGCCCTGGTGGAGGCGGTGGGATTAGAGCCGCTGCGCCGCTGCGCCATCGCCAGCATCGGCCCTATCACCTCCCAAACCGCGAGAGAACTGGGCCTGGAAATAGCCATCGAGGCAACAACTCACACCATGGACGGGCTGCTTTCCGTCATGGGAGAGCACTTTGCCTCAGTGGTGAACGACAGTACCTATGACATCAGAGGTGCCAGATGATCGGATTCACGAAGCTGCTGTGTGGAGACGCCACTGTCTCTCGCGCTCTCAAGCAAGCCAGTGGGGGCGAAGAACGGGAGCCGAGGCTGCTGCAATTCACCACCGCCAACCGGCCTCTGGTGGTATGGAACATGACCCTGCGGTGCAACCTGTCCTGCGTTCACTGCTACAATGACGCGGGCGGGCGGGGCCGGGCAGGCGAACTGACTACCGCGGAAGCGGAGGCGCTGATTGACGATCTCGCCGAGATGGGAGTGCCGGTGTTGCTGTTTTCCGGAGGCGAGCCGGTACTGCGGCCGGACCTGTGCCACCTCGGCGCCCACGCAAACTCCCGGGGAGTGCGCCCGGTGCTCTCCACCAACGGTACCCTGCTCACCGCACAGGTGGCGCGCGGTCTCGCTCAGGCCGGGCTCCGTTATGTGGGAGTGTCAGTAGACGGGCTGGGCGAGACCCACGACCGCTTCCGCTCCCGGCAAGGAGCGTTCGATGCGGCATGGCAGGGAATCGCCTGCGCCCAGCAGGCCGGACTGAAGACCGGAGTGCGCTTCACCGTCACCAGGGACAACCTGGAGGATCTCCCGGGAGTGCTGGAAATGGCGGCCGCCAAGGGGATAGACCGGTTCTGCCTCTACCACTTGGTCTACAGCGGCCGCGGCACCGAACTCGCGGGCCGCGACCTATCCCTGGAGGAGCGCCGGAACCTCGTAGAATGGCTGGTAGAGAAGACCGAGGAGCTGCACTCCCGCAACCAAGCCATGGAGATTCTCACCACCGACAACCACGCGGACGGGATATACCTTCTCCAGTTGATCCTCAGGCGCGACCCGGCGAGGGCGGCGGAGGTGAAAGAGCTGCTGCGAATGCACGGCGGCTGCTCAGCGGGGAAGAAGTTCGCCAACATTGATGTGGATGGCAATGTCCACCCCTGCCAGTTCTGGGGGCACCAGGTGCTGGGGAACGTACGCGAGCGGCGGTTCTCAGAGATCTGGAATGACCCCCAAACCCAGTTGCTCTGCCAGCTCAGGGAGATGTCGTCCCACCTCTCCGGGAAATGTCGGCGCTGCTGCTATCGCGATCTTTGTGGGGGCTGCCGCGTTCGCGCGGAAGCGGTCGGCGGCGGGATGTGGAAAGCCGATCCTGCTTGCTATCTAACAGACAAGGAGATATCTTGCAATGAATCGCAACCGCGTTCCTGACAATCCTCCCCCCTGCCAAGAGCACACTGGCTGCCGTTCGCCGGAGCCTGGGATCTCGGGGGATCGGTTTGCTCAGCGGCCGCGGCGGATGCGCCGCACTCCCGCGCTGCGCCGGCTCGCGGCCCAGACCCGGGTCCATCCACACCAGCTCATCTACCCGATATTCGTGGGGCTCGGGCGAGGTCAGTGCCAGGAGCTCGACAGCCTACCTGGACAAAGCCGCTGGTCGCCCGATACGCTGGCCGCGGAGGCGGCCCGCGCTTGGGAGGCCGGAGTGCAGGCAATATTGTTGTTCGGGGTCCCGGACGGCAAGGATGATACCGGAACCGAAGCTGCGACCCCCAAGGGTCCGGTGCAGCAAGCAGTTCGGGAGCTGAAGCGCCAGCTCCCAGAGCTGGTCGTGATGACCGATGTCTGCCTGTGCGCCTACACCGGCCACGGTCACTGCGGGGTGGTTGGGAAAGACGGCGAAGTGCTCAACGATCCAACCGTGGACCTGCTGGCGCGAGTCGCTCTCTCGCACGCCGAGGCGGGGGCCGACCTGGTGGCCCCATCGGACATGATGGACGGGCGAGTGGGCGCCATCCGTAAGGCTCTGGATGCTGGTGGTTTCACAGGAACCGGAATCATGGCCTACTCGGCCAAATACGCCTCCGCGTTTTACGGACCGTTCCGGGAGGCGGTGGATTCAGCTCCGCAATTCGGCGACCGCCGGTCCTACCAGATGGATCCGGCGAACCGGAAGGAAGCCCTCCGGGAGGCCCTACTGGACGCCGACGAGGGCGCGGACATTATCATGGTCAAACCGGCGCTTCCCTATCTCGACGTGATCGCGGACCTGCAAGAGCGACTGGACCGGCCCATCGCCGCCTACAGCGTCTCCGGGGAATACGCCATGATCAAGGCCGCCGCCGGGCGCGGCTGGATGGATGAGCGCGCCGCCGCCCTGGAGTCCCTCACCAGCATCGCCCGCGCCGGGGCCGACCTGATCATCACCTACTATGCGGTGGAGGCCGCCCGATGGCTCAACGAATAGCCGGCCGCCAGGACCTGGGCCGGGCGGACCGGGCCCTCATTGCTGCCGCCCAGCGCGATTTCCCCTTGGTGGCGCGCCCCTACCAGGAACTCGCAGGCAGAGTCGGGTCGAATGAAGAGGAAGTCATCGCGCGGCTGGCGGCGCTGAAGCAGGCCGGGTTAATCCGCAGGATCGGTCCCGTCCTGGAACCCAGGGCTCTGGGTCTGATAAGTGAGTTGGTGGCGGTGGAGGTAGACCCGTCAGAGCTGGATTCCGTGGCCGCAGAGGTGTCCGCCTGGCCGCCGGTAACCCACTGCTATTCCCGGGATCACCGAGTGAACTTGTGGTTTGCGGCGGTGGCTTCCGATTCTTTCTGGTTCGGTGCGGCCTGCGCGACGGCGAAGTCGCTCCCGGGAGTCATGGGGACATGGCGACTGCCGGCGTTGAGGCGTTTCAAGATCGGTGTCCGGTTCGACCTTGACCGCCGAACCGGAGGGGAAGAAGCCCCGCCGGCGTCCTGGACCGGAGGACACGCGGTGACGGAAGACTTGGACCAGCAGTTGCTGGGAGCCGTCCAGCAGGACCTGCCTCTGTGCCCGGCGCCTTTCGGCCTACTTGCTTCATCAGCGGGCATCACCGAGGGCGAACTCCTGGAGACTCTGCGCGGCTGGCAGGAAAGCGGGTTGATGCGCCGCTACGGCGCCCTGGTCAACCACCTCCGGCTCGGGTTCACGGCCAACGCCATGACGGTCTGGTTAGCGCCCCCGGACAACATCGAGCAAGCCGCTCGCTGGCTCTCCCGCTCCCCCCAGGTCTCCCACTGCTACGAAAGACCTGCTTTCCCCGGGTTTCCGCACAATCTCTACGCCATGGTCCACGGCCTCAGCCGGGAGGAATGCTTGAGGGTGGTGACAGCCCTTTCGGAGGAAGGCGGTATCGGGGTCGGCGCGGTGCTGTTCTCGATCCGAGAATACAAGAAGTCGGCCCCAGACTACCTGTCCCTGTTAGCCAGTCGGAGCCGGCGCTAGAACCAACCCGGCCGCCGTCCGCAGCATACCGAGGAGTGTGCCAGTGAAGAGTCATGCTGAATCGAACAGGCTCATGGCTCGCGCCGAGAAGATCATCCCCGGAGGGGTGAACAGCCCGGTGCGAGCCTTCGCAGGAGTCGGAGGCAGCCCGGTGTTCCTCGCCCGCGGGCAAGGGGCACGCGTCTGGGATGTGGACGGCAACGAGTACCTGGACTGCGTGGGCTCCTGGGGGCCTCTCATTCTGGGGCACGCCCGGAAGGAGGTGGTGGAGGCGGCCTGTGAGGCCGCTCACCGCGGCACCACTTTCGGCGCGCCCTGCGCACAAGAGGTGGCTTTGGCGCAAGCGATCACCTCGGCCCTTCCCTCTGTGGAGCAGGTGCGACTGGTCAACTCCGGCACCGAGGCAGTCATGACCGCGGTGCGACTGGCCCGCGCCTTCACCGGGCGGCCCAAGGTGGTGACGTTCGAGGGCGGTTACCACGGCCACAGCGATGGACTGCTCGCCCGCGCTGGCTCCGGGCTGGCGACACTGGGCCTCCCGGTTTGCCCGGGGGTCCCGGCGAATTGGGCGGCCGACACCCTGGTAGTGCCCTACAATGACCTGGCCGCGGTCCACAGTCTGCTGGAGACCCGCGGCCGCGAGATCGCCTGCGTGCTGGTGGAGCCGGTGGCTGGCAACATGGGAGTGGTGTTGCCGCAGGAAGGATTCTTGGAAGAGCTCAGACGAGCTACCCTGGAGAGCGGATCTCTGCTGATCTTCGATGAGGTGATCACCGGCTTTCGGGTCCACCACGGGGGGGCCCAGACCAGATACGGGATCTCCCCCGATCTCACCGTGCTGGGAAAGATCATCGGGGGCGGCTTCCCCATAGGAGCGGTGGGGGGAAGAAGAGAGATCATGCAGATGCTTTCTCCCTGTGGGCCGGTCTACCAGGCTGGCACTCTGTCCGGAAACCCGGTAGCCTGCGCCGCCGGCCTCACCACCCTCAAGCTGCTGGCGGCCGAAGACCCCTATCCCCAGCTCGAGAACCGGGGGCGCGTCCTGGCGGAGAGGATCCGGCAGGATGCTTCCCGAGCAGGGGTGCCAGTGGTGGTGAACCAGCTTGCCTCAATGCTCACCGTGTTTTTCCATGGCGGCAAGGTCACGGACTATCAGACCGCCAGCACTGCCGACAAAGGCAGCTACGCCGAGTTCTTCCATGCCCTTCTCGCTGGAGGGGTCTACCTGCCTCCCTCCCAGTGGGAAGCGATGTTCCTCTCGGCGGCCCACACTGACGACGACATTCAACTCATCGGGCAGGCGGTGGACCAGGCGTTTCAGGATCTGGCCGCCCACCGGCAGCCGTAGAAGTGGGTGTCAGATCGGCTTGAGACACCGGTGTCCAGGCGGATGTGGGCTCTGTTGACCTGAGAGACGAGAGCAATGGGACTACGCTCCCGGGGCCGATACCCCGCTCCGAACCTCCTATCTTAGGTGTGTCACGATGGGAGCCGGCAGGGGAACTCGGCGCGAGGAAGGCTGTTCCGCCCCCAGAATGCCCGCCGCTCAACCCGATGCAGTGGCGACATTCTGCTTGACTTCCTCCCCCACCAGAGCGTCAATGACACGCTGACCGTAGCATCTTGGACCGAAGGAGGTCAGCGGATGGCAGTGGAGTTCAGAAGGCAGAAAGCGACACGTGGGATCGGCGAGGCCGGGGCGACGAGGCCCCGAGCCGAGTTGCGAGGCGACCTGGATTGGGAGGCGTCGATCAACCTGTTCACCGAGTGCTGGGCGGCAGACCATCCGGGGATTCGGCCTGGGACGCTGGGGCACTATCGAGACCAGCTGAGGTCACGCCTGGCGGTGTTCGCGGAGCAGCGCGGTGTCGGGACCGTGGGCACGCTCAGTCGCTACGACTTCCGCGCGTTCGTGAGTTGGCTGGACACGGTAGTCACCTATGCTGGCAAGCCGCTCACGCCGCGGGGAAAGCAGATGGCTCTGGAGACGGCACGGCGGTTCCTGGTATGGCTCCGTCAGGAGCGTGTTCTACCTGAGGACATCACGGCCCACGTCGGCAAGTACCGCCTGGACAGGGACCCGGAGCCGCGACCGATCCCGACGGAGGACCTGCAGGGGCTCCTTGCCTCTGTTGACCTCAACACCCCGGCCGGGGTCCGCAACACCGCGATGATCCAGGTAATGGCCTTCTGCGGGTTGCGCGTCGCGGAGCTGGTCGGACTGAACGCCGACGACCTCTCCCTGGAGGAGGGGCGGCTACGGGTGCGAGCGGAGACCAGCAAGGGCCGGCGGACGCGGTTCGTGGACCGGCCGCTCACCATCGTTGACGGAAGAGAGGCGGTGAGGCCCGAGGTGGCGGGGCTCATGGCGTCCTGGCTGGCCGTGCGGGCGGAGCTCTGTCCGCAGCTGACGAAGGACGACGGCCTCTTCGTCACCGTCGGCTCGGATCAGCAGCTCACGCGGTTCCGAGAAACCGGGGAAGCGAAGCCTGGCACCTGGTCGCCAGGACAGCGCGTGACAACGGACGCGGTGCGCACCATCCTCAAGCGCCTCGCGCAGAAGGCCGGGGTGGACCCGAAGCTCGCCACCCCGCACCGACTGCGCCACTACTTCGGGCTGTCGTCCGCGATGGCCGGCGTGCCGACCACCGCGCTGATGCGCGCAATGGGCCACCGTAGCCCGATCATGACCGCGCGCTATCCCGAGTTCGCCGACTCCGAGCGGAGATGGGCCTTCGCTCGGGCCGACATCACCAAATGCCTCAGTCTCCCCACCGCGCGCTAGACACCTGTCCGCCCCACGTGCGGCCGCGCCTCCAACTGCCGCTGCACTCCCTCTCCGGCGTTGTTTCCTCTTTGCCTCCTCGTCGCTGCCCCTCCAGCTACTGACAGCAGCGTCCCCAGATGGTAGAATCAACCCAGACAGCCCCTCCGGCGCGACCCGCTGAGATTCGCTCAGCCGATCAGTGCCCGCAATCCGGCGGGCGCGCAGGCCGCAGGCTGTCTATGGTGTGCGATATGTGCCGGCGTAGCTCAGTTGGCAGAGCGGCTGATTTGTAGCCACGCTCTCTGGAGTTCCCTCCCCCTCTTCATACAAGCGGCGTTCGCGCGTCGGCACCCCCCGATGTCCCCTTCAGTGGTCGCTCATGGCGCCAAATGCCCGGTTTCAGAAAACGCGCAGGCCAAGATGCCACCATGCTGGCATCTGATAGCCCCCTTCCACCGGCTGCTCGCACGTCTGGGCAGGAGAGGACATCGCTAGTCCTTGGTCAAATTTCATCTGAACGGCTCTATTGCCGCCTCTGCGCCAGCGGAAACAGGTCTTACCAACGGACTGACAGAATCTGTAAAACAATTGCCGGATCGTCACTTGGAGCCCAATCCGGGCCATGAAGCACCATTCGCCTGCCATGCGGCTGACATCGGAGCTATCGCCTCTGCGGCCACTGAGCTGCTCCCGCTCTACCTCCTCCTGACCCCATATCAAGATAACGAAATGACCCCGTTGACCAGGCCAGGGTCATTGCATTATCGTGATGAAGTTGTGCGGCAGACTCAGTTGGCACCGATTTGCGCGGTCACAGAGCGCATTCGGGGGGCGAAAAGCGGCCTCACGCCGCCAATACCGGGTAGCCGCAGGGCACTGCGAGGGAGGCCAGACAGATAACGCAATGACCCTGGCCTCGTATCTGGGCCAGCACAGGTTGATGCTTACCCCCTGCTGGAGGCAGAACAGGCGCAGGTTGGTGGGCTGACGCTACCCATTCCTCTCTCGAGGGCTCAGCGCGAATGCCACCAACCCCACCGCGATCAAGGCGCAGCCCGCAATGATTCGCGGGGAGGGGACCTCGGCGACGACAAGATAGACCCAGATGGGGTTGAGGATGGGCTCTAGCAGTGCAATCAGGGAAGCCTCTACTGCGCGCGCGTGGACCAAGGCGCGCTTGAAGAAGTGGTACGGGAGACAGAGCTGCCCGACCCCCATCACCGCCAGCACCAGCCATTCGCGCGGGAGTGTCGGCAGCGGGATGCCCAAGGCGACGGCCAGGGGGAG